>Ga0099364_10001462_pt1 | contig 38865 bp, 38 predicted proteins | sample TergutTh196P3_FD_73070 | JGI IMG/M metagenome (GOLD analysis project Ga0099364, IMG submission 73070) | Microcerotermes parvus P3 segment gut microbial communities from Pointe-Noire, Republic of the Congo - Th196 P3 | ecosystem: Host-associated > Arthropoda: Insects > Digestive system > Gut ... | reverse complement strand
GGATATTTTCGTGGTGTTGCGGAACGCATAAATGCGTTCCCTACAAATGCACAAACCCGCAGTATAACCATTTTCTGCATCAACAAAAATAAATAAAACAAGGACAAAAACTCATGAACTGGCTGAAAATAAGAATCGGGGTTTTAAAACCCGGCATTGATTTTGTCTCTGATATATTTGAACAAGCCGGTATTTCTTCGCTCGAAATCGAAGATAACGAAGAGTTTCTCGAAACTCTTGAACAGACAAAAGCCGGCTGGAATTTTATCGAGGACGAATTATTTCAAGAAAAATCAGAAGCCTGCAGCGTTTCAGGTTATGTCACGGACAATCAAAACGGCAGAAAAACGCTTGATTTTATAGAAAATGAAATTAATAATTATAAAAAAAATACAGATATAAATAATTACGGCAGTCTCGATATTTTTGTTTCTGCAATAAACGAAGAGGACTGGGCGCACAGTTGGAAAAAATATTTTAAGCCTATTCCCGTAGGAGAAAATATCTTGATTTGTCCTGTCTGGGAAGAAATACCGGAAGAATATAAATCGCGCCATATATTTAAAATAGACCCCGGCATGAGTTTCGGCACGGGAACTCACGAAACCACGAGGTTATGCGTCGCCGCTCTCGAGAAATATATTAAACGCGGGGATTCAGTTCTTGATATCGGCTGCGGAAGCGGCATACTTTCGATTACGGCGATGATTTTAGGCGCGGAATCCGCCGTTGCCGTCGATATTGACGAAAACTGCGTGAGAATCGCGGGAGACAACGCGAAAACTAATTTTATAACGCAGAATTATAAAGTTTACGCGGGAGATTTGCTGACGGATAAAAAACTGCGCGAAAAAATATCGAAGGCTAAATATAATATTATTTTAATGAATATAGTTCCGGGCGTGATAATTCCGCTGCTTCCTCTCGTTAAAAATCTGCTCGCGCAGGGAGGAACGGCGATTTTGTCCGGGATTATCGGGATATACTCAGAAGATATAGAAAACGCCGTCGAATCATACGGGTTGAAAATAATCGGAGAGACAAGCGAAAACGACTGGCGGTGCGTTATCGTTACGGAGAAGTAAGTTTATGAGAGGCGATAAAGAATTTAAAAGGCTGAAGCAGATTATTTCGCTCGCGCTTTTTGCCGCGTTCGGGATTTCGGCCGTTTTTAATATTTTGTTTTTGTTCGGCAGAATAGGCGCCGGACTTTTGCAGACCGGGCTTATTATCGTTCTTGCGGCGGCGTTTTTTGTCAGTCTTATCGGTTTCGTTATAAAAAGCGCAAGAAGAGAAGAAATATATATTATTAATATAATAACCCCGGTTAAAGAACTCGGGATTTTATATACCGGAATAATTATAGTCTGGACGGCGACGTATTTTCTGGCTCTGCTTAACAGATAAAAATAAATAAAAAATAATAAAGAGATAGTAAAAAAATGTTTGAGTTGATTAAAACGCAGGATAAAGCGAGGCGCGGACGTTTCCTAACTGCCCGCGGAGTAATAGAAACGCCCGTGTTTATGAACGTCGGAACGACGGGAGCGATTCGGGGGGGTTTGTCTTCGCTTGATTTACTCGACGTAAACTGTCAGGTTGAGCTGTGCAACACTTATCATCTGCACATAAGGCCGGGGGATGATTTAATTAGAAATATGGGCGGTCTGCATAAATTTATAAACTGGAAAAAGCCTATTTTAACGGACAGCGGCGGATTTCAGGTTTTTTCGCTGACTAAATTGCGCAGAATAAAAGAAGAGGGCGTTTATTTTAACTCGCACATAGACGGCAGAAAAATATTTATGGGTCCGGAAGAGAGCATAAAAATACAGTCTAATTTGGGTTCGGATATTATTATGGCGTTCGACGAGTGCGTCGAAAACCCCGCGACTTATAAATATGTAAAGGAAAGCCATGAGAGAACGGTGAGGTGGCTGAAGCGCTGCGCGGCAGAATTAAATAGATTAAATAATCTCGATGATACGCTTAATAAAAATCAGGTATTGTTCGGGATAAATCAGGGCGGAATCTATGAGGATTTGCGAATCGAGAATATGATTCAAATATCGGAGCTCGATTTGCCGGGATACGCAATCGGCGGTCTCGCGGTCGGGGAGGAAATAAAGATTATGTACGATATAATCGATACTGTCGAAGCTTATATGCCGAAAGACAAGCCCAGATATTTAATGGGAGTCGGAACGCCGTCCAATTTAATAGAGGCGGTTTGGCGGGGCATAGACTTTTTTGACTGCGTTATGCCTACCCGGAACGCGCGTCACGGAAATTTATTCACATGGAAAGGCTATGTCAATTTACTGAATCAAAAGTTTAAGCAAGATGAAACGCCGGTCGATACCGACTGCAAATGTCATACCTGCCGTAATTTTTCCCGCGGATATATAAGACATTTGTTAAAAGTCAACGAAATGCTCGGAATGAGACTCTGCGTTATACACAATCTTTATTTTTATAACGATTTAATGCGGGAAATAAGGGAAGCGATAGAATCGGACGGGTTCGCTCAATTCAGGGAGAAGTATCTTGAGATATTCGCGTTGAGGGCGTAAGGGTATGAGAGTAAAAATAATAATCGTTTTATTTTTAATAATAATATTATTATTTATATCTTCGTGCAAAGAAACGGAATTAACAAAAGAACAGATTTTAATAAACGAACGGCGGGAATTTCTGCAGCTGATACTGACTGAGAATATATATTCAAATTCGCTTGAATTGTTTAAAGACAGAGAATATGAAAGAGCGAAGGCTCTGTTTGAAAATATCGGGGATTATAAAGACTCCCGGGATTACGTAACGACGATTATTTATATACAGGCTTCCGGTATTATGCGGGATAACCCCGATGCCGCGGTTGAAATGTTTCTGCCGATTAAAGATTACGACGAGAATATCTCGGAATTTGTTCATGATATCTTATATATTATAGCGTCGAATCATATGAACAACGGACGTTACGAAAAGGCGCTGCCCGTCTTTGAAAATATATTGAATTATAAAGATTCGGGAGAGTTGTTTGAATTATGCGGCAGGCATATAAAATATATAAACGCAGTCGCGGAATTTAACGGCTTAGGAGAACCGGCGTATACGGCGTTTGCCGAACTCGGCGATTTTCTTGAAAGTATGAGTTATATTAACTATATAAACGCGGGAAAATACGCCGAGGAGGAGAATTTTTCCGAAGCGGCGGCAATTTATCTGTCGCTCGGCGATTTTCTCGACAGCAGGGATTTATATAAAAAATACGCTTATATATATTATGTGGAGATGATGGGGGCGGGAGTGTATATAGACTCGGATTCCGGCAGGTTCGGCGGCGAAGTTCTCGCGGAGCTTATTTATCCGGATATACCTGGGCATTTGTTATCGGATTCGGCTGAAAATGCGAGATACATAATTAATTTTACGGGAACTTCGAGATATTACGGCACTTATAACGACGGTTCGGACGCTTACCAGACGACGGTGACCGTTATCGTTACCGATATTGTCGAACAGGAAATATTATTCTCGCAAAGCTTTACGGCTTATCCGCCGACCGAAGGTTATCTGCCCGAGGGCGACGTTTACGCGGTTTTTGATTTTCTCGAAATAATTCCGGAGAACGGACTGTCCGTTTATGAATCGGATATTCGTCCCGTTTTGACGGAATTATTTAAATTTATTTGAATAATGTTAATATTTGCGAAATTTATTATGCTAAAATATATGATATAATAATAAACACGCAATAAAAATTTATATTTATATTTAATATTTTAAAAAGGAGAGATTATTTTATGAAAAAAATTATAGCCGTTATTATTTTGCTGTGCGTCGCGGCGGCGGCGCTTGCGGGCTGCTCGGGCGGCGGAGAAAGGCTTGCGGCAATCAAAGACGCGGGAAAACTGGTGGTCTACACCGACCCGAATTTCCCTCCGTTCGAGTTCCACGGAGCGGACGGCATTGTCGGCGTGGATATAGAAATCGCCCAAGCAATCGCCGACGAAATCGGCGTAACTCTGGAAATCGTCGAGGCTGAGTTCGATTCCATACTTATGGCGATAAACGGAGGCAGAGGAGATATCGCAGTCACCGGCATGACAATAAGAGACGACAGGAAAGAAAGCGTTGATTTTTCCGACCCGTATATTAATTCGGTTCAGTATTTGATTTTACTTGCGGATTCCGAATTGGCGGTCATGGAAGATTTAGCGGGCAAAAGAATCGGCGTGGCGTTCGGCTACACCGGGCAGATAGTTATAGAAGACGAGTTAGACGAAGAGCTGGACGGGGTTCTTGTAGGGAGCGGCGCGGTTGTAGTCGAATACAACAGCGCGATGGAAGCGACTCTCGATATGAAGAACGGACGAATCGACGCCGTAGTTATGGACGAATACGTCGCAAAGACGATTGCGGGCAGAGAAGACGGATTAAAGGCGGTCGAATTGAAATTTGCAGACGGCGAAATCGTCGCGGAAGAATACGGGGTCGTTATTCCGAAAGAAAACAAAGACCTGGTTGATTTAATAAACAAAGTCGTCAAGCGTCTTGTCGACGAGGGGAAAATCGAAGAATGGGTAGTAAAATACGGTTCTTAGTATTTTAGTATATGTTTTTTGCGGTTCGATTTCGCTCCCCCCGTCGTTTCGCAACGCGGGGGGAGCGGTTTACAGGAGAAGCTTATGAGAGAAGTAACGGACTGGCTGGTTCATCAGTTCAATATCACGTTTGTCGTCAGCAACAGATACAGGCTTTTTATAGAGGGTTTCAGAAACACTATTATCATAGCGCTGTGCGCGGCGGTTATAGGAATATTTATCGGCTCTGTAGTCGCGATGGTCAGGGTATACTGCGCGCAGACCGGACGCTTGAAAATTATCGATATTTTATTCGGCGCGTATCTCGCAATATTCAGGGGAACGCCGATAGTAGTGCAGCTGCTTATTATGTATTATATAATTCTGCAAAGCTTACATAACGCTCTTCTCGTCGCCGTTATTGCTTTCGGGATTAATTCGGGGGCGTACGTCGCGGAAATAGTCAGGGCGGGAATTTTATCCGTAGATATAGGGCAGACAGAGGCGGGGCGTTCTCTTGGTCTTCCGGCTTTCAGGACGCTGATTTTAATCGTTCTGCCGCAGGCGATAAAAAATATACTGCCGGCTTTGGGCAACGAATTTGTAATATTGATAAAAGAGACGTCGGTCGCAAGCTTTATCACGGTGAGAGATTTAGCCCGCGCCGGGGCGAACGTCAGAGCGACGACTATGGAGCCGTATTTTTCGCTGATTTTTGTCGCTCTCGTGTATTTTTGTCTGGTGTTCGGCGTAACGAAGCTTTTAAGGATTCTTGAAAGGAGGCTGGCAAAAAGTGACAGAAATAATAGCCGTTAAAAATTTATGGAAAAATTTCGGAGATAATCAGGTATTGAAAAATATCGATTATATTATAAATCAGGGCGAGAAAATTGTCGTCGTAGGACCGAGCGGGTCGGGAAAAAGCACTTTTTTGAGATGTCTTAATTTACTGGAGACGCCGACTTCGGGGAAGATTATATTCGAGGGCGAGGACATAACGAACGCGAGTAAAAGACTGAATAAAATACGGCGCAAAATGGGAATGGTTTTCCAGAATTTCAATTTATTCCCCCATTTGACGGTCAGGGGAAACATCATTCTCGCGCCCGTGAATTTAAAGCTTATGAATCGCGACGAGGCAAATAAACGGGCGGATAAATTACTTGCCCGAATAGGCTTGTCAGACAAAGCCGAAACTTATCCCAATATGCTTTCCGGCGGACAAAAGCAGCGAATCGCGATACTGCGTTCGCTTGCGATGAATCCCGATATAATGCTTTTCGACGAGCCGACTTCTTCGCTCGACCCCGAAATGATAGGCGAGGTTCTGGCGTTGATGAAAGATTTGGCAAGCGAAGGCATGACTATGGTAGTCGTGACTCACGAGATGGGTTTTGCCCGGGAAGTCGCGACGAAAGTTTTGTTTATGGACGGAGGCCGGATTTTGGAAGAGGCCGCTCCGGAGGAATTTTTTACGGCGCCGAAACATCCCAGACTTGCCGATTTCCTGTCGAAAGTTTTATAGTTTGTTTTAAAGAATGTGTGATTTTATGATAAAAAAAGAAATACGCCGTATAATAAATATAGATTTTGAACCGGGCTGCGAAACTGATGTAAAAATAAAAGCAAAAATAAAAAAAGCCGTATTAATTACTCTTCAGGCTGAAAAAATAGATTATGTCTGCGAAGTGAATATTAGAATAACCGATAATTCTAATATAAGAAATTTAAACAAAAATTTCCGCGGAAAAGATACTGAAACCGACGTTCTGTCTTTTGTCATGGGGGATATAAATCCCGAAAACGGCGCGGTAATTTTGGGAGACATAGTTATTTCTATAGAAAAAGCAAAAGAGCAGAGCGAGGAATTAAACCAGAGCCTCGACAGGGAGCTTATGTTTTTAGCCGTCCACGCAGCCCTGCATCTTATCGGCTACGACCACGAAAAGTCAGAGGAAGAAGATTTGATTATGAGACAAAGGCAAAAAGAAATTATGGAGATGATTTTATAAATATGAATAAAAAAACTGTATTCGCCGCGATAGTCGGACGGCCGAACGTCGGAAAATCGACGCTTCTAAACGCGCTTCTCGACGAAAAGATTTCGATTATATCGAAAAAACCGCAGACCACGAGAAACAGGATAACCGGAATACTGACAAAAGAAAATACGCAGTACGTTTTTACGGACACTCCCGGGATTCATCTGCCGAAATCGCTTTTGGGAAAATATATGGCGAAATCGGCGAAAAGCGCAATCGGCGACGCGGACGTCGTCGTCTTGATGATTGAGCCCGCGGCAAGAGTGAGTCCGGTCGAGAGAGAAGTGATACAAAAGGCGAAATCTTTTGATATACCCATTGTTTTGGTTATAAATAAAATAGATATTTTATCAAAGGATAAAATTCTCGAGGTTATCGACGTTTATTCAAGGGAACACGAATTTTCGGCGATATTGCCGATTTCCGCGTTAAACGGCGACGGGACCGGATTAGTTATGGGAGAGCTTGACAAATATCTTGCCGATATAGAGGGCGGCGAATTTTTCTTCCCCGAGGATATGCTCACGGACCAGCCGGAGCGTCAAATCGCGTCCGAAATAATCAGAGAGAAAGCGCTGCGTCTTCTAAACGAAGAAATCCCTCACGGAATCGGCGTGTCAATCGAAGAATGGAACGAGATGAAAAGTAAAAATCTAATTAATATAAGAGCGGAGATTTTCTGCGAAAAAGAAACGCACAAGAGAATAATAATAGGCAGAAACGGCGATATGGTCAAAAAAATCGGAACTTACGCGAGAGAAGATTTAGAGAAATTTTTCGGCGTTAAAATATATCTGGACTTATGGGTTAAAGTAAAGCGCGGCTGGAGAGATAAGCCGGGAACTCTGTCAAGTCTGGGATATAGCGACGGCGGTTTGTGATAAAATAAAATAGCGGGTTTTAAATTTATGGTCGTAAAAATCAAAGGCTTGGTCGTAAAAGTTAAGAATATAAACGAAAACGATAAATATCTTACGGTTTTATGCGAAGAATACGGGAAAATTAATTTTAAAGCTTCCGGAGTGCGGAATTATAAAAGCAAATATATAGCGTCCGCCCAGCCTTTCGCCTATTCTGAATTTACGCTGTTTAAATCGCCGACGTTTATACGAATGAACGAAGCTCATATAATCGAGAATTTTTATTCCGTGAGGCTTGATTTGGAATCTCTCGCTCTATCGGTTTATTTAGCGGATATAGCGTCGGTTCTGTGCGTTAGCGAAAGCGGAGAGAACAGCGGGGTTTTGAGGCTTTTATTAAACGCGCTGCATATTATATCGAATAAAAAAATGCCGAATAAAATAACAAAAGCCGTTTATGAACTAAGAGCGCTGACAAAGGCGGGCTTTATGCCGAGTCTCGGCGAATGCGAAGTCTGCTTTTCGGAGAATTTGGACGAATGTGAGGATTATATATTTTTCGACGTGATAGGCGGGAGCTTAATATGCGGCGGGTGTCTGGGAAAACTGCCGGGGAGCGCGGCGGGTTATGATTCGCAGAGAAAACTAATCCGGATAACGGGCGGCGTTTTAAAAATCCTGCGTTTCGTTACGGGAGTCAGGGACGAAAGATTATTTTCGTTCGTTCTGCATGACGAAGACACAAAAGACGAATTTTCAAAAGTCTGCGAGAAATATCTGCTTGAACAGTTGGGCATGAATATAGACTCGCTGAAATATTATAAGAGTTATATATAAAAATATTGACACAAATGCCGTAATATTATATAATATATTTATTATATACTTAAATTGAGGTAATTTTTATTATGAATAATAACACCGGAATAAAATATACTTCCGTACTTCCCGACGAATATATTACAGAATTGAGAGAACTTGCGGCAAAAAAAATTATTCCTTCCGTAAGCTACGGCATTAAAGTCGCGGTAGGAAAATATCTCGAGCAGGAAAAGAAAGAAAGATATAAAAAATATATGCAGGAAGCGTCGCAGGACAAAGCGTTTCTTGAAAGAACGTTAAACGCTCAAAAAGACTTTAGTTTCGCAGATTGCGAGGGTATTGGGGAGTGGTAAGAATAATAAATAAATGGGAGATATATTTCTGTAATTTAAATCCGGTTCAGGGAAGTGAACAACGGGGATTGAGACCGGTGATAGTTATCTCAAACGACGATGTAAATCATAATTTACCCGTGTCTGCGATTATACCGTTATCAAGTATAAAACCAAACGATAAAATATATCCGACAGAAGTGAAACTATCAAAGGAAATAACGGGACTGCAAAAGGATTCTGTAGCGATGATACAGCAAATCAGAACAGTTTCTCATAACAGATTCAATAACAAAGCGGGTATTATAACCGATAGCAAACATAAAAAAATAATATTGGATACAATAAGATTATATTTTGAATTGTGATATACGGTAAAAATATAAAAAAAGGTGACGAAAAAACATGACTGATTTATTAAAATCAAAAACGACGCTCGAGTATGACAAAATACTCGCGCAAATCGCCGAACTTGCTCAGACAAGCGGCGCGAAAGAGAAAATCTTGAATTTAAGTCCGGAAATCTACCCGGAATACGTTATAAAATATCTGGAGCAGACGAGCGACGCGAAAAGACTTGCGTCGCAGAAGGGTTCGCCTCAGTTCGGCGCGGTAAAATACGTCGGGGATTCTGTAGAGAGAGCGCTGAAAGGCGCGACCCTCTCCCCCGCCGAGCTTTTAAATATCGCCTATCTTTACAGAAGCGCGAGAAATCTTTTGAATTATAACAGGTTAAACAAGAGCTTTGAAACGTCGCTCGATATTATATTCGAGCGGCTTTTCGCGAACAGATTTCTCGAGGATAAAATCTTAAAAGCTGTAATTTCAGAAGATATAATCGCAGACGAGGCGAGTTCCGTTCTCGCCGATATACGCCGCAAAATAAGGATGGCTAATTTAAAAGTCCGGGAAAGCCTGCAGAAATTTACCGGCGGCGCGTACGCGAAATATCTTCAGGAAAATATTATAACAATCAGAAACGGACGGCACGTTATTCCCGTTAAAACGGAACACAAAAACGAAATTAAGGGTCTTGTGCACGATACGTCAAGCTCAGGCGCGACTTTATTCATAGAACCTCTCGCGGTCGTTGAAATCAACAACGAAATTAAAATTCTCGAACGCGGTGAAAAAGACGAGATTGAAAGAATACTGTCTGAATTATCCGCAAACTGCGCCGATTATTCCGGCGAGATTAATTTGAACTACGATAATATAACGGAGCTTGCCGTTATTTTCGCGAAGTGCGAATATTCTTTTAAAACGGACGGTGTGAGCCCGAAAATAATACTTGACGATAAAAATAACAAAAATAATAAAAGCGTGTTTTTTTATAAAGCGAGGCATCCGCTGCTGGACAAAAAAACTGTCGTTCCGGTTGATATAGGCGTCGGCGGCAAATATACGACGCTTGTCATAACAGGTCCTAACACGGGAGGCAAGACGGTTTCGCTAAAAACTCTCGGGCTGCTTGTCATGATGGCTCAGACGGGGATACATATCCCCTGCCTCGACAGTTCTTATATGAGCGTTTTCAAAGATATACTCGCCGACATAGGAGACGAGCAGAGCATAGAGCAGTCGCTCTCGACTTTTTCTTCTCATCAGGTAAATATAATTAAAATATTAAATAATATCTCGCCGGATTCTATCGTTTTATTCGACGAGCTCGGTTCGGGAACGGACCCCGTCGAGGGAGCCGCTCTCGCGACGGCCATACTCGAAAGAGTTCACGCCGCCGGAGCGCTATGCGCGGCGACGACGCATTACGCCGAGCTTAAAGTTTACGCGCTCGAAACAAAGCACGCGGCAAACGCCTCCTGCGAATTTGACATAGAAACTCTCAAACCGACCTATAAATTATCCATAGGTTCTCCCGGACGTTCAAACGCCTTCGCGATTTCGCAGAGGCTGGGTATGCCGGAGGACGTTATAGCCCGGGCTCAGGCTCTCGTCAAGACGGAGAATAAAAAATTCGAGAACGTTCTCTCAAAGCTCGAAGAAGAGAAAGTCATACTCGAAAAAGAAAAAACAAAAGCCGCGGTCATAAGAAGAGAACTTGAAATCAAAAATATAGAAACGGAAAATCTCCTGAAGAAAAAATTGAAGGAAGCCGAAAAAAATCTCGAAAAGGCAAAAGAAGAGGCAAGACGGCTTATCGCATCGTCTAAATCTTCGAGCGCCTATATTTTCGCGGAGCTCGACAAGCTTCAGAAGCGTAAGGACGAGGACGATTTTAAGCGTACTCTTACAGAAATGAAAACGTCGCTGAAAAGCAGCATAAAATCCGCCGAAAAAGAAATTTACGCCTATTCTTACGCAAATACCGGCGGCGAAGATAATTACGACGGCGAATATATTCTCCCGCGGGAATTAAAAAAAGGCGATAAAGTTTTAATAAAAGACTCTAATTTAACGGGAGTAGTAGAAAGCGAAGCCGACAAGGACGGGCATATATCGATACAGGCGGGTATAATAAATTTAAAGACGAGCGTGTCAAATATAAGACTTCTCGATGAAAAAACGTCTGAAAGAATAAATAAATCAAACGCCGAGAAAAATAAGCTGCGCAATATAAAAATATCCCCCGACAGGGAAATAAAAAGCGGCAGGAACGAGATTGACGTAAGGGGTAAATACGGCGAGGACGCATGGAATCTGACGGATAAATTTATAGACGAAGCGAAACTGAACGGACTGGAACATATCAGGGTTATACACGGCAAGGGAACGGGCGCGCTGAGAACCGCGTTATGGCAGTTTTTTAAGAGCGACGGCAGAATAGCGTCTTTCAGACTGGGACAGCACGGCGAAGGCGATTCGGGCGTTACGGTTATAGAAATAAAATAGAACAAAAGCAACAAACAAAATAGTAGGGCGCGGCTTCCATGCCGCGCCGTGAATTTCAATCCAACGTTGGAGGTATTTTGCGGCGCGGCATGAAAGCCGCGCCCTACATAACAAAGGTTTATTACGTTTGCATATTTTGGTATTAACCCTGGTTTTTATTTTAATATCAATCAAATAATTCGCCGAGGGTTTTCTCTATCGACGCCGCAACCCTGTCCGCGTTTCTCTCCGTGATTGACGCAACCTCGGCTCTGCCGCTTCCGAACTGACTTACATACGGGTCTCTCGCGTTGCTTCCCCAGTATAACCTGCCCAAATCATAGACCCTGCTTACGTCGATTATATCGACCATTGCGGCGGATTCATCGTCTCTCGCCATTTTTGTCTTGAGCGAAATTTCTTTGTATTGAGGAACTACGTATTTGTAGCCGTAATATGCGTAAGCCTCGAGAAACGCGCCGTTATTGTCGGGATTTGACGCCGTCTGGGGTATAACCGCGACCATTCCGCTTCCCGATTCGCAGTAATACCTCTCCTGGGATTCGTCGAGCTTGGGCGCGGGAAGTATGCCGAAGTCCGCGTCCATATCTCTGAACTTGGGTATTCTGTTAAATGTGATTATATAAAATAATAATCTGTCTTCGTTGAACATATTCGTACACCAGTCCTCCGCCGCGGGAACGTTTTTGGGCGCGAAGTAAAAATCGCCGTCGTTGAAGTTATCGGTCATCAACTGGAACGCCCGGTTAAAACGTTCTGTGTTCGTGGTAAAATAAGGCAGGTCGTTACTGTCTTTGCCGATTGAAATCTCTCCCGCGCCGTTCATGAACGCGCCGAAAACGACGTGGTCGGCAGTCGAGCCCGCGCCGAAAACGTCGTTGAAGTCAAATCTGCCGTCGCCGTTTAAATCGTTTGAAACCTGCTTCGCCATACCGAAAAATTTCTCGAACGTCCACGCGCCGGTATTTACGAGATTATAAACGTCGTCGGAAATTCCGTAGTCCTGGACCATTTGTTTGTTGAATAATAATATACGGGTCATATCGAAATTAGACAGTTCGTAAGCTCCCGGGCAAAACCATATTTTATTGCTCATAGATAAACTCTCTTTCGCGTTCCTATCCCACCACGGAGCGTCAAGGTCGATATACGTAAGCTCGTTAATATCATAAATCAACCCGCCCGACGCCGCGCTTAACGCTTCGCCGTATTCGATGCACGCTATGTCGTAAGAATTATCCCCCGCCTGGGCCGCTCTCCTGAACGAAGCTCCCCTGCTGCCGTGCGAAACGGCTATTTCTGTGATTTTACAGTTAAATCTCTCCTGGATTTCGATGCTCCTCCTGTATGCCGCGTCGTTTATAATATCTCCCGTGTCTTCATAAACGTAAGGCTCCATGAGCAAATTCATGTAATGCAGGTCGTCCTGGATAGTGTTGAGAATTTTAAACTCGTAACCTCCGAAATCAAGCTCGGGGATATTATCCGTGATTTCTTCGGGTTCGGGGTCGGGATTCTGCGGGTCGGGTTCTCCGTCCAGACGCGCCGCTCGCGCAATATCGTCAACGTCAATGTCCGAAACGCCGCCGCCCGAACTTTCGCCGCACGCCGAAAAAATCAAGCATGCAAGCAAAACGGCGGCAATTAAAAAAACTAATTTCTTACTCTTCATAATATTTGTTACCCTCTCTTAAATTTATATAAATTTATAAAAAATATAATTGTGCAAATAAATAATACCACACAATTATTTCTGTTAAATTAATATTTTTTAAATTTAAATAATAAATACGGATTTATTTACTAATCGAAATTAACGAATAATCTGTCCTGCGCGTCGATATATTCATCGAAAACGCCGCTGATTTTTTTATACGTCCCGTCCGGGCAGAGTTCCCTCGCCTTAATATTGTCCCTGAAATACAAATCGAATATTTTCTCGAGTCCGGCTTTTATTTCAGGGTCAAACACGGGCGCGGCGATTTCAAGCCTACGCGACGTGTTCCTCGTCATCAGGTCGGCAGAGCTTATATAAACTTTATTGTTATCGCCTTCGCCGAAAATAAATATCCGCGAATGTTCGAGAAAACGTCCGACGACGCTGATTACCCTTATATTTTCGGTCTTGTTTTTTACCCCCGGCAAGAGACAGCATATTCCTCGTATCAAAAGCTCAATCTTAACGCCCGACTGCGACGCTTTCACAAGTTCTTCGATTATGTCTTTTTCAGTCAGGGAGTTCATTTTGAGCTTTATAATCCCCGGTAAACCGGATATCGCCTTGTCCGCTTCTTCGCGTATAAATTTTATAATCTCGGTTTTAAACTGCAATGGCGCGACAAGCAGACAGTTATAGTCGTCCGCGGGGTCTGAAGTCGTGATTGAATTGAAAAATTTCAGGGCGTCCTCCCCTATATTTATATCCGACGTGATAATCCCGGTATCTGTGTATAGTTTAGACGTTTTTTCGTTGTAATTTCCCGTGGCGAGATGCGTTATATATTTAATATCGCCGTTAGTCTTTTTTGTTATGAGCGTGATTTTCGAGTGTATTTTATATCCCTCTACGCCGTATATGACGTTGCAGCCCGCTTCTTCGAGGCGTTTTGACCAGTTTATATTATTCTCCTCGTCAAACCTCGCCTGGAGCTCGACGACCGCCGTAACTTCCTTTCCCATTTCGGCAAGACGGCAGAGATAATCTATAATTTTAGAGTGTTCGCTTAATCTGTAAAGCGTTATCTTAACGCTCACCGTATCGGGGTCGAGAACCGATTCTTTCAGCAGGTTCAAATAAGCCTTAATACTATGTCTGGGATAATGCAGAAATATATCTTTTGCCGTGTCCGTTATTTCGGGTGAAACCGGATTTATTTGGGGATACAGCATATCTCCGGTATCTTCTTCGTCAGAAATATTTATTTTATCTTTAAGGGAGAAGATAAAACCCAAATCAAGCGGGGCGTTCGTTACAAACGCCTGCTCCTCGCCGATATTTAATTTCGGGCAGAGATATTTTTTTAACGCGTTCAGCCTGTTTTTATTGGCGTCGCTTATTTCAAGTCTCACGGGAGCGAGTTTCCCGCGTTTTTTTAATATATCGTTCATGTACGCCCGGTAATCTATATTCGGGTCGTCGCTCTCGTAATCGAGAAAAGACTCTTCCAAATCGATATCGGCGTTTCTGGTTATTCTTATTAAAAATTCAGCCTCTAATTTATGCTTCTTGAATAAATCTTTGGCGTATCTGTAAATAACGTCCTCCGATAAAATATATTTAAACTGATTTTGACTTTGACTTTGACTTTGATTTTGGGGTATCTCTATAATCCTGTCTATGTTTTTATTCTGGGATATTATACCGTAAGAGTTCTTGCCGTTATGGGAAAGCTCCAGTATCGCGTAGATTTGCTTGTTTAATAAATGGGGAAACGGGTGTTTTGAATCTATAATCTGAGGAGAGAGAAGCGGCATAATCTCGCGTTTAAAATAATTTTTGAGCCACTTTTTCTCGCCCGGTTCAAGCTCGCCGAACTTGCAGTATTTTATATTTTTCTCTTCGAGAAGAGAGGAAACTTTCCAGAATAATCTGTCCGACTCGAAATACAGATTTCTTGTCGTTTTATAAATTTCTCTAAGCTGCTTCTCGGGAGTCCAGCCGGTTTTGTCGTCGTTTAACGCTTCGTTTTTAAGCAGGGATTTTTCATACAGACTGCCCGCCCTTATCATATAAAATTCGTCGAGGTTCGAGTGGAATATAGAGATAAACTTAAATCTTTCAAGCAGCGGAACGGACTTGTCCGCCGATTCCTCCAAGACTCTTTTATTAAAATTCAGAAAAGACAGTTCCCTGTTCGCAAAATATTCTTTCATAAATAATATTTTTCTACTCTTTAATAATCTTTAAATCTGTTACGGTTTATAATATTATTATATACTTTTATTTTTGACTTGTCAATATCAGAAGCTTTATTTTCCGGAGTATAGAGCCAGAATTTTTGAGCTGTATAAATGGGCGTTTTTATAATCCTCGGTTTCAAGGTAAGCCCGTTCGAACAATTTATACAGTTCTTTTCTGTACGGATGCTTTTCGTAATTTTTGATAAATATATCGGCTTCCCGCAGATATTCCAGACTCTCCCGCGGCCGCCCTCCTTTTAAAGCTCTGTGAGCCTCGGTTATATTATATCTGCACCAGCCGTTCCCGTCGAACGTCATGCTTATAAAATTATTCGAGTTTATGCCGGACGTTTTGGAAGTTATATATTCTTCGCCGCTTTCCGTAATTATCGGCTGGCACAAAAACCCGTAAAGGTCCGCCGCGCGCTTTAGCTGCCCGGCGACGGGAAGCTCTCCCATGATATAAACGCAGTTCCTGATTTTGCCGCAGTATTCAAGGCATTTGTCCGGATTTCCGGACAAAAAAGATTCCGACGCCGCTTCAACGCACGCAAGAGAGAGAAACATCGCCGCTTCTTTGCTTCCGTCGAGAATCTGAGGGTTATCCTCGGCTATTTCGATGTATTTTAAATAATCCCCGGCGAAAAAAAGCCGGCGGGCTTTTGCCCTTATCGTTTCGTCGTCGTCGTACTCGTAATTTCTATTAAATTCGTCGTCGTGCTCGCCGACCATGAGAAACGACAGCGGCACCTCGAGATGGTCGGCTATATACTGCAGAGTTTTTATAGACGGAGTCGCAATATCGTTCTCTATCTGACTCAGCATATTGCGGGTGATAAAATCACCCACAAGCTCCTGCTGGGTTATTTTACGGTCTATTCTTATCTGACGGATTTTTTTACCCAGACTCAAATCTTTAATTTTATTCGCTTCCACCATACCAAATCACCATTTTTTTATTTATAATAAATCCGAAGTAAATCCTATTTACTATAATTATATTATATATTAAAACAAAAGTCAAGCGTTTTAACGAAAATTTTTTATATAATTTACATAAATAAAATTTTTTTTGTTTTCTTATACGCTATTTAATAAATAATTAATAAAATTATGATATAATATAGTTTAAATTATAAAATTATATTTTTGGGGGATTAAAAATTATGGATAAAAGCAAAAAGCAAATATTAACTCATGCGGCAAACGAAATAAGAAAAGGCTCGCTGACAGCGGTTTACAGCGCGAACTCGGGCCATCCCGGAGGTTCTCTTTCTATCGCGGATATTTTAGCGTATTTATTTATCGAAAAAATGAATATCGACGAAAATAACCCGGATAATCCAGGCAGGGACAGATTTGTTCTGTCAAAAGGGCACACGGCGCCGGCTTTGTACGCCGCGCTTGCGGAAAAGGGCTTTTTCCCGAAAGAAGACTTGAAAACTTTCAGACGCGGCGATTCTTATCTTCAGGGTCACCCGGACATGAAAGGGGTTCCCGGCGTAGATATGTCGACGGGTTCTCTCGGTCAGGGAGTTTCGGCCGCGTGCGGAATGGCGAAATCCGCGAAAATATTCGGCGAGGATTACCAGGTTTACGCGATTCTCGGCGACGGAGAATTACAGGAAGGTCAGGTTTGGGAAGCGGCGATGTTCGCCGCGCACTATAATCTTGACAATTTATGCCTGTTTATAGATTTCAACGGACTGCAAATAGACGGGGATATAACAAAAGTCATGAACCCAACGCCGATTGACGAAAAATATAAAGCGTTCGGATTTAACGTCATAAGTATAGACGGACATAATTTTGACGAAATCGACGACGCGGTAAATCAAGCCGAAGAGTGTAAAGGCAAGCCCACGGCGATAATATGCAGGACAATTAAAGGCAAGGGCGTGTCTTTTATGGAGAACAAGGCCGAATGGCACGGGAGCGCGCCGAGTAAAGAGCAGTACGAACAGGCGATGACAGAGCTGGGGAGATTAGCGTAAGTTGAGGCGTGAGTTGAGATATAAGATATAAAAGGGGGGAAATTGTTCCGATGTTATCAATGGACGAAATTAAATCTTATGTTGTTCCGGTTGTTGAAAAATATCCGGTAGAAAAAGTTATACTTTTCGGCTCTTATGCCCGCGGGGACGCTTCTGACAAAAGCGACGTCGATTTGGTAGTTGAAAGCGGGGGACGGTTGCATAACAGAAAAATTTTTGCATTAGGCGGCGATTTACTTGTCGCTTTACCCGTAAGAGTTGACGTATATGATATTCTTGAAATAGACAATCCATCGGCGCTGTACGAAAATATCCGGAAGGAAGGGGTGGTAATTTATGAGAGTTCAAGATAAGGAACGATTTAAGATGATGTGTATGTTTGCGAAAGACGCTTCTTCGATAGCCGAAGGAGTAACTTTAGAACGCCTAATCGAAGATAAAGCATATCAATATAGTTTGTTGTACTCTTTAGGGCAAATAGGCGAAAATGCCATAAATATGGGAAGCGGTATTCCTGAGTTATACCCGAATATTGAATGGACTGACTGGCGTGGGTTCAGGAACAGAGTGTTTCACAATTATGGTAAAGTCGATTTTTCGGTTGTCTTGGAAATGATTCATGAAGCCTTGCCGCTTTTACTGTCAGAATTAGAGAAATTTCAAGGAGATTTTAATTAAACAAAAATAATAATTTTAAGGAGTATATAAAAATGTCAGAGAAAATAATTAAAATAGCTACAAGAGAAGCTTACGGCGGCGCGCTTGCCGAGTTCGGTGAAAAATATAAAAATATAGTCGTGCTTGACGCAGATTTATCAAAATCCACTAAAACGGCGGATTTCGAGAAGAAATTTCCCGAAAGATTTATCAACTGCGGGATAGCCGAGGGTAACATGACGTCGGTCGCCGCCGGTATTGCCGCGGCGGGTAAAATCCCGTTTATGTCGAGCTTCGCTATGTTTGCGGCAGGCAGAGCTTACGAACAAATCAGAAACTCTATCGGATACCCCGGTCTGAACGTGAAAATCGGCGCGACTCACGCCGGTATAACCGTCGGAGAGGACGGCGCGACTCACCAGTGCTGCGAGGATTTGGGCATTATGCGGACGATTCCGGGCATGGTTATATTAAATCCCGCGGACGCGGTCGAAGCGAGACTCGCGGTCGAAGCGGCGATTTTACACAAAGGACCGGTTTATATGCGTTTCGGACGTTTTCCCGTCCCGGTTATATTCGACAAAGATTCATATAAATTTGAAATAGGCAGAGGCGTACAAATCAGCGAAGGCAAAGACGCGGCGATTATCGCGACGGGAATACTCGTCGACGAGGCAATCAAAGCGCGCAAGATTCTCGCCGCTGAAAATATAGACGCGGCGGTCGTGAATATACACACGATTAAGCCGATAGACAAAGATATAATAGTAAACGCGGCGAAAACCGGAGTAATAGTCACGGCTGAGGAGCATAATATAATCGGAGGTCTGGGCAGCGCGGTAGCGGAGGTTCTGGCTGAAAATTCGCCGTGTTTAATGGGAAGAATAGGCATAAAAGACGTGTTCGGACGTTCGGGCAAAGGCGACGAGCTCATGAAGATATATGAAATCACGGCTGAAGATATAGCGAAAAAAGTCAGGGAAGTTATGAAGTTAAAGCGGTGATTGCGGGAGAGTAGAATAGTATAGGAAATTTATATTATGTAGTGAGGAGAGTATATGAATAAATTGAAAATGGCTGCTTGCGGAATTGATTGTAACGAATGTGGTCATTATATGCTCGCAATGGAAAATAATTTGAAAAAGGCAGAATCTTTGGTTGAATATTTTAGAGATGGCGGATGGATTGGAAAAAATGACGGAGCAAAAGGAGTATTGAAAAAAGTTCCTTTATGTAGAGGTTGTTGGGATAAAACCGATGTCCGCACCCAAAGCTGTGCCAACTGTTCTTTACGTGCGTGTTGCGAAGAAAAACAGTTAAATCATTGCGGCGAATGCGGCGACTTTCCATGCGAAAAATATAAAGAATTTGCAGATTATCACGAAAATGTAATGGAGTATTTGTTATCGTTAAAACGATTATAAATTGAATATTATAACCGTTATCTGCGCCGCGCAACAAAAAACACACACAAAACACAGGAGGATTTTAAATTTGTTTTGGGAAAAAGATATAGAGACCTGTTCCCGCGGAAGACTTGAAGAAATGCAGCTCGAACGGCTGAAAAAAGCCGTCGATTACTGCTATGAAAACGTCGGGTTCTACAAAAATAAACTCGACGACGCGGGAATTAAAGGCGAGCATATAAAACATCTCGACGATATAGAGAAAATTCCGTTTACGACGAAAGAAGATTTCAGGGATAATTATCCCTATGGCTTATTAGCGAGACCTATGAGAGATATCGTCAGAATACACGCGACAAGCGGAACGACCGGAAAGCCTACAGTCGCGGGATATACAAAAAACGACATCGATATGTGGGCGACTGTTATGGCGCGCATCGTCGTTATGTCGGGAGCTTCAAACGAAGACGTCGCGCAGATTGCGTTCGGCTACGGATTGTTTACAGGAGCTCTCGGACTGCATTACGCTCTTGAAAAAATCGGCGCGGGTATTCTGCCCATGTCGAGCGGCAACACAGAAAAGCAGTTAATGCTTATGAAAGATTTCGGTTCGACAATACTCGTCGCGACGCCTTCTTACGCTTTATATATGGGCGAAAGCGCGAGGGAACTGGGATATACTCCCGAAGATTTCAAGTTAAGAATCGGACTTCTCGGTTCGGAGCCGTGTTCTGAAGAAGCGAGAAAAAAAATCGAACAGCTTTGGGGTATCGACGTTTATGACAATTACGGAATGTGCGAGCTTATTGGTCCGGGGGTTTCGGGTGAATGTTTACATAAAAACGGTATGCATATCAACGAAGACCATTTTTTGCCGGAGCTTATAAATCCCGAAACAAAAAAACGCTTAAAATCCGGCAAAGGCGAGCTTGTGATTACGGCGATGACAAAAGAAGCTCTGCCGCTTTTGAGATACCGGACAAAAGATATAACCGAGTTGAATTATAACGAATGCGAATGTGGCAGAACTCTCGCGAGAATGAGTAAAATCACCGGAAGAAGCGACGATATGCTCAAAATAAAAGGCGTAAACGTGTTCCCGTCGCAAATCGAAAGCGTACTGCTGTCTATTCCAAATATCGCTCCGCACTATCAAATAGTTCTGACGACTGAAAATTATTACGATAAAATCGAAATAAAAGTCGAGTTTTCGGACGCGGGTCTGCTTGAGAGATATTCTGATTTGGAAAAACTTCAGGAGTTAATAAGCTATAAATTAAAATCGAGTATAGGCATAGATATAAAAGTTTCTCTCGTCGCTCCGAAATCGCTTGAGAGATTTATGGGTAAAGCGAAAAGAATCGAGGATTTGAGGAAAAAATAAATATATATATTTAAAATTAAGATATAAAACGGGGGTAACGCATAATGACCGGAAAACAGCCTTTTTGGGGAAGACGCAGGGTAGTGAGAAGATATAACGCTATTGAATTTATAGCGTTTACGGAAACAACAGACGAACGGGAACGTTACGAACTGATAGACGGCAGAATATATATGATGGCTTCGCCGAACGTAAGCCATCAGGATATTGCGGGGTATATTTACACTAAATTCAGGAATTATTTAAGCGGTAAAAAATGCAGGGCGTTTATTTCTCCGCTCGACGTCGTCTTATTTAAGAAAGACGAGAGCAAAGAGCAGTCGCAGAACGTTTTCCAGCCCGACGTTTTTGTAGTCTGCGACCCGGATAAAATCAAGGAAGACAGGATATACGGCGCGCCCGATTTGGTTATCGAAGTGGTCAGCCCGTCCAGTAAACGTCATGATTATGCAAAAAAAGCGGCCGTATATATGCGGTGCGGCGTAAGAGAATACTGGGTTGCCGACCCTATGGCAAAAAAAATATACGTCAATATAAACGCTCCCGGCGGTTTTATTAAATATACGTTTGATTTCGGCGATAAAATTAAAGTCGGGATATTTGAGGAATACGAAGATTTTTATATAGATTTAACAGAAATATAATATAATTTAAGTTATAAAAACACAGAGAGGGTAAAAAAATTATGAGCGAGAAAAAATTATTACTCGGCAACGCGGCAATCGCGAGAGGTTTATATGAAGCGGGATGCAGATTCGTGTCGAGTTATCCAGGTACGCCAAGCACGGAAATTACGCAGTTCGCATCTGAATATAAAGAAATTTACGCGGAATGGGCGCCTAACGAAAAAGTCGGCGCGGAAGCCGCTCTCGGGGCAAGCATAGGCGGAGCGCGCGCGTTCTGCGGAATGAAGCACGTCGGGTTAAACGTCGCGGCGGACCCCGTGTTCAGCGCGGGTTACGTCGGAGTGAACGGAGGTTTCGTAATCGCGGTCGCGGACGATTCGGGTATGCACAGCTCGCAGGACGAGCAGGATTCCAGGCATTACGCCGCCGCCGCTAAAATACCCATGCTCGAGCCTTCCGATTCGAGCGAATGTCTTAGTTTTACGAAAAAAGCGTTTGAGCTGTCGGAGAGATTCGACACGCCGTTTCTAATCAGGTCAAGCACGAGGATATCCCACTCTCTCGGCGCAGCCGAACTCGGCGAACGCGAAGAAACCGAGCTTAAAGAATATAAAAAAGACGCGGCTAAATACGTCATGATGCCGGCGAACGCGAGAGAGCGGCGAGCCGCAGTCGAAAAAAGGCTTGCCGAAATTGCCGAGTGGGCCGAAAGCTGCGAATTTAACAGAGTAGAATACAGCGAAAGCGAAAATAAAACGGAAGAAAAAATCGGGATAATATCTTCCGGAATCGCTTATCAGTACGCAAGGGAAGCGTTCGGGGATAATTGTTCTTATCTTAAACTCGGGCTGGTTTATCCCCTGCCGACTGAATTAATTCTGGATTTTGCAAAAAACGTCGACAGAGTTATAGTTATAGAAGAGCTTGACGATATAATAGAGAGCTGGTGTAAAAAAATCGGCGTAAAAACAGACGGTAAAAATTTACTTAGCAATACGGGCGAGTATTCGCAGGAGATTTTGAGAGAGAAAATACTGGGTATAAAACCTGAAAATATAGAATTGGGCGAAGATATCGCAATCCCCGGAAGACCTCCGGTATTGTGTCCGGGATGTTCTCACAGAGGAATGTTTCACGTTCTGAAAAAATTAAAATTGTTTGTAAGCGGAGACATAGGGTGCTATACGCTCGGGGCTGCCGCTCCCCTGTCGGCTATGGATACGACTTTGTGCATGGGCGCGTCGATTTCGGGTATGCATGGCTTTAACGTCGTAAGAGGCGCCGAGTCGGCGAAAAAAAGCGTCGCGGCAATAGGCGACTCGACCTTTATGCACTCGGGAATAACCGGGCTTATAGATATAACTTATAATAAAGGCGTATCGAAAATTTTGATTCTGGACAACGGCACGACCGGAATGACGGGACATCAGCATCATCCGGGAACGGGATATACTCTTAAAGGCGAAGCCGCGCCGATAGTAAGCATCGAAGGGATATGCAGAGCGGCGGGGATAAAAGAAGAAAACATAAAAGTATTCGACCCGTGCGATTTAACGCAGACAGAGAAAATTTTAAAAGAGGAACTCGCAAAGGACGAAGCGTGCGTTATGATAGCGAGGAGACCTTGCGTGCTGCTGAAAACGACGAAAACAGATAAGAAATACAAAATAAAACAGGAAGGCTGTACAGGCTGCAGATTATGCATGTCGGCCGGCTGCCCCGCAATCAAATTCGAGAATAAAAAAGCGTCGGTAGAAGAATCGCTGTGTACGGGCTGCGGTTTGTGCGGACAGCTGTGCAGATTAAATTTAATTGAGGAAATTTAATTAAATAAATTAAAAACAAAAAAATACGAGGTAAAAAATAATTATGAATACAAAAGTAACGAATATGATGATGGTCGGCGTAGGCGGTCAGGGTTCGCTGTTAGCGTCGCGTATACTCGGAGGCGTCGCGCTTAAATTAAATTACGACGTGAAAGCGTCGGAAGTCCACGGAATGAGCCAGAGAGGAGGTTCGGTCGTGACTTATCTTAAATACGGAGAAAAAGTTTACTCGCCTGTTATATGCAGGGGCGAGGCCGATTTTATACTCGCGTTTGAACAGCTTGAAGCTCTGAGATGGCTGCCGTATCTGAAAAAAAACGGCGTAATTATAATGAGTACGCATAAAGTAAATCCCGCGCCCGTTATAACCGGAGCGATGGAATATCCGAAAGATATATCAAAAACAATCGAAAACACAGGGATAAGGCTAATCGAAGCGGACGCGTTTTCTTTAGCGGTTCAGGCAGGCACGGACAAAGCGGCGAACGTTGTTATCATCGGTATTTTGGCGAAGCTCATGAAAGACGAAATCGACAAAGACATATATATCGACGTCCTGCGCGAACAAATAAATCCGAGATTTTTCGACGCGAACCTTGCGGCGTTTAATTCAGGCTATAATTTTATATAAAATAATAAAAAAATATAAATAAAAATTAAAGTGATAAAAAGAGAGGATTTATTATTATGGATAATAAAGAAATGGAATTACTGCAGGAGATAAAATCAATTATAAACCCCCTGAAATCTGATTTACTTCAAGAAATGCAATCTATGATTGACCCTTTGAAATCTGATATGGATAATATGAAGTCTGATTTGCTTCAGGAAATGCAGTCTATGATTGACCCTTTGAAATCTGATATGGATAATATGAAGTCTGATTTACTTCAGGAAATGCAGTCTATGATTGACCCTTTAAAATCTGATATGGATAATATGAAATCTGATATGGATAATATGAAATCTGATTTGCTTCAGGAAATGCAGTCTATGATTGACCCTTTGAAATCTGATATGGATAATATGAAATCTGATATGGATAATATGAAATCTGATTTGCTTCAAGAAATGCAGTCTATGATTGACCCTTTGAAAGCCGATATGGATAATATGAAGGTCGATATGGACGATTTGAAAGCCGATATGGGAGAAGTCAAAGACAGATTGGGAAAAGTCGAAAACAGATTGGAAAAAGTTGAACGCGAAACGGTAAAAACAAACTTGATTATTGAAACAGAAATCAGAAGAGACATACAAATACTCGCCGAGGGACATACGGGCATTGTAGAACGTCTTTGGCATTTACCCGCCGACGTGGAGGAAATTAAAGAATCGGTTTCAATGCTGGATTTTATACAAAAACAAGTAGTTGAAAAAGTCAGAGTTAAAAATTAGAATTTAAACGTAATATAATTTGTAATTAAAAATTTTCAGTAAAGGCAGGATAGTATTATGATAATAAAGCAAATTTCTATTTTTGCAGAGAACAGACCCGGCAGACTTTCTGAAATAACGGATATTATAGCAAAAAATAATATAAATTTACGCGCGCTGTCTATTGCCGACACCACAAACTTCGGGATACTGCGCATAATAGCCGACGACCCCGATAAAGTTGAGCAGATATTGAAAGAAAACGAAATAACGGTATCGGTAACCGGCGTTATAGCTGTATGCGTTGAAGACAGACCCGGAGGCCTTGCCGGAATTCTTAAAACGCTTGCGGAGGATAATATCGATATAGAGTATATGTATGCGTTTGTTTCAAAGCAAAACAGCGACGAGGCATACGTAATCATGAGAATAGAAGAGGATTTCAGAGCCATGGAAGTTTTAAAAAAGAACGGTTACGAAGGCTTGGACGTCAAATAGGATTTATAATATTTATGATATATTCTGATAACGAAATAATCCCGTTAAATCTCGTATTCAACGGAGTTAACGTTCCCGTATATACTTTCGACGCGGTTATCGTCGGGTCGGGAGCGGCGGGGTTAAACGCGGCAAGCGCGCTTTTGGCCGCGGATTATAGAAACATAGCCGTTATAACCGAAAGCATGAAATACGGCGTTTCAAAAAATTCGGCCGGCAGCAGGAACTATTATAAACTCTCGGGAGAAACCGATTCAATCGGGGATATGGCGGGGGATTTTTACGGGGGATTTTCAATGGACGGCGATATCGCCCTTACTATGGCGTCTCTTTCGTCCCGCAGTTTTTACAGGCTAACCGGTCTCGGGGTGGATTTCCCGAAAAATATTTACGGCGGATTTTCTGAATACGGCAGTCCCGCAAGGACTTCGAGCGCGGGATTTTTTACGGCGAGAAAAATCGCCGAAGCCGCCGAAAGAGATATATTAAACAGCGGCATACCCGTATTTAACAGATTCAGAGTAGTTTCAATTATAAAGTCAAACGAAAGCGCGGCGGGTCTGCTTGCCGTAGATAAAGACGCGCAGCGTATATACGGCGAAAAAATTCAGGAATATAATTTACGGACGCGTATAAAAAACGCGAATAAAAATATATTCGCCAAAATACAGGAACGGCTGACTAATACCGGCGCCGGCTCTAATATAAAAACAAGTCGGATTAATAAGTATGAAGCTGATATAAATAATAGTCAGCCCGAACCCGAAGAACCGTCCGGAAACGAATTCGGATACGTTTTGTTCAGAGCGTCAAATATAATCTATGCGGTCGGCGGTCCGGCGGGGATTTACGAAAACGACTCGCATTTATATCCCGAAAATATGACCTGCTCTCTCGGCGCGGCTTTTCTTGCGGGAGTAAAAGGCAAAAATCTAACCGAAACGGCTTTTAGTTTATCTTATATTTCACAGATTGCGCAAAATGACGAAAATAAATTCAAATGGAAAATAGACGAAGATTTACTTCGCTGCGCTCCCCGCTGCTATTCCGTTGATTCCGACGGGAACAACAGGATTGAAATCCCGCCGGAATATAATGTTCTATATTCTGAAAAAATAAAGAACCGAAGGGTTTTTATGGATTGCAGAGGCGAGCCATGCAAAAATTTAATAGATATCGATTATGATTTATATAAGTTGTTTTCAGACAACGGAACGGATTTGTCAAAAGAAATTATAGAGTTGAATATATCCGCGTATCATTTGAACGGCGGTCTGGACTGCGATATATACTCGGAGAGTAATATCAGGCGTTTTTTCCCCGTAGGCGAAGCCGCCGCGGTATTCGGGACTCATCTTTTCGACGGAGCGCCTCTCGCCGCAACCCAGGTCACGGCGTTGAGAGCCGCCGAAAAAATAACGTCCGACTATAAAAATATCAAAGCTATGGACTTGCAGGATTTCGGTTCGGTTTCGTCGGCCGAAGTTTCCAAATATATAAACGCCGCGATGCATCTTCTTAGAAACGCGAAAAAAAACGCGGCTTCCGAAAATATTTACGAAACGCGAAAAAAATACCGGAAAAGATTTTCCGAGTCCTGCGCGGCTCTGCGCTCGCTTGAGAATATTACGCTTGCCGTTGCCGACTGTCTTTATGACCTGGATAATTTTATAAACGAAAATAAAATAGACGACGTATCTTACTTGTCCGACGTTTTTGAGAATCACGATATTTTAATAACCCAGTATATGTTTTTACATTCGGTCAGAAATTATATAATATCCGGAGGTCAAAGCAGAGGTTCCTATATTATAGAACAAAATCCTGCGCAGGTTCAGAAATTTCAGACGGATTTTAATAATCTTGTCTCTTTTATTGAATTTACAAACGCGAACAAGTTTGAGATTAAATTTTCAACCAGGCAAACAATAAAAATACCGGGGAGTAAATAAAATGCGTAAATATTCTTATATTTTTTTTATAATATTTTTATTTATATTTCTGTTCTCGTGCTCGGCTTCCGGCGAACGGGAATGGAACTATGTAAAAGAAAGCCCGTATATCGAAGATATTTTGGATTTCGCCCAAAATTACGAGGGAATAAGGCTGCTCGCCGAGATAGACGTCAGGATAAAAAATATGCTTAGCCGCGAGGAAAATCCCGAAAAGTTAATTTTTCTCGCCGAAAAATATCCCGAAAGGGAATATTATTTTAAGGACAGAATATCGGCCCTCGCTTTTTATGAGGCGTTCAAAGAAAACACTTACGAAGCTATTCATGAATACATAGAGCGGTTTTCCTCTTACGGTAAAGACATGACGCATATAAACGAAGCGAAGGCCGTATTAAAAAAGATGGACGAAGAATCCGACTGGGAAGAAGCTTTTGAAAAATATAATTCGGAAAATACTATTTTACCCCTGAAAAATTTTACCGATACTTATCCGTATTCCGAACGTACCCCCGGAGCTCTGGAAATAATAACCGAAATGCAGGACGACGGCTCTTATTCCGAAAAATATTTAACCGGTACTGCGACCCTTGATTTAATAGACGAATTTATATTAAATTTCCCGGGTCATAAAGATATTGACGCGGCGCTTGAGATGAGAAAGAATTTTACCGGGGATATATATGATTTCATACAGGCGGGATATATCAGCGCGTCGGGGACGGGATATTCGATAACCCGGTGTCTTCTTACAATCGAAAACCTTACGGATTCGAGACTTATAATAACGGTTTCTTACGGCGTATATTTTAATTCTGTAAATCGCAGGGTCCAGAATATGCTCATACGGGAAGAGACTGAAATTACGATTGAAGCCGGAAGAACCCGGAGCGTTTATATAGAGACGCTGTGCATGAATATACACAGGGATATCCCCGACAACACAAATAATTTTACTATTGCCGTACTTGAAGAAACCTCGCCGCTTATAAAGCTTCTGGAGCTCCTCAGGCAAAACAACGGAAACTTTGCCGTTTCGCAGGCGGCGGCCTGGCATATAACCGACGACCCGGGAAAAGTCAGGATTTTGAACACTATCGTCTATCAGGACGGCACGGACGCGATAACGGAAGAGGATTACGCCGAAGCGATGAGAATAATAGAATTAACAGAGTAAATTAAGTTCTCCGAAACTCTTAATCGATACGTCGGCGTATTCAGAGTCATATGCCCAGCCGATTGCAACGGCAGTCATGCCGGCGGCTTTCGCCGCGATTAACCCCGCTTCCGCGTCCTCTACGACGATACATTCAGCCGGATTCAACCCCGCGAAATCGGCCGCTTTTATAAAAACTTCGGGGTGGGGCTTCGAATTCGTTATATTATTCCCGTCGCTTACGGCGTCGAAATAATCGCCCAAGCCGATTTGTCCGAGTATAAACCCCGCGTTTTTACTCGATGAACCGATTGTTAATTTAAACCCGCGCGAACGCAGTTCGTCAAGAGTAACTCTCACTTCGTCCGATAAATCAGCCGGGGACATCTCTCTTAAAAATAATTTATACCGCTCGTTCTTGCGTTCGGCAAGGGCGAGTTTTTCTTTTTGACTATAAATTTTTTCAGAGCGTTCGAGAACGATTTCAAGGCTTTCCATGCGGCTCACGCCGCGAAGCCTGTTATTTATTTCCTCATCGAAATAAACGCCGATTTCATCTGCTAATTCTTTCCACGCTTTATAGTGATATTTGTCGGTATGGCAAATAACGCCGTCCAGGTCGAAAATCACGCCCGTTATCTTTTTGTTAATCATAATATTTTTTCATACCCTTCCCCGCCGATTTTTTTCTCCTCGCCGTAAATCTTCAAAACTATATCGCCGGACGGCGTGAATTTAACTCTGTCATGATTTACCTCGACTTTAACCAATACGCCGCGAACCAAAACTTTAAACGAATAAGACTTCCAGTCTTTTGGTATAGACGGCGCGAAACTTATTATCTCCCCGTCGCTTCTCATACCGCCGAATCCGTACAAGACGTTTATCCATGCCGCCGCGATACTCGTCGTGTGCAGTCCTTCGTTCGTGTTCCTGTTATAATTATCCAAATCCATTCTGGTGGCGTTCGAGAAGAACGCATAAGCCTCGTCTGATTTTCCCAGTTCAGCCGCGAGAACCGAATGGAGCGACGGCGAAAGCGACGACTCATGAATCGTCCTGGGTTCGTAATACTCATAATTTTTAAGCTTCTGATTATATGTAAAATCGCTGTTATATAAAAACATGAGCATTAAAACGGCGGGCTGTTTAATCATATCCGTTCTGTATATCCTGTCATACGACCAGTGGGAATACAACGGGAACTGTTCGGCGGGTATCGATTTTATGTCTGTATGAGGCAGGTTAAAAAATCCGTCGTGCTGTTCAAATATCTGCGTTTCTTCGTCGTACGGGATATACATATCTTTTGCTAATTTCTCATATTCTTTTATTTCTTCGTCTGCGATATTCAGCTTTGCTTTAACTGCGATAAATTTATCTTTTGCGGACTCTTTCATTTCTTCGAGGACTTCTACTGTGTATTCAAGCGATTTTTTCGATATATAATTAGTATAGCAGTCGTTGTCCGCCATCATGTGAAACTCGTCCGGACCCATAACGCCGAAATAGCCGAATTTTCCCGTAACGCCGCCGTAACCGCCGCGGCTTTTCAGAAATCTTGATATATAAACGAGCATCTCAACGCCTTTTGTATATAGAAAATCTCTGTCGTCTGTAAGCTTAACATAGTGCCAAATGCCGAACGCGACCGCCGTCGTCGGCTGGAACTGCAAATTAGAGTGCTGCCATAACGCGCAGGCTTCCTCTCCGTTAAGCGTCGCAATCGGATAACACGCGCCGTCCATGTCGAGCATTTTCGCCCTCTCTAACGCCTGAGGCAGAGTAAAATATCTGTATTCCAAAAGACTTTTCGCCGCCGCGGGGTTATTAAACAGATAAAACGGCAGACAGTAAGTTTCGGTATCCCAGAAAGCGTGGCCGTTATAAGCTTCTCCCGTCAGTCCTTTCGCGCCGATATTATGCGACGGACTGCCTCCCCTGTAAGTCTGGTTCAGCTGGAAAAGGCAGAATCTAATCCCCTGCTGATTCTCGGGGTCGCCCTCTATCACTATATCAAAATTATCCCAAAACTCGCCCCATGCCTTAACCTGCCTTGAATACGCCGTATGATAACCCTCGGTAACCTGAATATCCAAAAGCCCGCGTCCTTTATCAAGTAAATCTCTTATATTTACGCTCGGGTCGCTCTCGGGCAGATTGCAGACAGTTTTATAAAACGCGATTTTCTCCCCCGAATCAAGATTAAATTTAAAATCCATGCCTATATATTTTTCTCTTTGGATTCTTATTCTCTCGTAATTTTTATCTTCGGCGATATTAACGCCGACTTCGAAACCCGATAAAACTTTATGTTTCGATTCGAGCGTCTCGCCTATAATAAACATACCCGGTTCAGAATCGACGGATTCGTTCGCAGCTTCTCTAAACACTTTTTTATTATACGTCTCGTGTTTCGTGTCAAAATCAACGCCCGTTTCAAATTTTATTTCCCCGATAAAATCTATAGATTGAATTTCAACTTCAAGATACGCGCCGTGAGGCCGGGTCATGTCTATAAATCTCGTGAATTTTAGTTTTAAGCCGCCCTTTGCCGTCTTCCAGAAAAACGAACGGGCGTAAACGCCCTCTTTCATATCGAGAACTCTAACCAAATCCGCTATTTCGCTTTTCGCGATATCGAGTTTTTCCCCGCCCGCTTCTATTTTTGTATAAAGCCAGTTGCACGCGGGGACCATATAGTGCGTTTTTGTAACGATGCCTTTGTATGACCTCGGCATCTTCTCGTCAATTTCATAAATCCCGTTGAAATAACAGCCCGTTAAACTGTCCCCGGACGAAATCCCCTCTTCAAAAAATCCCCTCGCTCCCATAAATTCGTTTGAGAGCGAAAACACAGACTCTGCTACTCTGTTTCTTCCCGCGTCGAAATCCTCGGCTATAATCTTCCAGTCGTCGAGCTTAAAATATTTATCAGCGTATTTCGGCATACTTTTGACCCTCCCGTTTAAATATTAAAAATATGTAAATTACTTAATGACCTCCGTGGCAGGCGCAGCCCTCAACTCCGCATTGCCCGTGACAATGGCAGCCGCCGTCTTCAAAATGACTCGGACACGCTTCGTCGCACGGATTATCACTATTATTAGCCGCATTATCCGACGAATCTTTATTCTCATCGTCAACGCATGAAGCAAGCGCGAGTATTAATACCGCCGACAGTAAGACCAATAAAATAAACAAAAGATTTCTTTTCATAAATTTTTCCTCTCCAACTAAAATTAAATTTAAAAATAATATAATATATTATAAATAATTATATCATAAAATTTTATACAAAACAATAAAAAATCCGTGAAAATTTTTATATTTTTCACGGATTTTCCCCTCCCGGATTTTTTATTTATAAATCCAGGCTGTCTTTTCTCGGCAGAATACACGCCGCTATTATATACGCGACAAGTCCTCCGAAGCCCGCGCCCAGAAATACGGACACTATAATCGTGATTAACCTGACGAGCGACGGGTCTATGTTAAAATATTCCGCGATTCCTCCGCATACCCCGCAAATTACTTTTCCCTGGTCGATTTTGTATAATCTTTTCATGATTTTTCTCTCCCTGTTTTATATTATTTTATTATTTTATATTAATATTTATATCCCCGACTCCCGCGCTGACGGTTATATCATATTTGCCGCCGTTTCTTATAGTATCGGGAATTTTGTTTCCGTTTAATCTTATTCTCCCGACTCCCCTGTCCGCTCTTATATTATAATCTTCAGCGTCTCCCTTTAAATCAAGCGACGCGGTTCCGACTCCGGTGCTTAATCTTATATCGCCGTTTACTTCTCCCGATAATTCGACCGTTCCCACTCCTCCGCCGATTTTAGCGTCCCCGTTTATTACGCCGTTTATTTTAACGCTGCCTACTCCGCCGTCCACTCTCAAACTACCGGCCGTCATGTCTTTTATATCATAAGTACCCACTCCGCCGTTTATAATAACTTCCCCGGCCGTTATATCTTCTATATTAACCGTTCCTACTCCTCCGCCGAATTTAACCTCGTCAAATATTTTCCCCTCAGGTATATAAATATTTATAACTGAAAATTTATTATATCCGAAGCCTATAGGCATAGAAATAAACGGGAGCTTAAATATAGTGGGATTATATAAAATCTCGAGAACGCCGTTTTTTTCGGAGGCTTTAAACTCAGATAATATAATATTTTCGGCTTCTATTTTAATCTCTCCGGAATTATCTGAACTTTTGAATATTTTTACTGCCGCGACGTGTTCGCCTATGTTAATTTTATTTATGCCGTCAGACGGAAAATAAACCGAACTATCGCTTAAATCCCCGCTGACGGACCTTCCGGAGAGAGCGTACGCCGCTCCGCACACGGCGATTCCGACCGCCACGCAAATAATCCCTGTAATAATCATTTTTTTCATATTTTTCCTTTCTTATATTAAATCTTAAATATATTTATTGTTTTTTATAAAGCCGACCGTATCTTCCGTACCGTCCAGCCCGCGAACTTAAACTGCGTTTTAAACATAAACGCCGTTAGTTTTGTAAACAAATACGCCGTAATTATTCCGATTCCGATTATTATAAGCCCCGCTCCCAGGGGATAAAGCGCGCCGGCAGTATTGAAAAATAAATTGAATACGCCGAATCCCACGGATAAAAATCCCGCGCCGACCATAACGAAACCGCACAGAGCCACAACCGCGACGGCGAACGAAACTCCGATTAGGCACATAAACACCCCGAATCCCGCCGACGCTATACCAATCAAAACGGGCAGCCATACCGGAAAAGTACAAAACAATACTATAAGAAAAACCGTTGATTTATTTTTTTTATTACTTTCAGGCTTATTATTAGTATTATTATATTGCCTTTCTTCTTTTTTTATTTCTATTTCTATTACGGATTCGGGCGTTCCGGGAGCTGCGGGAGCGTCGAAGTTAAATATATTTTCCCGCTTTTCGTCCGCGGCGTCCGGTTCGAGGGTTAAAACTATACCTCCGTGATGCTCCGTAATCTCCGCGAGTTCTTCTTCGATTCTGTCCGCCAATTCTTCCGGCGATTTCAATTCGGTTATAATTTCGTTGTCTTTCTCTTCTTCCGCTTCCGAAAAATACTCGTCGTAATATTTTAACGCGCTGATTCTTTCCTCTTCGGTAAGCGAAGTCAGGTCGTCTCTGAGCTTCTGTAAAAATTCTTTTTTGTTCATTTAATATCCACCCCGCAAATTTATATTTATATATTAATTTTCGCCGCTGTTTTCAGTATTTTTTTTATCCCCGGATTTTTTCGACTTGCTTTGAATAAAATCGTCGAATTTTTTCCCCAGTTTCAAGCCCTCGCTTTTTAACAGCTCTATTTTTTCGTCGATTTTCAGGTTCTCGATTTTTTCCCCGAGCTTTAAGTTCTCGAGCTTTTCGTCGATTTTTAAATTCTGGAGCATTTCTCCCAGATTCATAGTTTTTTCTCCCTTTTCAGTTTTTTCGTTTCTTTCTCCCTTTTCAGAATTTTTATCGAATACTTTGTCAATCTTTTCTTTGTATATCTCCCATTCCTCCCTGTAAAGACTCAGTAAAATTCTGCCCTTGTTCGTTATTTTATAGTATCTTCTGTTTCTCCCCAGATATTCCATGTCGTATACTTCGAGATTATTGTCTTTCTGCAGTCTTCGCAGCACCGGATACAAAGTAGATTCCGAAATCCCGATTATGTTGTTTACTTCCTGAGTTATTTTATATCCGTAGGTATCGTTTTCAGACACGACGGATAAAACAATCGCATCAAGAAGCGAAGCGTTTACCGTAAATATCACCTTTCGCTCACCCCTTCTTTTTCGTTTTTTAATATTCTATGGTTAATACTATACACCATATAATATTATTTGTCAATAGGTATTCTGAAAATTTTTAAAATTTTTTTTATTAATGCAAAAAAGAAAAGACGAAGTTATTCCGTCTTTGTTTTATATACTGTCTTTACGTTTTCTTTTCCCAGTAAATTATTTAATTCGCCGACGCATACCTGATTTAAGTCGACTCCCGGATTTGTCATAGAAAATATTTTTTTCGTCGATTCGTCATAAAATTTCACTTCCGTCCGCCCTTCGAATATTTTTATTAAACTGACGGCCTTTTTATATAAACTATTGTTTATATCCGGCACTTTCAGATACAAAACCGGAACGCCGGTTTTAATTTTCTCCGGCCCGGGATTTTCGTCCGCGGCCGCTTCCCCGTTCTTCTTCAGTTTTATTATATTATTTAACAATATCTTCGGGTTCTCTTCCCTTCCCGGAGAAATATTCCCCTGAACCGCTATTATATTATCCGTTTTTATTTCTTCGAAAAACTGCGCGAACTTCTTAGGAAACACAACTACCTCAATCGAAGAGTATTCGTCCTCGAAAGTCAAAAACGCCATGTTTTCCCCGTTTCTCGTTCTCTTGATATTTATATCGCCGACGATTCCCGCAACCGTGACAAATTTATCTCCGCTCTCTTTATTTTTAATTTCGCTTTCGGTATTTTCCTGGCTCTCTTCAAAAAATTCAAGTACGCTCGATATCGACAGCGTGTTCAATCTTTTTATGTTCTCCATGTAATCGTTAAGCGGATGGCCCGAGAAAAATCTCCCCGCCGCTTCTTTTTCCATCGCGAGCTTTTCAAAAAGCCCGAGTTCCGGTATCCCCGGGTAAATCACGGAAATATCGTCGAAACCATTCCCGTTTGAGTTATTATCGTCATCAAGCCCGAACCCGAACAAGTCAATCTGTCCGTCTATGTTCGATTTCTTTTCGTTTAACAAACTGTCTATAACGTCTTCGTATTTTGCCAGGAGTCTGCTTCTGAAAACTCCTAAACTATCAAAAACACCGCATTTTACGAACGCCTCGACCTGACGTTTATTCAACTGCTCGTAATTTGCCATTCTCGTTAAAAAATCCCCGAAAGACTTGAATTTTCCGTTCGTTTCCCTCTCGGACAATATATTTTTTATGAATCCGAGACCGACGTTTTTTACGGCCAGAAGCCCGTATCTGACCCCCTCTCCCGATAAATCTATAGTGAAATCAGACTCGCTTAAATTTATATCCGGCGGATATATTTTTATGTTTAATCTCTGACATTCGGCGGCGTATCCGCTGAGTTTCGCCGTGTCGTTTAAAACCGACGTCATCAGGGCGCATAAAAATTCGGCTTTAAAATAATATTTTAAATACGCCGTCCTGTAAGATATAAGAGCGTACGCTACCGCGTGGCTCTTGTTAAACCCGTATTTCGCAAATTCTGCAATAATATCAAATATTTCCGAAGCCGTTTTTTGATTTATGCCGTTTTTCCCGCATCCGCTTAAAAATACTTCGCGTTCCTCTTCCATTACTTTCATGTCTTTGCTTGACATCGCGCGTCTTACTATATCGGCTCTGCCGTAAGAATACCCCGCCAGAGTCCTGAAGATTTGCATAACCTGCTCCTGATATATTATACAACCGTAGGTTACGTCAAGTATGTCTTTTAACTGCGGCGCGGCGTACGTTATCAAATCTTTATTGTGCCTGTTTCTCGTATAAACCGGAATAAGCGACATCGGTCCGGGACGTATAAGAGAATTTAAAACGGCCAAATCTTCGAAATATTCGGGCTTCGCCGAAATCATCAGGCTTTTTACCCAGCTCGCCTCAAACTGAAATATCCCGTCGTTGTTCCCGCTCGAGAACAATTTATATATATTCGCGTCGTTCAAGTCAATTTTTTCAATATCGAAATCTTTATTTTTCTCCGATTTTCTTATTTGCCTGACTGTGTTTTCTATAATAGTCAAATATCTCAGTCCCAGAAAATCTATTTTTAAAATGCCGAGTTCTTCAATCGTTTTTTTCTCAAACTGCGTAACCCTGTCACCCGAGCTTAACGCCAGGGGAACATATTCGTAAACCGGATTATTCGTCACGACGAGACCCGCCGCATGCGTCGAGGAATGACGCGGCATTCCCTCGAGTTTCATCGCCGTATCGATTAAATTCTTTACTTTTTCGTCATTATCGTAACGCGATTTTAACTCTTTTGATTCTTCAAGAGCTTTTTCAAGAGTCATATACAAAGTCTTCGGGATTAGTTTCGCTATAATATCGACCTCGCCGTAACTTATGTTAAGCACTCTGCCGACGTCTCTCACTACTCCCTTTGCCGCCATCGTTCCGAAAGTTATGATATGCGACGTGTTTCTCTCGCCGTATTTATTTTTAACATAGTCTATAACCTCTCCTCTTCTGTCCTGACAAATATCAATGTCGAAATCGGGCATAGAAACCCTTTCCGGATTCAAAAACCTCTCGAACAGCAAATTATATTTAATCGGGTCGACTCCCGTAATCCCCGTAAAAAACGCCGCGAGACTTCCCGCTCCCGAACCCCTGCCCGGACCTATCGGTATATTTTTACTTTTCGCATAGTTTATAAAATCCCAGACTATCAGATAATAATCCGCGTAACCCATAGAGATAATCACGTTTAATTCAAAGTCAAGCCTGTTTTTGTATAAATTATCCGGGTCGTTTTTTCCCGCGAGATATTTTTCCATTCCATCGAGACATAATTTTCTCAAATACTCTTCAGACGATAAATTATCCGGAGATTTATATTCGGGAAGATAAGTCTTTGTAAAGTCAAATTCAATATTGCATCTGTCCGCTATTTTTACCGTGTTTTCAACCGAGTTTTCGTATCTGCCGAATAATTCTATCATTTGCTCCGTACTTTTCAGATAAAATTCGCTCGTCTCGAAGCCTATGGGATTTCCGTCGTCTATTAATTTCGCCGTCTGTATGCAAATCATAATCGCCTGTGAACGCGCGTCCTCTTTGTTTATATAATGCGCGTCGTTAGTCGCGACAAGCTGAATATCTAAAGCTTCCGCAAGCTTTACGACTCTGGAATTTACTAAAATCTGGTCGGGTAAATCATGATTTTGAATTTCCAGAAAAAAATTGTTTTCGCCGAAAATATTTTTTAGCTGCAAGGCGTAATTTTTCGCCGCTTCAAAATCGTTGCGCAGTAAAAACTGCTGCGTAAACCCCGCAAGACATCCGGATAAGGCGATTAATCCTTCGCTATGCCGCTTTAATATATCTAAATCGACTCTCGGTTTACTGTAAAATCCCTCCGTGTAAGCAGCCGAAACGAGATATATAAGATTTTTGTAACCCGTTTCGTTTTCGGCAAGCAGAACAAGATGCCCCATGTCGCTGTCCTCGCTGTGGATTTTATCGAACCGAGTACGTTTAGCAGTATATACTTCGCAGCCGATAATGGGTTTTACGCCTTCTTTTTTACAGGCTTTGTAAAAATTTATAACGCCGAACATATTGCCGTGGTCGGTGATTGCGACGGCTTTCTGCCCGTGTTTTTTCACGGCTTTCGGAATATCCGAAATCCTGCACGCGCCGTCGAGAAGACTGTACTCGCTGTGTAAATGCAGGTGAACGAAATCAATATCATTCATGTTTTTTTATGCCTCTTTAAATCTATTTTGACGTTACCGTGACCGTACCGGTTTCGCTTTCCCAATCAACGGACGCGCCCAGATTTTCTGCGATAAATCTCGCGGGAACGACAGTCCTGCCGTTTAAAAGAGTCGCCGACTGGTCGAGTATTATTTCCTCGCCGTTGACGGTCGCGGTATTATTGTCGATTATAATTTTGATAATAATATCGCCTTTTGTTACCGTGACCGTACCGGTTTCGCTGTCCCAGTCAACAGAAGCGCCCAGATTTTCGGCGATAAATCTTGCGGGAACAACAGTCCTGCCGTTTAAAAGGGTCGCCGACTGGTCGAGCGTTATTTCTTCGCCGTTGACTGTCGCGGTATTATTGTCTATGATGATTTTTATGACCGTTTGATTGGGAATATCCGTACTGAACTGACGTCGATTTTCTTCAGCGTAAGTTTCGGCATACGAACCCTCTTCGCCGTAGATAACAAGACTTGAAGGCGTTCTGGAAAATGCCAAATCGCCGATACTTGTAACACTTCCAGGGATTACTATACTTGTGAGGCTTGCGCAGCCATAAAACGCCTGATTGCCGATGCTTGTAACACTGTCTGGGATTACTATGCTTGTCAGATTTTCGCAACTTTCAAATGCCCGATCTCCGATACTTGTAACACTATTTGGTATTATTACGCTTGTCAGATTTGTGCAATCACTAAATGTCCTTTCGCCAATACTCGTAACGCTGTCGGGTATTACTATGCTTGTCAGGCTTGCGCAACGTTCAAATGCCAGATTGCCGATACTTGTAACACTGTTTGGTATTATTACGCTTTTCAGACTTGCGCAGCCAATAAATGCCATCTCGCCGATACTTGTAACACTGTTTCCTATGATTACGCTTGTCAGACTTGCGCAGTCAGTAAATGCCCTCTCGCCGATACTCGTAACGCTGTCGGGGATTACTATGCTTGTCAGGCTTGCGCAACGTTCAAATGCCAGATTGCCGATACTTGTAACACTGTTTCCTATGACTACACTTGTCAGATTTGTGCAATCAGTAAATGCATAATTGCCGATACTTGTAACGCCATTTCCTATGATTAC
>Ga0099364_10001461_pt1 | contig 38875 bp, 28 predicted proteins | sample TergutTh196P3_FD_73070 | JGI IMG/M metagenome (GOLD analysis project Ga0099364, IMG submission 73070) | Microcerotermes parvus P3 segment gut microbial communities from Pointe-Noire, Republic of the Congo - Th196 P3 | ecosystem: Host-associated > Arthropoda: Insects > Digestive system > Gut ... | reverse complement strand
GTAATTGACGGCAATTTTACGGTAAACAATATCAGGATTATAAAAAGCCGCAAAGGCCGGTTATTTATAGCCATGCCAAACCGCAGGCTGCAGAGCGGCAGATGCCGCGATATCGCGTATCCCATAAATTCCGACGCGTGGCGGGCTATGAGGGCGCAGGTATTTGCGGCATATTATAAGTATCTTGAAAACGCGTACCTGCCGAGAAAGGGCGTCATAAACGCATGAATCCATCCTTGTGATATGCCGCCATAAAAACCGCCGGGGGTATTCGTGCGGGGTGTAAGCAACGGGGCGCGCCGGTCATCGGACCGGCGCTTCGCTTCCTTCCGTATCATCTTCCGGCGCTTCGGTTATTTTTTCGGCTTCAAGGCTTACGACGCGGCGTTCATCCATTTCGTTCACGATGAACTTATAGCCCTGGATAACAACGCTTGGATGCTCGCCGTCCGACGGGATACGCCCGAGCAAATCAATCACGTAACCGCCTATGGTATCGAAATCGGCCACATCCGAAAGCTTGATGTGAAAGTATTTGTCGATATCTTCAAGCGGGGTCAGCCCGTCAACGAGATACCTGTTCTCGGAAAGCATGGAAATTTCCACGCCTTCCTCCGCGTCGTATTCGTCCTGAATGTTTCCGACGATAAACTCAAGCAAATCCTCCATCGTTACAAGGCCGGACGTCCCGCCGTATTCGTCCACGATAATCGCCATATGGATTTTTTTCGCCTTAAACTCGCTTAAAGCGGCCATACAGGTGTTGGATTCCAGAATATAAAGGGGGTCGCGCAGGTAATTTTGAAGGGAGAAGGGTTCCTTATCGCCGCCCGTTTTCATAAGCGCCAGCAAATCTTTTACGTATAATATCCCGACGATGGAATCAAGGCTGTTTTCTTTACATACCGGGATACGCGAGTAGCCCGATTTCAGCGCTTTTCCGATGATTTCCATAAGCGGCGCGTCTTTTTGCAAAAACACAATTTCGGTGCGGTGCGTCATGATATCGTCAACTGTGGAGTCGTCAAGCTCAAAGATGTTGTGAATCATTTCCTTTTCGCTTTCCTCAATGCTGCCGCGCTCGCCGCCCTCGTCAAGGAGAAGCCGGATTTCCTCCTCCGTGACCTCGGCAGGCTCGCCGTCAGGGTCAATCCCGAAAAGGCGCAGGACAAAGCCGGAAAGAAAAGAGAACAGCGCCGTGAGCGGACGGAACAAAAGGGAGAGGAACATAAGCGCGGGAATCGATGCAAACGCGATTTTCTCATAGTGATGGACAGCGATTTTCCGCGGCACCATATAGCCGAGCACAATGGAAAAGATGAGGAAAACCAATGTTATCAGCAGGAAGGAAATAAACACGGCGGCGTTGTGCGGCATGATATTCTGAAATGCTTCGGCATACCGCGGGAGAAAAACGTCCGCAACAATTACCGCCATGAAAAAGCTTGAAAGCACCAAGCCTATCCTTATGGTCGCCGTAAATTTTGACGGGTGCTTTACAAGGCGCAGAATCATACCGGCTTTCTTGTCGCCTTCCCGCGACATTTTTTCAAGCTTCTTGTCGCTTAACGCAACCATTGAAACTTCGCACATGGTAAAAAACGCGTAGATAAAAACAAATAAAAACAAGCGCAGCCAGTAAATCAATAAACTACTGTCGGATTCCATATATATCTCCCTTATAATCAGCTTCACAAACAGACGGGCCTAATCACTGCATAGCCAGCCAAACTCAAAAACGCCCAATCTTTGCGGTTTGTTTTCCGTGCAGCTACGTTGTCGCATCGCTTCGCGATGGTGTGAACTGCACATGATGTGAACGAATGTGGACGCAAGTTCACATACAGTTCACACAGCCTGACAGGCTGGCGTTCATGTTTTTTCACATTGCCGGGCGAAAGCCCGCCTGTGTCCTCCGCCTTGTTGGGCAAAAAACATTCCCGCAAATCTTCGGGCTTTTTTAAACCTGGTTGGCTATATCATATTATTTTTGGCTAAAATTGTCAACCGGTTTACTTATGGTTATACAAAAGCCGGGGCGTTTAAGACGCCCGCCTGTTTATAATTGACAAGATGTAGAAATCATAGTAAAATAAATGAGCAAACGCCTCCATAGTTAAATGGATATAACAAGCCCCTCCTAAGGGCTAGTTGTAGGTTCGATTCCTACTGGGGGTGCCAAGCATTCAAATCCGAGCCTTTCGCCAATCGGTGAGACGTTCGGGTTTCTGTTTTTCTTCGATGAAATAATAAATACTTGACATGCGGCAGATTACATGTTTAAATACAGTCAAATTGGAATGTATATCCAAAGGCAAATACAATGCCGTGCGCAAATGCGGCGTTGCGGCGAAAGTCAAGCACTTCCCCGACGACGGCGTTGACGAGCGTGACCAGCAATCTTGTCACAAACATCGACGGCATGCCCTGCGGCGAGCGAAGCACGACATTATAGGCGGTAACACAAACTTAAAGTAAAGGAAGGAAATACATATGCCAGAAATTTATAAAAACAAAACCAAACCGGCGGAGGAAAGGGCGCGGGATTTGCTCGCCCGCATGACGGCGCCGGAAAAGGTCGCCCAAATGCTGCAATTGCCGTATTCCAAAATGACGCGGGAGGAAGCCCTTGATTGGGCGGAAAAGGGTCTTGGCTCCTTTCTGCACGTGCTCGGCGACAACGCGCGGGAGCTGCAGGCAACGGCGCTGAAAACACGGCTGGGGATTCCGGTTATTTTCGGCATTGACGCGATTCACGGGCACGGGCTGAACGACGCCGCCACGATATTCCCCTCACAGCTTGCGGCGGCCTGCTCATGGAACAAATCGCTGGTTGAGGAAATGGGCCGCATCACGGCGCGCGAAGTCGCGACGGACGGCCTTCACTGGACGTTTTCGCCCGTCCTGTGCCTTGGACGCGACGCCCGCTGGGGCAGGATAAACGAGACCTTTGGTGAAGACCCGTACCTTGCGGGTGAGCTTGGCGCCGCCATCATCAAAGGGTACCAGGGCGAGCATCTTGACGGCGAAGAAAGCATCCTCGCCTGCGCGAAGCATTATGCGGGCTACGGCGAGGCCGTGGGCGCAAGGGATTCCTGTGACACCGAGATGACGTTTCGGAAAATGCACGAGGTTTTCCTGCCGCCGTTTGAAAAGGCCGTAAAAGCCGGATGCGCCACGTTTATGACCGCGTACGGCTCCATCGACGGCACGCCCTTTACCGCAAGCGAAAAGGCGCTGCGGCATATTCTAAAGGATGAGCTTGGCTTCGACGGGTTTATCGTCACCGACTGGGACAACGTGACAAGCCTTGTCACAAACCAGCGCGCCGCCGCCGATATGGGCGAGGCATCGTACCTTGCGGTCAAGGCAGGCAACGATATGATTATGACAAGCGCCGGTTTTTATGAAGCCACCATCAAGCTTGTCGAGGATAAAAAGCTCGACGAGAAGCTTTTGGACGACGCCGTGCTGCGAATCCTGCGCATCAAATTCAAAATGGGACTGTTTGAGCAACCGGAAAAGAAAGGCAGGCCCGGCTGCTTCTCCTGCGGCGAGCATCTCGAAGCCAACAAGAGGCTTGCAAGGGAGAGCGTCGTCCTGCTCAAAAACGACGGCGTTTTGCCGCTTCAAAAGGAAAAGCTCAAGATTGCCATAATCGGGCCGAACGCCGACGATATCCGGGCGCAGTACGGCGACTGGACGTACTTCACGCATCCCGAGCCCGACCCGGGACACGAGCCGCAAAGGCCGTATTTCACGGTGCTTGAAGGGATGCGCGAGCTTGGCCTTGAAACCGGCGCCGAGATTTCTTACCACAGGGGCTGCGGCGTGCTCGACGAAAACGACGCGGATTTGGACGGCGCGGAAAAGGCCGCCAGGGAAAGCGACGTCATCCTTCTTGCAATCGGCGACGTAATCGAACAGACCGGCGAGACGAAGGACCGCGCGAACCTTGATATCTCAGGCGCGCAGCAGGCGCTTTTCGACCGCCTTAGAAAGCTTGGGAAGCCAATCGTCACGGTATTGGTCGCCTCAAAGCCGCTTTGCATACCGAAAATAGCCGAGGGGACGGACGCGCTCATCGCCGCGTTTAACGGCGGGATGTTCGGCGGGCTTGCGGTGGCGGAGGCTGTGTTCGGCAGGATTAACCCGTGCGGCAAGCTGCCGATTTCGTTCCCGCGCCATTCGGGGCAGATACCCGTTTACTATAACGGGCTGCCCGGCTGGCACGGCGGAAAATACATGGATATGCCCGAAACGCCGCTGTTTACATTCGGCGAAGGGCTGTCGTACACAGATTACGAGTATTCCAACCTTACGCTTGACGAAAAGAACCTTGTCCTCAGCGTCGACGTGACGAATACGGGGGAACGTGACGGGGCCGAGACGGTTCAGGTGTATTTCAGGGATGCGGTAAGCTCTGTCCTGACGCCGGTCATACAGCTTATCGCGTTTGAAAAAACGGCGCTGAAAGCGGGCGAGACGAAAACCGTAACGTTCCGGCTTGACAAAAGCGACTTCTCGCTTGTCACGCCGGATGAAAAGCGCGTGACCGAACCGGGCGCGTTTGTGGTGATGGCAGGCCCCAACGCGAAAGAGGACAGCCTGCTGAAATTTGAATTTGTGCTTTAAAAACTGTGTTCATAGGCAAGAAAAACCGGGGGGCGGCGAATTTTTCGCCGCCCCCCGGGCCGGGTTGCAGGCAAGTCTGGCAAACAGGCCGCAGGGGAATTCGTTATCAGATGCATAGCTGTAGATAATGCTTATTCTGCAATGTATGAATCACTCGCAGGCTCATGCTTTTTCTTTCTTTGAAATGTTACTATTATGCTGAACAGCAGAGGTTGTGCCAGTATTTCCAAGATACCAAGACTAGCAGGTATATCTTCAATAGGGGCAAGATAGATTAACCCTTGAATGGAGCCTTGTGCAGGTCCATAAGTATTGAAGATACCAAGTATTACGAGAATAGCCCAAAGTTTAAGCCATGCCAATTTTCTCCCGATAATGCTGTCTTTAATCCACCAAATAACTATTCCAAGCAATAGCCCCCTGATAATTTGGCCAATCATTACCGCCCCCATGTTGATTTCATCTAAAGGTCTAAAACCCATGACTTCGACTATATAATCTATATAATCTATAGTCAGGGGCATAGCAATAAAAGCGACAACCCAGTAAGTAATAACGTGCGCCGCTATTACTTTCGTAAAAAATCTGAATTTCTCATTTGAAAATAGTTTACTCATTGTTTTCACTCTCCTTTACAAATCTGTTGATTTCACCCGCTCAAAATATAAATTTTCCGCATTAACGATGTGGGCGGCGGTATTTAAAGCATCCTCTCCAACTGCGCGCTGACACGCCCGGAAACATCCTTCGTAATCCCAATCCCGCGCAATGCCCAAATGACCGCGCCCGCCACGGGAGGGACTTTTAGAATCGTATAGATGAAGCTGGAGCCCGGATGCAAATCCGCCAGCATTTCCTTTATCATATCAATCAGCACGGGGTTTTTCTCTTTTGCGAAGACCGAGCCCGCGAATACGATGTGAACCGGATTCTCATGGGAGAAATCAAGCTCCCGGAGCATGCAGCTTATCCCGCCCGTGTAGTTTTTTGCAATATCCGAAAGCAGCCTCTGCGATACGCCGTCGTCCGAATACTGAAACAGCAGCCTGTTCAGGCCCGGCATGTGGAAACTTTTGTCCGTAAGCTTTGCGGAAACCGCATCGGTATAGTCATATTTGTCCTTTATCCCGAGCGCTTCCAGAACAGGCCGTGCCAGCGCGGTGGGCCCGCCCTCGCGGAAAAGCGATTCATATACCGCGCCCAGCACACTCATACTAATCTGCGAAGCGCCGCCAAGATCCCTGGACAGCTCGCCGATTCCGCCGATTTGCAGCATTTCCCCCGCCGCGCCGATTCCGGCTATCGTACAGCCGCTTCCGTTGATAGCGCAAATCCCCGTGTTATCGGGGCACGCCGCGGCGACGCCGAGATACGCGTCGTTGCACAGGGTAAACCGGGCAATCCCAAGCCTTGTGATGATATCTGAAATAACGCGGTGCTGCTCTTTTGTGTCCACACCGCCAAGCCCAAAAACAGCGTAAGCGATATCCCCGGGCCCGATGCCGTGCGGCTGCGCCGTTTTGCTGATAAACGCATGCAGCTCCTTTTCAAGCTGCCCGAAGGAGCCGGGTAAAACCTCATGGTTGAGCGGCCCCCACGAGCCGAACGCAACGAGGCTCGCCTCATCGTCGAAAATGGCGAGATGGCTTTTTGTGCCGCCGGCGTCAATGCCCATCACATAACGGCTCATGCCCCGCCCTCCCCGGATGAAAGCGTTACAAATTCCCGGTTTTGCTCAAGCATATCGTCGAGCACGGCCTTTGCGCGGTGGTAATCTCCGACAAGCGGATGCGCCATCAAAGCGGCGAGCGCGCTTGTGTAGCAGCGGTTTACCGCCGCCTTGACCGCCAGCCTCTCATACGCCTTCACCGCGCGGACAAGCCCCGTGATATACTCGTTCTGCCGGGCCAAAACCGGCACGGGCGCGGCCCCGCTTTTGCCAACCACGCACTTTACCTCGGCGACGTCGCCGTCGTCCAAAAAGGGCAGCGCGCCGTTATTGATTACATTTACGACATGATATTCGTTTTTATCGTTTTGAATCGCATCAACCACCGACACCGCCGCGGTTGAATAAAGGGCCCCGCCGCGGGACGAAAGCTCCTCCGGCTTTTTGTCGAGCTCGGGCCTGCTATACTGCTCTATGAGGCTGGCTTCAAGCTCCATGCAGATTTCCCCACGGGATTTCTCCGCTTCCATGCATTTTTTAATCTGCTCGTCGCGTAAATAATAATAGCTGAGGTATCCGCACGGCATCGCGGGTACGGCCTTTAGCAGCTCCTTGTCAAACTCAAGCTCGGGGATGTTCTTCATGGAGGTTCCGCCGCCCAGGGACAGCTCGTGTATCATCTCTTTTCCGTCAAGCATGACCGACGTAATCCAGCTTAGGTGGTTAATCCCCACATAGTCGTAATCGAAATCGCTCCTGCCCAGGGCCTTTGTAATATCCGCCAGCATGTTAACCGGGTTGTTGCAAAGGCCGATTGTTTTTACCTTTGTGTAATCGTTGAGCGCCTGCGCGATGATGCCGGAGGGGTTTGAGAAGTTGACCAGCCACGCATTTGGCGCGAGCTTCTCGATCCGCCGGGCGATGTCCAGCATAACGGGGACCGTGCGCAGCGCGTTCATGAATCCGCCCGCGCCTGTCGTCTCCTGACCGAGGAGCCCGTATTTGAGCGGGATTTTTTCATCGCGAATCCGCGCCGCCATCCCTCCCGCGCGGATTTGCGCGAATATGTAATCGGCGCCCTCAATCGCTTCGTCCAAATCCGCGGTGCAGACAACGGCGGTGTCAATGCCCTTGGCCGCCAGCATCCTTTTGGCAAGCCCGCCGATTACCTCAAGCCTGGGGCGGTCGATGTCCATCAGGTAAAGCGTTCCAAAGCCTAAGCTTTCGCGCCTTTCGATAAAACCGTCAATCAGCTCCGGCGTGTATGTGCTGCCCGCACCTATAATCGTGGCTTTCAGCTTGTTCATTTTCCGTCTCCCCCATTTGTATTTTCATACTTACACTAATTTTTAACCAAATAATCGGTATCTTTGCGGTACTTTCCGTGCCGATGCGTTGTCCTCCTTGCGGCGCAAAAAAATCCCCGCAAATCTATCCGGCCCTCTGGCTGGAGATTAGTATTATTTTCAAGTATACACGATTCTTATTTTAATTTAAAGTTATAATTTAATCGCTGTAAAAGTTAGGAAGGCGTGAGAAAATTTAAAATTGTTTTTATTTAGTGATTTTTGTGCTTTGTTGCGCTGTTTTCCGGCTTGTTTGCTAATTTTAACAATTGTTTCTTGACATCAAGATTAATAAATGGTAACATTGTACAGGCAAGCAAATCCAAAGCCAATTTTGATTAGCAAAAATATTTCGCGAAATGATAGTTTAGCGCAAAAAAATATTGCATTTACAGCCTTCTCAAGCTATAAATGCAAGATGTTTAATTTTAATATAAAACACAATAGGCAGATAATTGTTGAATCTATGTGCCGACAGCAATTGAAATTATGCAAAGGATGTTTTTATATTATTTCGCTAAACTATCATTTCACGCAGATATATTCTTTTCTTGACTTGCATCGGCTATTTTATTTCGTGTCTGTAAAACTCCCCTCCCGCATCTTTGTCCCGTTCGTTTTAAAGTCTTTCGGGCTTTACATAATCTAAAAATTTTTGGAGGTAAGACACTATGCAAACAAAACGTATTCTTGCTCTTGTTATCGCAGTCATGATGCTCGCGGCAGTTATGTTGCCCGGCTGCGGGCAGCCCGCAGCCGAGCCTAGCGTTCCCGCCCCCGCGCCGGCGGAGCCTGCCCCCGCGCCTGCCCCCGATGATTCGGACGACGCCCCGGCCTTAGGCAGGACCCCGTATGAACCGCCCTCCAGTATCATCACCGAACTGCCCCGCAACGAGACCTTGTACTTCAACGGTATGAACTGGGGCGCCCCCAACGGCTGGAACGCGTTTTCCGGCGACATGAACAACGCCCTCATGTATGAGCAGGTTAGCGGCGGGGCGCGTGTACCGATGTTTGAAACGCCGTATATGTTCAACCCGCTTGACGGCACATTGATTCCGCTACTTGCCGATGGCGACCATTCATGGAACGGTGACAAAACGGAGCTGACCTACAAAATTAAGCCCGCGGCTTATTGGAGCGACGGCACCAAGGTGACCGCCCACGACGCAATCTTTACTTATCAGGCAGGCATAGACTACGGCAATGCCGGGGGAATTGCTTTCTCCGCTTTCATCGACAAGCTGGAAGCCAAAGACGACGATACCGTTATCATTTACTGCAAACTCACCGATGACGGCAAGCCCACCAACCCTATGATGGTCGAAACTTTCCTTGTCCAGAACTACATTCTGCAAAAAGCGTGGCTTGAGACGCTGATTGCGCGCAATAACGGCGACGGCCCCGCCATGAACATGGACCCGGGCGACGACATCGTGTGGTCCGGCCCGTACACCAAGTATTTCTTTGACGACACCAAGGTCGTTATGATTCGCGACGACGGCTACTGGGGCCAGGATGCTTCCATGTGGGGCAAGCTGCCCGCGCCGAAGTATCTTGCGCATGTACTGTATGAAGACAACGCCGCGGGCGATGTCGCCTTTGCTGCCGGTGAAGTGGACGTCAGCCAGCAGTTCATCGCCAACGTGCAGGAAATGTGGCTTACGCAAGGGCTGCCAATCTCGACCTATTTTGAAAATGAGCCCTACATGCTCTCCCTGAACATGCCCACCGCGTACTTCAACATGAACAGCCCCAAGCCCGGCATTGACAATCCGGCTATCCGCAAGGCAATCGCGCTGGCTGTCGACTATGACCTCATCCTCGCCAACGCCATGACAAACCAAAGCCCGTCCTTCAGCGCCGTTCCCCGCTCGCTGATGAACCCGACTCCCGGCGAGCAGGCCATGTATAACCGCGACGCGGTCGCGCACCTGCAATGGGCCGGCAACGACATCGACGCCGCCAACGCGATGCTTGACGAAGCCGGCATCACAAGAGGTGCCGACGGTTATCGCCAAATCGATGGCGTAAGGCTTTCATACACCGCAAGCTGCCCATTCGGCTGGAGCGACTGGGAAGCCGCGATGGAAATCGTAGCCGCCGCCGGTGAGAAAATCGGCATCGAAATCACCACGAACTTCCCCGACTGGGGCGTATACCAAACTGTTGTTACAGCCAATACCCACTCCGAGTACGACATCTTCATGATGTGGACCGACTCCGCCGGCCCGTCGCAGCCCTGGAGCCGGGCACGCCAGCTGATGAGCTCCGAGTTTATCGGCATAGACAGCAACTGGACCGGTAACTGGGGCCACTACAGAAACGACCGCGCCGACGAGCTGATCGCGCTCATCCCGCTGGAATCCGATGAAGCGAAAGTCAAGGAGTATTACACCGAGCTGGTCGAGATTTACCTGACCGAAGTCCCCTCCTTCTCGCTGATGTACCGCCCCGACAAATTCCACATCGTGAACGAGTCGGTATGGACAGGATTCACCGAATCGACCGACGGACGCAATGTACCGCCAATCAACTGCATCAGCGGTTACGCGATTGCCGACCTTTATAACATCAGGCTCGTATAAGCCAAGCGTTATCTCACAAGAAATATCAAAGGAAGGCGGCCTTGGCCGCCTTCCTTTATAGGGAGTGGTTGGCATGAAAGGATACCGCAAATATTTCACGAAAAAAATCATTTGGTTATTTATTACGCTTGTCGCGGCGGTGATACTGAATTTCATACTGCCCCGGCTGATGCCGGGCGACCCTATCGCCAGTATAATGTCAAGGGTGGCGATGGGTATGAACGACCCCGAGGCCGTCCGCCGGGTGTATGAGAACTACCAGCAGCAATTCGGCCTGGATAAACCGGCGTTCCAGCAGTTTACCATTTACATAGGCAACCTGTTCAGGGGGGACCTCGGTCTTTCGTTTTCCCGCTACCCGCGCCCGGTCGCCGATATTATCAGCAGCGCGCTGCCGTGGACGGTCGCGCTGCAATTCCCCGCCATATTGACAGGGTGGATACTCGGCAATATCCTCGGCGCGCTCGCGGCCTACGTGCGCAAGGGCTTTGACAAGGTTGCGATGCCCACCATGCTGTTTTTGGGCGGCATCCCCGCGTTCGGCATGGCAATCATCCTGCTGACGGTCTTTGCCATCAACCTTGGCTGGTCCCCCGTTCAGGGCGGATTCGCGCCGGGCCTGATACCGCATTCCAGCTGGCGGTTTTTCTCGTCGGTCCTTTATCACTACCAATTGCCCTTCTGGTCCATTGTGCTGATTTCAATCGGGGGGCAGGCCCTTGGCATGCGTTCGATGTCGATTTATGAGCTCAACGCCGACTATGTGAAATACAGCCGTTATATGGGCATCAGGGATCATAAGATCGTAGGCTATGTCTTCCGCAACGCCATGCTGCCGCAGGTGACCGGCCTTGCGCTTTCTATCGGCACGATGATTGGCGGGGCGCTGGTGGCGGAGGTTATCTTCTCCTACCCCGGCCTCGGGACAATCCTGCTTCAGGCCGTCAGGGAGGGCGATTACCCTCTCATTTCGGCCGCCACGCTGATTATCACAATCATGGTGCTGATAACGGTTTTTGTCCTGGATATCATTTACGGCCTGATCGACCCGCGCGTTAAGGCCTCGCAGTTTGATTAAAGGGGGAAGCGACGATGAAAAATACAATACGGCAGGTCTTCAGTTCGGCCAAGTTTGTGACGGGGTTCGTCATATTCAGCTCCATCATGCTTCTCGTTATCATATATCCCATCTTCAACCCCGGTGACCCCTTGCAGATGATCGGGTACAATTCCTTCATCAAGCCGGGCACCTATATGCCGCTTTACGACAGCCTTGAAACGTCCCGCGTCTATACCATCCAGCTAGACGACGCGGACGAGAAGCGGATTGCCGGCAAGCTGCTCCCGGCGGACAGGGAGGCCATGAAAAAATGGCTTGTGCTGTACGGGCTGCCGGAGGATACCATTGACATTGAGGATACCGAAGCGCTGTTGAGCCTGTGGTGGAACAACTACTCCGCCGACGTCCGGCTGGAGGGCGCGACTATCGCGGACCGCAGGGCGTATGCCCGTCTGGATCAAAAGCTGCACGGGCTGTTCGATTTTGAGGATTTGCTCGTATATGCCGTGAATCCCGACACCGGCGAGTATGAACAAAGCAAGGTGGTTACGGGCACCGACTATATCAACATAAGCGACGTGACCAATGTGCGCGTCCTGCCGCTTGGCACCGACAATTTTGGGCGGGACACGCTCAAGCAGCTGGTCGCGGCTATCGTCACATCGCTGTGGATTGGCCTTGTGGCAGGCGCGATTGCGACCCTGATCGGCCTCCTCCTCGGACTGCTGGCCGGTTACGTCGGCGGGATGGTGGACGACATTATCATGTTCTTTACCAACCTGTTTACCGTCATCCCCGGCTTTGTGCTGCTGATCCTGATTTCCTACAGCATTGGGCAGGGGTCGCGCGGCACTACGGTGGTAGCCATCGTTATCGGCTTCACCTCATGGGTTTGGACGACACGTTCGGTGCGCTCGCAGGTTATTTCGCTGCGCAACCGCGACCACGTCAACTTAAGCAAGCTGAGCGGGCACACGCTGCCGCGCATCATCATTGCCGACATCCTGCCTTATATCGCCTCCTATGTGGTGATGGCGTTCATCCTGCAAATTTCCTCGGCTATCCTGGTTGAAGCGCAGCTTTCGATGCTCGGGCTCGGCCCCAAGACAACCGAGGTGCCGACGCTGGGCCTGATGATGAACTGGGCCATGTCCTACACGGCGCACTTAAGCGGCGCATGGTGGGCCTACTATCCCGTGCTTCTGGTCATCGCGCTGATTTCTTTCTCGCTGAATCTGATGAATACCGGCTTAGACCAGATATTCAACCCGCAGCTGCGGTCATAGGGGGGCGTGGATATGAGTAAAATCATAATGGAGGTCAAGGGCCTCACAACAAAATACGTTACCCGCTTCAACGAGAACGTCTACGCGGTCAGCGATGTCTCCTTCCAGATTGAGGAGGGGCGCTCGCTTGGCATCGCGGGCGAATCGGGCTGCGGCAAGTCCACGCTGGCGCTCAGCCTGATGGGGTACTATTTCGCACCGCTGTATTACATAAAAGGCGACATCATCATCGACAGGCGCAGTATTTCCGGCATGAAGCCCGACGACGTGCGCAAAAATGTTCTGGGAACCGAGATCGCCTACATCCCGCAGGCGGCGATGAACGCGCTCAACCCCACGAAGAAGATTATCCGGTTCATCGAGGACGTCATACGGGCGCACACCCCGAAAACATCGAAAAAGGACATATACGACCTTGCGCGGGAACGCTTCGAGATACTCAACCTGCCCGCCGACACGCTGCAAAAGCACCCGGTGGAGCTGTCGGGCGGCATGAAGCAGCGCACCGTCATCGCCATTTCCACCATCCTCTCACCGAAGATCCTGATTGCCGACGAGCCTTCCTCCGCCCTTGACGTAACAAGCCAGAAGATGGTCATCAAGATGATTCACGACCTGATGGATTTGGGGTACATCAAATCCATGATATTCATCACCCACGAGCTGCCGCTGCTCTACAACGTCACCGACGATATCATGGTCATGTACGCCGGGCAAATCGTTGAGAAGGGTACGGCGGATCAAATGATCTTCGACCCGGTCAACCCCTATTCAAAAGGGTTGATGGGCTCCATCCTGGTTCCCGAGGGCGGCACGCGCGACGTCAAGCTCACCGCGATTCCCGGGACGCCGCCGAACCTCAAAAACCCGCCGGACGGCTGCCGCTTCGCGGAGCGCTGCAAATACGTGCAGCCGCAGTGCAGGGTATCCTCCGTCGCGTTCACCGACCTTGGAAACGGGCGCGGCAGCCGGTGCATCATTCCCGAAAAGGAACTTAGGGAGGCGTATAACAATGAGCAATGATAAGAAAGAGCTTTGCTTGAGCGGAACAGGCGTCACCAAGATTTTCGGCCTCGGGGCCAAAAAGACGGTGGCCGTGGATCATGTGGATTTCAATTTCTACAAAGGGGAACTGGTTTCCATCGTGGGCGAGTCGGGCAGCGGCAAGACGACACTGGTCAAGATGCTGATAGGATTGACAAGCGTTACCGAAGGCGACATCTGCTTCATGGGCGAGAAGCGGGATATCAGTTCGCACCGCAAGAAGAAGGAATACTGGAAGGGCATACAAGCTATTTTCCAAGACCCGTTCTCTTCCTTCAATATGTTTCATAAAATTGATTCGGTGCTGCTTGACTGCATCCACATGCGCGGAGGGCGGGGCCTGCCGCGCCGGAAGAAGTTTGAGATGATGTGCGAGGCGTGCAGCTTTGTGAACCTGAAGTTCGAGGAGATGACGAACAAATATCCTTTCGAGCTGTCGGGCGGCCAGATGCAGCGCCTGATGATTGCCCGGATTTTCCTGCTCCAACCCAAGATTCTGCTGGCGGACGAGCCGACCTCGATGATTGACGCCTGCTCGCGCGCCACGATCCTCGATATGCTGCTGAACCTGCGCAACGAGACCGGCATGATGATTATTTTCATCACCCATGACATCGGGCTTGCCTACTATATTTCCGACACCGTTTATATCATGGAGCACGGCAAATTTGTAGAGCATGGTTCGGCCGACGAGGTCATCCTGAACCCCAAAGCGGAGTACACCAAACGGCTGCTCAACGATGTCCCGAAAATCCACGAGCCCTGGGATTTCCGCAAGAAAAGAAACGCCGCCCCGGCAATGGGCGAAACGGGCAGCCTGTGAGCGCCATGAAAAGTATTGCGGGCCAATATGCGGGGAAAGGAGTTGATGCTATTTACTAAATAAGAATAAGGTGGTATTATGATAAAAGATATGACGGATGGGAAGCCCATCCGTCTTATGATACATTTTTCCCTGCCTCTGCTGCTTTCCAACTCGCTGCAATTGCTGTACACGGTTGCCGACAGCGCGATTGTGGGGCGGATGCTCGGCGTAAACGCGTTCGCGTCGGTGGGTGCGACCGCCAGCCCGCATTGGCTCGTCTTAAGCGCCGTTATCGGTATGTCTTACGGCTTTGGCACGGTGTTTGCCCAGCGTTTCGGCTCCAAGGATATGGACGGGGTGCGCCGGGCGTTTGTTACCGCCGCCTGCTTGGCGGCGGCGCTCAGCGCTTTCATAGGCGCTTTAGGCGCGCTTGGATGCGGAGCCGCACTGCGGCTGCTCCATACGCCGCCGGAGCTTATGGACGGGGCGGTTATCTATTTAAGCTGGCTGTTAGGCGGTATGCCAATCGCCTTTGCCTATAACCTGTTGAGCGCGATGCTGTACGCGCTGGGCGACAGCAGGACGCCGCTTCGCGCGATGGCTGTTTCGTCGGTGCTTAACATCGTGCTTGACTTGGTTTTCATCATCCCGCTCGGCATAGCAGGCGTCGGGCTTGCAACGCTGCTGGCGCAAGCCGCGGCCAGCGTGTATTGCTTCTTCGCTTTGCGCAAAACCGGCGTTTTGAACGGATGCGGCTTTAGATGGGATACGGCGTCCGCCGCGGCTCTCTTGCGCCTCGGCTTGCCGCTCGGCTTCCGTAACGTGGTGGTTGAGATTGGCGGGCTGGCGGTACAGCGTTACGTAAACGGTTACGGCGCGGAGTTCGTGGCGGGTGTTGCCGCGGCCAAGCGCATGTACAGCCTTCTGATGATTGCCGGCGGCGCGTTCGAGGCTACCGTCGCTGTTTTTGTCGCACAGAATTTCGGCGCCGGACGTTATGACCGCGTAAAGCGCGGCGTGTCTAACGGCCTGTGGCTGATGTTAGCCTCGGCAGCGGTTATTATGGCTGTTGTGCTGCCCTTTGGGCGCTTTATTCTCGGGCTGTTGATTGAGGGTGAGCCCACGCAGGTCGCCGCCGTGCTCGACGTGGGTACGCGGCAGCTAAACGTGCTGGCCTTGGGGCTTCCCGCGCTGTATCTGTTGCTTTTGTACCGCTCCGCGCTGCAAGGCGCCGGCAACACGCTCATCCCGATGCTGTCCGGCTTTTTGGAGCTTCTTTTGCGCGTTTCGTCCGTACTGCTGCTAACGCCGTTTTTGGGGAAGCGGGGCATTTTTCTCTCGGACCCGGCCGCCTGGGCGGGCGCATGCGTTCTGTTGTTCATTTCATACATGATAGTTTACAGGAAGCTTGATAGCCAACAAACTTGAAAAAGGTGGATACATACATGAGACTTCAATCTCTGTCCGGCTTATGGGAGCTGGAGCTTTTAGGCGATTCCCCTCTTGCGGGCGAGCGCCTGCGGGCCGCCGTACCCGGATCGGTCTATGCCGCGCTGCTGGACGGTCAAAAGATGCCTGACCCGTTCTGGCGCGACAATGAGCTGGAAGCGCTTACACTGATGGACCATGATTTCGTGTTCAGCCGGAGCTTTGACCTCGAACTGCCGGAGACCGGAAAATTCCTGCTCATCTGCGAAGGGCTGGACACCCTCTGCGAGCTTGAACTGAACGGAAGCCAGATCGGGTACGCCGACAATATGCACAGGACGTGGGAATTCGATATCACCGGTATCCTCCGCCCGCGCGGCAACGAGCTGCGGCTGACCTTCCGCTCGCCCGCGCGCTACATCGCAGAGCGTGACCGCGAGATTTTCACCGACGGCTCCTCCGATTGTATGCGCGGCTTCCCGCAGATTCGCAAGGCGCACTGCATGTTCGGCTGGGATTGGGGGCCGCGCCTGCCAGACGCCGGTATCTGGCGCGATATCTCCGTCGCCTGCGTAAAGGGCGGGCGGCTGGAAAGCGTATACGTCACGCAAAACCACCGCGAAGACGGCGCCGTGGAGCTTGGCTTTGAGATAGAGCGCTCCGGCCCGGGCGACGTGGAGATTACCGTCACGACGCCCGGCGGAGACGAGCTGCAAAGCGGCGGCGAGCCGGTTTTGATTGAGAATCCCGAGCTGTGGTGGCCCAACGGGTATGGCGCACAGCCATTGTATAACGTCCGGGTTGCGCTGGGGGACGGCGGGCGCGAAGCCGACCGATGGGAGCGCCGGATTGGCCTGCGCGTAATCACGGTCAACCGGGAGCCCGACGAATGGGGAGAGGCCTTCGCCATCGAGGTAAACGGCGTACAGATTTTTTCGATGGGCGCGAATTTCATCCCGCAGGACAACATCCTCTCGCGTGTCACACCGGAACCGACGCGCCGGCTGCTGGAGGACTGCATCGCCGCGCATTATAACTCCATCCGCGTGTGGGGCGGGGGGATTTATCCCGAGGATTATTTTTATGACATGTGCGACGAGCTTGGACTGATCGTCTGGCAGGACTGTATGTTCGCCTGCGCAATCTATGAGCTTACGCCTGCGTTTGAGGAAAGCATCCGCGCGGAGCTTGCCGATAACGTGAAACGCCTGCGGCACCACGCCTCGCTGGGGCTGTGGTGCGGCAACAACGAGCTGGAATGGCAGCAGGGCGACAACACATACCACGCCACGCCGAAGCAAAAGGCCGATTATATCCGCATGTTTGAATACATCTTCCCGCAGGTGATCGGGAAGCTTGACCCGCAAAACTTCTACTGGCCTGCCTCCCCGTCAAGCGGCGGCGGCTTCGACGACCCGAACTGCGCGGACAGGGGCGACGCCCACTACTGGGACGTCTGGCACGGCGGCAAGCCATTTTCCGCGTACAGGGACTACTTTTTCCGCTACGCCTCGGAGTTCGGGTTCCAGAGCTTCCCGGAGCTTAAGACCGTCAAAAGCTTTACAGAGGAAGCCGACCGGAACATCTTCTCCCGCGTGATGGAGATGCATCAAAGGAACGCCGGGGCCAACGGCAAAATCATGGGCTATCTGGCGGGCACGTTCCGTTATCCCACCGATTTCAGCCACCTGTTGTACGCCTCCCAATTGTTGCAGGCCGAGGCAATCCGGTACGGCGTGGAGCACTGGCGGCGAAACCGGGGGCGCTGTATGGGGGCCATCTACTGGCAGCTCAACGATATCTGGCCCACGGCGTCGTGGTCTTCAATCGACTGGTTCGGGCGCTGGAAGGCCCTGCATTATTACGCCAAGCGCTTTTTCGCGCCCGTTATGATATCCTGCCACGAGACCGGCGAGATGACCGGGCGCCCAAGCTGTGTGATGCAGCCCGGGCCGATAAAGAAAGCCGCCCGGCTGTCCGTCGCCAACGAGACTATGCTTCCGGTGTCCGGAACCGTCAAATGGGCGTTGCGCGGCCCGTCCGCCGAGGTGCTGCAAAGCGGCGGGGAGGACGTGACCGTGGGCGCGCTGTCCTCCTTATGGCTGGATGAGATGGATTTCTCCGGCTGCGACGAGCTTTCACATTATTTCAGCTATGAGCTGATTATGGAGGGCGAGCCTGTTTCCGCCGGGACGGTACTGTTTTGTATGCCCAAGCACTATCATTTCATAGACCCGAAGCTCACCGTGATTCGCGACGGAATGTCTTTGACCGTCACGGCGGCGGCCTACGCCAAGAGCGTGGAGCTTTATTCCGATGACGAGGATTTCATCTTAAGCCACAATTTCTTTGACATGAACGCGGGCAGTGCGACCGTGCGTATCCTGCGCGGCGACCCGCAGAATGTAAAGGTGCGCTCGGTGTATGATTTAGGGAGAACATCATAATTTAGGGAGGAAAACAAATGAACATCAACAACATGCCAAAGCTGGGATTCGGCCTGATGCGCCTGCCGACTATCGGCGACGCGCCCGACAGCCCCATTAACATCCCGCAGGCCTGCAAGCTGGTGGACGCCTACATGGAAGGCGGCTACAATTACTTTGACACGGCCTATGGATACCACGAAGGGCAGTCGGAGGGCGCGGCAAAAGAGATCGTGGTAAAGCGTTATCCGAGGGATTCTTTCTATCTGGCGACCAAGCTGCCGATATGGAACCTGCAAAGCAGGGATGACTGCGATAAAATCTTCAACATACAGTTGGAAAGAACCGGTGCCGGGTATTTTGACTTCTACATGCTTCACAGCGTTGAGGACTCCAACTATGGCGCATACCTCAAATACGATTGCTTTGAGTGGGGCAGGCAAAAAAAGGCCGAGGGCAAAATCCGGCACTTCGGGTTTTCTTTTCACGGGTCGCCCGAACTGCTGGATAAGCTGCTGACGGAGCACCCCGAGCTTGAATTTGCGCAAATCCAGCTCAATTACGCAGACTGGAACAACCCGGTGGTGCAATCTGGCGGACTGTATGAGGTGGCGCGCAGGCATAATGCCGCCATTATCGCCATGGAGCCGGTCAAAGGCGGGATGCTTGCGAATACGACGCCTGAAATCGAAAGGCTGATGACTGCCGCTCATCCCGACCGTTCCATCGCGTCATGGGCGATGCGTTTCGTCGCTTCCCTCGAAGGCGTGGGAATTATCTTAAGCGGTATGTCGAATATGGAGCAGGTGCTGGACAACATAAACACCCTTAAGGGTCTTGAGCCGATGATTGATGATGAACGCGATATTTTGGATAAAGTCGTGGAGGCGATGGCGACAATCCCGACGATTGGCTGTACAGATTGCCGCTACTGCTGCAAAGGCTGCCCGGCGGACATCGCGATACCTGAGATATTCAAGGCGGTAAACACGCTTCGGATGTACGGAAAAGACATGCGGCCGCATTTCTTCTATGGGGGCCTTAACGGCGGGCGCGCGAAGGATTGCATCAAGTGCGGCAAATGCGACGACATTTGCCCGCAGCACCTGAAGGTCATGGAGCTTATAGAGGAAGCGTCAGGAATATTTGACACCGCCGCCGTCGGATAGCCGCAATAAAACAGCGAAATCAGGAGCCTGTCCCGGCTCCTGATTTCGCGTAGCGCATGCTTGCATTGTGCTGACGCTGGTTTTGCCGCTCGTACCGCAGCGCTAAGCCTTGTGGTACGAACGGCAGGCCGGCGTTAGCACGAGCATCGCCGCCGCATAGACGGCAAGCCGGCGTCACGTGAAAGCAATACCATAAACATCGCACGCGTTTTTGCATGTAATGTCAATCAGCTCCTGCGTGTCTATCCCCTTGATACGCGCGAGCGCGGCGGCGGTTTCCATGAGCATTGAGGAATCGCAGCGCTTGCCGCGATACGGCTCCGGCGCCATGTAGGGGCAGTCCGTCTCAATTAAAAGCCTGTCAAGGGGCACCGCGGCAGCGGCTTCCACGGCTTTGTGCGCGTTTTTAAACGTCACCACGCCGGTGAAGCCGATGTAAAACCCCAGCTTTAAAAGCTGCCTTGCCATCTCCGCCGAGCCGGAGTAGCAATGCACGATACCGCGCGGCTTGTATTTGCTTAAAAGGTGAAGCGTGTCGGCGTGCGCCTCACGGTCATGGACAATCACCGGCAGATCAAGCTCCAGCGCGAGCCTTATCTGCGCCTCGAAAACACGCTTTTGCGTATCGCGCGGAGAAAAATCATAGTGGTAGTCGAGGCCGGTTTCGCCGATTGCAACGACCTTTTTGTGTTTTGCAAACGCCCTGATTTTGTCCTCAAAGCCATCCGGCGCGTGCCCCGCTTCGTGTGGGTGAATCCCCGCCGACGCGTAAATAAAATCGTATTTATCGGAAAGCGCGATGCCAAACTTCGCCGATTTCATGTCGGAGGCCGCGTTTACGACAAATCGCACGCCCTTTTCATTCAGCGACGAGAGGATTGCGTCGCGGTTCTTGTCAAAGCGTTTGTCCTCATAATGCGCGTGGCTGTCGAAGAGACCTGCCCGGCAGCCCGTCGCGAATGACTGGCCGAGGATCTTTTTCGTACGATGCAGATGGCAGGTTCCGCTAATGCTTTGTGCATCGGCGGGTTCTGGCGGCAAGGCCGGGCGGAAAAAAGACCGGTCAGACACCGCGAAAGGATTGGCAGGCAGGTCTGACCCCTTCACCGTACCTTCGCCCCCGCCGGAACGCTGTCGTCCACAAAAATGACGCGCGCCTCGTTACCGGGCATATCCGCCGCGAGAAGCATACCGTTCGATTCCACGCCGCGGATTTTCGCGGGCTTTAAGTTTGCGACAAGAATGATTTTCCTGCCGTTCAAATCCTCGGGGCTGTACCATTCGTGTATGCCCGACACGACCTGTCTTGTCCCGGCGCCGTCGTCAAGCTGGATTTTCAGTAGCTTATCCGATTTCGGGGCAGGCTCGCACGCGATAATCTGAGCGACTTTAAGCTCTATCTTCGCAAACTCCGCGATATCGACGAGGTTTACGACGCCCTCCGGCTTCGCGGCGGCCTGCGCTTTCAGCGTGTCCTCCGCTTCCTTGCCGGGGCCGCCGAGCGCTTCCAGCTCCTTTCGCTCCTTTTCAAGGTCAATGCGCGGGAACATCACGTCGCCGCGCGTTACCCGCGCGTTTTGCGGCAGTACCCCGAACTTCCCGGCCGACTCCCAGCGGATACTTTCGCCGCCTATGCCGAGCTGCCCGAATATCTTCGGCGCGGTCTGCGGCATAAACGGGGAGAGCAGTATCCCCGCGATTCTGATGGATTCCAGAAGGTTGTAAATGACGCTTGCAAGGCGTGGCCTGTTGCTTTCGTTTTTCGCAAGGGCCCACGGCATTGTTTCATCGATATATTTGTTCGTGCGGGAGATGAATTTGAATATTTCGATAAGCGCCGAGGGCAACTGCAAGTCGTCCATGAGGCTTTCGATCTTGGCCGGAAGCTCCGCCGCCATGCCGGTAAGCTCGTCGTCAACGGGCGCGGCAAGGCGTTCCTCCGGCAATCCGCCCTCAAAATATTTCAGCGCCATCGTCACGGAACGCGAAACAAGATTGCCCAAATCGTTCGCCAAATCGGCGTTGATGCGGTTTATCAGCGCTTCGTTGGTGAAATTTCCGTCCTGCCCGAAGGGAACCTCCCGCATTAAGAAATAACGGACGGCGTCCACGCCGTAACGCCCGCACAAAATCACGGGGTCAACGACATTGCCCTTTGATTTGCTCATTTTATCGCCGCCGAACAGCAGCCAGCCGTGGCCATAAACCTTTTTCGGAAGCGGCAAATCAAGCGCCATAAGCATGGCGGGCCAGATGATGGCGTGGAAGCGGACAATCTCCTTCGCCATGAGATGGACGTCGGCGGGCCAGTATTTGTCAAAATCGCCGTAGCGCGTATTGCCGTAGCCCAAAGCGGTGATGTAGTTTGAAAGCGCGTCAACCCAGACGTACACCACATGCCCGGGGTCGAACGATACGGGAATCCCCCATGTAAACGACGTCCTTGAGACGCACAAATCGTCAAGGCCGGGCTTCAGGAAATTGTTGACCATTTCGTTAACTCTTGACTGCGGCTGCAAAAATTCCGGGTTTTCCTCATACAGCCTTAAGATTTTGTCGGTGTAGTTTGAAAGGCGGAAGAAATACGCCTCCTCCGACGCCTGCTCGACGTCCCGGCTGCAATCGGGGCATTTGCCGTCCTTTAGCTGGCTGTCCGTCCAAAACGATTCGCAGGGCTTGCAGTACGCGCCCTTGTACTCCGATTTGTATATCTCGCCGCGCTTGTAAAGCTCGGCGAAAATGTTCTGTATCGATTCCTCATGGTAATCGTCGGTCGTTCTGATAAACCGGTCGTAGCTGATATCCATGAGCTTCCAAAGCTCCTGGATTCCCGCGACGATTTCATCGACGTACGCCTTCGGGGTCACACCGGCTTCTTTCGCTATGGTTTCGATTTTCTGCCCATGTTCATCGGTTCCGGTCAGGAACATGACGTCAAAGCCCCGCATTCGCTTGTACCGCGCAATCGTATCGCACGCAACCGTTGTGTAGCTGTGCCCGATGTGAAGCTTGGCGGATGGGAAATAAATAGGGGTTGTGATGTAAAACGTCTTCATTTTTGTTCCTCCCGAATATAAAGTAACCTGCCCGGAAAACCCGGACAGGTTACAGTATACCACCAATCCTGCTGTTTATCAAGAATTAAGCGTCCGCGCCGCCCCCCGCCGCGGAAGGTTTCTTTTCAAGGATGCGCATAACGGCGACAACCGCGATTGTCATGATGATCATTTCGGGGAGCATGTAGCTTCCGTTGTATATAAGCGAGTAAATCCACACAGGGGTATCCTCCGGCGCGTAGGCGCCCCATATTAAAATGCCGGACACAAAGCTGCAAAGAAACCGTAAAACGCCGACAATGGCAGTGCCCGCCGCGTACCCTGCCGTGCGATTTGAAAAGCCCTTCGCAAACACGCAGGCAAGCCCCATGACGGCAAACGCAAGCAGGTAATCAAGCAGAACAACCCCCGCCATCGCAAGGAATGTCTGGGCGTACATCACATTTTGCAGCCCCATCATCATTTGGATAAAGCCGTGGACGAGTCCTGTACCGACGCCCCATTTCACACCATGCCGAAGCGACGCGATGACAAGCGGCGCCATACTGCACAGCGTGATGTCGCCCCCCATCGGCATTTGAAACAGCGGTATGTAGCTTAACACCGTCGCGATTGCGATCATCAGCGCGCACTCAACAAGCGTTCTGGTTTTGTTTGTTTTCATCATTTTTTCCTGCTTTCTTTAATATAATATATGAACGAATATGAACGACAGTATGTCAGATTGTGTGAACTGCATGTGAGCTTACGTCCACATTCGTTCACGTCACTGCTTTATCGAAACGGGAGCTACGTCCGCCGCCTGATGGGGCGAGACAAGTAACCCGCCACTTAAAGAAGTGTGGGCCTTAGAGCTTGGATAAAACAAAAAACGCGCCAGACCCGATAAGTCCGCGCGGAAGACGCTAGCTTTTCCCTCCGTCGGCATTATCCGAATCAGGTTCAAGGGTCCGGGGCCTCAATTAGCCCCATCTCAGCCGAAAAAATCCAGCTCCCCGTATTTTGTTTTCACCCGCATTATATATGATTTTCCGGATAATGTCAAGATGATAATCATTCATTTTTCGTTTTGATTGACTATATTGCTTGCAATCGTTTTTGAAGTCTGCTATAATACTTTCATTATGCGGGCGTAGTTCAATGGTAGAATTCCAGCCTTCCAAGCTGGTTACGTGGGTTCGATTCCCATCGCCCGCTCCACCGGCTTGAAGCCGGGCACACGGGCACGCATTTGGCTATGTGCGTGCCTTTGACTTTACTCTCGCAGAATTTCCACAGACAAATTTTTTTGGGGAGGCAAGATATGGATTTATCATCAAAATCGCTAAAGACGTTTGCACTCGAGAAGTTAAGAGGAAAATGGTGGCTTGCCGTGGCGGTTTCCTTTGTCGCTACCCTTTTAGGCGCACATGGGGGCGGCAGTTCCGGCGGCTCGGGCGGCGACGGCAGTTCAGGCTACGTTACCAATATCGACCGGTTTATTGGGGCGCTCCCTTCTTCTGTTGTGGTGGCGCTGCTCACGCTTTTGGGTCTTATGGCTATTTGGGCAGTCGCCGCGTTTATTATCGGCCCCGTCATTTCAGTCGGCGAGAAGGATTTTTACACGAAGCTGTGCAAGGATGAGCCGGTAACATTCTCCACGCTGTTTTCAAAAATGTCTATATTCCTTAAATCATGGGGGTTAAACTTCATGATGGTACTGTTTATCGTCTTATGGATGCTGCTGTTGGTTATTCCGGGTATTATCGCGGCTTTACGCTATTCCATGGCGAAATATATTATGGCGGAAAACACAGATGCCGGCGTCTTTGAGGCCATCAACAAAAGCAAGGAAATGATGAAGGGCCACAAAATGGAACTGTTCGTTTTATATCTTTCCTTCATTGGCTGGGCGATTTTATCTTTGTTTACGTTCGGTATTGGATTTTTATTCCTGGCCCCATATGTCAGGGCTTCGGAAGCCGCCTTTTATTTGAGGGTTTCGCGTGACGGGGCTGCAATATAATGGCTTCATAAAAATTGATTTAAAAAGCAAGCGGCGGCTCCAAAATTTTGGAGCCGCCGCTTGCTTTGACCGCCTGTACCCTGTATAATGAAATTATTGTCAAATAAATACGGTTGTCGATGAGGATATAAGATTAGGGGAATGGATTGCGTGTCTGAGGCGGAAAATTTATATTTGGTATGCCATTGATAGAATAGAGGTAATTATGAAATTACATGCCGGCTATGTTTTCTTAGCCGTATTCATAGTTTTTATGATATATTTACATATAGTCGAATTCTACTTGTACCAATCAGTGTTTTATTCAGGATTGGCCGCAGCTATACCTTATTTTGCAGCGATTTTGGTCGGTTTGGTATGTAATATTATTGGAGGGATTTATTTTGCATATCTGTTTCAAAGAATTACCTTCAAATATCATCACGAGTATTTCATTATAAACTTTATCTGTTTGTTGTTTAGCTGGATTATCGTAAGTTTGCTGTTTTTTTACGGAGCATTCCAGATAGTTAGTCTTATTCATGCAATGATACCATTTCTTTGCGGTTTGTATTTCAATTTGAAAACAAAGAAAAAAGCTACAGAAGAAAAACCATATGTGTGTTTCATAATACCGATTTCAATATTTTTAACTTTGTCTATATTATTGATTCCAGTACTCAAATAAAAGGTAATTCAGTGTTTCTTATTGAGTTTGGCCCCTAAAGACTATCTAATAAGCCTTATCTAAAAGTTGCGGCTTTCATTAGAAAAGCCCTGCGGCTGTGGCAAGCATCCTGCTGTCGCAGGGAAAACTATTCTTATTAAAAATCTTAAATATAACATAAAAGGAAAGAGGTTTTGTCATGTTGAATTTTGATTTTTATTCCCCCGCGCGCCTGCTGTTCGGAAAAGACACGGAAAAGCAGATTGGAGAGCTTTTAAAGCCACACGCCTTAAAGGTGCTTTTGCATTACGGCGGCGGCAGCATCAAGAAAAGCGGGCTTTACGACGTTGTTACGGCGTCCTTGAGGGAGGCGGGCGTTTCGTTTGTCGAGCTTGGCGGCGTGAAGCCGAACCCGCGTCTTTCTCTGGTGCATGAAGGAATCGCCCTCTGCAAAAAGGAAGGCGTGGATTTGATTCTCGCGGTAGGCGGCGGCAGCGCGATCGACTCCGCCAAGGCCATTGCCATGGGCGTTTACTACGGCGGCGATATTTGGGAGGTCTACGAGTCCGGCGCGCCGATTGAAAAGGCGCTGCCTGTCGCGACAATCCTGACGATTCCCGCGGCGGGAAGCGAAGCCAGCGGCGATACGGTTATCACCAACGAGGAAAAAGAGCTGAAATACGGGTACGGCAGCCCGAAGCTGCGCCCCCTGCTCAGCATTATGAACCCCGAGCGTTTTTATACCTTGCCGGAGGAACAGCTTGGCTACGGCGTCGCGGATATCATGAGCCACATCTTTGAGCGGTATTTCACAAACACGACCCACACCGACTTAACCGACGGCCTTTGCGAAGCCACACTGAAAACCGTGATGAAAAACGCCCTGCTTGTGCGTAACGACATGCAGGATTACGACGCGTGGTGCGAGGTCGGATTCGGCGGCACGGTCGCCCATAACGGGCTTTTGGGCATGGGCCGCGAGCAGGACTGGGCCTGCCACAACATGGAGCACGAGCTCAGCGCGATTTACGATGTCGCGCATGGCGCGGGGCTAGCGGTACTGACCCCCGCCTGGATGAAATATGTTTACAAGGATAACATCAATATGTTCGTGCAGTTCGCGGTAAATGTGATGGGCGTGGAAGGCAGCTGCCGCGATCCCGAAGCCGTCATACTCGAGGGCATTGGCCGCTTAAGCGAGTTCTTCAAAAAAATGGGCTTGCCGTCCACGTTGCAGGAATTGGGCATTGACGGGAGCAAGCTGGAGCTGATGGCGAAAAAATGCACCGGCGCGGAATTCGGCAGCGAACACCCTATCGGCGGGCTGAAAAAGCTGTACTGGCAAGACGTGCTCGCAATCTACAAATTAGCGCAGTAGCAAGACGCAAGGGGGGAACATCATGCAGTACGGCTATTTTGATGAAAAAAACAGGGAATACGTTATCACCAACCCGGCGACGCCGGCGCCGTGGGCGAACTATTTAGGCTCGCCCGAATACGGGGCGGTTATCTCAAATAACGCGGGCGGTTACAGCTTTGTTAAATCGGGCGCCAACGGAAGGATTACACGCTACCGCTTCAATTCGGTCACGGCGGATCAACCGGGCCGGTACATCTATCTGCGGGATGCACAGGACGGCGATTTCTGGTCGGCATCCTGGATGCCGGTGGGCAAGCCCCTCGATGCTTACAGCTCGGAGTGCCGCCACGGCACGGCATACACGGTCATTACGTCAAGGTACGGCGGCATCAAAACAGAAACGCTCTATTACGTTCCCTTAGGCGCCGCTCACGAGGTTTGGCGGCTAAGGGTGACAAACGAAAGCGAAAGGACGCGCAAGCTTTCCGTTACGGGCTACGTGGAATTCACCAACGAGCCTAATTACGAGCAGGATCAGGTCAACCTGCAATACTCCCTCTTTATCACCCGCACCTTTTTCCACGGCGACCACATCGTGCAGCGGGTCAACGCAAACTATGAAGACCCCGGCACGGAACGCTTCTTCGGAGTTGCCGGGGCCGATGTGTCGGCCTGCTGCGGCGACAGGGACAAGTTTGTGGGCGCGTACCGCGGCTATGCCAATCCCGCCGCGATGACCGGCGGCTTAAACGGCGACCTCAATTATACCGGCAACTCCTGCGGCGCGCTGCAAAGCGACATTGAGCTTCAGCCGGGCGAAACCCGGGAGATTGTCTACCTGCTGGGCCAAAAACCGCAGTCCGAGGCGGCAAAGCTGATTGCCTCTTATCAGGAGGAGCCGGCGCGAGCGGACGCGGAGCTCGCCGCGCTGAAAACCTTCTGGCACGGCAAGCTGGACAATTTGCAGGTCAAAACCCCCGACGAGAAATTCAACAGCATGGTCAACGTCTGGAACGCCTACCAATGCTTCATCACATTCACATGGTCGCGGGCCGCGTCCTTCGTGTACTGCGGGTTGCGCAACGGCTTCGGCTACCGGGATACCGTGCAGGATATACAGGGAATCATCCATCTCGCGCCGGAGATGGCCCGGGGCCAGATTGAGTTCATGCTGTCGGCACAGGTGTCAAACGGCGCCGGCCTGCCTTTGGTCAAATACACCCACACCCCCGGTAAGGAAGATACGCCGGACGACAGCTCCTACGTCAAGGAGACGGGGCACCCAAGCTACCGCGCCGACGACGCGCTCTGGCTGTTCCCCACGGTGAAGAAGTACATCGATGAATCTGGTGAGGTCTCCTTCCTCGACCACGAGCTCCTGTTTGCCGACGCCCCGGAAAAGGCCTCGGTCTACGAGCATTTAAAACGCGCGATTCAGTTCTCAATGAACCATCTGGGCGCCCACGGGATGCCTGCCGGGCTCCACGCCGACTGGAACGACTGCCTGCGTCTGGGCAAGCTGGGCGAATCCACGTTCGTCCTCTTTCAGCTGCTTTACGCGCTGCGCATCCTCAAGAGTTTCGCGGAAATAAAACGGGATACAGACTACGCCGCGTGGCTTGACGAAACCCTTTCCGGCTTTGAGGAGAAAATAGACGGCCTGTGCTGGGACGGCGACCGCTGGATTCGCGGCTTTCGGGAGGACGGCGAAGCCATCGGCAAGCAGGGCGACCCGGAGGCCTCCATGTGGCTCAACCCGCAAAGCTGGGGCGTCATCTCGGGTGTTTCCACACCGGAGCGCGGACGGCTTACGATGGATTCCGTTTACAGGGAGCTTAATACGCCTTACGGCACGATGGTTATGTACCCCCCCTATCAAAAGCACGCGTTCGAAGGGGCGCTGATGGTATGCTTTAACAAGGGAGCGAAGGAGAATGCCGGGATATTTTCCCAAACCCAAGGGTGGGCCATTCTGGCGGAGGCGCTGCTGGGGCGCGGGGACAGGGCTTTTGAATACTGGCGCGAGGCAAGCCCGGCCCATATGAACGAGGATGCCGACCGCCGCGTGCTTGAGCCATATATTCACGGGCAGTTCATTGAAGGCAGGGACAGCCCGTTCGCGGGCAGGGCCCATGTCCATTGGCTGACCGGCACCGCCTCCACCGTTATGGTTGGAACGGTTGAGGGGATTCTCGGCTTGCATCCAAGCCCGGACGGCATTGTCATAAGCCCGTCGATTCCATCCTGCTGGAAGGACTGGAGCATGGTCAAGAGGCTGCGGGGCAAGACGCTGAATATAAAGGTGTCGAACCCGGACGGCAGCCAGCACGGCGTAAAAACGGTAACAGTCAACGGCAAACGGCTTGACGGGATATTCATCCCCGACTCCGCGCTGAAAGCCGAAAATGATATCTTGATTGAGATGTGATGCAGGGCCTGCCGGCAAATCGGCAGGATGAGGCGCGCCGGCCCGAAGCAGTATGCTATAAAGGGTATTTCAAAGAGAAATGTCTGTTAAACATATGCAACCAGCCTGTCTGCGGCATATTCAGGAAATTGCGTCAAGCGGCCTGAACGCCGCGGAGAGAATGGGATACAGAAATCAGATATAGCAAGAAGGTCAACGCCGAAGCGTTGACCTTCTTGTTCTTCTTTCACCTGCGATTTCAGTTTTCAAGCGGGCCATCAAAAACCGTTCCATCAAAATCCGGCATAATAGCGAATACAGGTTTAATCATAATACTCTTAACAACAGTTTACGCACCCGCAAATTCTCATTTTGTCCATGCAGGCCTGCTTTACCCTCTCACGCCCTGCCGCGCCATATTTTTTCGGGTCATATGTATCGGGACTCTTGGAGATTATATCCTTGACCCCGTCGCTGTAGGCGACGCGGAGTTCCGTTGCGAAATTTACCTTGCATATACCTGTCTTAATGCACTGCATTAAATCGCTGTCGGAAATACCGGAGGCCCCATGCAAAACAAGGGGGACGTCTACCTGTTTCCGGATATTATCAAGCCTTTCTATGTCAAGCTTAGGAGCGTTTACATAAATACCGTGCGCGGTGCCGATGGCTACCGCCAGCGCGGAAATTCCTGTTTGCCTTACAAAGGCCTTTGCATCATGCGGGTCTGTGTAACTGCCTGCGCCGCCATCTGAATCATCTTCTTTGCCGCCGACTTTGCCGAGCTCCGCTTCAACAGGTATGTTGTTGGGCCTTGCAACCGCAACTACATTTTTTGACAAGGCGATATTATCTTCAAAGGGTTTATGCGACCCGTCAATCATAATGGATGTATATCCCGCGCGAATAGCCATAACGGCCAAATCAAAGCTGTCCCCATGATCGAGATGGATTGCCACCGGGACAGCCGCATATTTTGCAAGCGCGGCGATGTTGGCGGCAAATAAATCAAGCGACGCATACCGCACAGTCGAAGGCGTGGTTTGCACTATTACGGGCGCGCTCAATTCTTCGGCCGCCGCTATCACCGCCTGCGACATTTCCATGTTTTCCACGTTGAACGCCGCGACCGCATAACCGCGATTTTGAGCATCCAGCAGCATTTGAAATGAATTTACAATCGGCATTAAGATTACCCCTTATCAAATAAATTCGGTGAAGCGATATTATGTGGAATTACGCACGATTAAAGTGGTGGGATACAGTACCCTGACGGGCAGGCCGGCAAACCCGCCGATGCGCCGAAGCAGCAGTTCGGCGGCTGCGGCGCCAATTTCCTCCATCGGAATGGATACCGTTGTGAGTGTAGGCGAAGTATATGCCGAAAAATCTAAATTATTTACGCCTACAACGGCCAAATCGTCCGGCGTTGACAGCCCGAGCGATTGAACGGCGCTCAGCACCGCGATTGCAAGGTTGTCAGACCCGGCAAAAATCGCCGTGGGACGGTCTTCGCGCGCGCAAAGCTGCAAAATCATATCGTGGCACCGGTCGAGCTCCCAGCTGCAATCCATCATATAACCGGGCAGGATGGGGAAACCGCTGCGCTGCATAAGGTCGGCGTAAGCAAACTCCCGTCCGTGTAACGCGCGTTCCCCACCTCCAATATATGCGATGCGCCGATGGCCGCGCTCCATCAAATGCTCCATAGCCTGAACGCCTGTCCTGTATTCGTCGTGGCTGATGTTGTCAATACCTTTGTAGTCGGTATCCACGCCCACGATACAGGGGACAACGCTATTCAGCCGTTCCAGCTTGTCGGTGGTAAGGGTGTCGTCAAAAAGCACAAGGCCGGACAGCGATTCCCACCTGAGCATCTCTTCGGTTTCTTCAAAATTACCGGCAATTGATAAAGTTGACAGCGAACAGCCTGCTTTATGCAGGTTGTTTTCAATAGCCGAAAGAATAGTTGAGAAATATTTATCCAGATATTTCTCGGCGGTAAAGCTCAATGCACAGCCGACTTTTCTGATTTTTGCGTGTTCACGCGCATTGTATTGATAGCCCAGCTGCTTCGCCGCTTCAAGAACCTTTTGGCGCGTTTCCGTACGTACGCGAAAAAGCGGGTCGCCCGCGAGAATACGTGAAACACTGGCCAGCGACACTCCTGATGCTTTTGAAACTTCTCTCATATTTGCCATACATATTTCCCCTAGAACTTATAAATCAAAATTGCGAATGCAGGATTATGGTTTGGCTTGACTATAAATGATTATCTCACATTTTCGTAAAAAAAGCAAGTATTGTATCCCAATGTTTACTTATGTTGACGCAAACACAAGAAAATTTCCGAACTTCCTCCTTTCAATCGCGGCGTGAAATATGTATATCTGCGGGATATTGCAAAGCTTCTATCGTTTAGTAAACACTAGATAAAAAAATTTTAAAAAGAGCTTGCTTTTTATTTATATCAATGATATAATAGGCACAAAGCGGAGAAGTTCAAGTTCGTTTACTAAACAAAGGTGGTTTTACATTGAGACGCAAATTTTCATTTATCGGGGCAGGCTCACTTGAATTTACAGAATCTTTGGTGCGGGATATCCTGAGTTATGACGCGTTTCGCGACGCCGAGTTTGCGCTGATGGATGTTCATGAAGGCAGGCTTGAATACGCGCGCCGCGCTGTGGAAAAAATAATCGGGGCAGGTGGTTATGGCGCGAGTGTTATAGCCACAACGAACCGAAAAGAGGCGCTTGAGGGCGCTGACGGCGTGTTGATTACTATTTTGCAGGGCGGCGTTGACGTATGGCGGCATGATATTGAAATCCCCAAACAATTTGGTGTGGACATCTGTGTGGGTGATACACGGGGCCCGTCCGGCATTTTCCGTTTTTTGCGTACGGCGCCAGTGATGCTGGACATCGTCCGTGACGCCGAGCAGGTGTGTCCCAACGCCGTTATACTCAATTACACAAATCCGATGGGAATGCTTTGTTCTTATTTGCAAAAACAAAGCCGCATGAAAATAACCGGACTATGCCATAGCGTTCAGGGTTCAGCCGCAATGTTGGCCGGATGGATTGGCGCGCCGCTAAGCGAAGTAACCTATAAATGCTCCGGTGTAAACCATCAGGCTTTTTATCTGGATTTTAAATGGAACGGGCAGGACGCCTACCCGTTGCTCAGGGAGGCTGTCTTAAATCGGCCCGAGGTGCTTGCCGAGGAGCCCGTGCGTAACGAAATGTTCCTCCAGCTTGGGTATTACCCTACCGAATCCTCCGGCCATGATTCGGAGTATAACGCATGGTTCCGCAAGCGCCCCGACCTGATTGAAAAATATTGCACCCACGGCACCGGCTGGAATCCCGGTAAACATGCTTACATACTGAAAACCTATCTGGAACGGGAAAGCTCATGGGAAAGCATGTTCAGCAAAATGCTGGGCGAAGAAGAGGTTAATCTGAAGCGCGGCGATGAATATGCGGCCTATATATTCAACGCGTTGTTCGGCGACCATACGCCGTTTGAATTTAACGGAAACCTGCCCAACGCCGGATTGATTGACAATCTTCCGCCGGGCGTTTGCGTTGAAGTGCCTGTACTGGCCTCCCGCGAGGGCATCCGGCCTTTCCATGCCGGCCCGTTGCCCGACCATCTGGCCATACTGATTGGGAATACGGCGCGCTGCGAAGATTTGGCAGTCACGGCCGCGATTGAGGGAGACTGGATGAAGATATACCACTCCATCTTGTTCGATCCCCTCACGTCCGCCGTACTTTCGATGGCCGAAACCAGGGAATTGACCGTGGCAATGTTTAAGCAAAACAAAAACTTTTTGGAATATTTTAAAGTATTACCCTAGGTGGTGTCGACAATAGAACAAACCAGCGTCTTTTTGGCTGATTTTGCCCCTTTTTTACTTGTCGTCCTTGCCGGGCGAAAGCCCGCCTGCGTTCTCCGCGCAAAAAACGTTCTAAAATCATCTCAAAAATCCACGGCTTAACCTATTGTCGACACCACCCAATGCCGATGCTTATCCGCCGAAAGGCTGGATTTTGCATATAAACAACGAACCGTTTAAAAAGTAATTTTAGGAGGTTTTATAAAAAATGAAAAAACTACTTGCACTACTCATGGCCTTTTTGTTGACTGCCGCTATAATGGCGGGCTGCCAGGGCGGCAATAACGCCGTTCAAAACGATCAAGGCGGCCAGGCTGCGCCCGAATCCGGCGGCGATCAAAGCGGAGGTGCCGGGGAACAGGGGCAAATTACGCTAACCTTCTGGTCGCACCTTTGGGAGCCCTGGAATATCAGCGACGACAAAATGATTGCAGCTTTCGAGGAAAAGCATCCCCACATCAAAATTGACAGGGAATCTTTTCCCTATGACGAGTTTCAATCCAAAACCATGACTTCGCTGCAATCCGCTTCAGGCGGCGCCGACATTTATAAGCTCTGGGGGGGGTGGGCGATCAACTTCGCGCCCACAGGCGCTTTTGCCCCCGCGCCCGCCGAACTGTATGCCGAGCTGAGGGAAGCCGTATTTCCGGCGGCGCTGGGCGCTTTCTCGTATAACGGCCAGCTCTACGGTGTGCCGCTGGAGTTCAACGCCGAATGGGGCGGTATGCTGGTGTACAAGAGCTACTTTGACGAACACGGCCTTTCCTATCCCACTACCTGGGATGAAATGGTCAGTCTGGCCACGGAACATTCCAAATCAGAAAACGATGTATTTGAGATGCGTGGATTTGATTTTATTTCCTGGGATTCCGTGCCTTATACCTATCTGCACATGATCTTGTCACAAGGCGGGCAATATGTCACCAACGACAACAAGTTTGACTTCAACACGCCTGTCGCCATTGATGCGCTGCAAAAGCTGGCCGATCTCATCACTGTCAATAAGGTCGCTTCTATCGTCCCCCTGACCGGCGGCTCCGACCTCGAGAACTTCGACCAGATCTTCCTTGGCCGGGCGCTTATGGCGCCGCGCGGCCCGTGGGTAATCCCGACCGGCGAGCAGAGCTACGGCCTGACACTGGGTGCAGAGTTTGATTACGTGGGCACACCATTCTATGGCCCCGAAAAGAAATGGGCCGCCGAAACCGGCTGGGGATTGGCCGTAAACGCCAACTCCTCCAACTCCGAAGCGGCTTGGCTGTTTGTGGAATTTATGACTGAGCCTGAGAATTTGCAACAGATTAACATCGACTGCGCCATGATTCCGGCCAACAAAGAGGTAGCCCAAGGCTTTGGGTCTGTGGCGCCCCATCTCCAGCCCATCCTCGATGTGCTGGACGGCGCGCAGCATGTGGGATTGATAAACACCGACGTATTAAAGGAAGCTATTAACAACGCGTTTGTCGATATGGTGCAAAACGGAACACCCGCCTCCGAAGCGGTGCAAAATATTAACAACGCACTCAGCTAGGACCCTCGGCAGAATGTCTTAAAGCGGCAAGAAACAGGCGCGGGCTATTGCCTGCAAAAATGTAAATTACAGCACCGGGCACAGCGCCCGCCGCTTGTTTCTTGCCGGCTCTTAACCAAAAGGGCATATGATGGAAGGACGGTAACATGCGAAATAATAAATTTGTGGCGGCTGTCTTGGTGCCAGTATTCCTTTTTCTTATGGTTTTTTCCGCGTTGCCGGTTGTTCTGGGGCTGGTTATTTCGCTGTTTGATTACAACATGTTGGCCAGAAGCCAGTCTTTTGTCGGGCTGGATAACATCATCAGGTTATTTTCCGATGAGGTATTTTTTACCGCATTGAAAAACACGCTGGTGTTTGTATTGGTTGCCGTGTCGCTGAATATTGTGATTACCCTTTTCCTGTCTCAGTCCATCTGTTCAATGAAACGCTCCTGGATGCGCGGGCTTATGCGGGTAGTATTTTTTATGCCGTGCGTGGCGCCGCTTGTTGCCTCCAGTATCGTATGGAACGGCATGTACAATTTCGAGTACGGCCTGATTAACACCCTGCTAAAACAGTTTTTTAACATGCCTCCGCAGAACTGGCTTGGTTCGGCTGTCACCGTTATGCCTGCTATTATCGTCTTTACATTGTGGGCCGACATCGGATACAACATCATCATTTTGACAGCCGGTATCGACGGCCTCCCCAGCGATATGCTGGAGGCTGCCGCGATTGACGGCGCCAACTCCGCCCAGCGATTTTTCAAAATTACGCTGCCCATGCTGGGGCGTACAATGAGTTTTGTGGTCGCTATGACCCTGATATCGCATTTCCAGATGTTCGCGCAGTTCATGATATTAAACCGCGCCGCCGGACCCGCCTCGGGCGGCCCTGAGAACGCCGGTATGGTACTGACTCTGTACACATATAAAACGGCGTTTACCGGTAACATGGAAATGGGCTATGGTTCAGCTGTCGCGCTGGTGCTGTTCTTGATAATAATGGTGTTCACTATGGTGCAGCAGCGGCTTAGCCGTGTTGATTGGGGGTATTGATATGCGTGAAAAGAAAAAGCCTGTCGGCCTGTTATTTTCTCTTATCTTCATAGGCATTACTCTTTTCATCATCTTGATGCCGTATATTTGGATGATTCTAACCTCGTTTAAGTCCCAGGTGGAGTTCAGATTCAATCCGACAAAAATCCTGCCCATCGAATGGACGCTCGGCGGCTATATAAGGGTTCTTACCGAAACCCCCTTTTTTATCTGGTTTCGCAACAGCGTGATGGTGACCGTTACCGTTACCGCCGGCGTGCTCTTTACAAGCTCAATAACGGGATTTATATTCGCCAAGTATCACTTTCCTTTCAAAGCAACGTTGTTTTGGATTCTGATGGCCTCCATGATGGTGCCGCTGCATGTCACGCTGATACCCACTTTTTTTATAATCAACTGGATTGGCCTGTACAACACCTTATACGCCCTGATCGTACCCATGATGGTATCCGCGTTCGGAATTTTTTTGTGCCGGCAATTTTGCGCGGATATCCCGGACAGCCTTTTCGAGGCGGCCCATATTGACGGCGCGGGGGAATTCTACGTATATTTCAAAATCGTACTGCCATTGCTTAGACCGTGCCTGGCTGCCTTGGCTATCTTCGCTTTTCTGTCAAACTGGAACGAGTACCTAATGCCGCTCATATTAATCGAACGTATCAGAGACATGACGCTGCCGGTGGCATTGTCCTATTTTACCGGCGTTCACTCCCGCGATACCAGCGCCGTCATGGCTGCAGCCGCGCTGATCATGCTGCCGGTCACGATACTCTTTCTCGTATTGCAAAAACACTTTATCAAAGGTATTGCAATTGCGGGCATGAAGTCATAGCGTTAGAGGGGAAATATGGAAAAGTGTTTTATAGGAATAGACGGCGGCGGTACTAAAACCGCTCTTATGGCTGCGCGTAAAGATGGTACGGTAATAGCTGAATCCCTGACTTCTGCTTCCACCTGGAGGGAGCACGGGGGCGAAAAGGTGGCCGTACAGCTTGCCGATGCGGTCAAAGGCATGAATTGCGGGCCGATTGGCGGCATTGTGGCGGGTATGCCGTGTTACGGTGAAAGCGCCGAAGGCGACGCCGCGCTGCAAAACACGCTGGAAAGCGTGTTTCCCGATATCCCCCTCTATCTAGCCAACGACGTGGTGGTGGGATGGGCCGGAGCTTTCGCTTTGAAACCCGGAGTACATCTTGTGGCAGGGACCGGCTCGATTGCATACGGGCTTAACGGCAGGAACTGCCATGTCCGGTGCGGTGGCTGGGACGAATTTTTTTCCGATGAGGGGTCAGCCTATTGGATTGCCCGCCGAGGCATGGAACTGTTTTCCAAGCAATCGGACGGGCGCGCGCCCGAAGGCCCGTTACTAAAGCTTATTCGCAAGGAATTTGAATTGGCCCGCGATATCGACTTCATTGATTGTATGTATAAACGCCTTGGGAGCAGCCGGGAAGGGCGCGCGTCTTTCCAGATATTGATGGAAAAAGCCGCGCTTTTGGGCGATCGGGCGGTTTCGGCCATATACGGCGATGCCGCTGTCGAACTGAACTTGATGGCGCAAACGGTCAGAAGGCTGCTTGACCTGCCGCCCGACGGTTGGCGGGTATCGTACTCGGGCGGTGTGTTTAAAGCGGGGGATTTAATCCTCAAGCCGTTGAAAAGCCTGATTGAAGCGGGGGGCGGTATATTATGCCGGCCCGAGCATTCTCCTGTTAGGGGCGCTTTGCTGATGGCGCTCGATAAGTTCACAAATCTTCAATAATAATTTTAACGCACCAACATACGTGTACCATAGCTTGTTGGCGCTAAGAGAGGAATGATTATAAATGAGTCAGACATACAGTGAGATAATGAACACTCCCGATGCCCTGCAGCAAACCCTTGCCTATTTAGATAGGGAATGGCCTGCCATTGCGCGTTATTTAAGCGGGAAAAAGAGGTTTGTATTCCTTGGATGCGGTTCCAGCTTTAGCCTTGCCCGCTCCATGTCGGTGATGACCCAGATGCATACCGGGCTGTTTTCAGTTGCGCTGGCCGCCGGCGATTTGCTTCTCCATGCGCCACGCTATGCCGGCATCCTGCAAGACGCCGCCGTTATCTGCATCTCGCGCTCCGGACACACGAGTGAAATCAATATGGCCCTTGACGCCATCAAGCCTTTTGGCGCCGCTCCTGCCGCAATGGTTTGCGCCGGCGGCACACCGCTTGAGGAACGTTGCGAGTTAACGCTGAATATGCCTTGGGCGTTTGACGAAAGCGTGTGCCAAACGCGTACAGTCACAAATTTCTATTTCGCCGCCGCCTATATCTTAGCCAGACAGCTGGCTAATCAGGCGCTTTTGGATGAACTGACCTACATTGCCGGCAACTGCCGCGAATATCTGCTTGATGTCGAGCGTCTGGCCCGCGATATGGCGGAGCACCCCTGGACACACTGTGTTGTGCTGGCCGATGCCGAACTGGAAGGCATCGCGGACGAGGGCGCGCTGGCTTTTAAGGAAATATGCCAGCTTCCGTCAAACTACTACCATCTTTTGGACGCGCGCCACGGCCCCTTGGTGCTTTTGGGGGAGAAAAACCTTGTGCTGGCGGCATTGGGCGTGCCGCATGAGATGGAATACAATCTTTTGCGGGACATAAAAAATAAAGGTGCGCAGGTCGTGGCGTTTTCTGACGATTGCGCCGGGCCGGACGGCATTATCTTTTCTTGTTTTGGGCGTCCCTTGTCCCATATCGCCAAAGGAATACCGTTTATCATCCTGTGCCAGATGATTTCGTATTATAAATCTAAAGTAACCGGGGCCAACCCTGATAAACCCACCGGCTTAGACCCGTGGATATCTTTATAGGGCAGAGGGCGCGACAAACCGCAGTATTTGTACTGCCGCCAGCTTGTCGCTCATGCCGCGATGTGAACTGCACATGAACGCTAGTTCATGTGCAGTTCACACCATCGCGAAGCGATGGGCACATACTTTGCTACGCGGCAAAGTATGCAAAACGCGTCGGGAGGGACACCCTCCCGAACCCGCCCATATACGGCAAGCCTCTATGGGCTTATATTCCACGAAATCGCGCGCGTGTAAGCTCGGTGCTGCCGTCCACTGACGCTCTGCGGAGCTTTAAGATTGGTCGCGGATTTAAAGAATAAGGAAAAAGATTTAAAATTTAAATCCACTCTCTAACGCGCGCATTGCAGATGAACCGGCACGAGGAAACGGTACTAACGGCAGTTCAATTTAAACCCTACCAATGTCTTAGCTCAGGGATAACAGCATGAGCGAATACAATTTTAATATTCTTCCATATTCTTGTATTCGCGGGGCCAGCGCTAAAGCTCCGCAGAGCGTCCGCGCGGGCGTTAGATTAATACTTACGGATAGGCTGTTGCTTGCGCTGGGGGTTCGGGGCCCTCCCCGGCGCGTTTTGGTTACTTTGCCGCGCAGCAAAGTAACGCCCGCCGCGGCGAG
>Ga0099364_10001460_pt1 | contig 38902 bp, 51 predicted proteins | sample TergutTh196P3_FD_73070 | JGI IMG/M metagenome (GOLD analysis project Ga0099364, IMG submission 73070) | Microcerotermes parvus P3 segment gut microbial communities from Pointe-Noire, Republic of the Congo - Th196 P3 | ecosystem: Host-associated > Arthropoda: Insects > Digestive system > Gut ... | reverse complement strand
ATCTTTGTTTTCTAAAACCATCTGTTTCTCCTTCTCCAGTTTCTCTCCCTGCGGCGGTATATATCGTCTTCCCAAACGCTGGCGGTATTGGAAACAAGCAAATGGAAAGGAACAATGGCAAACGCGGCGGAAGCGACAAAAATCATAAAAACATTAAGGTATGAGGGTTTTGCGAAATGGAAGGCAAAGGCCGCAATCGCGCCGAAAGATACCAAAAATTTAACGATGATGACAGGCAGTCTTTTCTTGAATTTAATTTCGGAGTCGGATGGTATTTCCGCCGGAACGGGGGAAGACGGGTCGTTATAAGGATTCAGGGTAGGGTATTCCTCGTTCAGGTTGTCGGGGTTATCGGGTTTGTTTTTGTATATTTTCTGTATTTGGTTTCCCCTAGAATCGTAAGAAGTAATGACGGTAATATCGGGAGTACCGGGAGTACCGGTTACGGTATCGTTTTGTTTATTTTTTAATAAATCCAACATAAAAATCACCTTTTTTTACAAGTATTATCAGATTAAACCGATATACAGTTTTTTACAACAAAAAGTTAAAAAACGGAATTAAAAAAGTATTTAACACCGTCTATCGAGTCCATGACAAAGGAATAAAACAAAGACTGGTTTTTAAAAAGCAAAAACTCGAACAAAACGAACAGGAGGGCAAGGTTCATGCAAATTGCCAAAAACATATACTTGTGTTCTTTTGTTAAAAAGATACAGGCAAGGGAAGCCGTGAAAGCCACAAGCAGGGGCAGTCTTATGATCAGGGGGTACTGCCAAAGAAACAAAATTGTTACCCTGTCCGTGGCAAAAATAAAATAAATAAAGAAAAATACGAGAAATTCATAAAGAATCAGGGAGAAAAAGAGGGGCAGGGATTTAATAAAGGTTGTCATGGCTGTTTCCTTCGTATTTTGGTTTTAGAAATGCGCCGTTTAAACTACCGGGCAGAAAGTTTTTAAATTCCCCGTTTTTGTGGGAGATTTCGTCCAAAATTCCCATAGAGTCTATATAAAAGATTTTCTTGTTTCCGTTTCCGTGGGCAAGGGTATTTACAACATACTCCGCGTCATTTGTAACGGATTTTCCCGAATTGGAATCTTTTATAAGTATATAGTCCTCGCACTCGGACAACACGGTAAATTCCGCATGGGTATCCGAGAAGAGGTTGCCCTGCATGGCCTCGGATAATCTGCATACGGGGCCTAGTCCCAGCTTGACAGACTGGAAATTTTTAAGGGGTTTTTTACAAATTCTGCAATTCATAATAGCTCCAAAACTAAAAAATAAAAAACAGACTGTTATGCGGGAGGGGCCTACAAAACAGCCTGATATGTTAATTTGGCGGCAAACGCCAAAAAACATTACAAAAAAATCGGAGGGGTATTAATACCTGATAAAAACCGTTCGTTTTCATTTTTTCCATAATTATCGCTAATATACCCCATAATACAAATTAACTATAATAATCATAGCACAAAAGGCAGTTTAAATCAAGCAGGAATTTTGACATATTCTTCCCCGGAATATTGCGGAAAGTTATTTGGCAAAGCCTTTGGAATTTGGCAAGAATCAACATGAAAAGAAAAAAAATAAAAGCTTTCGTTATCGAAAGTAACGGAAAGCGTATGAACCTTGGGCTTTTTGGAAACCGTGAAATTTTTTATTTTGTCAATATCAAGGATGCCGATAACGGCGTTATTTTCGTAGATGAAAAAATACCCGTTTTTGCCGTTATGGAAAAAACTCGCGCTGATATTGCCGTCAAAAACATCCTTACAGACAAGCGCGAGACAGTCTTCCAATATAACATTTCCCAGCCTTGATATTCTTCTGATTTTGTTATTATTAAAGATACTTTCGATTTCAAAGGCTTTTTCCAAAGTAATCATAAGGTTTCCTTTTTTTTAGATAAATAAGGATAGCTGATAAGGCGGCAAAAGTCATTAAATTTGACAAAAAATATTTACGCGTTTTCCGCCATAACCAGCTATCTATTTATACCAGCCATAAGCCCCTTGCTTATAACCGCGCTTTCTCATTTTGGAATTATATCTCTTACAACTCCAAATCCAAAAAAAACCAACGATATTCCTTTTTAAAACATAAAAAAATCTTGTCATTATTTTACCTGCTTTAACAGCTTCGGGTTGTCATGAATGTTGCCGATGCCTTTAAGTTGGTGTTCTTCATTCTCTTCAAAAAGATGTTTCCAGTATAATTTTTTTGTTAAGCTCCACGCATACGCAACAACAAATCCACCAGCCTCATATTCAATGATTCCTTTGCTTGGCAGTCCGATACCTTTATAAGTAACAATATCCCCTTCATAAATCCTTTTGCCGTTACAATAATTTTCGCCGGTGAATTGCCCTACGGTTTCGGGGATAACTTCAAAGGTAAGTATTGACAGGCATCCTTCCTCGCCTACCTTTTCACTTTCATTGGCACTATGGCCTTTTTCAAATATATATGTCTTGTCTGTCGCACCGCAAACAATCAAACTGCCGTATCTCCACTTGCCGCTTTCTATCTCTTTTCCCCTATACTCGTGTTCTCTCATTTTATACACTCCTTTTTTTTTACAACTCGTAATTTCTGTTTTTGTCGTCATACCAAGCCCCCGATTCCGGCAAATCTTTGGATTGCGTTAAGCTCGTCCGTAACCGTCCTTAGATCAAAGAGTTTTCTCTTTTCGGTAAAGGCAATTTTGGCACAGAATGTTTTGGGCAAGGCTTCCATTTCCATATCGGTCGGGAGTCTTTTGTGGGTATCAATAAAGCAGTAAACATCCGATAATTTGGCCACAAAAGCGTTGGATTGGTAGTTTTTCATAATTTTGCCCCTTTTGATTTCAGGTTAAAATCGGAAAATATTTTTTCGATATTTTTGTTGATAGTGTCCGTGATTGTTCCGGCATATTTGTCGTCCAAAATGGCGATAATCTTGTATTTTGACAAATCAAGCTCGCTACAACTGGCCATGAAGGTTATTTCGTAAAACTTTTTGCTACCGTGAAGGCCTGACGGGGAGAGGATAAAATAAAGTTCCAGTGGGGTGTTATCCTGCGGCGTTTCCAAGGGAACGGGGATAAAACAGTTTCCTTCATTTTCATCGTTATAAACAATATTAAAGGTGTCAATATCCGTAAATTTTTTCAAATTCAGCATACCGAAAAACCGGGAAAAAATCGAAGCCAGTTCCTGTCTTTCTTTTTCGTCTTCCGTATCCCTTAAACCGTCCAAAAATTTGACAAGACAGGCGTTAGTTTTTTCCATGAAGTCCGAATTAATATCATCCAAGGATTTTACGGAGGAAAAACCGTCCGTAAGGCATACGGATTTACCGTTAAATGATGCCGTTACAATGACCGTGTAGCCGCCTGTTTCGCAGGTTTCCAAGACAAAAGAAACCGGGACACTCTCGAAACGGTGAACGAAAGCAAGCTCGCTGTGATATGCGGCTTCTTTCCCGTTTTCGCCGAATTTGATTTCTTCCGGCAAAAAATAGTTTTTAAAATCAAAACCGTAAAGGTTTTCCGCCATGAACGACAAAACGCCGGCAATTTTTTCTTTTTCCATCATACGATACTCCTTATAAGTTAATTCACCAAAGACTTCCCTGCACGGAAGGGCAGGAAGATTTAACAAAAACCGTTTTTACAACGGTAATATCCACTGTTTCCCGGTATTCTTCCGGGGGGGCGTAACCATAACCCAAGACATCCGCAAAAGCTTTTTCGTCTACCGCTTTGGACATTATGAAAATATCGTCATTAATCTTGCAAAAGGTGTCCGATTTATTATTTTTCAAAAACGATATTTTGACACTGTTTTTAATATCTGAAAATTTTAAAAAATCCAAATATTGCCTAGAAAGGCAGACGGAACCTTTGACATTATAATTGCCGTACAATTCCCAGCAAACGGAGGAGTCGTCATTCCAGCTTGCGACATTAATTTTGTTGTCATGGGCGGAAAAAACGATTTTACTGTGCTTGAAACCGCCCTTGTTCACAGCGTCAACGGCATTTTTACTCTGCATATATTCTTTTTTATTGATATAAAAAGACGAGATCGGCTGTAAAACAAAATAATCGTCCATAGCTTTAACCATGTCGTGCCGTTTCCTGCCGCCCAGCGATTTTTCCTCTCCTTCCGCCAAAGATGGCAATTCGGTAGTTCCGGTGCAGGACTCCCAATTATCAAAGTAAGAGACAAAGACAAGATCGTTATCGCCTGAAAAAACCTTACGGCAGACGGCAACGCCGTCCGTGGCATACACGGTAACACCGCCGGGGTAGGCGTTAAAGAAAAGGCCCGTTATATTCCGGTTAAAGGATGATCTTTTGGCGGTCTTGAACATATCGTGCAATTTTTTGTTATCAAGTAAAATCATACTTACACCTGTTTCCCTAAAAATCCAAATTATAGAAGGCGGTATTGTTACAGCCTTCCACGGCACATACCGGTTCCCCGGCGCACTCTGACAATAATTTCCCATAAATTTTATATTTTTTGGCGCATGATTTACAAACCTGCGTCCAGTAGTCATCGCCATCTTTGCCGTAATCGTCAAAGGTGATACCCAAAGCCACGATTTTACCGTTACCCAAATCTTTTACTTTTCCCTTTTCCATACAATACCCCTTAATAAAATATAACTGTTAAAAACAATTACTAACTAACCGTCCGTATCTCCCTTTTTTACCATTCGCAATTATAATCAATATCATTGATTTTCCCGATAATTTCGGAAACTTCCTCTTTTGTAAGGTCTTCTTGGTTATTGTCAATACCAAGCTGGTTGTACAAATAAGCTTCGGTAGCATTCATTAAGGCGGCAACGATAAAGCCGTCCGCGCCTTTATGTCTCAAAGTCGAGCCGTAGTTATCCCCGAAATTGTCGTTAAAATACTCCTCGGCTCCGTCCATCCATGTAGCGTGCCGGATGGAAAAATTATCCGCTTTATAGTCGGAACAAAAATAAACGCCGTTGGCATTCTCGTACTCGAACATGCGGTATGCCAAATCGTCAATATGTCCGTCCAAACCGTCATCAATTTCGTTAAAAAATTCAAGACACTTGTCCCTTATAATGTCTATAATTTCCTTATCCGATGCGAGGCGGTTTAATTCCCCCCTTAATTTTTCGGATAATTTGTGTCCGCACCGTGGGCAATAGTTGATCCAAATATGCTCCGCCCTGTTCCACAGATCAAGGTCTGTTCCGCATTTTTTATTTTCGCATTTCAATTCCATAACAAACTCCTTAACAAAAATATTAATATAAGAATACCATAAAAGGCAGTATTAACCAACAAAAATAATTTAAAAAAATTAAAATATTTTCAAAGTTTTGCAAACCGGGCAAACAAAAGCTTTAAGCGGCAGGGGGGCTTGCGAAACATCGTCCGATTGCGCGTCATGCCTTGGGACACAGGCCACAAGGTTAAGAGGGGTAAAAGAATCTTTGGAAAAATCGGGAAAAAAGTTATCCGAAATTTTACCGTCAAAACCGCAAACGCATTTCATGTTTAACCATCCTTATTTGTTAACTGTCTTCCCATGCGGCATAATAGCCGCATGAACCAATCTGACACAGGACATCGCCGTCATCATCGGGCATACACCTATAAATCTTTCCGTTAATAATTCGGGTTTCACATATTTTTTAAGCCAGTCCGCAAAAATTTCTTTATTGGTCATAATCACTCCTTTATCCCTTCCCCTAAATTCATGCTCCCTCATTATTTACCTTCCTTTTCGTTATTATCGTACCATGCCTTGTAAGCGGCTTGAGCGTCTTTTTCGGTTTTACTTATAAGCAAAGCCGGAGCCGCGTTTTCGATTTCGGATTTTCTGCCGCTTTCGGCGCGGCGGCCAAGATCGTCATGTACATTGCCTTTTGCCAAATCAATAATTGTGCCGGCATCCGTATTTTGCAAAATGTTAACAAGCTGGTTTTTGCCGTCTTCGATCACACTGACCGCTTCGGCGCAGGCTTCGCTTGATTCGTCATCTTCGGTTCCCCGGCGCGTCCAGTTTTGTGCCATGTAGTCAAGTTTTGAAAACCAGTTATTGACAAATGTCATGGCGTAATTCCTTTGTTTGTCTGAAACCGCTTTAATATTTAACATACATCCGACTCCCATTTTGGTACTTTGACATATGATTTTTCCAGCCTGTGGGCCGGGTCTTCGACATGGCAGGTTTTATAGTTTACAAGGTTGTCAATGACGGCAAAATCTTTGGTTTGTCTGCCGTCCATAGAAGATATAACGGAGCAATAGCCGCGAAAAATGGCATTATTTTTATCGAGCAAATCTTTCGCGGTTTTCATGGTAATATTCATAACACCCCCGCGCTGGCCAGTTCTATCGCTTCATCTTCCGATATTACTTTTCCTACTTCGGTTTCAAAGTCAAATATTTTCCAGCATTTAACCGCTTCTTCCTCGGTTGTAATGCGGTAAGTAAAACCTTCGTTGTCGACACATTTTTTGCCGTGATAGACGGTTGTTTTCAGTACGGCCAGCGTATTGTTGTGCGATTTAACCCGACCGTTATAAAAAAAAGTTTTCATACGATAAAACCCTTTAAAAAATTATTTATACATTGACAGCTTAAAAAGCGATCAAGAGCCATTTGCCGTCTTTGAGGTGATAAACGGTGGTATAATTATCCAGTGCCGCCAACAGCCTTTTGCCGAATTCGTCCTCGTCCTCGTCATCGCCTTTGGGCGCGAAGCCGTCCGAATCGAGGACATTGGAATACTCATTATACACTTCGTCCGCGTCATCGTATTGGTTCCATTCGCCGCAAAAAGCGATTACATCCATTTCGATATTTTCACCCGAATCACCGGATAAATTATCATAATAATTAAACATTGTTTCGTACGCGTCGTAGGAAAAATAATCCCTATCCATTTTTTCAAAAAAACCCCTGAACTGACTAACAGAATTAATCGTATCAACTATTGCCATAACAAACTCCTTAATTAAAATATTAATATAAGAATAGCATAAAGGGCAGTATTATACAATAAAAAAAGAAAGCGAAAAACAAAGTAAAAAAATTTATCTTCCTGTTTTATTTATTTTCCCCGAAAATAAAAAAACAGCCTCACCCGTCATATAACAATTTCGCGGCACGCCCTGTTTTCAAGGGATGTTTGTCTTTGCCGCCCGAAACGGGTTGCCTTTTCCCCCACTTCTTCAAAACCCCCGTATTATGCCGGCATATCGCTTCGGACGGACAACCGTGGTTGTCCGTCCGGGGGAATCTTTGAAACACCCCTTAAAGGGGTAAGAATATTTGTAAAACACCCCGTGTAAGGGTAAAAATCCGGCAAGGGGCAGTGTGAAAAGAAAAATTGTAAAAAAGGTTGGAAAATAATTTTTAGGTGTTACAATTAAAAAAAAATTAAAATTTTAAAAGGGGAATTAAAAATGAATAACAATGTTAAATTAGGAAAAAAAGAAACAGTAGATTCGAGGATATTAAACAACAGGGCGGGGTACGGAAGCGGTGAGAATGCGGAAGTATTATGGTCGGGAAAAAAGGACGGGGATTCGTACAGTTTTATAAGGCATAAAAGCGGGGCCGGATATTTACTGGTAAAAGAGACGGGGGAAAACGGTGCGGAGATAATATATACGAGGGACAAGATAGAAAACTTGGCACATGGCATATATTTGGCGGACAGTTATGAAAAGTTGTTAAAAGGGAACAGGCCGGGTGTAAACCGGGCGGCGGAAAGTACGGGAATAAGGACAAACGAAAGTTTTGACAGATATTTAAGGGAAGTAACGGAAAAGAATATAAGGGGGGAAGACGGGGGTATACTGGAGAGGACAAAATTTCAGGCGGTATATGACGAAAACGGGAGACCCGTAACGGGTCATAACGGCTTGGCCGGGATAATAGAGAACGATAATAACAAAAGAAGCGGCAACATACTGGTTCCGCAGAACATGGTATTGGAGGGGGGATTTTACGGGGGGAAAAAGGACAAGCCGGTATTGTTTGACGAGAACGGAAGTTTGAAAATGATGACACCAACGGAAAATTTGGAAGGGGGAAGGTGGGGAAAGGCCAAAGAGGGCGCGAGGGAAAATTATATACCATTTCAGGAAGAAGCAAACAGGGACAGGGAAAGAAATTTTAACAGGTTTGCGGAAAGATATTTGACGAATGTGTTAAACGGGAGTCTGACGGGGACGGAAGTATCGAAGCTTGGGGGAAGCACGAAAAAATATTTTAAAGACATATTGCTGGAAAAGATGCTGGAAGATCCGGCTTATATGGTAAAGCTTGCGAACAGGGCAACGATGAATGTGCTGAACGAGAATTATTTTCCGAACATAAACAGGGAAAAACTGGCGGAGAGTTTTGTAAAAGATTCCAAATTATATAAAAATTTACACGAGATGATAACGAGGCATGTAAAAGAGCTTGCGGGCGGGAACGGAGAAAGCCATAATCCCGAATTTACGAAGATGTCAAAAGGATTGGTGGAAGGGATAAGGAAAGAAAAGGGAATAACGGACGAAAAGATATACGGGAAAACGGACGAGTTTTGCAAAGAAAATTTGAAGGATGAAAAGAACGCGAAAGTATTGACGGACACATATTTGGGGCAGATAGCAAAGACGGTAAGGAAAATAAAAGAGAACGCGATGAATATAGTGAGGAAGCCGTTTATAGATCACGAGGTAAAGATGGCAACGGACGAGAAGTACGCAAGGGGTTTCAGTAAAATAAAGAAATGGGGAAAAGGCTTGGCGGTGGGAGTAATGACTGCGGCGGTAGCGTGCGGGGTGGTACAGGCGACAGATTTGGGCGATGTGGTGGAATCGTTACAGGGGGTGTTAAAAAGCGGGGCGGAAGCGATAGGTGAGTTCGGAAGTTCGTTGAAGGAAGGCGCGGAAAAAATATTTGACGGTGTGGTAAAAGGCGGAACGGAAATAGCGGGAGATTTGGGAAGCACGATAAAGGAAGGAGCTGAAAAACTTGTTGACGGGGTAAGGGAGAGAATGGAAATAAGCGAAGTGTTAAATACGGGATTGGAACAAAGCGAACAGGCCGGGATGAGCGTAACGGAGGTGGAAAAGGCAAGGGAGATATTCGAGGTACAGGAAAGGGTGATGGAAGCGAAAATAGAGTTAGGAAGCGAAACGATGGGAATGGAAGTGGCGGCTGACATAGCAAGTCCGGGAAATTATTTGGACGGGAATATACAAAGTTGGGATTATAATCCGGGCAGGGGATTTGGAACATTGGAAGTAAGGATGGAAGGCGGGGAAATAGTCAATTTGTACGGGAAGGATGCTAGGGAAGCGGCGCAGGAAATATTATATATGCAGGACAGGGGGGAATTTATAAATCCGAACAGGGTAACGAGCGCAATACATTTTGAGCAGACGGGGAGCGGTCATACATTCGGACAACAGTCTGACACATTGCACAGGTTGTACGAGAAGGGAGCGATAGACGAGGCGACATACGCGAGGGATTGGAGCGCGGTAGCGGAAAGGCAGAGGGAAAATATAAATTTGGCGGGTGGAAATATAAAGAGTGTGGCGGAAGTACCGAGCAATCACATGCCGTCAAGGGAAGCGTTAAGGGCCGTGGGGAACGCGTCTAGGCGGGGAAGGGGATAATTTATGAAAAATATTTATAATAGTATTAATGTTTTACAGGAAAATAGTAAAACTAATAATAAAAATAATTTAAAAGGAGAAAAGTTATGAATAATGAAAACATTTTTTCACAAGAAAACAAAAAGATTGATATATCTAAAAGGTTTAATCATGCACATGAAATTAATGAGACTATAGTTATAAATGATAGGAATGGAAAACCAATATATATTAGAGATGCGTCTCAAAAAGAAATATTTGAAAGTATGAGAGTATTGCAAAATAGAGATGTTGTAAGCTTAAAAGTAACAGAAAATCCTAATCATAATGTTTATGTAAGTGCTATATTTAAATATAATGGAAATGAAATGAGTGTTAAATTAGATAAAAGAGCATTTGGTCAGGATATAAATGACAAATATGTATTGAATAATATAAAAAATTTTGTTTATACTAGTTTATCTGAAATATCTAAAGTAAAACAACCTTCTTTTGATACATTTGAAGCTATAATAAAAAATAATTATGATATTGGTCTTATTACACATAATGCTGATTATAAATATGATAAAACATTAGAAACTATAAAAAATCAAAGGTTAGCAGGTTATGATGATAATAGTCCGAAAAAACAAGAACAAAAGGTTGAGTTTGGAAATATGCAAGTTTTTAATAAAAAAGTATTAGGATTAAGATTAGGTTTTGGAATTGTTGAAGATTTTACAACTAATTTAAAATTTGATATACCGTTTGAAAGAGAAGCAAAATTTCAAGTTGATGGCGATAGGTTATTGCTTTTTGAAAATAAAAAGAAAGACGGGTTTTTAATTTGTAAATATAATAAAAATGACCCGGAAGATCATATAAAAGCAATACCTGTAAAGACAAGAGATTTAACGATGAATCAATGCCGGTATATATTTGAAAATTATAATAAAATGAAAAAAGAAATGATGCCTGTAAATACTAATAAAATAGATAATACGGTTAATAAAGGCGCAAGAAGGTAGGAAACGGGGAGAAATAGCAAAAAACAGGGGGAAATATGTTTTTTGGCGAAAGTATTGACAAATTTAAAAAAGAATAAATATACTGTATAAAAGCTATAAAAACAGATAAGAGGGGAAGGGCAGTGTAAAAAGGGTTTGAAATATAGGGTGTGTAATGAAGTTAGATTATGAGAAAAAGAGCAATGAAGTTTTTTGTATAACGAGGGAATTTACAGAGGCTATATTTTTTTCCGGGCATAAGAGGATATGCGAGTGGTATCCGAAGGCGGACGGGAACACGGATATAGAGGACCGGATAGGGATGTGCATAAATTTTGAAGAGGCGGAAAGTATAATAATGAAATACCGGAAGGGCGGGATAGGTCCGAAAGAGATAAAGCTGATACTGGATAACGGGGTTTGCGAGATATAATTAATTATTGTTATGGGGTATTGAATCAAATGAAAGAAGAGCGGAAAAGTTTTGAAGAAGTTTACCAATATTACGGTCTGCCGTATTTGTTCAGAAAGTTTAGCGGTAATGATAAAAGTTTTTTGGCGGTAATGGCCGTATTTGAGATTCTGCATAATTTCCATGAATTTTACAAATGGACGGGACACGACAGTGAAGAGGGCTGGGATCCCGGATTATGGATGAAAAAAAGATTCGAGGTATTGAAGAAGGGAAGGATAGAAGTAAGGCCCGAAGTAATAAATTATGTGATAAAGCCGGAAGAATATACGGAAGAAAAGCGTGCGGGGCTGGAAAAGGAAGCGGCGAAGGAAGCGTTGGAGATACTGGAGTCCGGCCATAACATAAAAAAATATATAGAAGACGAAATAAAAGACAAAAAGAAAAGAAACAGCAAAATAACGAAATTTATAAACAAGGTAAAAGAAAAAATACTCTTTAAAAAAAAAGGGGTAAAGGAATGAATATAGAAGTTATAGGGAAAGGAAAAAGATACAAGTATGACAAGGAAACGGAAGAGAGGAAGAAAAGGTTGTATGATTTATTGGGAAAGATTGTGAAATATTTGGATGACAAGGAGAAAACGGTAATAGAGTATATGTACGGGTTAAACGGGAAAGAGATAAAGGAAACGGAAGAGATAGCGGAAATAATGGGTATAAAGGGAGTAACGGTAAAGATAATACATGACAGGGCGTTAAGGAAATTGAAGAACAGCAGTCAGAGCGGTGAATTGAGCAGGTTTTTGGATTTTATAAAGATGAAATAAAAACGGGGAGAAAAAGGGAAGATGAAAAGTGGCGGAAAAAAGATATTGGTAACGGCGATTGTGTTGTTGTTGGGAAGCGTAAATTTATTCGGAAGCGAAAGTTATTTTGACAATTACGGGATATTTTTCAATATCGGGGCCGGGACGGACCGGCTTGAGTCGGTGGAGAGGGTATATGACGGGGAAGGAAAGAAGGTATCGGAGATAAAGTGGGGGAACGCGAATTTTTTATATTTGGGAACTGGATTGGGATACGGACAGAAAGACAAATTCAAGAATATAGGATTCGGTGTCGGCGTGTTTGCGAAATTCAACCTGCTTATGGGAAGGGGATTGTTTTCAAACAGGGATTGGGATGCGGAAGGGAAAATATATTCTGACGGGAACGGCGGCGTATATCTGTTGTCGGGGCAGGATTACAAAATAAATTTGGGAATGAATATACCGGTAAGGGGCAGGGTGTCGTTATATTTCGGAGCGGCGTTTAATTACAAAAGATATATATATATGAACGACAAGGAAAGAATAACAATGGACGGCGATATATATTATTTGTCGGGGCCGAGTCAGGAGTATTTTCAGGAATGGATACTGGCAGGCGCGGAAACGAAAGTAAATGTAAAATTTAAAAAATCGGAATGGGGATTGGAATTCGGGATATATCCTTTTACGGGAAGCAACAATATAAATTATCATTTTATGAAAAAGTTGTACGAGGACAGGTTTAACGATAACGCGAAATACCTGCAATACAATGACAAACTGGAAGGCGGGATATTTTACGATGTCGGGATAGTGTACGGGAAGAAAGTAAGGGAAAACATGAAGCTTGTAATAAGGGCGAATTACCAGTGGATAAGCGAGTCTAGGGGTAAGACGACACTTGCCGTAATGGGGATAGACGAGGATAAGACATACGAATATGACGGCGGGGCCGGAGCGTATAACAATATAACGGTAGGAATAATATTCGAGGTGGGATTATGAGCATATCGGACAGGTTTGAGGAAGTCGGGGAAAAAATAAAAGGGAACAGGGAAAAGCTCGGAAAGTATATAGGGCTGGGATTTTTGGGATTATTTTTGCTTGTAACGGTTGTATTCGTGATATACGGGATAGTGGGGATGCCGTCAAGGGACATAGTGGAACAGGTTGAAGAATTAAACCCTCATGTAAGGTTTGATTTCGGGGAACAGTTCGAGGAAGCGTTGTTACTGGACATGCAGGAAATAAACATAGAATACATGAAGAGGGAAGGGTTGTCGGGTGCGGATGTCGTGTTGAAGATAATGGAACAGTATATAGACCGCAGTTACGGCAACGCGTATGTGTCGGAAAATTACATACTGCCTAGGAGGCGTGATTTCCGCGCGGTACAGGACAGGGATATATTCGTGGCGGTACTTGTAGGGTATGAAAATTTGAACAATCTGTTATATTGCCAAGTATTTTACAATTTGCAGTTTTTCTTCGTGATAATATCGAAGGAAGAGCGGGATGTGTCGGATAATTTCGAGCAGGAAGATTTACAGCATTTCAATTATGACAAATACAATGTGTACAGAAGGGAGAATGTAAAAAACTACATACAGAAAAACAATATAGAAAAGATGGGAATAGAGAAGGGGTAAAGGGTTATGGCGGAAAAAAAAGAAAAGATCGTAAAAGACGGAAAGAAAAAAATGAAGCCGGTAATAATTATAATAATAATGTTACTGGCGGTAGTTGTATTGTCGGTAATAATAGCGAAAAGCATAACGAACATATTTGATAAGGAAGAGCTTGTGGTTATGTGGGAAGAGCCGTCCGTGGAAATGGATGTGGGGGAGGTGCGGGAGATAAACTGGATAAGCTCGAAAGTGATAAAACCGAAGATAACGGGGACCGGGCGGTGTGTGGCGATAGTGAGTACCAACGAACAGGGGATAAGCGTAAGGGCGTTGGAATCGGGAACGGAATTAATAACGATGGAGATAGAGGGGCAGGAGCTGATATTAGTGATAACCGTGAACGAGGAAACATTTACATTTTTGGCCGGATACAGCGAAGTAAGAATTTTGGAAGAGAAAGTATTTAATATACGGAAGGAGCCTGAAAGCGCGTTTTTCGGGGAGGATGTAAGGTACGGGATTGCGGACTGGTCCGTGGCGCAGATAGTTGATTTTGACAACGGCGGGGTCCGGGTATTGGGGTTGCAGGAAGGGGTAACGGTACTGGAGGCGTATTGGCGTAACAAACGGACGAGCATGGAGTTGTGGATAACGGACCGGGCGGAAAGGAACATAATAGTGCCGTACGGTTCAAGGTTTATGAATGTGGGGCAGGAAACGGTACTGGAAGTGTTTATGGACGACATGATAAGGGGGGACGAGTACGAGTTTGTGTTCGAGCCTGAAAGCGGGAAAGAGATGTTGCGTGTAACGCAGGAGGACAACAAGCTTACGGTAAGGGCAGTAAGGCAGGGGGAACAGTATATACAGATAACGCATCCCCGGGCTGACAACATGGCGGTCGTGTTTTTCGAGATACTGCCGGCTCCGGTTCCTCCGGCTCCGGCGATAGATGTGTCGCACAGTCCGTTGATAATGAAAGTGGATACTACGGAGAGGCTGGGTGTATATTTGTTAAACAGCGGGGCTGACAGTTCGCTTTTTACATTCGAGATAGTGGAGGGGGAATACGCGGTGGAAGCCGTAAAGAGCGGAAGCGGTTTGACGGTAAAGGGGATAATGCCGGGGGTAGCGAAGATAAGGCTTAGGCATCCGGGGATAAGGGAAGATTATGACGCGATGGTGATAGTGGATGACATGGAAGGATTTTACAAATTTGATCCCATGAGGGGATACTGATGAAGGGAAAAAGATGCTTGAGATAAGGTATAACGGGAAAGAGACGGAAATAAATTTGGAACTTTTGATGTTTATGGAGAAGGAGAGGTCCGGGGGAAGGAAGGGAAGGGAAGAGGAAATCGAGAGCCGTGTCAGGCAGTTTTATATAAAGGCGGAGAGGGAAGCCGGGGAAAACGGGGCGGGGAAAAAATTGAAAGAGGAGATAGAAGTGTGTTATCTGATATTGGGAAAGGAAGCGGAAAAGGCGAGGAATGAAAGGCATATGAGACAGATAACGGAGTTGAAGAAAATGTTACTGGAGACAGCGGGGGCGGTGGAGCATCAGAGGGGGCAGGCGGCATGAGAAAAAAGGAATTTTATTTTCAGGGAAACTGGAAGTACAAATAAAAAAAATTTTTATGAGGAAGGAAGAATGTTATGAAAGTTACGGAAGTAAGGGTAAGGAAAGCGGAAGGCGAGGGAAAGGTTGTAGCGTATGTGAGCATAACCTTTGACAATGTGTTTGTCGTGCATAATTTGAAGGTAATAAAGGGTTCCAAGGGGACATTTGTTGCGATGCCGACAAGGAAGATGTCAACGGGGGAATACAAGGATGTATGCCACGCGGTAAATTCGGAATTTAGAAAAGAGATAGAGGAAGAAGTCTTGTCTAAATTGGGCGAATAGGAAAAAAATTTAAGGAAGACGGAGCGACTGCCATTTTTCATTAACCTCCTAAAAAAATATGAAAGTAGTAAAGGGTATCGTTTCGGGTTTAGAAAGGTTCCGTCTTCCTTTTTTTTAAAAAGAATAATTAAATCAGATTTATTTAAAAGGGGCGTAAAATGAAAGACAAAGAAATATTGGAAAAGTGCGTGAAGGACGGGTTTTGCGAATACTGGCAGGAAGGGGAGGGCGGACACCTGCTTTTGACGGAGATAGAAGAGGCGGTGGACAGGTTTTGCGCGTTGTTCCCGGAAGCGTTACCCGGCGAAACGATGATATTTATGGATTTGTTCACGCCCAAAGACAAATCGTACTGGTCAAGTTCCAATAATCAGGAAAGGTTGTTTTCATCATTTGAAAAAAATTATAACAGAAGGATTCCTTTGTATGAATTATTCAGGGAAATTCTTAAAGTGTATGATATTGGAAGCGCGGCGGGTATAAGGGAATATGAAAACGGAAATGATCCTAAAGAAGAATTAATGTGCTATTGTGTTGATAAAGCGCAGGATTTAATTGAATTTTTAAAAAGGAAATATCCGAAAGAATTGTTAAACAAGGTGAATGAAACGATAAAATGGGATTAAAAAAAATAAAAAAATATTTTATTTGGAAAAACTGTCAACCGTGTTAAAATTGTTAAAATAACAATGAAAAAGCGGGGTGGAAAAATGAAGATGAAGATGGGAATGTTTGCGGTTGTGTTGTGCGCGTTGACGGTAATCGGGTGCGCGAGTTACGAGAAACACCGCGCGGTGTTTGACAGGTACGCGAGGGAACATTATGTGTATGTGGGATGGGGCAACGGGTATCCGGCGCGTTGGACCATATATCGCGGGTTGAACGAGTGGCGGGTGTACGAGGGGGAATACCGTTTGGGATTCAACCACAGCGTGGCCGGGGAATATTATGATGTGTGGGGTACGAGGCGGACGAGCATAGGGGGCATAAATTTTTCAAGGGAGAACGGTTTTTGGTTTTATTCGCGTGATTTGGAAGGCGTGTTCCGTTTTGAAGTCGAAGTACTGTTGATGACGGCTGACGGGGAAGAGAGCCGGTACGAGGCCGTAAAGGGGGAGGACGGGATCGTGAGGGTAAGGTATTCGCGCGAGCTGGAAGAGAATTTGAGACGGGGGGTTGTGGCGGTGATGTACAGGCGGGGTAACAACAGGATAATATATCCGATGCCGCGAAGGCTGGACGAGGCGATGGAGCTTTATATAAAGAGGGTAGGGGATGCCGGATAGAAAGAAAAAAGAAAATTTCAAAGTTCCTGCCGTGGTGATGGAGAGCGCGGTAAAAATGTATGACGGGAAAAAGAATCCGAAATTTTGGTTGAAGGACGGGGAGGGAGTCAAATGGTTTATAGACGGGAGAGTTATAGCGGAATATTTCAGGGAAGAGTTTGCGAATAACATTTTAAGGTGTCAGGGATGAAAGAAATAATATTCGGTAACGCGGTATGGATATATGTGATAATACTTGTCCGTCTTTTTTTGGGGCTGGTCATGTTCGCGATGAAGAAGGCTGGGCTTGTAAAAGACGAGACAAAGATAATAAAGACGGGCATAGTGTTGAATGTGTTGATAGTGGTGATATTCACGGGAAGCGTGGCGTTATATGTAATATTTTAGTAGAAGTCCGTATTTTTAAGCTGGGGATCGTTTTTAAACCAGTTAATTCTGACATGGAAATCTTTTTGGGTATAGAAGGAGTAGGCGTAATTCGGGGCGTACATGAGGCCTATTTTGGGGTCTTTGAGGGCGGTATCGAGCCTTTCAAAAAAATCTTCGATATTGTGGGAACTCCGCGCGAAAGCGGGGCAGAGGTATTCGTAGTCGGCATAATTAAAATCGTTGTTATCGTCATTGCCGTTGTTATCTTTTTTAGATTTGATAAAATCATCGAAGGCGTTGATTCTGTTTTTAAAATCATCGAGGGAGTGCGGGGAAGCGGCGAAGGAGAGGATGAAGTAGTCGGGGATTTTGTATTGTGGTTTTGCGGCATCGGTTTGGAAGAGTTTGATTCTTTCCGAATATTTTTCGAGCGAGTGGTGGGAGGATGCGAAGGATTTAAAAAATTCGTCCGGGAGTTTCGAGTTGTAATAGATGTCGTGGAGTTTGTCTTTGAAGGTTGTAACGGAGTGCGGGGAACCTAGGAAACCTATTTCGTAGAGGTCGCTACATGAGGCGGAAAAAATCGGGATTAAAACGGCAAGGAAAAGCAAAATATTTTTCATAAGGGGCAGTATAACACGGATAAATAAAAAAGTAAAGTGTTTTGCCAAAAAACCTGATAATGAAAGTACCGATTAATAGTACGGCGACCGGGTTTGGAAAAGCCGTACGGAGAGCAAGGCAGGGGGTATGATATTACTGCCCAAGTTTGTATATACCCCCTGTTTTCTTTTAGGATAGAACAAAGGCTGGAGAAAGTCAAGGGGCAGTATTAAAGGTATAAAAGGGGTGATGTATGGAGAGAGGCGGGGAAGCGGAAAAATTTTTCGGGGAAGTATTGGAGATAACGGGCGGCATGGGACACGGGGAACAGAAGGAATTTATGGACAATTTTTACGGGATAGTGGCGGACAGTTTATTCCGTATTGTGAGGGGGACGGAGCTGGAGGCGGCAAGTTTTGTAAGTTTTATAAAGATGGGCAGTGAAAAGAAAGCGAAAGGCGTGTAAAAAAATATAACAGGTGTGGAAAAATGAAAAAGAAAAACCGGGAAGAAATTTTATTAGAATTCAGGACAGACAAAATATTTTTATTGGAGAGTGCGGCAATAAGCCTGCGGAAAGCGTTAATAGATATGGAGATAGCGAAAGGGTATAGCGTTACGGATGTTGAAAAGAAAACGCTTGAAGGATTAACGAAAAAGACGAAAAGTATGCTAAAAGATATTACGGAAATGTATATGAATATTGGGGGGGGCATCAAATGGATAAGGAAAATAAAATAAAAAAGAAACTGTTGAAGGAAGACTATTACGGTTTGAGAAAAAAGTATAAAGCGTGTTATAAAAAATGAAAATAATGCCTTTTATGCGGTAGTAAAAACGGGGTATTAAAAAACTATGAAATTTATTTTTATTTTGTTATTTTGGTTGGCGGTAATTTTCAGTATACCGTTGGTAATACGGTCTGTTGTTGAGGCGGTAAAAGAGGATCGTGATACTTTTGAAAAGAAGAAAAAAACCGATAATAAAAAGGGTACATAAATTGAAACGCATTTTCGCGGAATCGGCGAATGGCGCGGTTTTGAGGGGCGTGTTAAAAAAAGCGTAAGAAAATATAATTTTAAAGAACGGAGGGCGTACAGGGGCTTTCTCGATTAAAATAAGGGGTAATAAAGAGGTCCTGTAAAAACATTAAGAAAAAAAGAGGGTAAAAAATAAAAACGACAAATTTTTGAATATGAAACCGGACGGGGATTGGCGGACTGCACGGGTCTTTCTTTCCCGCCGGGGGAAAGAGGTTGGCGGGATGATCTTGAAGGTTACGAGGTTCATATATTTCCTTACTTTATTTGCTTTGGAACCGGTCGGGACGGGAAGGGTAGCGGAGGGAAGCGGAAGCGGGACGGATTTTCCGGGTTCGTGATCTAATTGTATATATGCTAATTGAAGAAGACTAATTGATCTATATGGTAGAAAAACATAAATCGAAACGCTTTGGGTACATAAGTCGAAACGGGTATTGCTGTGGAAAAGGGAAAAAAGTCCATACCTTGTAAGGAGTTAGCAAAAAAAGGGCAAGGTACACGGATTGAAACGCTTTTCCGGGCGTAACGGGCGCAAAAACAGTATTATTCCACAATTTATTAACAAGTTTTCCACAACCAGTTATTAACAGGTTATCCACAATACGGCAAAAAAAGGGATAAAAAGGCATAAGAAAGCCGTAAAAAAGGGCCGCAGGAACGGTACATAGACCGAAACGCTTTTGGTACATAAATCGAAACGGCAGGAGGGGGAAAACACCCCCGGAAGGGGTGAAAGGGAAAAAGCGGGGCAGGATGATGAAATTATCCGGGATATATGTTATGATAATAAACGGAAATAAAAACATTGGTTTGTAAACCTGATTTCGTTTCTGAAAACCTGTTTTATATGTTGGGCAGGTATCCGGCTGTGGTGGCTGGACAGACGAAAGGAAGTACGGTTTTTATTTCTTCGGGGAGAAAGGTTTGACACAGCCTTTCCCCTTTTTTTTTGGGAGATGGAAAATAAAAAAAGAATAACGGGCAGTATAAAACAAAGAAAAAAAATTTGGCGGAAATGTTTACAAAAATAAAAATTTGGTGGAAAATGAAAGGCAAGAGGGGAGATGCCGGAAGAAGGTTCAAATCGCCTTGTTGGATCGGGTTGGTTGGAGATTCGGACAGTATCTCTTTAAAGACGGGGGAGGCGGAAGTTTCCCCCGTCAGTTTAAAATTTTAAAACTTTGAAGCGGATTATTAAAATGAAAAAGAACGGAAAGAGAAAAGATTAATTTCACGGATAAAGCTGGAAGACGGTCGTATTATCGGGTAACGGATGGAAAAAAGGAAAGAAGGGGATAAACGGTATGAAAGACAGGGAAATATTGAAAAACATGATAGAAGGCATGGATGTATTCAGGGGCCGCAAGAAGATGGCGGAAAACATAGAGGGGAAAGATTACGCGTACGCGCTGGGGGTGGCGGAATACAAAGGGGAAAAGAGGAATGTGGTATTCAGTCTTATGACCAGTGGGGAAAGTTATTTTTGGGTCAGGGTAAACGAGAATAACAGGAAGGAAAAAGAAGACGGTTACAATAAATGTATATTTGAAGCTTATAACGAAAAAAAGTATGTGTCGGAAGCGATATTAAAAAAGACAATAAACAGGGAAATAAAGAATTATTTAAATTTGGTTAAAGTGTACGGATCGATGTATGACAAGGACGGGAACGCGGTCGAGAGGGAAGCTCCTGTATGGGTAAAAAACAGGTTTAAGAAACTGGTAGGAAACATGGGGGTTGCGGTATTGAATGTGAGGAATGCGAGATATTACGGAATATCGGGATTGAGCGGGAAGGTAAAGGACTGGTATCAGGGAAGTTTCGCGTATTCCAAGGAAGAACTGCAAAAATCGGATTATATATACGATATAGCGAAAGAAACAATATCGTTTAACGGAAATTTTGACAAGGTGGGGAAGGAAAGGCTTGAGAAGGAGTATGAATTAAAAAGAAAAGAGAAAGAAAAACAAAACGGTAAAAAAGGAAGGAAATAAAATGTTTACAAAGGATAATTTCGTAGATGTAACGGATTTGACAAACATTAAGAAATATATTCCGTATGAATATAAAGACGCGAAGGATTTTAAATATTTGTATGATAACGGATCCGGCCATTTGTACGATTGTTATACATTCAAAAATAAAGATGACAATATTTTATATATGAGGTTGCATGATTACAGGAACAATCCGAATAAATTGGAACTTGAGATATTATACTCGGACAGGAGCATGGAAAAGGTATATGATTTTTTAAACAGGAACATAAAAGATATAAATTATTTTTACGAACTTGAAAAAGGAAACAAGGATGTACTTGTAAACGGAACGGGTGATTGTTACAGGATAAATTTAAACGGTGAAGAGTACGGGGTAAAAGTACAGGGACATAAAGCGGGGCAGGGTAAAGATATAAGTTGGATAGATGTATATAAAGAAGAAGGGGATACAGTAAGTATCATAAGACTGGATGAAGAAAGGAAAAATTTTGTAAAAAAATATAAATTGGATGATGTAATACTGGATTTATATGATAGATATAAGGACAGTAAAAAAATAGAAGAAAGGAATATTGTGTATTATATTGCGAATATTATGGATTCAGGCAGGGATGAAGCGGATAGAATATTGGATGATTATGAAAAAAGAACGGGGGACGGATCGTTTACGGACAGGGAAACGGGGGAAAAGATAGTACCTTTAAATTTGAAGGAAGTAAACGAATACAAACCGGAACAGGAAATATCCTGTATAAAGGGAAGGAATATAGAAGTAAAAGAATTGGAAAACGATTACGGGTACAGGCTTGTAAAGTATGTAACAAAGTATAAAGAAAAAGAGAAATATTATCTTGTGGAAGTAAATAACGAAAAGAACAAAAAAACGGTATACGAGTTCGGGGAAAATTTCAACAAGGCATCGTGCGGGCATTTTCTTTCCGAATTAAACGATTATTTAAAGAAGAACAATATGGGTATAAAGGATTTGAAGCCGAACAAAAAAAATAATAATACGGAAATAAAAAAGAAAAAAGGGGGGAGGTAAAATGTTGGATAAAAACAGCGTGATAGAATATGAGGCGGTATTTAAAAACAAAAAGGTAAAGAAGGGAAAGGTTACGGGAGTAAAAGAGTTTGCGGAATGGCATGAAGGATTTTTAAGAGATGTGATAAAAGGAAAGTTTCCGAAACTGGATAATTTTTGTATAAATAGTATAGACGGTAAAAGCCCTACGGCTTTGGAATTGAACGAGCTGTTTGAATTGAGAAAACGGATATATGTAGTAAAAGACATAGAAAGAAGGCAGGATATATATAAATTGGAAGGAATAACAAGCGGGGAAGTAGTAAGGGGAAATATTAAATCGGTAATGTTACATTTTGAAGACGAGGACAGCGATACGCGAATGATATTGGAAGATTATAAAGATGCCAGTAAACATATGATAGATTTAAAAACAGAAGGTGGAATTACAGGAAAACATAAGGAGAGGGTGGTATTAAACCCGAAAAAAGGCTGGGATGTTCAGGTAGCGGACAGCATGGTAAGTTTTATTAACAGGATGGAAAACAGGATAGACATGGAGTGCTGGGATTACAGGGAGAAAAGCGGAGAAAATATAAAAAACAAATTATGGTTCAATAAAGCTGACGGATATGTGATAGGAAACAAGTATTATATAAGTAATGTTAATACGAAGAACAGGTTGAGCGAACTGGTAAAATATTACGCGCGGGATAAAGAAACCGGTGAAGATGTATTTTTTTTACAAAGGAATATAAGAAGTAAAAATAATGAAAAGAGCGAAATATGGAAATTCAAAAGGGATTTTAAAACGGATTCGGCGGTAAATTTTATAAACCAGTTTGACAAGGCGAAAAAGAAAGAAATAAAGAAAGAAAACACGGAAAAAAACAAGAAAAGCAAAGGAAGGAAAGTATGAAAGAGAAAGGAATGACAAATAAAGAAATGTTTGAGGATTGGCTGAAAAAATATGTAAAGTCGGAATATAGAACGGAAAGATTTACAAACGGAGCTTGGAAGGTAGCGTTAGAAGATGAAGCTAACGGACGGAAATTTGAACTAGAGGCAAGATTCACAATGCTGGGAAGGCCATATATTTATACTGGAGAACAGAAAAATAATAAAAAAGACAAATATATACTTTTGGTAAACAAGGAACTTGTAAAGTGGGAAAATGATAAAAACAACAATGTAAATAAAGCCCTTGTAAACATGATGAATGAAGGAAGAAATGTAAAAGAAATATGGGGACCGTTTGAAACGGACAAGGCTTTAAAGCAAAGAATGGAAGTTTTAAAAAATGTAGTATTTGACAAAAACAGAAAAAGCGGGAAGAAATATGTTTTTGAAGATGTGGAAATAAAAGGTAATTTTGGCAAGTTAAAAATGAACAGTTTGGAACTTGCGATTCGATTTGATTTGGGAAATCCGTATATGAAGAATTCCAAAATGTGGGATAGTACGAGTAAGACGGGGTATATTCTTGAAGGAAAGCTTTACGGAAAAAAAGACGGGGAGATAAAGAGTACAGGTTTGGGAATGGGGACATTTTTAAAAGAAAGCGACAAATATGATGTTAAAGAGATAAAAGAATTATTAAAAGACAAGGATGTAGTAAAGAAAATAGAAGCGTTGAAAAAAGAATTTGAGAGGGAAGGATTTGTAAGAAAGAATGAAAATGAAAAAAAGCTTACAAGGGTAAAAACCAATAAAAGGAAAATATAAAATGCATGAATTTAAAAAAGAGATAGACAATACCGACCGCTGGATAGCGACAGATTTGTCAATATTGCGAAAACAGGAAATAAAAGACGGAAAAGAAGACGAAATGAACAATGATTATACCTACGCGAAAGAAATAAAGAAGGTTTACAGGGGCAGGGAAGTATATTTCGGTGTGGATTATGAAAGGAAGGACAATGAAATAGTAACGAGTATTATATGCGAGGACAAGGGAAGACAGTATATAGATTCGGGTTATGAGAAAAGTTTTAAAGAAACGGGAAAAAAGCCGCAGGATATGGTTAATGATTTTATAAAGACATACAGGACCGGGGAATTTTCGCAGGATATGTTCCGGGTTTATTTGAACGAGTATATAAGTAGTAAAAAGAAGCCTGAAAAAGACATAATGAAATGGGAAATAGAAAATGACAAGTATGAAATAGAATTCAGATATGATTTTAAGGATAAAGAAAAAACAAATTTGGAAGCGGGAATATATAATAAAGAAACGATAGAAATGGAATGGCAAAAGGTATATGAAGTTAACGGTGATATAAAAAAGAATTATGACAAATATTTCAGAAATATTGACATGCTTGTAAATAAAACGATGGAAGAAATAAAGGAAAACAAAACAAAATTAAACATAGAATATAATAATATTGTGGAGAAATTATTAAATAAAAATACGGTAGCATACAAAGAGATGTTCGCGAGGCCTATGAAGTGTTTAAAAAGTATGGAGATATACGATACGGGGGATTACCGGGCGGCGAGGAGGGATTATGTTGATTTTGACAATATATCGAAGCCGGGGTACAAGGTAAGCAAACAGATACAGGGCGGACAGCAGATGCTGGAGATAATGAGGAGAAACGGAAAAAAGGACGGAAACGGAGTGGTTTTGCATAACAAGACGCAATTTTTGATAAAGGAAGATTTTAACGAGGTGGATGCGGCATTATTCGTGGAACAGTATGAATACAGCCTGAAAAACGGAAAAAAGGCCGAAAAAACGGTTAAAAATGAAGGAAAAAGAAGTACTGGAAGGAAGTAAAAAATAAGGGTATAATAAGGAAAATATGAAAAGGGGGAAAATATTATGAGGGAAGCGCAATTCAAGGAAACAAAAGGATATGTATTGGAGAAGTTGGGGGATTTGGATGACAATTATATTAAAGAAACTATTGTAAATGAATTAAAAAAATTAAACGGTAAATTTGAATTATATGACTGTGAAGAAACCCGGAAGTTTGAAGTATCGAGGAATGTGAAGAGAAGGGGCTATCCGAAGATAAAGGATGAGGAAAGGGAGTGTATAAAAGAAGAAACATTGAGTGAAATGAGTGATGATGTTGTCTATGGTTCTTTACATGATTTGGATAATTATTTAAAAGAGAAAGGACTTGGAAATATTGAAATAAGAACTTATGGAAGAAGTAATGGGCATTGGGTAATAAAGGAAAGAGACGGGGCCGGGGAACTGGATTGGAAGCAGATGAAGGCTAGGGAACAGGACAGGGGAAAGGAAAGGGAGTTGTTTGATGAATTTATAGATTATAGAATAGACGAGAAAGTGCTTAAAAGAATCGAGAAAGAAGAGAATGAAAAGAATTTATACGAAATTGTAGACGAATATGACATAAAGGATATAGTAAAAATAGAAGGATTGACGGATAAGGCGAGAGATTTTGTAAATTATTGGGATTTTAAAATACATGAAAATGAGAAAGGTTTGAAAGAAAATATGGAAGAAGATCGATATAACTCATTTTTAAAAGACAAAGAATTTACAGATTTGTATAAAGTAAAAGAAATTAATTGTTTTTCTTATGGACGGGATATAATCGGGGAAAAAGAATTTAATAAGATTTTAAAAGAAATGAAAAAAGAGGATTATGAGGGTATAAGAGGTGCTATAGAAAGGAAGGTAAAAGATAAGGACGGGTATTATCTTGAAAGGTATGGAAACGGAAAAGGTGCCGGAAAAGGAAATATAACAAAAGAGAGATGGAAAATGGGCGGTGATTTTGACATGTATTCGGCGGAATATTTTTTAAGAAAGTGGGACAGGTCGGGAATTGCGAATGGGCAGGAAAATAAAAACGAAAAAGAAAATAAAAAAAGCAAGGGGGGCAGGAAATGAGTAAAACATTTGAAAACGACAGGGCTTCAATGTCATGGGTTGCGGATGACGAAAATTACAAACATTTAAGAAGAAACGATTATGACGAAAATAAAAAAATACAAAGTTACGGGGAGATAGATATAGAGGAATTAAGGGACGGTAATATAAGGTTCGGGGTAAAGATAAACGATAACAGGCTGGAGTACAAGGTTTTCGGTTCTGATACGGAAAGATTAAAAATATTTTCGGAAAAGTTGTTTGATATAGACGGAAGGAGTATCAGCGGACAACAGAGTATATTTAATATTAATTATGAACTTATTGAGAGAAACAATGAACCGTATAACAGAATACGGAACGATTTATCGTATGTGGAATTAAAATTGGACAAGAAGGACGAATATTTAATATTTGAAAACGGCAAGGGTTTAAGGCTGGAAAATAAAAAAACGGGTGAAAAAACGGAAATTTTTAACATAGATAATATTGAACAGTTTTATAACCATTATAAATATTATGACGGTAAATTAAATAATTTTGAAGAAAAAAATAAGTTTTTAAAAGATTGCAAAGAAATTATTGATAAAGGATACGATGACGAGTTTGTCGATTATGGCAAGATAATGGGTTATGTTTTGAGAAATATTATTGAAAACGGGTGGAAGGAAGGAAAGGATAATCCGGGGGCGGAATACAAGAGATATGACATGGTATCGCAGGTATTTTCGGTGGTAATAGAAAGAGATCAGATGAATAGAAATGATTATATGCTTGTGTTACGCGGGGAACACGGGGAATATTTAAAAGTAAAAAATACGGAATTTTTAAAAAATTACAGTATTGAAAAGATGAAGGAAAGACTTGGTGAAATAATGGTGAGAGATTATTTTGATAGTGGGAGTGATGATATAGATTTTGAATTTATAAAAAAACAGATATTGACGGACAGAAAATATCCTTCCAAAGATTATGACAAGCCGAAGGACATGGATTGCTGGGGATATTATGATAATTTAAACTTGGATCATTTGGGTGAAAAATCGAAATTGACGGAAAATTACAGAATAGACGGTGAAGAATATGTTAAAACGAAAAACAGTGTTATAGACAATGAAGTTAATTATTATTTGAGCAAAGTGCCTGAAAACAACGGAGAGAAATTGCAGACTTGGAAATTTAAAGAGGATTTTAACAAGGCGAGTATGACGGAGTTTGTAAAACAGTTTGAGAAATTCCAAAAGATGAACAGATTGTTGGAAGAAAATGAAAAAAGAAAAAAAACGGCAGTTGCCGGGGGAAGGTAATTATGGTTTACGAACTTGAATGGAAAGACGGAAAAGTAGATTTAGAAAATGAAGGTTATTATTTTGAAGTGGTCCCGAATAAAGAGGGTGTGCTTGTGTATTTTCAAGAAGATTATCATAAAAAAGGGAAACATAATAAGAACGAGGCGGTTTTTTGGGGAAAATTAAGTCAGGAAGAAGTTGATGTAGCGATAAGAAGGTTGTTAAAAAATGATGATGGAATTAAAAAATTTCGGGAACTTGCGGATGAGTTTAAAGGATATTTGGGAGATACTTATAAAAATATTATGGATGAAAGTTACAAGGAATATTTGAATGAGAATGAATATTATAAAATATATGACAGTAATCCAAAAAATTCGGGTGAGAAGGCTTTGATGTTGAAAAATGAAGAGACAGGAAAAAGCTATAAAAATGAAAATTTAGGTACATTGGATGAATATTTGGTACATATAAGAGATTTAGAATATGGTATAGATAGATATGATACAAAAGATAAATTTAATTATATAATGAAATATTTGGAAAGAATAGAAGAAATGAAAAATTTGATTCCTGATAGATATTATGAAGAATTTGATATTGCGAATAAAGTGGAAGATAAAATAAAAGATTATGTTGAATTTAATATTTTGGACAGGAAATGGGAAAAGAACGGTCAGGAAATAGAAGGCGGCAGTATTGTATATTTAAAAGATTATATATTGGAAGATGACGGAAAAGAACATAATTTAAAAGTATCTTTGGCAAGATATGGGAATGAATACAGTATTACTTTGAAAGATGTTGAAAACAAAGAAGCGTTAAGTATAAGTAATTATATCGTGAAAGATGCGGAAAAAGCGGAAGATTATATAAAAAATATAGACAGAATAATGGAAAGTATATATTACCAGCATAGGGATAGGGACGGGGAACATCCGTATAATTTTGAAAGTATAAAAAATTGTATAAAAAAGAATACCGTATATTTGGAAATATTGAACGAATTGAAGTCCGTAAGCGCGGGTAATTATGAAAAAGGGCATTATGATTATAAAACAAGCCATGTGCATGATGAAAGATACAAAATGAAAGAAAATTATCATTATGACGGAAATTATGATATAAATTTTGTAAAAATGTTAAAGGATAACGGTGATATAACATTATATAAGCTGGATAAAGCAAATAAAAAAAGGGAATCTTGGAAAATAGAGAATGATTGCGGAAAAAAGGATATAGAATTGTTTGACAGGCAGTTTACAAATTTTAAAAAGATGATGGAAAGCGATGAAAAAAAGATGGTGAAAAGTAATGGAGTGAAAAAAGCAAAAAAAGGAAGGAGATAAAAATGGCAAGAAACAGGGAAATGGCGAAAAAGATACAGGAACATATATATGATTATTCAGAAGGTTATGGAGATATGATAGCGAGAATAGACCAGTATAAAGAGGAATTCGGATATAATGCCGGAAAAACAATGGTTGAATACGGTACTATGGCTGTATATTATGACGATCAGAGGAAATTTTTAGAAGGGTTGTACGGGAAAGGAAAGAAGGAATACAGTGATCAGGAAGTTTTTGACAGGTATGTGTCTTTGATAAACATGGAAGTTAATAATATATATAATAACAAGGAGGGAGGCGGAAAAAATTATATATATGAGGAATACGGCAAACCTTTTTACTGGAATAGTTACGGCGGTATTTTGAAAAAGGAATATGAGAAAAGGGGAATAAAAGCGGAGATAAGGGAATCGAAGAACAAGAAAGGCGATTTGATATTGTCGCTGGAAATAGAAAAAGAAAAGAAAAAAGATTATTTGGCCGGGGAGATACCGGTGGAAAAGCTGGAAAAAGCATGTGATACCGTTATGTTTTATGTATTTGACAAAAATATGGGAAAGCAGGATACGGATTATATATTTGAAAAAATAAAAAGGGATTATATCGAGGAAGATAAAATATCGGTTGTTGAATGCACGGGAAAAACAGGCAAAAAAAATATAAATGTGGAAAAAAGCGAAAAGTTCAGGGATTTGTTAAGAATGTTAAGAGACAAAGGGGAAAATATAACAAGATATGATCCTGATTTGTTTAGGGACAAGGGGGACAGACTGTATAAAATTCCGGTAAACGATGGGGAAAGGAAAGGACAGTACGAGCTTGTGAGGATAGTGAATAAAGACGGTTTGTATAATATGGACAATTTTTATATTAAGGAAGATTGTAACGGGAAGAGCGCGGTAAACATGATAAGCCAAGTGTATAAGAAACTGGATAAAAATTTGGAAAAGAAAGAAATAAAAAAGAATGTTAATATAAGAAAAACGGGAAGGTAAGGGAATTGTAAGATGGATAACATTGTAATCGGTGGTAAAACAATTAAAAACGGCAGTCTATTGTTAAAAGTAAAGGATGATGTTATTGAAAAAATAAAGCTTGTATATGCGGGAAACAGGTTACGCGAAAATATTATATACGGGAAGGGAGCCGGGAAAGAAAATTATTACGGCAGGGAAGAATATGACGGTTATTTGAAGAAAAACGGTTACAGGTTATATGGCAATTATGCGAAGTACAAGAACGCGATAGAGTGGGAAGGTGTCGGGGAAACGGTGGTTGGCGGGGAAATGTGCAGGGTGGCAAGGGGAAGAATAAAGGAAAAGACAGGGGGTTTGGAGATATATGTTAACGGCGGGACCGTAGTGATAAAGGACGGGGGTAATGATTACCGTGTAATAAAAGGTGATGAAAGCGGTGTAGCCGGTGCGAAAGATATAAAGAAAAGTATAGAGGATTTGGTTTGCGTGATAGTATTGGAGGGAAAAGGGACCGGGGGTTTGGAAAGTTTCAAAGAAAAGTTGTTAAAGAATTTGAACAGTAACGGAAAAATATTTAATGAAAAAGGAAAGGAAGGGAAGAGCGCGGGGGAATATTTATACGAAAACTTCCGATACAGGGAAAAGGAAAAAACAGGCAACACGGATAATGTAAGGTGCATAAGTTATAAAAGGGAAGACGATAAAGAGATAGCGAAAAATTACAAGGATATGGCGGTAACCGGGGAAGAGGGGATAGAGGACGGGGAATATGAAGGGGAGTACAGGGAAAATTACGGCGGGATAGAAAATTACGAAATAGGCGGGATATATATAAAGAAGCATGGTTTGGAAAACAAAAATGACGGAAAGAAATTATATTTGCTGGAGAGGAATATATACGATAAGAGGAATTTGTTAAGGAAGAACGAGTTGTGGCTGATGAAAAATGATTTTAACAAGGAAGCCGGGCTGGAATACTTGAGGCAGTTTGACAGGAAATATATCAGGGAATATATAAACAATTTGAGCAAAAAGAGTGTGGAAGGGAATAAAACATATAAAAACGGAGGAGGAAGGTAATGATAGATATAAAAAACAACCTGAATGACAGGCTGGCGTTGGAAAGGTTTTTGGTATATTGGGATAACAGTGAAGCACCGAATAATTACAACGAGCTTGTAGAAAAAACATTTGATCATAATGAGAATGTTTTATCAAATGTTTCGGAACATGTTGGTAAAGTGGACAAGAATGAATTTTTGGAATATGTTACGAATAAAGATAATTATGACGAGATAAGAAAATATTTGGATGATTTAAAATTTGAGAAAGAGCAGGCGGATACCGTATTTGATTATATGACAAAAGATTACCACGCTTTGAATGAAGACGGATTTACCGTTGATGAGACAAGGGGAAGGGCGGTATTGTTATATTGCGGCGGTGATGCCGATGATGCGGATTATGACGATGTTACGCTTACATTGGAGATAGAAAAAAATTATGAAGACGGTGAAAAAACATATAATTTTAACGCGATAATCGAAGATTATGAAATGAATAAATGGAATTATGAAAAGATTACGGATATTTTTAAGGACAGGGAAAATATTAAAAAAGAATTGGATAAGATGAAGAACGATTGTATAGAAGAAAAAAAATGTTACATTAAAGAAGGAAAACTGGATGATAATTTGCAGTCGTTAACGATAAAAGGATATAACAAGTTTGATGACAGGCAGAAAGAACAGGAATTTATGAAAGGTTTGAATATAGTCGCGGGATTGCCGGGATTTTGCGGTTCAGAAGACACGATAAGCACGAAATTGTATGTAAAGAATGACGGCGTGTTGGAAATGTATTTGTGGAGAAAAAATAAAAATACAAAAGATACGGAATTTTTCAAACTGGATAAAAACTTTAACAAGAAATCAATGGATTTGTTTTTGGAACAATATGACAAGAAGTATGGTAAAAAAGAAAAAAAGGCGGAAAAAAAGAGTACGGTAAAGGGCAGAAAATAGAAAAAGGGAATGTATAAAAGGCGTGTAAGGTATCGGGAAGGGAAGGTAAAAGATGGAAATAAAAGAATTAATATCCTTGGAAAACAAAAAAAGGATGGAAGAAAATAAAAAAAGAAAAGGAAGGTAAAAATGAGGGTTACGATACATGACGATAATATAAAAAGGGTATGGATAGGGGATCCGTGTTATGTGATAGACGGGGAATTATGGGAAAGGGCCGTGGATTTGATGGGGGTTGACGGAAAAAATGTAAAGGTTGAGTTTGCTTCCGGTGATTTTAAATATTTGAATGACAGGGAATATTCGGAAAAACTGACGGAGAAAAAGGATAAAGGCGCGTTTACGGGTTTTTTATTTTCGGGAACGGGCGGGGACGGCGAATACGGCAGTATGTCGGGGGGAATGTTCCCGGTAGATTCGGGGACGCTGGCGGTAGTGCCTGATTATTTGATGAAGGAAAACAAAAGCGGGAACGATATAGGGTTTGATTTGGGGGAATACCATGATGTCGAATACGGAATGGGGATACTGACGGACGGGAAGGGCGGAATAAGGTTTGAGGATGCCGAGGGGAACATATTGGACGAGATATATACGGGAAATAAATTTAAAATGGAAATCAAAGAAGAGATAGAATCGTTGGATTTATTGGATTTTAAAAAAGTAAAATACGGCAAAGAATTATTGATGGAAGGGTTTGGAAATATATATATTGATAAAAGCAAAATAAAAATGCCTTGTACATTCAGGGGAAAAAAATGCCATAGTTTTATAGAAAACGACAGGGAAAAAAAGGAAGCCCGTGTTTACATATTCAAAAAAGATTTTAACGATAAAAGTTTGCAGATATTCTTGAAGCAGTACAAACAGGAAGAAAGGAAGAGAGAGAGGGAAATTATAAACGAGGTTAATAGAAAAACGGCAAAAAGGGGAAGATAGTTTGTTATGGAAAACAGGGGAAAAAGGTATTCCATAGAGTTAGACGGAATCAAATTGGGAAACAAAGAAACCCTTGTCCCCGAAAGCATATTGGACAGTGTGAAAGAAATAAACATATTGGGAATGAAGATAAGAAGCGATGATGACGCGGTAAAAGTATTAAGCGTGATGAGGGATCCGAGGGTGGAAATAATAAACATGCTGTTTACGGGAAAGGACGGGGAAGTGTTGTCGCACAGGGCATGGTCGATGGGTTTGCCTTCGGTATCGAGGATGAATTTGGAAGGCGGGCTGGGGGGGATAAGGAAAGAGATGAACGACATGGGGGCCGGCAGGGTGTGGATAGCGCACAATCATCCGGGCGGGAACGCGGAGCCTTCGGAAGAGGATATAAATTTTACAAGGAAGTTCGGGAATATTATGGGGGAGGATTTTGCGGGCCATATAGTGTTGGGAAGGGAAAAATATTCTGTGATAGACGGGAAAGGAAGCGTGGAAAAGAAAAAATATGAAAACGGAAACGGTAAAAAAGAATTAAGGGAAAAGATAAAGACATACAATAGGCCGGAAGAGATAGCGGAAGTATTTAAAAACATATTTGAAAAGGAAAAAGACATAACCGTTATGGCGGTACTGGATAACAGGCACAAGATAGTGTCGTGGGATTATGTGGTGAAGGACGATATAGCGGATTTGAAGAAAGACATGCTAAGGAGGGGCGGGGTACGGGTTGTACTTTTGTCAAACAACGAGGAGAGGTGCGAACGGTTCAATAAAATATACAGGGAAAACAGGAACAGCGGTAACGCGGTGATACTTGATGTAATAGGCGTGGATAAAAAAGGCAGGAAGAAAAAGAGTTATGCGGAAAAGGAAGAAAAAAGCTGGGACAGGTTTGAAAGAGGGGACGGGGATTTGGTACTGGACAGGCAGGACTGGAATGTAAGGAAGATGGATTGTTATGATTACAAGGAAGTGGAAAAGTGGGATACGGGGGGAAGGGTTCCGATTCCGGGGATAGAGAAGGTAAAAGCGAAAGAAAGGGAAAAAGATGTATATATGTTGCACAGGGTAAAGAGGGACGGTGGCGGTTTTAAACTGGAGAGGTGGAAGTTCCGGGAAGATTTTAACAAGGTATCGGCGGCGAATTTTTTGAGGATGTTTGACAACTGGAAAAACTGCAATGTTAATACGGACGGGATTAGGGGAAAGAAGGTAAAAAGAAGGTAATTAAAAACAGGAAGGAAAAATATATGCCGGAAAGTGATGAAGAAAACGGAAAATTGATAACAAAGTTTTCGGGATTCGGGGAAGAGTACAGGAAAAAAAAGGAAGAAGCCGGTTTCGGGAAAGGGAAAGTTACGGGGACATTTAATATAATTGGAAACAGGGAAGAATCAAGATATGATAATGTACATACGGTTGAAAAAGGCGAGTGTGAAAAGGAAGGGTATAAGTATTTTTATTTTACGCGTTATAAGCAGGTATTAAGAGCTGATAACAAAAAGGATGATTATCTGATTGAAACATTTTTGTTTGACAAGGAAATGGAAAGTGAAGATATTAAGAAATATCTTGAAGATTATGATTATAAAAACAAGGTGGGGAAAATAGAGAAGGTACTGGATTGCAAAAAGTACGAGAAAACGGACGGGGTAAAGGATTATGATTATGATGTGGTATATTTGGAAAACATATCGGATTACATGAAAATAAAAAACGAAAGTGAAATATACAAGGGGATGGTTGACGAGCATGAAAACATGGTATATTTGTTGTACAGGAAGAACAGGGGGAGTAACGAGTATGAGAAGTGGTATTTTGACGAAGATTTCAGCATAACGGAAGCGGATGATTATATAACGAGGTTTGACAATTTGAAGAGGAGGGAGCGTGAAGAGGAAGAGCGTGTAACCGGCAGGGATAAAAAGGGCGGGGAATTGAGGTCGTTGTCATGTTACAATTATCAGGAGATAAGGGGCGGAAGTTTGAAGGAAATATTGCGGAAGATGGGAATAATGTGCGATAATAGGGTAATAGAAAACGGCGGCGGCGTATCGGTAGAGAAGTATACATATATAGACAGGAACCGTGAAGAGCGTTATATGCTTGAGCGGACAAGGAGGGGGGAAAAGAACGGGAAGGTAATTACAAGGAGTCAGGCGTGGGAGTTCCGGGAAAATTTTAACAGGGAGAGCGCGTTATATTTTATAAAGGATTTTGACAGGAGCCGGAGAAAGGAAAACACGGTGTATGTGAAACAAAAAAGAAAAATTAAAATTTAAAGGTGGATATTATGGAAAAGTATGAATGGAAAGAAGGAATAGACGGGAGCGGAATAACAAAATACGGATTAAATGCAAAGGTTAACGGTAAAAATTATGAAATTTGGGTAAAGGATATATCGAGCGGCAGTTTTAAATTTAACAGTATTATAATAAGCGATAAAAATAATCGTTGTGAGCTGGAATATGTAAATAGAAGTAAGGAAAATACGGTAAATTATTTGAAAAATATGTGTGAAAATATATTGGATGGGCGGGAATTAAACAAGGCAAAATCTGTAAAAGAAATAGCGGATATAATGAGGGATGTGGGAAAAGATTTAAAGTTTTATCATTATGAAGAAAAAAAAGACGGTTTTGATTTAAAATATGTTTCACATAAAGGCAAACTGGATATATATGTAAGGGATGACAGGGATGCGAATAATATGTATTTTAGAAGAGAGGATAATGATATAGAAAAAGCGGTTAAAGACGCGGATGTCGCGTTGGGTTATATAAAGGAAAACGGAATAACAGGCGGCGGCGTATGGGCGGTAGCGACTACGGTGTTCGGGAAAGGAACTTTCGGGAGCGCGGGTGAATTGGGCGGGTATTTTAAAAAGAATGATGGAAAGAGGGAGTACGGGAAGTGGTATGAGGAAAAAGACGGAACGGAAAGCATGGTATATGAATACGGGGAAAAGGGAATACATGTAAGGGTTTCCAATGACGGAAAAATGTATGTGGGTGAATTGGGAAGAAAGACTGCAAATCCGACAAAATATGATTTTCATTGTATACACGGTATGAGCATATTAAATATAAATTATATATATGGTGCGGATAACGGGGAAGATTTAAAGGGTAAGATTGAAGACAGTTTGAAAAAACATGAATACAAGGGTATATACGGACTGGAAAAATATATCAAGGAATTGCCGGAGAAGCGGGTAAAGTCCGTAAGTTGCTCGAAGATTTTGGATGATATGAACATGATGACGGGGTATAAGAAGATAGAAAGGATAAGGGAAGACGAGTATGATTGGGACAGTAAGAAAGACAGGAAGGGGCTGGCGTTATACAGCGCGGTGGATGACGATTACAACGGCTATTATTTGTTATGCGATATAGACAAGGGAAAGAAGGACGGGAAAGCGTATAACAACAGCAAGATATTCGAGTTTAAGGAAGATTTCAACAAGGTATCCGCGTTACATTTTTTGGAGCAGTATAAGGATAAACAGATGAAAAAATATATGAAAGATTGGGCGAAGGACGCGAAGGAAAAGGAAATGAAGGCAAAAGGAAGGCGCGGGGTGTAAGAGGGGCAGTGTAAACGGGAGAAAAGATTGAAAAGGGGCAGTAATAAAGCGGTAAAATAATACAAGGGGCAGTGTAAAAACGGGAAATAAAATTTGGCAGAATTGTTTACAAAACAAAAAATAAAGGTTATATTTTTTACAGGTATAAAGGGTAATGCATTAAAACGAGAGTGTTAAAAGATTATCGTATGATAATTTAAAAATTAAAAAAGAAGGAAGAAGATTATGAGCGACAAGAACCAAGTAAGTTTGCAGGGAAACTTTGTAAAAAAACCTGTATGGACCGAATTTACCAAAGGTAAATCGGGCGGGGTTGCGACACTGGAAATTGCGATGAACAGCGAGTTCAAGAACAGGGCCGGGGAAAAGGCCGAAAAGACCGCTTTCATGACGGTAAAGGTATTCGGACCGGAAGGAAAGAAACTTGTGGACAAGATGGGAAGCTGGGAAAAAGGCGCGAACAACACTTTTAAGGGCATTGACCTTAAAGGAAGGTTCCGAATGGACACATGGAAGGACAAGGAAACCCAAAAAGGCAAGAAAGGATTTTGGGTTGAAGCGAATCCGAACGAGATTGAACTGTCGAACAAGGGATATGTCAACGGCAAGAACAGCCTGAACATAGCCGGTCGTTTGGTGGACAATCCGGTAACACGCGGAAGCGGGGAAAACAAGGTCGTAACATTTACGGTTGTGAGCAACGAAATTTACATCAAACCGGAATTACAGGGAAAGAGCAGGGAAGAGCTTGACGCGGTTCCTGTAAAGGAAAAGTTTGACCAAAAGACGGTATTCGTGGAGTGTCTTTTAAGCGGCAAGAGGGCCGGCGAACTTGAAGGATTGAAGAAAGGAATGCTGGTTGAAGTCGGCGGCGGAATCGAGCAGAAGGTATCGAAAGCGATGGTAGACGGCGTTGAGAAGTCGTTTAACAATGTCCAGTTGGGCGTTGCATATGTGAACGAAGCGAAGCAGAAAAGGAAAAACGAGCCGTTGGTTTCCAAAGAAAACAAAAAAGGTAAAGGGAAGAGCAAATAGACGGACCATCCGCCGGAAATTTGTTTGACTCTTTAATATTTAAAAAAGTTTTTATTTTGGGGTTGGAAAAGGCCTTTCCGGCAACGGGAAGGCCTTTTAATTTTTACGGGGGGAAGCGCGGAACGGATCAGCCGTAGTAGTGGTTTGAACCCAAGAACGCGGCAATTTTTTCAAGGTTTTCTTCTTTAATTTTATTTTGTAAATCCTTGATTTTTATTTCTAACTCTGCAATATGTTCTTCGGGCGAGTCAACGGGAATTTCGGGTAATAAAGAATCTTCAAAAGGTTTTAAGTTTGCGGGTATTTTTTGGCCGAATAACGAACGAATAATATTATTTTTACAAAAAAAATCAAAATCAAAAACCTTTAATATTTTATTCTTTTTTACGGGGTAAGGGACAATGCCGGCATCCGTGGAATAGGGCGGAAAACCGTCAATATCGGCAAGGCGGGTAATATAAGGATATTTTCTTTTGTTTAAAACAAGGGCTTCCCCTTTATCCTTGTTTAAAGTTTGGAATGTGGAAACGGAAGAGAGGGGTTCCTGAATATCTTTAAAGCCTGTTAACTCGACAAGTTCTTTTAGAAAGTTTAATTCCCTAGAGTGCAGGAAAATCCAATTTTCGCAGTTGGCTTTAATGGTTTCGGTTTGTACGCCGTACCATTTTCTTAACTGGTTTTCGCTTTGCATGATGAGGTGGAATCTGATATTCCGGCTTCTAGCGGCGGTAAGCATGTTGGGGAAGTCGGGTATGGGGGGAAGGCTGGAAAATTCGTCCAAAAGAAAATTGACGCGCAGGGGTAATTTTTTAGAAGGTTCGTTTTGGGCTTCACTGATTAAGGAAGAATAGCATTGTTTGATAAAAGCGGTTACAATTTTGTTGTAGACCGAATTTTCATCGGGGACGATGATAAAAACGGCGGTTTTGGATTTGCCTATGGAAGCAAGGTCGATGTCGTTACCGGAGAGGGTATCCATGAGGTTGTTTTGGGAAAAGAAAGGTCTTAAAAACTGGTCAAAGGTAGACAGGATACCGTCCCGTGTAACATCCGCTGTTTTTGCGGTTCCGTTAAGGAGTGAATGAATAAAGCAGGAATTGTCTATATAATTTAAAAATCTTTGATTTATAAAAAGATCATCAAAAGAAGTATTATTAAAAGCGGTATTTCTTAAAGCCATAAGGCTTTTAAAATTAACTTCGTTTTTTTTGGCGCATTCCAAGAGTACGAGCAACAAACCGGTAAAAAGGTCTTTGGAAGAGTTTTCCCAAAAAGGTTCATTACGGGAAGATTCGTTTGCGACAATGTTATCGACAAAATCAAGCAGGGATTCCATAGCTTTGTCTTTCTGCCCTGACTTATATAATTTACGGGGAATGGAAAGCGGGTTCCACCGGTTACTTTTATGCGTATCCCTTAAATTCAGGACAAAGATATTGTAATTATTATTTTTAAGGACATTGAAAGATTTTTCGTAAAGTTCGGCTTTGGGGTCCGTGGCGACAAATGATTCGCCGGCGGAGGCGAAGAGGCGGATGGCGGGCATGGCAACGAGGCGTGTTTTTTTTGAGCCTGTGGAAGAGATTACGAGGGAGTGTGTGTCGGCGGGGTCGGTAAAGACGGAGTTATTTTGGTAGAAGAGGGGGATACCGCCGGAAGTATTGTTGTCAAAGTCGTTAATTTCGAGCAGGGATTCTTTAATTTCTTTTTCGGAAGCCCAATGGGAAAAAGCGGGATGGTTTATATTGTCGTATTTGTCCAAATCCATAAAATCCTCTTTTGAAAGTTATAATATAATAATTATAAGACGGAAGACAGTTTTTACCAATATCTTTTTTTTGACATTAAAAAGGGAAATAACCGGGGGAAAGGGGCGGAAAAGGGCGGTAAAAAAGCACAAGGGGCAGTGTAAAAACGGGAAATAAAATTTGGCGGAATTGTTTACAAAACAAAAAATAAAGGTTATATTTTTTACAGGTATAAAGGGTAATGCATTAAAACGAGAGTGTTAAAAGATTATTGTATGATAATTTAAAAATTTAAAAAGAAGGAAGAAGATTATGAGTAATTTAAATAATACGGAAATCACCCCCCCCCCCCCCCCGACCCCCATACCAAACTTCCTAACGATCAATA
>Ga0099364_10001459_pt1 | contig 38936 bp, 39 predicted proteins | sample TergutTh196P3_FD_73070 | JGI IMG/M metagenome (GOLD analysis project Ga0099364, IMG submission 73070) | Microcerotermes parvus P3 segment gut microbial communities from Pointe-Noire, Republic of the Congo - Th196 P3 | ecosystem: Host-associated > Arthropoda: Insects > Digestive system > Gut ... | reverse complement strand
TCGTAAATAAAGTGTGGAAAATACCTATGCCGATATAAACATATTATGGTTTAAAATGTTATTAAGTACAAAAGTCAGCGACACTTTTGCAACAACAAAAAAGGCTGGCCATGAGGTTAAATATAAAAAAAAATAACAACAGTATTGACAAATTTATTAAGAAGAGGAAAATAAGCTGGTAGATACAATAGCTTCAAAAAAATAACGCTAAGATGGAAGCGTAGGTTTAATACTTTAGGATTCGTTGGATAGGAGGAATTTTATGATTGATGGAATTCGCATAAAGCCCTTTGGACTTCCCCCGAACACCGAGTTTCCAAAGAAACCTGAGGATGTCCGCGCGGAAAAAGCAAGTAACGCTCCGCCCTTTTCGGAAGTCTTAAAAACGGGAATTTTGAAAGTGAGCCAGCTTCAAAATGAGGCGGATAATATGACTAACCGCCTCGCGTTGGGAGAACTGGAGGATATATCACAGGTATCGATTGCCGTGTAGAAAGCCGAACTTGCTCTCAGGCTTATGGTGCAAATCAGGGACAAAATGGTGGACGCTTATAATCAGATATCCAGGATGGGTGCTTAACCAAGGACGGTGTTCAGAGCCAGGGATGGGTGTTTAGAACGAAAGGCGTTATTATATGCTTGATAAAATGAGCCGGTCAAAGGAACGATTCCTTTCTTTTTGGACTTCCTTGCTAAAGTGGCAGCAAATATCTATAGTTGCCACCACAGTGTTCGTGGTGGTCGGAATTCTTGTTTTGGCGCTTGTGATGGGGCGCACTGCTTACGAACCGGTGTTCGCCGGCTTGGAGGCGCGTGATCAGGAAGCGGTCATGGAATATCTGCGGGAGCAGAATATACCATATCGCACCGATTCGTCCTCAAACGCCATACTGGTCCCCGCAGCCAATGTATACGAGGCGAGAATCGCGTTGGCGGCCAAGGGGATACCGAGGGGCGGCGTGGTCGGCTTCGAGCGTTTCGAGAACGCCAGGGTAGGCCGCACGAGTTTTCAGGAGAAGGTTGACTACTATCGGGCGCTTGAGGGCGAATTGGCGCGAACCATAAGGGAAATGAGCTCCGTTTCTACCGCCCGGGTTTCGATCGTGGTGCCGGAGTCGAGATTATTTTTGGAGGAGCAGCGACCCTCGACAGCCGCTGTCCTTTTGAGGCTGAGGCACGGCGCTGATTTTGGCCAGGAACAGGCTCGAGCCGTAATCCATCTTGTCGCGAGCAGCGTCGAGGGGCTTATGCCTGAAAATGTCACGCTGGTTGACGCCGACGGACAGATTCCGTTCGATGATTTGCTGGACGATATGCTTACGGTTCAGAGCGGCAACAGGCTCGTCTTGAGGCAGCGGGAGTTCGAGAAGGATTATGAGCGTGAGCTTGAGAAAAAGGTAAGGGATACCCTTGAAAAAGTTTACGGCCCGGGCAGAGTTAAAGCCGCCGTCCGGGTTGAACTGGATTTCGACATACGGCAGGCGTCGCGCCGAACCGTCTACACCCTGCCGGACAGACTCCACGGCCCGGTGCAGAGCGCCCAGACCACCGAAGAAAGTTACACGGGCCCGGCTGGAATCACCGGAGGTATCCCGGGAACCACGACCAATATACCGGGTTATGTCGTCAACACGGGGGTTGCAAACGCGCAAGCCCAATATGACCGCACTGATAACGTGACAAATTACGACAACTCGACGCACGAGTCGTCTGAAATCGAAACGCAGGGCAAAATAAAGCGCCTCACGGCAACGGTGCTGATCGATGGCAGCCTCGAACAGGAAGAGGTGGACTTATGGCGCGGGGCCGTGGCTACCGCCATCGGCGCGGATGATACGAGAGGGGATCGCATTTCCATCATGGCCATGCCGTTCGACACGTCGATCGCCGACGCTTATGCCGCGAGAATGGCGGCCGAGCGGAGGCAGCGGCTCGTCGCCGGAATCTCGGCGTTTCTGCTCCTGCTCGCGGGCGTGGTTACGCTTCTGGTCTTGTGGCTGCGCAAGCGCAGGGTGATCGCCATGCTGCAGCAGGCGGGGGAACCCGCGGCCGATACGGCCCCGTCGCTCAGAGAATTGCTTGAAAATCCGGATTTGATGACTGCGCAGGGTGAACTTTCGGTACTTGAGGAACAATTACGCAACTACGCGTTGAACAATCCCGAGGAAATGGCGAACCTCATAAAAAACTGGGTGGTTGACGACGTATGAGCAAGGGCCGCGACATGAAGGGGCGGGAGAAAGCCGCCGTGTTGCTCGTGGCTCTTGGCCCGGAATCCGTGTCCAAAGCATACCGGTATATTGACGATACCACCGTTGAAATTCTGACTCTCGAAATAGCAAACTTAAGAAAAATCACCCCGGACATAAAACTCGACGTCCTGAAGGAAGCTCAGGAGATAATCATGGCCCGCGAATTTATGACGCAGGGCGGTGTTGATTACGCGCGCAAGCTTCTTGAAAAGGCGCTGGGACCCGAAAAGGCTCAGGATATATTAAGACGGATCACCGCCAGCCTGCAGGTCAGGCCGTTTGATTTCGTGCGCCATACCGATCCTCAGCAGCTCCTGAGTTTCATACAGAACGAACACCCGCAGACGATAGCTCTCATACTTTCATACCTCTCGCCGGAACAGTCCGCCCTCGTGCTTGGCGGACTCCAGCCTAACGCGCAGTGGGACGTTGCGCGGAGAATAGCCAGGATGGACAGGATCACTCCGGAAGTATTGCGCGAGGTTGAGCGCGTGCTGGAAAGGAAATTGTCGACGGTAATGGGACAGGACTTCACGATAGCCGGGGGCGTGGACGCTGTTGTCAATCTGATAAACCGCGTGGATCGAGGAACGGAGCGCAACATTATCGAAGCCTTGGAGGAGCAGGATCCGGAACTTGCCGAGGAGATAAAAAAACGACTGTTTATGTTCGACGATATCGGCGGCATGGACGACCGTTCGCTGCAAAGAGTGCTGCGCGAGGTGGACTTGAAGGATCTCGGCCTTGCGTTGAAGGGCGCTTCGGAGGAATTGCGACAGAAATTTTTCAAGAATATGTCAAAGCGCGCCGCGGACATGCTGAGAGAGGACATGGAATTTATGGGTCCCGTGAGAGTTCGCATGGTCGAAGAAGCGCAGCAGAAGATAGTGAATGTTGTAAGAGCTCTGGAAGAAGCGGGAGAGATAATAATCGCCCGCGGCGGAGAGGAAGAGCTGGTTGTCTAGCGACCCCAACAGGCAGCGCCTCATTCGCGCTGTCCGTCTTCTTCCAGGCGCCGTGCGGGTTGTAAACGGCATAATGGAGGAAGTTCCTCCCGACAGCGGCGAGGCGGCAATTGTAGAAGAAGACAGGGTGGAGAGATCGGCGCTTGAAGTTGCCGAGGCGGAGGTAAAAAAACTGAGGTCGGAACTCAAGTTCAGCGAGGAGAATTTAGCTCAATCGCGGGAGGAGTGCAAAGACCTCAGATTACGTATGGAATCGGAGCGCGAAGCGCTTGATAAGGAGCGCGGCGATTTTCGCGTAAACTCGGCGAAAGAAGCCGAACAGGCGCGTGAATCGGCCCGCGCCGAAGGATGCGAGCAGGGGCGCGCGTCCGGCTATTCCGAGGGTTTGGCAAAAGCCGAGGCCGACGTGAGGCGCGAGTACGAGGAAAAATTTCGGGAAGCCCTCGCGTTGCTGAATGAAATGGCAAATTCACTGTCGGCGTCCAGAGAGGATCTGACCAGAGGTCACTCTTCGCAGCTCATACGTCTTTGGGAGGCGATGCTGCGCAGGATGCTGATAACTTCCGTGGAATTGGATCCGCGCGTAACCGAGCGCGTCGTCCATGAGCTTTTGAAAAGAATCAGCGACAGGGAGCGCATCATTGTATATCTCAACCCGGGGGACGTTGCCATGATAGAGGAGAGCAAGGAGCGCCTCATCGACTCCATCAGGGGAGTTAAATTTTTCGAATTCATGTCCGACGACCACGTTGACAAGGGCAGTTGCCTGATAGAGACGAACCTCGGCATCTACGACGCGAGATGGAGAACTCAACTGGAGCAGGTGTCGCTGGAAGTTCAGAGCCTGCTGATGGAGAGCGCCGCCGCAAATGACGCAGCGGACAATTGAAGCGAATGCGGGCGAGGCGGAAGCGAACCGAACCGACGGTCTGCTTCTGACGCTGGAAGGACGCCTGTCCCAGACCGAACTGATAAGGATTAACGGCCGCGTTGTGCAGGTCGTTGGGATTGTGATAGAGTCGCAGGGGCCGGATGTTCAGATAGGCGACCTCTGCGAGGTGCGGTTTCGTAACCGGGAGACAATACTGCGCGCGGAAGTCGTGGGTTTCAGGACGAATCGCGTGTTGTTGATGCCGCTCGGCGAATTGTCGGACATAGGGCCGGGGTGCGATGTGCTGTCGATGGGGCGGTCGCTCGGCGTGAATGTCTCAAACGCGCTTTTGGGAAGGGTTCTCGACGGTTTGGGGAATCCGCTCGACTCGCTCGGGCCGATTCCGGCCGGGAATTATTATCCGCTGATGTCCTCACCGCCGCACCCGCTGAGACGGCAGATGGTGGAGCAACCTCTGTCGGTCGGCGTGAAGGTGATAGACGGGCTTCTTACGCTTGGCCAGGGGCAGCGCGTCGGGATATTCGCCGGGTCGGGCGTCGGAAAGAGCGTGCTGCTCGGCATGATGGCCCGCAACACGGAGGCCGACGTCAACGTGATAGCGTTGGTTGGAGAGCGCGGCAGGGAAGTTAAGGAATTTTTGGATCGCGACCTCGGCGAGAAGGGGCTGGCCCGTTCGGTGGTGATAGTTGCAACGTCGGATCAACCTCCGCTGGTGCGTCTTAAGGCGGCGCTGACCGCGACAGCCGTGGCGGAATTTTTCCGTGACGAGGGAAAAAACGTCCTGATGATGATGGACTCGGTCACCCGCGTCGCAATGGCGCAGCGTGACGTCGGGCTCGCGATAGGAGAGCCTCCCGCGACGAGGGGATATACGCCGTCGGTGTTCGCGTTTCTTCCCCGTCTGCTTGAGCGGGCGGGAGCGGGAGAGCGGGGGAGCATCACGGCTATTTACTCCGTGCTCGTCGAGGGCGACGACATGAACGAGCCCATAGCCGACACGGTGCGCGGAATCCTCGATGGGCACTTCGTGCTGTCCAGGCAGCTCGCGGCAAAGTATCATTACCCGTCTGTGGACGTCCAGCGCAGCATCAGCCGCGTAATGTCCACGGTTGTGACAGAGGAGCAAAACGTCGCGGCGGGGAGAATCAGGGAGTTGCTGTCTGTGTACGAGGAAGCTCAGGATCTTATTAATATAGGGGCCTATAAGCCGGGGAGCAACCCGAAGGTTGACTGGGCGCTGAAACATATTAATTCGGTGGAATCGTTTCTAAAACAGGGAATAGGCGAGAACTTTTTGTTTGACGATACGGTGGCGCAATTGCTGAAACTGGCCCCGACGCTTTAGTAAGGGCGGAATTTTGCCGCCCGGGCAGTCTCAAAATGAGGAGATGCGGGATGAATAAGGAAGTCGTTCGTTTCAATAAAGTGCTTCACGTCCGCGAGATAGAGCGCGGCGTGGTTCAGACTGAGCTTGCCGGACGTTTGCAGGAGGAGGGCGCGATCGTCGGAAGGATAAACGAGATGGAGACGGTTCGCGACAACGCGCTTGATGATTTTTGCGCGACCAGGGAGGAGACTGTCTCGCCCACGCAGTTGTGGTTTGAGCGCCAGAATATAGATATGATGGAGCGCAAGCTGTCGGACGGCAGGCAGGAACTCGAAGTCTGCCGCGTCAAAATAGAAGAAACGAGGGTCGAACTGGTGTCTCGTCATCAGAACGTTCAACTCATGGAGCGCTATGTGGACAAACTGAAGAGCAGGGCACATCAGGCGATGATCAAAGCGGAGCAGAATAATCTCGACGACATCACGTCGATGAGGTTTCGCTCGGGCAAAATAAAAAAGGAGGGTGCTCGATGAGAACGCCGATTGCCGGAATTACAAGAGTTATGGGGCGCATTCGCGAGATAGAAGCGATGATTTATCCAAAGCCCGAAATGCCGCCCGAGGAGAACAGAGTGACGGAACGCTTTGAAAATGTGATGGCCCGAGCGATGGAAGAAACCTTAGACGACCCGAACGCGGGCGCGGGCGGTTTTGCCGAGATCATCGGCGATTTGCCGGAAATCGTTGTCCCCAGCTCCGTGACCGCGCGGCTTGCCATGTGGGAGGGCAAACTGCAGGAACTTTGCGAGCAGTACGGCGTCGATCCTCACCTTGCCAGAGCGGTGATGAGAATGGAGAGCGGCGGCAATCCGAACGCTGTTTCCCGCGCCGGGGCGCTCGGTCTGATGCAGTTGATGCCGGGAACCGCAAGAGGTCTTGGCGTTGATCCGAAAGATCCGCACAAAAATCTCGAAGGAGGTATAAAATACCTCGCTCAACTGTCCGATAAATATAGTGGAGACCTTACCAAAACGCTGGCCGCGTACAACGCGGGATCAGGCAGAGTAGACTCCTACGGCGGGATTCCGCCTTTCCCGGAGACTCAGCGGTACGTTAGAAACGTGCTTGCTCTTTATCAGCAATATTCCAGGGGCGATTGATAATGGCCGACGAAAATGGAAGAACTTTTAACGGAGAAAACACCGCAGCCCCCGAGCCGAAAGCCGCGCCTTTTAAAAGCGGCGGAGGCCAAAAGAAAAAGAAAAAAAGAGGCTGCGGATTTTTTTTGCTCCTGATACTGCTGGCCGCGGGCGCGGCGGCGGGGCTTCAGGCAAGCGGGGCTGTGGATCTTCGTCCGTTCGTGTATACGGCGGTTCCCAGAATACCGTATATTGGGGAGGCTTTGAAAGATTTACTCTCCATTCCCGACGTCTACGCGATGACCACCGAGGAGCGAAGGCGGATTGAACTCGAAGAGTGGGAATATCGCATCGCCGACGCCGTTCGTTCGATGGACGTGCGCGAGCAGGAATTGAACGTCCTGTCGGACGACCTAGCCGAGCTGGAACGCACACTCGAAGCGGATCGTGAGGAACTTGCCTCCCGCATGGAAGCGATGAGCGCGGACATTGCGGAGCGGGATATGGATTTTAACGCGTCCGTTACGCGCGGCGGTATGATGGGCGGAGCGGGCGGGGACGAGGCGTACCTTCAGGAGACGATACGCACGTTTCAGGACATGTCGCCTCGAAACGCGGCGTCGATAATGGAAAGACTTGAAGAAAGCCTGGCAGTGGCCATATTGGACGGACTGCCGCAGGATACGAGAGGGACTTTACTTGGGCGCATGGACGCCGACAAAGCGGCAAGGCTGACGGAGCAGCTTACGGAATTGCAGAGAAGGCGCGCCAGACAGGGAACCGCTGAATAAAAAAGATTAATCCGGCGTTTCACCAACCGTAAAACTTGGGCGTTTTCCCGGCAGGACGGGAGAGATTTTAATGTCAGTGCAGGCTGCCGTAACGTCGGCAAATGATTTTTTTCAGGCGGTATCGCCAAGAGCGGATAACTCGGATCAGGCTGCCGCATTATCGCAGGACGGCTCCAGGTCGGATTTCAAAAAAGTATTGATGAGCGCGCGCGACGAAAAACCGCGTAACTCGAACCCACAGGCAAACTCGCAAAAAACTCAAAAATCGCAAAATAAATATGGCGGCGGTATCGTAACGGCCGGAGAGTACACGAACGAAAGCGCGGAATCCGCGCCCGGATCCGAAGCCTGTCCGGATGTGGCGGAGGAAACCGGCGAGCCCGGCGCGAGCCGTTTCAATCCCGACTTGATACTTGGGAATCCTGACGCGCCAAAGAACGATCCCGAGGGAACTGAAATCGCGGCCGCGAACGCCGGCGGCGAACCGGAGTTGACGCCTGAACTTTCCGAGGGTTCGCTTGACGAAGAGCCCGCGCCGAATGACGAGGCGACGGAGGACGCCGGAAAAATTATACCTTTCCCGGATATTGACGCCTCCCGTCAAATCGGGGACGAAAAAATTTCCGCCGAAAACAATCCGGCAAACGACGCGATTGTTACGAATGACAAAAATATCGAGGACTTAACCACGCGGCCGGATATTGACAAATCGGAAAAATCCGAACAGGCCCCCGGCGCGGACGCGAATGTAAGCGCGGACGCGGAGACCGAAGATTCATTCCCCGATATATTAAAAGCCGAAGGCGGCGAGCCGGAGCAGACGGATAAAAATAAATCCGGGGCCCGCGACGCCGGTGACGGAACAAACGAAAGCTCCGGCGACAGAAATGACGCGCCCGCCGCTAAGACAGATCAACCGCGCACCGAAAACCCGGACAGAAAAGTTAAACCAGATGACAATCCCGACGCGGCGGCGGCCAAATCCCGCCCCGCGAGCGCGGAAAGCCGTCACGCCCATGAATCCGATCAGCCGGAGGCATTAAGCCGCGCCGGAGAAGCAACGCCCGCCGAGGTAAACGCGTTCGGCGGGCTAACCGACGCCGGCGCTCGCGCGGAGACGCCGGGCACAGTCCGTGTGCCAGTTACCTACACGCTCGTCTCGGGAAATAATTTCGGCGAGGGACTTTTGAACGTCGTCCAGTTCATTAATCGCGGCGAATCGTCCGAGGTTCGGATAATCGTGGAACCGCCCGCGCTCGGCAGGGTTGACGTGTCTCTGAAGTCGTCCGCGAACGGCGTCGAGGCGCAGTTCCGCGTCGATAACGAGGCGCTTCGGCAAATGGTGCAAAACCAACTTGACTCTTTAAAGGAATCTTTGAGGGCCCAGGGTATTCATGTTTCCGGTCTGACTGTCGATATTAGAAATGGAGAAGGCGAAAATTTCCGAGGCGGGCAAGGCTCCAAGGACAGGAAGCGGGCCCGGGGCGAGGACGACGGAGACTTGGCGGAGGACGCGCGGATAGCCCGTCTCGATCTTGAAAGAGGATTGCTGCACTGGGTCGCGTAACAGCGGCGGCATTTCAAAGGGGGTTTCGCGATGTCAACCATAAATGGAATCACAGGCGGATGGACGAATTATGAGGATACCATCAGGAAAGAACCGTCCAATGATCTGGGCAAAGACGATTTTTTAAAACTTCTTATAGCGCAGCTTACGCATCAGGATCCGACTCAGCCGATGCAAGACACGCAATTTATTTCCCAGCTCGCGCAATACACAGGTATTGAACAGCAGATGACCATGAACAAGAACATGGAAACGATGATAATGCAGCAGAGCTTGAGCACCGTTGCACAGGCAACCGCCCTGATCGGTTCGATAATAAGCTACACCGACGAGAGCGGAACCTACAAAATGGGACAGGTCGCCTTCCTAGATGTGGCGGGCGGAGACCTCAACCTTATACTCAACGACGAATACAATACCAGCGTTCCGTACAAGAACGTGCATCAGATCGGTTATCCCATACAGGCGCCGTCATCGGGAGGAAATAACGGTAATAACAACGGCGGATCGGGATACGGCGATAATAGCGGCGACGACGAGGAATTCGGCTTCTGATGAAGATCGCGCCGCGTAGGGCCGGACGGGGGATTTAAAATGCTGAGGTCGCTTTACACCGCTGTCAGCGGAGTCAAGTCTCATCAGACATATCTGGACGTGACCGGCCATAACATAGCGAACGTGAATACCGTCGGCTATAAACGCGACGTGATACAGTTCGCCGATATGATAAGCCAGCTCATTCGGAACGAGCAGGCGCCCGTCTCCCCGCCCGGCGGAATAAATCCCGCGCAGGTGGGACTGGGCGTCAGGCCCTCTTCCATTTCTCCCCTCATGGTGCAGGGTTCTCTCCAGATGACGGAGATTCCCACCGATATGGCGATACAGGGCGAGGGTTTTTTTATAGTGAACAACATGGGAAGGCAGCTTTACACAAGGGCGGGAAATTTTGCGCTCGACAGGGACGGCAACCTTGTCATGCAGGGCCTGGGATATTTTGTTCAGGGTTTTAAATACGACGGAACGCAGTTTCAGAACGCGCTCTCCAATGTCGTCATTCCTATAGGCGACGTGATGCCGCAGAAGGCGACGACGGTGGCGGCGTTCAGGTGCAACCTGTTCAGCGGCACGGCGGCGCGCATTCCGGATCTGGGGAATATTCCGCAGGGCGCGGGCAAGGTTTTGCGCCCGTTCGCGTATAACGACGCGTCGGACATTTTCGCGAGCGGCGCGAGCCAATCGAGCCAGGAGGACATGGACGCCTTCGGCGCAAGCATGTTGGGCTCGCACGACTGGAAGGACAGCTTCACCGTGTTCGACTCCGCAGGCAGACCCCATACAATGAATGTGCTGTTTCGCAAGGTCTTCGACAGACCGGCCGACACAACGTCTACTCCGCCGCTTCCCGCCGAGTCCGAGTGGGACTGGTACGCGTATTACACTGACGATCGCGGCGAGATTGTCTCCGAATTCGGGCAGGGCGGCGGGACGATGGTGTTTGGCGATCAGGGCCTGCTTTCGAGGACTTATACGTTCGATCCCTCGGGCGGATGGGGCGTTATTGAAAAGAATATTTCGGACGCCGCCGACGGAAGTCCGACGGGATTGGTCGGCGCGAATTTTAACCCGCCCATTCCGTCTATTAATCTCGACTTTTTGGGAAGGGATTACGCGACGGCCGAAGGTCTGCCGTACAGGGGAGTAATAGGCGGCGTGACGAACTTCGGTTCGGGCACGACCACCATTATGATGGCTCAGGACGGATACCCGAGCGGGGTTCTCAGAAGCTGGTCGACGAGCGATTACGGAGTTATCACCGGCTTATACACGAATAACAAGTCAAACCCCATTGCGCAAATCGCTCTCGCGAGATTCATGAATCCGCAGGGGCTCGAACAGGTGGGCAGGACATGCTTCGCCGAGACAGCGAACTCCGGGCGGGCGAGGATAATGACGCCCGGCGAACGCGGCGCCGGTCTTATAAAAGGAAGAACCATCGAGATGTCGAACGTGGATCTGTCGGAGGAATTTGTGAACCTTATCCGGTCTCAGCGGGGCCTCCAGGCGAACACCAGGGCCGTTACGACGTCCGACCGGATGCTTGAGACCGCGATTAATACGAAACGGTAATAAATAAATCCGCGCGGGGATTACGGATTTATTAAAAATAAATACAAGACGCGGAATTAAAGACGGCAAGGGACTGCAATTTTTTTCAGGGGGTAAAGTGTTATGCTAAGATCTATGTATTCAGCCGTCAGTGGCGTAAAAGCGCATCAGACGTATCTTGACGTCACCGGAAACAACATTGCCAACGTCAATACAGTGGGGTTCAAGCGGGATGTCATACATTTCCGCGATATGATTTATCAGACGGTGAAAAATCCGAGCCAGCCGAATCCCGCAATCCCGATCGGCGGCGTCAACCCGGCTCAGGTCGGTTTGGGCGTGGCGGTCGGTTCGATAGAGACCGTGCATGTTCAGGGCAGTATGCAGACAACCGGCATCCCGACCGACATGGCGATTCAGGGCCAGGGGTTTTTCGTCGTGCAAAACGGGCCGCAGCGGCTTTTTACCAGGGCGGGTAATTTCGCTCTGGACAAGAACGGCAACCTCGTCATGCAGGGCAACGGGTATCTCGTGCAGGGTTACGCGTACAATAACGGCGTGCTGAGTTCGAGTCTCTCGGATATTAATATTCCGATAGGAGCGAAGACGCCGGCGAACGCGACGACAATCGCGGCCTTCCGTTGCAATCTGAGCTGCGACGGCAATCCCAGTATCGCCGACCTGACGAGCATTCCGGGCGGCAGCGCGGCAATACCGCGTCCGCATGATTACATCGCCTTTGGCGGCGTACAGGTGAACTATATAGGTATTAACGATCCAAATATTACTCCTCCTCCAGTTGACGCGAGGGATGGGCAGACGTACTTCAGCTCCGAAACGCAAGAAATTTACATATACAGGAATGGCGCGTGGGCTTACCAAATGGACGCCGCGGATTACACGTACTACTACGGAGTAAATTTGGCGGCCGGCGCAAATGGGCAATACGAGAGAATTTACACTGACGGAATTTTGAACGCGCCGCAAGGCGTCGCGGCCCCTGTTAACGGAGGGCCAATCAGGCCTGATCCGAATGACCTAAACCCGCTCGATCTTTTTCTCGACACCAGAAACGGCGTATTATTGCGAGTTGAATATATACCGAATACAGTCGGCACAACTGTTGTAGTCGACAGAGAGGGTCAAACGGTGCCTGATAACGTTGTTACCGAAAAGTATGAAGATACTTTCCTTGCTCGCTCGACCGGTTTAATTCATGAGGTTATCTACAAAACGACAGTTCATAGAAGCACAAATGAACCAAAATCACCAGTACCAGTCAACTATGCGGATATAGGAGCGCCACAGATCGGTGATCCTGGAGGCCTTGGCGATTTGTATCTTGATATCCAAACCGGCAATTTATATGAACACGACGGGGATGATTGGGATCCCAGCTCCTTCGAGACAACGACTTCCGACCATTATTTCATATATGACGACGGAACTGAAATCTTCGTATATAGGGGAGGTTCGGGCCCGTTCAGAGTGTCCGGCGGTTACACTGTTGGTTTTGAGAACTTGCTCGGGGAGCTCACAGCTATATACACGTTTGACGATGATAGTTTGGATTGGGTTCGTAGCGAGGATGTTCTTACGTACGACGACGGAACCCCAACGGCTGCCAGGCTATTTATCGGGGTTATCGAAACGGGAAATGCCTATGAGGCAGGTTCGTTTGAAAACCCCCTTGAACCCGATTTCGCCGTTGGTAACGCCAACCCGCCCACATTAATAGAAACGTTTAACGGTGCTACATGGGAAAGCATTGATCTTCTTATGTTCAGAGAAATTCCCGGAGACATCGGTACCGCTTATTACGTCAATGGTACGCCCGGGTTTTTCCTCGGCACCGCGCAAGGTCTGGTTCGTACGGACAGGATCCACGAGAGCGCTACTTCGCTAAATTACACAAGCTGGAATGGAAGCGCATTTGTGAGTACCCCCATTGCCTCGCTTGACGGTTCGAGAATGGGTCCCGTCGTGACGTCGCGGCAGATAGTCGATTACGCTCAGGTGCTAACTTACGGCCCCAGCGGAGAGCCGGATATCCCGCCCAACCTCAACCCCGATACGGATTATTCCATCCGCGCGGGTTCTATTTTGATCGATACCAACACCGGCAGGATGTTCCAGCTCAACTCCACAAGAACAAGATGGGTCGAGTTGAACCAGGGGATGCAGCCGGAAACAGCTTACGGCGTCAGGGCTGACAACAGGATATTCATGCTGGATTCGGTCGGAGTGCCGACGCTGGTAACCGAGCCGATGGATGTGTCGACCGGCAGCAATAATATTTTCTATTTTTCCAACGGCGAATGGATCAGCATCAACAACACCAAGGAAGTTCAAATGTCTCTGTCGCCTTGGAGTGGGTCAACGACCACTCAGGAGATCATCACTGAGTTCGGCGAAAACATGATCGCCTCTCACGACTACGAGGACAAATTCACCGTGTATGACTCCAAGGGCAACGCACACACCATGGTCTTCACGTTCAGAAAAGTGATGTACCGCCCCGCCGATCCGAACGGAACGCCGCCCACCGGCGCGGAAACCGAATGGGACTGGTACGCGTACTACGCGGACAACCTCGGCAATCAACTGCCGCAGTTCGGTCAGGGCGCGGGAACAATGGTGTTCGGCGACGACGGGCTGCTCAAACGCACGTACACATACCAGCCCGAACCGCCGGCGACTCCGAACCCGAACGCGACAAACGAACCGTCTGCCGCGCAGTACGCGCCGTGGGAAGTGATAGAAAAAATCGTCGACCCGAACGATCCGAGCTACAACAGCGCGTTGCACGACCCGCTGCCCACCGGATTGGTAATCGCCGACTTCAACGTCGCGGGCGCTCAGGGTTCGGTGGTGGGTTCCACCTACGCGTCGAATATGATTACTCTCGACTTCCTCGGCAAAGAATACGCCGCGACGCTCGGCTTGACCGGCGACCGCATCGACGGCGTCACGAGCTACGGCGGGGCGTCGACCACGAAAATGAAAGCGCAGGACGGTTACGCGATGGGCGAACTGAATAACTGGTCGGTCGGAGCCGACGGCACCATCGTCGGATCGTACAGCAACGGGCGCGTGCTCCCGATAGCCAGGATCGCGCTCGCGATGTTCGCGAACCCGCAAGGGCTCGAAAAGATGGGCGAGACCACTTTCGCGATGACGATCAACTCCGGCGAGGCGATAATCGGCGATCCCATGACGGGCGGCGCGGGCAGCGTAATCGGGAACACGATAGAGATGTCGAACGTCGACCTCTCGGAAGAATTCGTGAACCTCATCAGAGCGCAGCGCGGATTCCAGGCCAACACCAGGGTCGTCACGACGTCGGATCAGGTGCTTGAAGAGCTAATCAACATGAAGCGTTAAATTATTCCATAAATGGAATATTAGACGCCGTCGGAGGATGATTCCGTTTCTGGTTCCAATGCGGAAATGGGATACGCGACACGGAAGTTTCGCCCCAAGATATGCAGGGAAGCATATTGATTGGAACAGGACGGGGATTCTCCGGTGGTTAAATTTGAAAATTGATACTATAATTTCTTAAATACGGCAAACGGAGGCTTGCGTGCAATGATAGAACTCACCAAGCTGAAAGGGGAGAAGTTCGCCCTCAACGACGAACACATAGAGACGATGGAGCAAACTCCCGATACTATAATAGCGCTCATGAACGGGCACAGATATATAGTGAAGGAAAGCGTCAGGGAGATAATTTCCCGTATCGAGGAGTTCAGAAGAAATTCCACCGGGCCTCGCGTGCTGTGAACGGCGCGGCTGACGGATGAGGTGAGCTATCTGTGGATCTTGCATCAGTAATTGGTATGGCTTTTGCTGTAATAGTAGTTGTCTGGGGTATCGTGATGGGCGGAGACATCATGGCGTTCTGGGACCCTCCGTCGGTCATGATCGTTCTTGGCGGTACTTTCGGAGCCACAATGCTCGCGAATCCCATTGCCAGGACAAAGATTCTGGGAAAAATTGTAAAGAACGTGTTCGTGGTCCATCAAATGGATATGATCGGCCTCATACAGACGCTGGTGAGCTTCGCGGAAAAAGCCAGGCGCGAAGGGCTGCTTGCTCTTGAAGAAGACGCGAGCCAGCTTGACGACGAATTCATGAGAAAATCTATTCAGCTCGTTGTCGACGGTACCGATCCGGAATTGGTGAAATCGATCCTGGATACCGAGATTGGAATTTTGGAAGACCGGCACTCCAACAACAAGGGATATTTGGATTCCATCGCGGAGCTGGGTCCGGCTTTCGGTATGCTTGGCACTCTTATAGGGCTGATACAGATGCTCGGTAATCTTGACGACCCGAGCGCGCTGGGGCCGGGTATGGCGGTGGCCCTCGTCACGACCTTTTACGGCTCAATCATCGCAAACATGTTTGCGCTTCCGATGGGCAAGAAGCTCGTGCAGAATTCGAGCGTCGAAATTATGGCCCGCGAACTCATGGTCGAAGGCATACTTTCCATACAGGCCGGAGAGAACCCGCGCATAGTGGAAGAAAAACTCAAGGTCTTCCTGTCGCCCGATCTGCGCAAGCAGTTGGACGAGGGCAAGGAAGAGGAGTAAGAGGCGGGCGCCGTGGCGAGAAAGAAAAAAAAGGCGGAAGGCGGCGTCGGCGCTCCTCTGTGGCTGGCTACATACGGCGACATGGTTACGCTGATTTTATGCTTTTTCGTGTTGCTGTACTCGATGTCGTCCTTGGACGCGCAGAAGTTCGAGCAACTGGCGGAATCAATGCAGAAGGCGTTCAACATACAGCCCGGCGGGCCGTCGGCGGCCGACAGGGAATCCATTTTCGACGGCGGGCCGATGGATAATCCGGGCGAAGTCTCGCGCCCGTCGGAATCGGATCAGGTATACACGTCCGCTCAGGTGCTGGCTCTGGTGCAGAGCGCGCTCCAGGACGACGAGGACCGCGACCAGGTTGTGGTAACGGTCAGCGACAGGGGCGTTGTCATCTCGCTTTCGGAACAGTTGATGTTCGACGAGGGATCGGCGAGACTCCGGCCCGAAGCAATGCGCATAATATTCAAAATAGGCAATGTGCTCAGCAACCTGCCCAACGACATATCCGTCGAGGGGCATACGGATTCGGCAATACCCGAGAGGAGCATCTATATCGACAACTGGGGCCTTTCGGCCGCCCGCGCCTCGCGCGTCACGGCTTATCTGAACGAACAGATGAGGATTTCCCCAAACCGCCTGAGAGCGGTGGGATTCGGCGCGACCGCTCCGCTCGTTCCGAATAATTCGGAAGCCAATATGCGGCTTAACAGGCGCGTCGATATAGTGATCCTGTCAATGCATCCTGTTCGGTAAACGCTTTTACGGGGAGATGATTTCATGGCATTGGCGAAAAAAACAATCATAGCGGTTGTCGTGGGAATTTTAGTATTGGCGGTGGGAATCGGCGGCGGATTATTTTTAGGGCTAAAGTATTTTTCCGCGCCTCCCGAAATTATTAGAGAGACGGATATTCAAGATCCGGGTCCGATGCTTGAACTTGGACAATTCACCAGCACGTTGGCGGATTCTGAGACGCGCATAGTACGCGTAAACGTGACGGCGGAGCTGTCGAGTCCCCTGGCGATGGAGAGGCTGGCCGATCCGGGCTGGCAGGTAATGATGAAAGACGAGATACTCAGAACCTTGAAGGATCAGCGTTTCGACAATATCCGTTTCGCCGAGGGAATGGAAAAGCTCAAATTGGATCTGAAATCGCGGCTTAATGCGATTCTCCCGAGGGTAGAGGACGAACTGGCGATACGCAGGGTTTTATTTGACGAGTTTATGACGCAGTAGCGCGATAAAACGCTTTGGCATAATAAGGCTAATTTAAAAGCGGCAAGGGGCGAACGACATGGTACCGCCGGAGGTAATGAGCCAAAATGAAATAGATTCACTGTTGGCGTCTATCGGCAGCGGTGAGGAAAACATAGATAATATGAAGGTGGTTGAAGAAAAACCACTGAAACTCTACGATTTCCGCCGTCCTGATAAGTTCAGCAAAGACCAGCTCCGGGCAATACAGATGATTCACGAGTCGTTCTGCAGGTCGCTCACCACGTCGCTGTCGACGATGGTGCGCTCGATCGTTTCAGTAGAAGTGGTGGCGGTGGATCAGCTCGCCTATGACGAATTTGTTCATTCCCTCGTGCAGCCGACGGTTATAGGCATACTCGAAATGTATCCCTTGGCCGGAAACGCGATACTGGAGATAAATAACCAGCTTACGTTCGCGATAATCGACCGCCTTCTCGGAGGCAAAGGAGAACCGATCAACAAACCGAGGGATTTAACCGACATAGAACGTACCGTGGTTGAACGCATCATGATGAAAATTCTCGAACACCTCGAAGAGAGCTGGAGCACTGTGGTTGACGTAAGATATCGCTTCGAGACGATGGAGAGCAACCCGTTTTTCGTGCAGGTATGTCCCGGCTCGGACATGGTGCTTCTGGTCACGATGCAATTACAGATTGGCGACGTCCAGGGCATAATGAATTTCTGCATACCTTATTTCGTGATAGAACCGCTGATGGATAAGCTCAGCTCGCAGCAGTGGTTCTCGTCCACCGGGCGTAAGAGCGTGGAGGGAGTGCAGGAAATCCTGATGGAACGCATGAATGAGGTCTCTGTGCCTCTCGCGCTTGAACTCGGCAACACGGTTGTGACTCTGGGCGACGTCATCCAGATGCAGGTGGGCGACGTCGTAAGGCTCGACGGGCAGGCGAAGGACGATCTCGGCCTGCGTGTGGGCAACAGAGTAAAGTTCCTCTGCCGGCCGGGTCTGATTAAAAAGAATTACGCCGCAAAGGTAACGGAAGTGCTGGGAGAAGAAGATTTCTTTCCCATGGAAGAGGAGGAGTAAGACATGGTCGAAGAGTTTCTGAATCAAGATGAAATAAACGCTCTTCTTTCGGGCAACGGTGATGATGGAGGAGGCGGCGGCGGCGCTAGTCTGTCGCAGGCCGACCTCACAATTCTGAACGAGGTCTCCGGCATCATAGCATCCGCGGCGGGTAACGTGATAGGAATGTTGGCCGGGCGCGACGTATCGGCTGAAGTCAAAGAACAATTTGAAATACCCCAGAGCCAGATGGCCTCCAAGGTGGAAACCGGCAAAATCTTCTCGTACTCTATGTCGCTGAACGGGCTTGACAGAGCGCCGGCGCGTTTGATTACCAGCGAACACGGAGCTCTCGCTCTGGCTGACCTGATGATGGGCGGCGACGCGAAGGAACTTCCCACGGAGGCTAACGATCTGTATCTTTCCGCCGCGCAGGAGGGATTGAGCCAGTTGGTGGGCTCGGCGCTGACAAGCATGAGCGGCCTTATGAAAGGCGCGCGGCTCACGGGCGACGATGCTGCGTCCAGTTTGGACGAGCATGAAGAATGGATGCCTTTCGCGGATATGAGCCCCGAAACGCCCATCTGGGTGGGCAGAGTCAACCTCAACGTCGAAGGAGTGGATCCGTTCGAACTTGACGTCGTGATGCCGTCCGCGAATGCCGCTCATCTTGCCTCCGTAATAAGAGAAGCGACGGCTCCGGAGGAAGAATCGGCTCCGGCCGCCGCGGCCCCCGCCCCGAGACCCGCGGCCGCTCCCGCGCCTCAGGCGCAGAGCGCGTCCCAAAACGGCGCCGCGCCCTCAATATCGCTTCCTCCGCGTCCCCAGGGACCGGCGGTCGACGTCAGACCTGTGGAATTTGCTCAGTTTGACGCGGGTGAAATTACAGGTTCTTTAGGAAATCTCGATTTAATAGTCGACATTCCGGTACGTATTACGGTAGAATTGGGACGAACAAGAAAAACTATCGGCGAAGTACTAGCATTAGGTCCCGGAACAGTGGTAGAATTAAATAAGATGGCCGGAGAACCTGTGGACGTTTTAGTAAACGGAAAACTCATAGCGCGAGGCGAAGTTGTCGTAATAGACGAGAGTTTCGGAATTAGAATTACCGAAGTTGTCAGCAAGGCGGAGAGAATACGCTCCATGGGAGTATAATAGAATAGAGTACGTTACGCTAAGGAGGGCACAGGAAACATGGCGACGAAGGTTTTGATCGTAGACGATGCGGCTTTTATGAGAATGATGCTGCGCGATATCCTGGCAAAAAATGGTTTCGAAGTGATCGGCGAGGCCGACAACGGGAGAGCTGCCGTGCAAATGTACGGTGAATTGAAACCGGACGTGGTCACTATGGATATTACAATGCCGGAAATGGACGGAATAGCGGCCGTAAAGGAAATCAAAGCCGGCGATCCGGCCGCGAAGATAGTGATGGTCAGCGCAATGGGTCAGCAGGCAATGGTTATCGAGGCCATCAGATCCGGCGCGGCTGATTTCATAGTGAAGCCTTTCCAGCCGGACAGGGTATTGGAGGCGTTGGGGAAGGCTCTTTCCTAGCAATCGGCGTCGCATTCCCGGGAGAATGATATATAATGCGCGACTTGAGGCGTTAAGGTTTTTTCTGAACGGAGCCTTAACGCTCTTTTTTTTATCCTCACCGGCGGCAGCCGCGCCGGAGTCGGATGTTTCATTGTCCGGATACGCGGCGAGGGTGGTTGTGTACCTGGCGCTGCTCGGCGTCGTCGGGTATGTTGCCGTGAAATTCCTGCCGGGCCGTTTCTCCGCCGGGGGGCGCGGACATATCAGGATTCTTGGAATGTTGAATGTCGGGCGCGAGGTGATATACATTGTAAAGACCGGTCCGGAAGTTGTGGCGTATGCTTCGGGGCGGGCGGGCATCGCCGTCTTGGGACGCTGGAATCTTGAAGAATGGGACGATTATGAAGCCGCCGCCGGCGTACGCGACTCGCTCCCTAATAAATAGCCTCGGGGCGGAAATAATGAAACGCGCGCGAAAAATTCCATTGTTGATTTTATTATTCATATTATCGGCGTCGATATCGGGTTGGGCGGTAATGCCCGCCTTCGCCGCGGTTCCGGAATTGCCCGAGCTTCCGCTGCCGTCGATTAATGTGGCGGTGGGCGAGGCTACCGGCCCGCAGGACGTGGCCCTCACTCTCCAGATAGTCGCCCTTATAACTGTTCTGAGCGTTGCCCCCGGTATTTTGCTGATGACCACGACTTTCACAAGGATACTGATAGTCCTGGGATTCGTGCGCAGCGCGATCGGCGTTCAGCAGGCCCCTCCCAATCAGGTGATATCGTCGTTGGCGCTGTTCCTCGCCATATTCACGATGACGCCGGTGTGGGGCAATATATACGAGAATGCTTTGGTTCCATACATGCAAGAGGATATATCCGCCGGGGAGGCATTCGAACGCACCGTCGTCCCCTTACGCGCGTTCATGCTCGGACAGACCAGAGAGAGGGAACTGTCGCTCATGATTCGCCTGTCCGGCGATCCGCAGCCGAACAACGAGGACGAGGTCAGGACGATGGTGCTGATCCCGGCTTTTATTTTAAGCGAAATAAAATCGGCCTTTCAGATGGGCGTGGTAATATATATTCCCTTTATTGTGATTGATATGATCGTGGCGAGTATACTTATGAGCATGGGAATGATGATGCTCCCGCCTATGATGATCTCGCTGCCGTTTAAAATTTTGCTGTTTGTCATGGCGGACGGATGGAACCTCGTGGTGGCGAGCCTCGTTACAAGTTTCAACATTTAGGAGGAGGAGGGGGATACCGTGGATGGAATGCTCACTGTGGGAGACGCGTTCGTGGAGGCTTTATGGACCATAATAATAGTGACGGCGCCCATTCTGATTATAGCCATGAGCATGGGGCTGCTTATGGGCATAATACAGACCGCCACCTCCATCCAGGAACAGACGCTCGCTTTTATTCCGAAAGTTCTCGCGGTAATCGTATCATTTGTGATATTCGGCCCGTGGATGGCCCGCATTCTGGTCGACCTTGCGGTAAAGCTCTTTACCGATTTGTACCGATATGTGGGATAAAGCCGGCGCGGAATGCTGCCGTTCCTGACAAACGACGCTTATGTAAATATTATCCTGCTGCACTTCATGATAAGCGTCAGGATTCTCGCCCTTTTGCTCACCGCTTCGGTCTTTATGCTCCCTTCCATTCCGAATACCATAAGATTCTGGTTATCGGCGGCGCTCGCCATAATAATCGCGCCCATCGTCGAGGCGTCCATACCGGCTGTGACGCTCGGCAGCCTTGCCGCGGCTGTACTGATGGGCGCGCGCGAATTTCTGATCGGCGCGGCGCTGGGCGTCATAACCGGTATCCCTCTTTACGCGCTCCAGATGTCCGGCTATCTCGAAAGCACCCAAATGGGCCTCATGATGATGAACACCATCGACCCGACTTTACAGGCGCAGATACCCGTGCTCGCGCAGATGAAATATTTGCTGGCCATATGGTTCTACCTCCACTGGGACGGGCACATACTCCTGATACGGGCCCTGATGGAGAGCGTGAGACTCGTGCCCGTCGGAATTTCGGTGTGGGACGATCCGTTCGGGACGCCGTTGATAGGGTGGCTGCAGAATGTGTTCGGCATTGCGATGAGAATCAGCCTGCCGGTATTCGGGGCCGTTCTCCTCGGCGAGATAGGGCTTGGATTTGTGGCTCGCACTGTTCCGCAGCTGAACGTTTTCATACTTGGTATTCCGCTCAAGATATCTATAGGATTTTTAGTGCTGCTGATTGTGCTTCCCGGGACTGTGGATATTTTTTACGGCGAGATCGAACGCGCCGTTTCGCTGGCGCTTAGCGGCATTCGTTTTCTGAAATGAACGGGACGTTTTTTTTCGACATACAATTCTTCGGCGAGGAGCGCACCGAGCCCGCCACTCCCAGAAAGAGGGGTAAGGAGCGGGACGAGGGACGCGTCGCCAAAAGCCAGGATCTAAACGCGGCGGTGGTGATTATTACCGCGCTGCTTATTTTCTATTGGCTGGGATTAATGATGTGGAGAAGACTCCACGTCATGTTCAGAGTTACCATGAATCACATCTCGTCGCCTCTGATGGACGACGGCGCGTGGTGGGTGAGACCGCTTGCGTCCGCGGCGGGGACATATGCCGTCGTATGGGTTCCGCTTGGTCTTATCTGCGCGTTATTTGCGGTTGTCATACTGGTTTATCAGGTGGGATTCAAAATCACGTTCAAACCCTTCGAATTTAAAATTAGCAAATTCAACCCGATCAACGGGCTCAAAAAAATTTTTTCGCTCAGAACAATAGTCGAACTTGCAAAGGGAATACTGAAGGCGCTTATTCTCTTCGGCATACTGTACATAGCGTTTCGCAGCGAGGCCGACCTTTTAATGACGATAATGATGTACCCGCTTGACAAGGGCGCCGGAATATTGATGGAAAGAATGTGGAATCTCGCCATGCGCATGGCGGTGGTTCTTTTGCTTATCGCGTTTGCGGATTACGCCTATCAGAAGTGGGAGTTCGAGAAATCGATCAAGATGAGCAAACATGAAGTAAAAGAGGAATTCAAACAGATGGAAGGCGATCCCCTCGTAAAAAGAAGGATAAGGCAGAAACAGCGCGAGATGGCGCAGCAGCGGATGATGGGCGACGTGCCCAAGGCCGACGTCGTGGTGACGAATCCCACCCATATCGCGGTCGCAATACAGTACGATCAACAAAGCATGAGCGCCCCGATAGTAGTGGCAAAGGGCGAGGACTTCATAGCGCAGAAGATACGCGAAGTCGCCGAAGAGCACGATATCCCGGTCATCGAGAATCCGCCGCTTGCCCGGGCCCTGATGCAGCAGGTGGAAGTCGGCGAAACAATACCGGAGGAATTGTACGTCTCGGTTGCCGAGGTACTCGCGTTCGTCTACAAACTGAAAAAATCGGCGTAAAAAAATCAAAAAAATTAAAAAAATTTACAAAAATCGCGATTTTATGCGCATTCCGAGGAGATTGCGTGATAAAATATACCCGAATGGGCTGATAGAGCCCAATACCATTTCGGGAGTGTGAGAAATGGCGGAAACGGCAATGCCGGCAGGAAACAGCATGACTAGGTTCGCTGACGTCGGTCTCGCGGTTTTATTGATTCTCATCGTTGTGATGATGATCATCCCGGTGCCGACGTATGTGCTTGATGTGCTGCTCGCGGTGAACATAGCGTTCGGCGTTATGATGCTGCTTACGACTTTTTACGTTCACTCCGCGCTTGATATTTCCGCGTTTCCCAGCATAGTGCTGGTAGCAACGCTCTTTCGGCTGTCGCTCAATATCTCGACCACAAGGCAGATATTGCTTAACGGATACGCGGGAGAAGTAATAAACGCCTTCGGCAATTTCGTGGTCGGAGGGAATTATGTCGTGGGCGGCGTCGTGTTCCTCATACTGATAGTCATTCAGTTTCTTGTAATAACAAAGGGTTCGGAGCGCGTCGCCGAGGTGGCGGCCCGCTTTACGCTGGACGCGATGCCCGGAAAGCAGATGGCCATAGACGCCGATTTGAACGCCGGTATAATCGACGAATCCGAAGCGAGAGTAAGACGCGAAAACATCCAGCGCGAGGCCGATTTCTACGGGGCCATGGACGGCGCGTCGAAATTCGTAAAGGGCGACGCTATCGCCGGTCTTATAATAACTCTGATAAACATCGTGGGCGGTCTTGCCATAGGCGTGCTTCAGAGAGGAATGGACGTCGCCGGAGCCGCTTCCACCTACAGCCTCCTCACAGTCGGCGACGGACTCGTGTCGCAGGTGCCGGCGCTTCTTTTTTCAACGGCAACCGGCGTCATCGTGACGAGGTCGGCGGGCGAGAATAACCTTGGCATGGACATTGTAAATTCCCTTGCCAGCAATCACAGGCCGCTCTTCATAGCGTCCGGCACGATGCTGGCGATGGGTTTTGTGCCCGGAATGCCGACGATACCCTTTGCGCTCATCGGTATAATGCTGGCCGGTTTGGCGCGCGCCGTATATCGCGAGGGCGAACTTGTCCGAGCCGACGGCGACCGCGCGTCGCCGAGACAGGGAGGAACTTCATCGCCTGGAGCGGGCGGGGCTGATGCTCAGGCCGCCCCGGGAAGTCCCGAAAACGTCCTGCCTCTCCTCACTGTAGATCCGATGGAGGTTGAAATAGGCTATGCGCTCATCTCCATGGTGGATCCGGGGCAGGGCGGCGACATGCTCGACAGGATCGGAACCATACGCCGCCAGATGGCTATGGATCTTGGTCTGGTGGTTCCTCCCATCCGAATAAGAGACAACATACAACTGAAACCGACCGAATACGTGATACGCGTGAAGGGAGCCGAGATTGGACGGGGCGAACTGCTGCCCGATCATTATCTCAGCATGAGCGTGGATCAGAGCGACGACGCTCTGGTGGGAATCCCGACAACTGAACCCTCGTTCGGACTTCCCGCCGTCTGGATTTCCCCCGAGGTTCGCGATCAGGCGGAAGCAATGGGTTATACTGTGGTGGACTGTCCATCGGTGTTGGCGACTCATCTGTCCGAGGTCATAAAGAGATACGGCGCCGACCTGCTGACAAGACAGGAGGTACAAAAACTCATCGACCTCGTTAAAGAGACGGATCCGGCGGTCGCAGGCGAACTCGCGAACGTGCTCGGGCTCGGCGACGTGCAAAAGGTATTGCAGAATCTGGCGCGCGAGCAGGTTCCAATTCGCGATCTCGTCACCATATTTGAAACGCTCTCCGACTTCGGCCGTTTCGCCAAGGGAGTTGATTTTCTCACCGAGCGGGTTCGGGAGTCCCTGTCGCGAATGATAACGCTTCGTCTTCAGGACGAAGAAGGAGTGATATCGGTGTTCGCGCTCTCGCCCAGGCTCGAACAGAGAATAAAGGACTCGATGCAGGGAGACCTCAATCAGGGCTGGCAGCTCGGCCTGCCTCCCGCGGAAATACAGCAGGTAATCAAGTCCGCTTCCACAGCCGCGGAGCAGATGGCGATGGCGGGGCTCACCCCGATTGTTCTGGCTCACCCGGACGTGAGATTTGTGGTACGGAAAATTATTGAGGGAACACTTCCTCAACTATTTGTAATATCCTATAATGAAATCGCTCAGGGAGCTCAGTTAAAATCCTTGGGGACGGTGGAATAATTGAAGATAGAACAGCAGATTGAGTATGAAGCGAAAAGCGACGCCGAAGCGATCAGGGTAGCCCGCGACAGATTGGGGCGAGAGGCTGTGATATTGTCGAGCCGGCCTGTGAAGCTCGGGGGGGTCTTCGGCTTTTTCAAACGCAGCGCCCTGTGGATCACCGCCGGGGTGCTGGTTCCCGATCCGGAGGACGAGAAAAAAGAGAACAGGGATCGCATGGTCGCTTTCCAGCATCTTCTGGAGGTGCGAAAGGCTGTCGGCGGAGCCGTTCCTCCGGAACCGGCGGCAAGACGCGAGCGCGGTTCGGGATCCGCTTTCGCGGGCGCGGGTGCAACTCCGGCCGGCGCGGCTGTGCGCGCTTACGAATCCGGCAAAACGTCCGCGGCGAAGCATGAAACGCCGGCCGTCCGCGAAGTTGACGAGATAAAAGATATCCTGGGCAAGGTGCTCTCCAGGTTGGAATCCACGCCCTCTTTCCCCGCTCCGGCAGCCGCAGTCGAGGATGAGAACGTCAAAAAACTCATTCTCTCCGACGTTGACAGGAACATAGCCGACGAAATAGCGGCGGAATTCGCCAAAAGCGGCGTCAAGGCGCCGTTCAAAAAATGGCTGTCTTCCGTGGTGAACATAATGGGGGTGGACACAACCGGAGCCATAGGTGGAAAGAAGGTATTCTTCGCCGGTCCCACCGGCGTGGGCAAGACCACGACCATAGCGAAGATAGCCGCCACCCAGTCCCTGTGGGAGAATCGCAGGGTTGTCCTGATGACCGCCGACACCTACAGGATCGCCGCCGTCGAGCAGTTGCGCACCTACGCAAAAATTTTGGGCGTGCCCATCGAGATAATAGCCGATCCCAAAGACATTCCCGGCCTGGTCAAAAAACATAAGGAAGCCGATCTCATTCTTATGGATACGGCCGGACGCAGTCACTACGACGAAAATAGAATAGACGAACTGCGCGCCCTTCACGAATCGTTCGCTCCGGACGCGGTTCATCTGGTCATGGCCGCTAACATAAAATACCGCGACATGCTCAATGTGATCGAACGCATGGGAGTCGTCCCAATTTCAGCTTTATTATTCACCAAGCTGGACGAAACCTCCAACTTCGGCACGATACTCAATGTTATGAGGGATTTCAACCTGCCAATCTCATTTTTTACCGTCGGGCAGAATGTTCCAAACGATATAGAAGTAGCTCGCGGCGACAGATTTATCGACATGCTGCTGAGCAATAAGCCCTTAAGGAAAGAATGACAATGAACCCTGTCATTATGCCGGCAATGCCGACCCACTTGAATGATCAGGCTACAGCTCTCCGCGAGATGGTTTCCGACCGGAAGAGCGTCGTCGGTATCAGGGAGCGCATCACCGGAACGAAATCGATCTCCGTACTGAGCGGCAAGGGCGGCGTGGGCAAGAGTAACGTTGCGGTGAATCTCGCTCTTGCGCTTGTCGAGAAGGAGTTAAGCGTCACCCTGCTTGACGCCGACCTCGGCCTTGCGAACATAGACATACTTTTCGGTGTTGCCCCGAAGTTCAACCTGGGACATGTGCTCAAAGGAGAAAAGGATTTATCGGAGATAATTTTCAAGATCGATGAAAGATTGTCAATAATTCCGGGAGGGGCGGGTCTGCGGGAATTGGCCGACCTCGACGAACTCGGGCAGGCCTGGATGATCAACCGCCTCTCGAAGCTTGAGGACGACACGGATCTCATGATATTGGATATGAGCGCGGGCATCCAGCATCACGTCATGTCCTTTGCGATGGCTTCGCATCTTTCACTGCTGATAACGACGCCGGAACCGACCGCCATAAGAGATTCGTACAGCGTTTTAAAAACGCTCTGCCAGGCGACGGGCGGCGACATAAATATCGGTATTGTGGTGAATATGGCAAGAAGCGAAAGGGAGGCGTTCCTGGTTTCAGAGCGGATAATTTCAGCCGCGGAACAGTTTTTGAATTTCAAGATCCCGTACTTCGGGTGCGTGATATGGGACTCGGCCCTTCAGGATTCCGTGAGGAAGAGGAAACCTCTTCTGATGAGTGACGTGGAGTCCGCCTCGGCGCCTTATTTCAGGGATCTCGCACAGAAAATATATGAATCGTCGGAGGTGGGACATTATCTTCATAAACCGGAGAAGCGCGATACCTTCCTGTCACGGCTTCTCCGGCATGCCGCGCGTAAGGAGCGCGACTGACATGGCCTGGGTTGACGATCAGGACTATTCGTATAAAATGCAGATCGGGGTAAAGGGCGAAATCGTTATAAACGCCGGCATTTACAAGGGCCGTTACAAATCTTCGGTCGAAGATTTCAAGGATGAAATAGTCGGTTTTTCCCATCCTTTTTTGGGCGGAGGGATGTTGCCGGTATACAGGGATTTGGAATTTCAATTTATAATGGAGGACGGCAGCGCGCTTTATATATTCGATATGTCCGTTAAGAGGGTGGAGAGGCAGGGAGGCTTCGCAATCATGTGGGCCAGCCGGCATGATTACCCTAAGAGGATTCAACGCAGAGAATTTCTGCGCGTTCCCTGTTTCTGGGATATTATGGTTTTTCACCTGGGATATGAGATGAGCAAGCCGATGTTCTCAAAATGGCATCCCGCTAAAGCCATTGACATAAGCCTCGGCGGCTATCGTTTCAAAATCAACAAAGCGGATATCAGCGACATGACGTTTGAAACGGATGATAGTATATTGGTATTATTTACTTTGTCGGAAAAGCAGTACATGCTGTCCGGGAAAGGAACGCGCATCATACAAACCGCTGATTTGTGGGAGGTTGGGGTAGTATTTGATTCTATGCCCGCCAGCCTGGAAAAAAAATTATTTGGGTTTATCAGACAGCAGGAGATGTTAATGCGAGATGAATAATATGAAAAAACACGATAAAATTCGAATAGTGATTGTCGAGGATTCGGCGTTTATGCGCAAAATAATTTCCGATATCCTTTCGGAGGATCCGGATATTGAGATAGTCGGGAAAGCGCGTAACGGAAACGAAGCGATGGAAGTGATCCGCTCCGTGCTGCCGGACGTGGTTACTCTCGACATAGAGATGCCCGGCAAAAGCGGAATCGAAGTGTTGCAGGATATAATGTCTTTCAGGCCCATACCCGTCGTCATGGTAAGCAGTCTTGTAAAACACGGGGCTGACATAACGCTGCAAGCCCTCGACATAGGAGCGGTGGATTTTGTGACCAAACCCTCCGGAAACATATCGCTGGATATGAGCAAAGTCGCGGACGAATTGAGAAACAAGGTCAAAGGCGCGAGCAGGGCGATTATTCGCGGCACGGGCGTGAAAAAAATTTCGTCGCCCCGGGATCGGGTCGCCGCGCGTCCTCCGATACAGCATCAGACGCGGTGCAAGCCGGAACTGATAGTAATCGCGTCCTCCACGGGGGGACCGATGGCATTGCAACAGGTTATCCCGATGCTGCCCGGTAATCTTCCTCTACCGGTGCTGATAGTGCAGCACATGCCGCCCGGTTTTACAACCTCGCTGGCTCATCGCCTGAACGAGCGCAGTAAACTGAAAGTGACCGAAGCGTGCGATGAGATGCCGATCCGAAGGGGCAGCGTGCTCCTTGCTCCCGGAGGCTATCACATGATAGTTGAGAGAAGAGGGATGGAACTGGTATGCCGCCTGACGGAAACGCCGCCTGTGCGTTCGGTGCGCCCGTCGGCCGACGTGCTCTTTACGAGCGTGTCGGAAGTGGTTGGGGGAAACGTAATCGTTTTGGTACTTACCGGTATGGGTAAAGACGGCCTTGACGGCGCCAGGCTTTTGAGAGAGAAAGGCGCTTATGTGATCGCCGAGAGCCGCGAGACCAGCGTGATATACGGAATGCCCGGAGCGGTAACGGACGCGGGCTTAGCCGACGAGGTGCTTCCGCTGTACTCCATAGCGGAAGGGGTCGAGCGCGCGCTTAAATAGCGATACGGCATTGTTTCAAATTAAGTTTAATATGATAAATCTTCGTTTCGACGGTTTAGTATAGATTTCAGGAAGGATTGGGAGGCAATAGGGATGTCGGATAACATGGATATGAATCAATATTTAAGCGCTTTCCTGGACGAGGCGGGCGACAGTTTAGAGCATTTGAACGAGCTTTTGCTTTCAGCCGAGAAAAATCAGGACGATATGAGCATCATCAACGAGATTTTCCGCGTCGCTCATACGTTCAAAGGCATGGCGGCCACCATGAATTTCCATGCCATGGCAAGTATGACCCATGCCATGGAGGACTTGCTCGGCCTTGTGCGTTCGGGGAAACTGGTTTTGCTTTCGGATGACGTCGACGTACTTTTTAAGTGTCTGGATACTCTGACGGCAATGGTTGAAACGATAAGAGGCGGCGGGAGCGATCAGGAGGTCGAATCCGCTCACCTGACCGAGGTGCTCCACGCGCGCAGAGATCATCCGGAAGGTTCGCTTGCGGAAGCGGTGCCCGACGCCGCCGAATTCACCGCCGCGGGCGTGAAAGGCGGCGCGGAGCATGAGCAAAAGTCTGATATGTTAATAGCGGGATTTTTTAACGAGCAGGAGCATGATAGTATTGCGTCCGCCGAGTCGTTGGGCATGCAGATTTATGAACTGAAAGTGACGCTGGAAGAAAGCTGTATGCTGAAGGCGGCCAGAGCTTATATGGTCGTTACCCTTATGGGGGATCTCGGAGAAATTATCAAGACGGAACCGAGCGTGGATGACCTGGAAAAAGAGGCGTTCGAGCACGAATTTGTGTTATATGTGGCGTCTCGCGAATCTGTCGAAAATCTCACGTCCCAGATCGAGCGCATCGGTGAGGTTGCGGCTGCGAAGGGCAGGGTACTGGATATGGATCATTTGAAATCGTCTGATACATTAAACGGACTGGAGCCGGAGGATTCGCCGGCGCAACAGGAGTCCGCGGATATGGAAACGGTATCCGCCGCTCAGATTCATAACGAGCAGGCGAAAGCGGCGGAAACCGCCGCGAAAAAAGACCCGGCAAAGGGCGGCAGCAGAACCGTCAGGGTAGACATAGGGCGGCTTGATAAACTGATGAATCTGGTGGGCGAGCTTGTAATTGGGCGCGCGCGGATAGAACGCCTGGTGCAGGAGTCGAAACTCAAGGCGTTCGAGGAGCCGCTTTCGCAATTGGGACGTATATCCGGCGACATTCAGGAACTTGTCACCAAGTTGCGCATGGTTCCTGTATCAATGGTATTTGACCGGATGCCGAGACTGGTGCGCGATCTGTCCAGACAAATGGGTAAGGATATCAAGCTTGAGGTAGAGGGCGCCGAAACGGAACTCGACCGCACGGTCATTGACGAGATAGGCGATCCCATGGTTCACATTCTTCGCAATTCTCTGGATCACGGCATCGAATCTCCCGACATCAGAGAGGAGCAAGGGAAGCCGCGCGTCGGCACGATTGTAATAGCCGCGTATCAGGAAGGCAACGGCGTAATTATAGAAGTCAAAGACGACGGCGCGGGAATTGATACGGAAAAGGTCAAGAAAAAGGCGCTTGAAAAAGGTCTTATCACTCCGGAACAGGCCGCGACGTTCACCGACGCGGAAGCCGCCCAGCTGGTAATGATGGCGGGTTTCAGCACTGCGGATCAGGTAACGGATCTGTCAGGGCGCGGGGTCGGAACGGACGCCGTGAAAAACAAGGTGGAATCGCTCGGCGGTCAGTTCATGATCTACTCGAAGTTCGGCAAGGGTACCAGAGTAGTGATACGGCTGCCGCTCACTCTCGCTATAGTCCTGGCGCTGCTGATTCGGGTGGGCGACGAGACTTACGCGATATCCCTCGAAAACGTGGAAGAGACTCTCCTGGTGCATAAAAAGGATATCAGGTACGTGCACGGTACTCCTGTCACAACTGTAAGAGGAGAGATACTCCCGCTTTCGGATCTCTCTATGATAATCGGTACTCCGGGAGAACGTCCGGACGTCGAAGAAAATCCGGTGGTCGTTGTGCGGGTGGGCAGAGACCGGTCAAGAGTCGGCTTTTTGGTCGACGCGTTCGTCGGTCAGCAGGAAATCGTTATTAAGCCGCTTGGAAAAATTCTGCTGAAAGTCAAGGGAATAGCCGGCGCCACGATACTTGGAGATGGAAATGTGGCGTTGATACTGGACGCTGCATCGTTATAAAAGATTGCGGGGTTGTCGAATTTCATGGATCATACTCCTGAATTCACTAATATCCACATGGATGCAATCAGAGAGATTGGCAACATCGGCACCGGCAACGCCGCTACCGCTCTCTCGAAGCTGCTGGGACGATCCGTCGATATGGACGTTCCAGTAGCGGAAATAGTGCCGATATACGAGGTAACCGCTCACTACGGTTCACCGGAAACGCCGGTGTGCGCCGTCCTGGTTCGCACGGAGGAGCAGTTTCCGTTCAGTCTCCTGTTCATGGCAAATGAGGAACACGCCAATCTTATGGCCAATCTGATGATGCCGATGGACATTTCCGGTATTGATGAAGAAACTCAGATACAAATAAGGGACAGCGCGATTGGGGAACAGGCTAACATTATTCTGGGGGCGTTTATGAGCGCCCTCTCTCAAATAACCGGATGGACGTTCCCGACGACCACTCCCGCTATCGCTCACGATATGCTCGGTTCATTGATGGAACTGGTCGCCACGATGTTCGGCGTAATGGGGGAATCGGCTATGCTTGTCAAAACCAATCTGCACATAAGGGGATTGGATGACGACATTGGCGGAGCGGTCATAATGATCCCCGATCCCGGTTCGCTTGAGACATTGCTCTCAAAGCTGGGGGTGTTATAGAAATGGCTGCCCAGATACATGTAGGTATGGCTGATCTCGTGGTTTCCAAACACCCCGCGACCCTGGTCACGCTTGGTCTCGGATCATGCATAGGGCTTGTTATTTACGATCAGGCATCCAAAACCGCCGGTTTGGTTCATATCATGCTGCCCGACAGCCGCGAAGCAAAGGATCTTCCGAAGCCGGGAAAATTTGCCGACACGGCGGTTCCTCTCCTGCTGAGCGAGCTTACAAAGCTTGGGGTCAACAAAAGCCAGCTCAGGGCCAAAATGGCCGGAGGGGCACAGATGTTCTCAATGCCGGGCAGACAGGACGCCATTTTCTCGGTGGGAGCCCGCAATGCGGAAGCGACCACGAAATTGCTGACGCAGGCCGGCATAAAGATAGTGGCTTCGGACACCGGCGGCAACAAAGGGCGCACTATTGAGTTCAGCACTGAGACGATGAAGCTAATCGTAAAAACATTGGGTTCCGGCGTCAAAGAGCTGTGATCGTAAGATCGCATGACGCGCGCTTTTTGGAAGGCAGGTTAGCGGGGGGATGGATAACGAAAAGCTTTGGGCGGAATATATAATTTCTCGCGATCCTCGCCTCAAAGATGAGATTGTAAAGCGGTTTCTGCCGCTTGTGCGATATGTTGCGTCGAGGATGTCCGTTAAGTTCCACGCGGGTATCGACTTCGACGATATACTGAGTTTCGGCGTGCTGGGACTTCTCGACGCGGTGGATCGCTTCGAGCCCGAACGCGGTTTCACTTTCCAGACATTCGCCGTTCCGCGCATCAGGGGAGCAATTCTTGATGAGCTCCGCCGTTACGATTGGATATCGAGGAGCGGCAGGGAAAAATTGCAGAAATTTGAACGCACCCTGGAAGAAATCGCGAAAACCAACGGAAGAACGGACGATAAGTCCCTCATGTCGGCCATGAATATGAACGAGCAATCGTACAAGGATCTGCTGGAAATAGCGAGCAGGTCATACGTTGTATCACTCGATGACGTGCTGGCTCTGGAGGATGGAGATATGCAGCGCGAGGATACGATAGAGGACGAATCTCCAGGCGCGCTTGAAATAATTGAACAGGGTGAGGAAATAGAATCTGTTGTAGAAGCGCTCCAAAAACTTCCCGAACGAGAGAGGACGTTGTTGTCGCTTTACTATTACGAAGGCCTGACCTTAAAGGAAATTGGACTGGTACTCGGAGTCACTGAATCGCGGGTCTCGCAGCTTCACGGAAGGGCGCTGTCTTTGCTGAGAGCGGAGATGAAGGCCGCTTCCGGAATGTAGTTTCGACGGGAGGGATTACCTGTGGATGCTTTTAATATTAATATTACCGAAGACGGCGTCTTTCTTGTCGTGAATCCGGATTGCGAGGTTTCCAAAGATGATTTGGCGAGGGCTTTGCATGAGCGCGGAGTCGCCGAATATGACGAAGACGCGGTCAATGAGGCTTTCGAAAAAAAACAGGGAAACCCGGTTCGTGTCGCCGACCCCGATAAGGTGGTCAGCAAAGAAGCCGATTTCAGGATAAAAATCGCCGAAGACGGCCTCAAGTGTGAACTGTGGCTGATTCCTCCGACAGGAAACGCGCCCATGCCGACGACGGAAAGAGTAATCGGTTTTATGAACTCGCACGGCGTCGTATTCGGTTATGACGAGGAAGCGATAGATGAGATGCTCTCCAAACCTGTTTTGAGGGATTGGGTGGTGACGGCGAAGGGCGACCCGGTGATCAACGGCAAGGACGCCCAAATCGAATATAAGGTAGACCTGAATGTCTTAAAACCGAGAGCCGTCGGTGATAATGTCGACATGAAGGAACTCGGCGCGGTTATAAACGTCGTGACCGGACAGGAAATCGCGGAAAAAACTCCCCTGCGGATGGGACACGACGGCACAAGCGTAATGGGCAGGAAGATCAGCTCTTACAACGGCAGGGACAAGAACCTTCCCACAGGCAAAGGCACGTATATGTCGGAGGATAAGCTGTACTTATACGCCGAATACGACGGCAACCTGCTGATCAGAGCCGGCAAGCTTTCGGTGAATCAGGTATTCGAAGTGAGGGGCGACGTGGACTACGGGGTCGGCAACATTGACTTCATCGGTCCGGTCACCGTGCGCGGCAGCGTACGCGAGGGATTTCAGGTGCATTCGGGCAGCGATATTCTCATTAACGGCGTTGTCGAGGGGGCGACGCTGAATTCCGAGGGCATGACCACGATTAAAATTGGCGTGCGCGGTACCGGCAAAGCGAATATCACGGCGAAGGGCGATGTGAACATCGGTTACATCGATCAGGCGCGCGTCAGATCAGGCGGTAATATCATCGTGGCCGAAGCGATTATGCACAGCGACGTCGGAGCGCACGGCGAAATAGTCGCGTTGGGCGGCAATAAAGGCAAGATAGTCGGCGGGACGATCCATGCCGGGAGAGAAGTAATCTGCGAAGTGCTCGGAAGCGAGATGGGAACCAAGACGAACGTAGTGGTGGGAGAACTCCCGGAACTCTCGGAAGAACGCAAGCGCAACCAGGAAAACTTAAAACTGTTTGACGGTCAATTGGAAAAACTTGACGCCAACATATCGTTCCTGAAAAAAATGGAACAGGACGGGCCGTTGCCTGAAGACAAACGCGAGATGCTTCTCCGGCTTACAAAGGTAAAGTTCCAGATAAAAGCGCAGCACGATACAACGAGTAAACGCCTGAATGAACTGAATAAATCGATGGAAACGAACAAGCAGACCGGGAGGGTGCGCGTCAAAAACACGTGTCATCAGGGCGTTTCCGTGACGATTAGAGGCGTTCGGTATATCGTGAGAGAAACGCTGAGGTTTGCGAAGTTCATTTACGAGGACGGCGAGGTTAAAGTAAAACCCTACGATTAGGGAACCGAACAGATATATTTTTGCAAATCTTATAAATAATTGATTGGTTTCAGATTTATGCGCGGCTTTTTTAAAATTTTTCGGGCATATTTTGGGTAAAGGAGTGATTATTGTGATTCGGCCCATTGAAACCAACATGTCGCTTTTCACATTGGAACAAAAGGCGCATCAGGCTAAGAGCGATCCGAACGCCCATACCAACCTCGCCATGCAGCAAGCCGCGGCGATAAAAAAGAACGAGGATCAGTTGAAAATCGTGCAAAAATCTCCGGAATCGGAAGGCGATGTAAAGATTAGCGATAAAGACTCCGAAAAGAATAGAGGGGACCATAGAAAACGACGCCGCAGAGGTAATGACGGCGAGGCGGAAGACGATACCGAAGCCCGGGCGAAAGACGCCGGCGGCGGACGTTTCGATTTTCTGGCATGATGGGTCATCCCGGAAGGCGGATGTAAAATGGCTAACGCAAAGCAATTGATGGGGTATCTCATGATCGATTCGCAGGAGGATTATTTCAGGGGAGCCGCGCTCGTAACCGATTCCCGGGGTATACCGTCCGATTTCAGATACACAGAGCCGGTTCGTCCGACAAAACTTGAACGGATTTTATACGGGAGCGCCCTCGATATTTACCTGAGGGAAGACATTATACTTGATAACCTGCTGGGCGCGGTGCAGGCAAAGCCTGCCATGTGGATTTTATCCGACGAGGCGTTAATTGAGCCGGTTCAGCGTATTTCGCGGCTTCCGGCGGTGGTCGTCGCCGGAACCACCCGCTCGCCCCTCGAACAGAGCGGACAGTGCGAACCCACGGGCGAGGAAGGTGTTTTCATGCTCCAGGCCGACAACATCAGCGCCCCGCTCAGGTTGACCGTCTCCGGTGAAAATATCTCGAAAATTTCGCAGTTCGCGGGATTTCTTACCTCCTCCGCCGAGGAAATGGAACTGACAGAGCCGTTCACGCGCATAGCGCGCGCTCTGGAGGCTGTGGCGGAGTCAGAACCGAAGAAATAGATGGCTCGCGTGATAGAGGAAATACGCCGCAAACTTTCGCGCGTTTTCCTCGGCCGAATAATTGTGCGGGAACTGAGCGAACTGCGCAGGGACTCGCCGCTGGAAGTAAGCACATATCACCGCGGAGTCGGCGTGATACCGATGAGGTCAGAACCCAGGGTCGGCGGCGCTCTTTTTGTGGAGTGGAAGAACACGGAAGCTAAAAGCGCGGGTTCATTGATGAGTTTAGATTATAAATCGCTCAAAATTTCGCAAATTGTTCTAGAAGCCGCCAAGGCGCCGGAGATCAAAAAATATAAACTCAATATGAAACGCAGAGCGTCGGCCCGTCAGGCAATGGGTCGTATCAACAGAACCCCGTTGCAAAGAAGAAACCGGGTAAACTTTATTAAAAATCCGCCGAAGATGGAGAACGCAACGCTGCTTGCGCTCTATTCCCCCATATATCAGGAAAAGGTGACTAAAAGCGTTCTCGATAAATCTAGCGGAAATTTATTATTCTGGTATGATAATAAACGCGTTAAAACAGGGGAGAAGTATCATTTATTGCTGCTTCGCGTTTTCGGCGGCGAGGAACCGTTAAAATGGATGTGGTTGCCGGCTGATAAAAAAATTAATTGACGTTGTTTGCCTCATGTAACCGTAATATAATAAAACTGGAGGTTCGATTCATCTATGGGGGAAGAGAAAACACAGGACGGCTCTGTAATAAACATCGGAGACGTCCTATCCGGGACAGTGGAACATATAGCTCCTTACGGAGCTTTTGTGAGGCTCGGCAATGGTCAGAAGGCAATGGTGCATATATCAGAACTGTCCTACAATTTTGTCAAAAACGTATCGGATGTGCTTACGCTCTCTCAGCAAGTGACGGCCAAAGTCATCAAGATCGATGACAAAGGACGCATCGATCTGTCAATCAAAGCCCTCCAGGTAAAAGAACCGCATCCAGTCCGCCGTGAAGAAGATTTCGAAAAAAAACTTACGTCCTTTATGAAACAAAGCGACGAGAAGATCGCCGACCTCAACAGTAAACTGAAGGATGCCAGGGCGGGCAAGAGAAGGCCGGGAAAAAAATAACGAAAAAGTGTACGCGTTTTCCCGTAAAGACCGGGTAAGTTTGCGCCGTATGGGCCTTTCGGATAAATTAAAAATGGAGATAATTCTTGGGGTGGCTCAAAGATGTTCGCGCGGGGTTCCTCAGGTTTTGATTTGCGCGGCTGAGAAGAAGGCGCGTCCCTTTCCCACGACGTTCTGGCTGGTATGCCCGCATTTGATCTGTACGGCGGGGATGCTGGAATCCCGAAACGGCGTCGCGTCAATGGAATCGGAGATCGTAAAATCCGAATCCGGCGCAGGAAGAGGCGGATGGGCCAGATATAATATACGCCACGCCGCTCTTAGAACGGCGCTGATGCAAAGAGCGCGAAAAGTTTTTCTGTCGCGTTACGAAAGGCGCAGATTCGACGCAATCCGGCGCGGAGGCGTTGGAGGAATTGCCGGTTTCTCGTGCCACGTGAAGTGTATCCATCTGCAGTTGGCTTCTTACCTTGGAATGGGGTTTCATCCTGCGTCCGCCTGGATTGAAAGGCACGTTGAGGCATGGGAGTGCGGCGAAGGTTTTTGCGCCGCCGAACAGCGTATGTGAAGGAGAGGGATATACCGTGAAAATTGCCGTGATATCGTTGATGTCCTTGTTGTTGTGTTTTAGCCCCGCCGCTGTTTTACACGCCGCGACGAATGAAATATTTACGTTCGGCGTCGGTGAGTTTACCGTGAGCATGTTGTCGGAAATGCAGGGGGAGAGAAGCCCCGATATCCTGATCGGCGCGTCTGAAGAGGATATCGCGAAGTTCGCCGCAACAGGAAATATCCCGTTTGCAATGGCGGCTTTCCTGATTCAATCCCCTGATGGAGCGTTTCTTGTGGATACCGGCGTGGGCAATTTGATTCCCGGGCATTTAAAGTCACTCGGAGTAGAGATGGAGGACATAGAGGCCTTATTCATCACACACTCTCACCGCGACCACATCGGAGGTATGCTCACAGACGAACGTCCCGCGTTCCCGAACGCAAAAGTGTTCGTGTCGAAGCCCGAGTACGACTGGTCGGAGCAACTGCGCGAGACCCTCGGGAAATACGATGGTAAATACGAGACTATGATTCCGGGGACGCTTGAGTCCGGCGGCCGGGAATTGGCAAAGGGAATATACGCGGTGGAAGCATACGGCCACACGCCAGGTCACACGATGTTTATGTTGAATTCCGGCGGAGAGAAGCTGCTGATATGGGGCGACCTCACGCACGCTATGGCCGTTCAGATGCCGCGCCCCGGCGTGTCGGTAACGTTCGACGCCGATCCCGAGGCTGCCGCGGCTGCGCGAGAAAAAGTTTTGAAATTCGCAGCGGATAACGAGATCCCCGTCGCCGGAATGCACATTGCTTTTCCCGGAGTCGGAGACGTTGTCCCTGACGCCGATAATCCGGGCGGTTATAAATTCGTTCCCAAAAGCTGAAGCGGGGAACACATTGACGCGAGGCCCGAATTGCCTTAGAATCTCTCTTCTGGAAGGGAGTGACCGGCGCTGGAGATTAACGTCAATTTCGATAAATGCATAGGTTGCGGCGTCTGTATGCAGGTTTGTCCCGAAGTATTTGGACTTGACGAAGAGTCGGGCAAAACGGTGTTGTTGAAATATGAGGCGTCGGACGATAATATTGATCTCGTTAAAGAGGCCGTGGATTATTGTCCGATAGGTTGCGTAAACGCATGAAAGTGTGATAAAATTCCTACTTGCGCGGGCCTATAGCTCAATTGGCTAGAGCTCTCGGCTCATAACCGAGTGGTTCCAGGTTCGATTCCTGGTAGGCCCACCATCTGGCAACCATTAGTTACAACTTACAAACACAAAACCCGGTATTTTACCGGGTTTTCCCGTTTTTATACATACTCTAATTGTAACCATGAAACTGCTATAAGCTCATCTTCCAGAGCAAAACATGCTAAAAACTGTTGCGTCGCAAGGCATTAGGTGCATTTTTAACTTTCATTTGTAGCCATACAATTATAAAATATGACACTTGTATAATAAG
>Ga0099364_10001458_pt1 | contig 38965 bp, 27 predicted proteins | sample TergutTh196P3_FD_73070 | JGI IMG/M metagenome (GOLD analysis project Ga0099364, IMG submission 73070) | Microcerotermes parvus P3 segment gut microbial communities from Pointe-Noire, Republic of the Congo - Th196 P3 | ecosystem: Host-associated > Arthropoda: Insects > Digestive system > Gut ... | reverse complement strand
TGTAATGACCAAAACTAACTTAGAGTGCAGGTGCAGATTTCTAAACCGCCGATTGAGCCATATGTCCTCCCACACAAAAAAACCAAGTCCGCCCAAAATAATCAACAGCATAACCGTAATCGAAAACACAGCATCTCCCGAATATGCGGACAAACCGATTGACTGCCCGCCGCTTCCTATTAAACCGCTACTTCCTATCAAATCGCCGCTTCCCATTAAACCGCTACTCCCTACCAAACCGCCGCTTCCCATTAAATCGAACCCCGCGTTGCAGAAAGCGGAAACCGAATGAAAAACACCCATTCCAAGCCCTTGCCAAAGCCCGTAATCGGGAGCAAAGCGTGTCCAAAGAATGACAGCCCCCACGCCCTCAAAGATAAGCGTACCAATCAGAACATGGCGAATGAGCCTGACAACACCCTGTCTGTCATGCAGGCTGAGGGATTGCATAATAAGCAACCGTTCCGAAAGATTTATTTTCTTGTTCATTATAAAAAAGAATACTGCGGCGACCGACATTATCCCCAACGCGCCGACTTGAAACAACACTAAGATGACGATTTGCCCGAAAAGACTCCACGCCTGCGCTGTGTCCACCACCGTCAGACCCGTGACACAGACCGCCGATGCGGAGGTGAATAATGCCGTCAAAAACGGCTTGGACATCCCGTCCCGCGACGAAATCGGCAAGACAAGCAGAGTCGCTCCTGCCAATATCAGAGCGAGGAATATCAATAATGAAATTCTCGCGGGATTGCGTTTTCTTCGTTTATTCATATCCCTCTTAGTCGCTTTATTTTACTAACTCTGTTATAATCGTTTTTACACGCCTCGTCAAGTAAAATCGCAAATCTTATCTCAATCCTTGCTCAATTTCTCATAAAACAAAGTCTTACCCCTGTGACATATTTATACTGTCAGGAAATATATATTACAAAAGGACTGAATAACCATGAAAAGAAGCTGTATCTTTTTATCACTACTCGTATTGCTTATATCTCTTATAGGCTGCAAGTCAAACGCTGGAAACAACAGCGGCGACCCGAATAACGAAGTCTACTATTCCACAAATAGAACAGCGACGGTTGATATGGACTTCGTGCTTGATTTTTCCCGACATGAGGATATGTTGATTTTGACGGGCTTTAATCAAAAAAACTATGGATTAACCGTCAATGCGGCATTTTTCGACCTCGACGGCAATCTGACGGGCGAATCCGTGTTGACCCTGCCAAGCGATGACCTAACCCGAACTCCGAGTGCATCAGACATCGACGACGAGGGTAATATTTGGGTTTTGTTCAGCAATTATACATACGATGAAGAAATCGGGTACGAATATCAGAACAGTTCTCTTGAGTGTTTCGACAGGTTCGGCAACCATATAAAAAACATCTCACTCGGAATGTTCGATACCGACACACTATTTAGCATGGACATAATCATCGGTGACGGTCTTTTCTATATCTCGTCGGTTGGTCACATCAGGGGTTTTACCGCTGTCTTTGACGAAAACGGCACACTATTATTCGAGCTTGACAGAATATTCGGAATATGCGAGCTGAGTGACGGCAGGGTTATTGTCAAAAGAGCGGACATAGTGGACGAGAGAGCATCTTTTTTTGAGGTTGACACGATGAGCGGCAGGCTTGGCGCGGAGTACAAACTCGAAGCAGAAATCAATGCTTGGACGTATTATTCAGGCAGCGGCGTTGATGAAATGCTCGAAACGACACCCTCAGAGCTTTATGTACATAATATAGATACCAAAACCCGCACCATGCTCTTTGAGTGGTTATCACTTGGTATAAATCCTGCTGCGAATCTGCACCGTTTTGTGGTTTTAGCTGATGACGGTATTTTCTGTCTTAATGCAGTAACGGGGAACAGAATCGCTCTAATGTTGATTACGCAGTCAGACACACCGTCGGAAACGGGAGAAAAAATAGTGTTAAACCTTGCGGTTATGTCCGACTCGTCTTCAGTCAGGGAAACTGTTGCTCAGTTTAGCGTGGACAACCCCAATGTCGAAATTCAGATTAAGACTTATGAAAACTATCAAGACATAAGAGCCGCTCTAAACGCCCTCAACGTCGATATTGCATCAGGCAACATACCCGACATCATGTTGATTTCTCCCGCAATTCCGTATGAGAGTTATGTTGCCAAAGGGCTTTTTGTCGATTTATATGAGCTAATGGACAACGATTCGGACATAAGCCGTGAGGACTTCATCCCATCCGTACTTAGCTCCTTAGAAACAGAGGGAAAACTTTATAACATACCGATTTTATTCTCCGTCCATACTGTGGTCAGCAAGCCAACCGACGTGGAGCTCGGCGCATCTTGGACATGGGACGACTTTCACGCGCTGATGAAGTCGAAACCGAGCGGTACAATTCCGTTCTCAAACGAGCGCAGTGCTATGTCCATGGAAGAGTTTTTTAGCACTGTGTTTTATTACTCCTCCTTTGAGTTTATTGATTATGGCGCAGGTGAGTGTTATTTCGATACGCCGGGGTTTATATCGCTCTTAGAAACAGCGAAGCATTATTATCCGAATACGGCAGATTACGGAATAACGGCTGCAGATTTCCGAAACGGCAACCCTCTGATGATGGCAGCGACAATCGGCAGCTTTGGTTTCTTCCACAGCACAAGGTTTGAAGCATATTTAGGCGAAGATTATTTCTTCATCGGATATCCCACGCAGACAGGCAGTGGGGGTTCATATCTAACCTATTATGACCAGGTTGCCATTTCTTCGTTCTCGGAGAACAAGGATATTGCTTGGGATTATTTGAAGTATGTTCTGACCGACTACCAATACAATGATTATGATAGCGAGAATCCAATGCTTATGAAAGGATTTCCCGTCAGCATTGCGGCATTTGAAAAATTCGCTGAGGAATCAACAGTTATAGGAACACATATCGGGAACAGGATTGAGGGCTATGACATCAGGTTTCCTGAAAAAAGGGACATAGACAAAATCCGTGAGCTTGTCTATTCCTTAGACTCTTACGAGGTTTCTATTTCCTACATAAGCCCAATAGTCATGGAAAGCGCGGCAGACTACTTCGCGGGAATCAGAACAGCGCAGGAAGCGGCGCAGATTATCCAAAGCCGAGTTTCGGTTCTATTGTCGGAGCGAAGCTGGTGATTGTGGTTACAATTGCCTATCGTGTGTTGCAGTTAGAGGTCATCAGACTTCTATCATCATTCCGTCATAAGCAAACTTAACTCCGTATCTGTCTTCCAACGTAGCATAATCGTCATACGATTTTCCCCAAATTTCTTCAATGTGAGTGACGATGACATCTCTTACAGACAGCTTGCTTTGAAGCTCCAAAACTTCCTCCATGCTGTGCAGCTCCTGTCGCAACGGGCTGTCTGTGCCTATAATCCTGCCGTTTTTAACCGTATCTCCGATAAATGTATTACCGATAATGAGCAGGTCAGCGTTACGCATTGATTCATCCGTCGGAAACGGCTTGCAGTCGCAGGGAGCGTATATAACCTTGTGTCCTTTTTCTTCAAACATGAATATAGATACGCTTTTGCTTTTCCCGACAGGGATTTCGGATATTTTTATGTTTTCAACGCTAAACGGTTTGGTTATCAGCTTTCGTTTAGCTAATCCCATTTTCTCGTAATAGTCAAGGATAGCTCCGTAACCTATGCCTATGCCGTTTAACGCTTCCATAACCTTCGGCGCGGCGCATACGTCAACCGCCGAGTGCGGCGGGATTTTCTCATAATAGTCGAGCCATTCCAACCGTAGTTGTTCAAAAACACGCATACCAAGAGTGTGGTCAGGGTCAAGGTGCGTGTATAAAATGCGTTCAACTGAGCGAATGTCGGCGGCGTTGAGCGCGTGGGCAATGTCCTCAGGCGTATCGACGAGTAAAGATGCTTCTTCAAGATAAAGAGAACAGCCATATCTCTTATACCGTCCGCCTTTTTGCCGAGCCTCGACACAAATACCGCATTGACACAATGGCTTGGGCAGACAGACACAGCCGCCTGAACCTACAATGATAAATTTCATTTCAAAATCTCCTTGTTTTTTGTTGCAATTTCTGAGGTTGGGCTCAGTGTCGAGGTACAGGGTCGAGGCGCAGTGTCGAGGCGCAGTGTCGAGGTTTAACGTCGAGGCTCAATGTCGAGGCACAATGCCGAGCAGGGACACAAAGCGCAGACAACACCTTGATATTTATTATACACTCAACCCCGACTTCTCCGCAAGGAGATTTGTACCTCTACAGTTCGCAAGCGGATTGTATTGCTTTGTAGGATTGTCAAACGGATTGTCCGCTTGTATCCCCCCTTGACAAACCGCGCAGGAAAGCGCAAAATGTATAGAGAGAAATTCGCTGTCGCCGCCGTCATCGCAACCAATAAACGACAACCAACTAAATCCAACACCAACCAACCAAATCCAACTAAGGAGATAAGTTTGCCATGTACTGCACAAAGAGAATTACAGATGATTTGATATGGGTGGGGGCGAACGACCGCCGCCTTTCCATGTTCGAGGGCGTATACTCCGTGCCTTATGGCGTGTCCTACAACTCATATCTGCTGACAGATGAGAAAACCGTGTTGTTCGACACCGTTGACAAGGCTGTTCAGCACCGCTTTTTTGAAAACCTCGCTCACGCTTTGGGAGAGCGTGAGCTTGACTATATCGTCGTGCAACACGTCGAACCCGACCACTCCGCCGCGTTGCAAGAGTTAATTATGCGGCATCCCGATGTGCTGATTGTGTGCAACGAAAAAATCCTGACGTTTCTTGAGCAATTCTTTGACTTCGATGTGCGCTCCCGTGCCAACGTCGTCACGGAGAAAGACACCCTTGACACAGGCAAACACAAGCTGCGTTTTTTCATGGCTCCTATGGTGCATTGGCCTGAGGTTATGGTAACATACGATTCTGCGGATAAAATACTCTTTTCCGCAGATGCTTTCGGCAGCTTCGGTGCGCTCAACGGGGCAATGTTCGCCGACGAGGTCGATTTCGCGCACGATTATATGGACGAGCTACGGCGTTACTACACAAACATCGTTGGAAAATACGGGGTTCAAGTAACAGCCTTACTCAAAAAAACGAGCGGGCTTGAAATAGACATGATATGCCCGCTTCACGGTTTTGTGTGGCGAAAAAATTTCAGCGAGCTTCTGTCAAAATACGTCCTGTGGAGCAGTTATGAGCCTGAAGAAAAGGGCGTTTTGATAGCCTATGCCTCTGTCTACGGCAACACGGAAAATGCGGCGGAAATACTCGCTTGCCGTCTGCGTGATATGGGGATAAAAACGGCGATGTATGATGTTTCCGTCACTCCCGCATCGGAAATTGTCGCCGCGGCGTTTCGCTGGAGTCATATCGTAATCGCCTCCACAACGTACAATGCGGGGATTTTTGTGACAATGGAAGCGGTTGTGAGCGATTTGACAGCGCACAACATTCAAAACCGCACGGTTGCCATTATCGAAAACGGTTCTTGGGCGGCGGCAAGCGGCGGTTTGATTCGTGAAAAATTAGGAAAATGCAAGAACATCAGCTTCATAGATGCGGGGCTGAGTATAAAATCAAGCATAAAACACGGGCAACTGGCTGAAATTGATGCAATGGCAACCGAGCTTGCCACTACTTTGCAAAGCGATTCGACGCAAAAAGCAGACAACACCGCAAACAACTCCGCACTAAATCCGACCGTCCTCCCCGTCACGGACATCATCAATAAATCGGTAATGTTTAAGCTGTCTTACGGCTTGTTCGTGCTGACAACAAAAGACGAAGGCAGGGATAACGGCTGTATTATCAACACCGCAATGCAGGTAACAGACAATCCTTTGCGGATACTCATAACCGTCAACAAGGCGAATTTCACCCATGATATGATATTAAAAACAGGGGAGTTCAATGTTTCCATATTGTCCGAAAGCGCGCCTTTCCGCGTGTTTGAGCAGTTCGGGTTCTGTTGCGGAAAGGACGTTGATAAGTTCGAGAGCGCGAAATACGGCGAGCGCACAAAAAACGGTATTCGATATATCCCCGAATATTCAAATGGTGTGATTTCCGCGAAAACCGTTGAAACTTTGGACTGCGGAACACACACATTGTTTGTCGCAGACGTGACGGAAGCCGTCGCGCTTTCCAATGAGAGAAGCGTGACATATCAATATTACTTCGACAATATTAAGCCGAAGCCTCAGCTTTCAAATGTGCAGAAAAAGGGGTATATCTGCAAAATATGCGGATATGTGTATGAGGGCGACCCCTTGCCCCCCGATTTTATTTGCCCGATTTGCAAGCACGGTGTTGCGGATTTTGAACCGCTATAACTCGGCTACCCCGCTCCCCTGCTCTTGCTTTTCCCGCCGCGCCGCTTCGACGACTTCGGGTGGTTTTTTGTCGCGTATCAAATCGTTCAATATCGTGTTCAGCTCGCGAGTATCTATAGGCTTTGGAATATACGCATCAAAACCGTTTTCCAAAAACATTTCCGCGTGTCCTACAAGAGCGTTGGCTGTCAGCGCGACCACGGGGCGGGTGTACCCCATTTCGCGAAGTTTTCTCGTTGCCTCAATACCGTCCATGCGCGGCATCATGTGGTCCATGAATATGATGTCGTACTCAACGCCTCGCTTTATTTTATCTATGGCTGTATACCCGTCGGCAGCGGTGTCTATGCACAGCCCATAAGCCGACAGCAATCCTTTTGCGACGTAGAGGTTTGATTTCACATCGTCCACCACAAGGACACTCCCGTAAGGCATATACTCGCGTTGTATATTGCTCTTTTTTGACAGATATTTGCTATAGGCAGTATTATCGCGCAATTTATCGGATATATCGCACCCGCACTCTAAAGAATCAACGCGTTTTTGCGGAATATTCACAATAAATGTTGACCCCACGCCTACCTCACTGCTCACGGATATTTCCCCGTCCATCAGCTTGACAAAGTGTTTTGTGATGCTCATACCCAAGCCCGTTCCCTGCGTGGCGCGATTTGCTTCCACATTGAAACGCGAATATTCGTCAAAAAGTCTTTCGACTTGGTCTGAGTCCATGCCCTGCCCCGTGTCGCTTATGGCGAAAACAAGTGTCACATCGTCGGGGTCGCTGCCGCTCGAAGATTTCGAGTAAACCGACATCTTAATTTCGCCCTTGTCGGTATACTTGAAAGCGTTATTAAGGATATTATTCAAAATCTGTTTCAGTCGCAGCTCGTCACCATATAGGTTGATAGGGGTATGCGCGTCTATATCAATGGAAAAATCAAGGTCTTTATGTTCATATTGCAGACTGTTTAGTTGCACAACGTCGTTGATAAGACTTGGAATGTCATATGTTACGGAAACAAGCTCTATTCTTCCCGCTTCAATTTTGGACAAATCAAGCAAATCATTTATAATGCTGAGAAGCAGATTTCCTGAGTTGTAAATTCGTTCAAGAGCTTCTTTTCTTTCTTCTTCGGCGGACTCGCCTTGCAACTGGATTTCCACCGTGCCGAGTATCGCGTTTATCGGGGTGCGGATTTCATGGCTCATGTTAGCAAGGAAGGTACTCTTTGCCTTGTTCGCGTTTTCCGCTTCGATTGCCAGCTTTTGAATCCGCGCAATATTCACTTCATTGAGCTTTACCGCATTATGCAGTTGTTTTTGCTGTGTCCATGAGTTAAGGCGCATTTGATTGATTGTATATGAGAATATGATACAAAGCATGAACGCCGCCATGAAATCGTTTAACGAATATCTTATATCAGTTCTTGTAAAGTCAATTCCCGTAAGTATTCCCGTAATGAAAAAAACAGCTATAGACGTTGTGTATATTATAATCTTTATTTTCAAAATAATGGGCGCGATAACAAAAATCATCATTACAAACGCAAAACCGGATATATATGGGGAAGCACTATCTCCCGCCGTCCCTGCAATGAAAGCAATCATAAAGCAGTGGTAAATCATGATGACCATTAGCAATCCGCTGGGTTTATTTTTGAACGGGCCGAACACCTTTAAGATTATTATGACGGTGCTGACAAGACAAAAGCCTATCCTTAAAGCGGATGCAAAAATGGGATATTGGTGTATTATCCAGTCTTGCTGTATATAAAAGAGCATTGCGCATAGACCCAAAATAACAATGTAAAATACCTTGCTCGCATCATAATCAAGCTGCTGGGGATAGTCAGCATGGTCTAAGTCAATGACAAGGTTATCAAAAAACTTTTTGTATTTCTCGGCGATGATTTTCGTGATTTTCTTTATCATTCAAGCTTCACCTCCCCAAAATACGTTTCGTATTTGATGAAGACTCTTACCAGTCAAAAGGTGTACCTTTTGACGGTGGTAATGTAAATCACAATATATCACGAAGTTAGTCGTGTTTCAACTAATTTTACGGGATATTTTATGAGATTTGAGGCAAGTTTGCGTTATTTTGCGGTGTAAAAGGCAGTAAGGAAACCTTTAAGTCTGTAAATTGCTTCCAATAAGCTGTCTTTATTGTATAAACTGTATCAATTGGGTAGCCGTCAAAAGGTACACCTTTTGGTGGTTGACATAAGACAATTATATCACGCAAACAATTATATGTAAAGGCTATGTAAATGCAAATCCGCGTTTTAGTCATTGAAGATGACAAGGAAATAAACGGCCTGCTCCGCAAAATACTTGAAGAAAAAAATTACACGGTGCGGTCTGCACTATCTGGCATTGAGGGAATGTCTATACTTCGCATGGAGCAATTTGACATGGTACTACTTGACATTATGCTCCCATTCAAAAGCGGCGACGAGATTTTACGCGAGTTACGTTCATTTTCCAACGTGCCTGTGATTATGATTACTGCAAAGGATTTGACAAGGACTAAAGTAGATTTATTACATCTCGGCGCGGATGATTATATAACAAAGCCTTTTGATGTAGACGAGGTTTTGGCGCGGATTGAAGCATCATTAAGGCGATATAATCATGCTCCGACAACAAGTCTGCTGACGTATCAAGATATAATTGTCGATTGCAACGCCAAGCGTGTTACGGTATCGGGAAACGATATATCTTTAACCATGACAGAATATGCAATATTGGAACTCTTTATGCGAAACCCCGAAAAAGTTTTTTCAAAACGAAATCTGTTTGAAAGCGTGAGCGGCGAAGAATATTTAAGCGACGACAATACAATGAACGTACACATCAGTAACTTACGCCAAAAACTGCGAGCAGAGGGGAATTTAGATAATTATATAGAAACGGTTTACGGCATGGGCTACCGTCTTTTCAAAAATTAAGGTTTTCTTTATGTTTCATTCAGAAAATCCTTAAAGTCTTTCCGTATGATATTTGAAAATAGGAACGGAGGCGGTAGTCGTGGAAAATATATTGCTGGAAACAAGAGCAATCGGTATGCGCTATGGGGATTTTGACGCGCTTACAAAAATAAACCTCACACTTAGGCAGGGACGTATATACGGATTTATCGGGGAAAACGGCGCGGGAAAAACAACATTTTTACGAGTTATAACAGGACTTGCAATACCTACAAGCGGCGAGCTTTCCTTATTTGGAAAAACCGCAAAACGTGGTTTAGAAGCGGGGCGCAGACAAATAGGAAGTACCATTGAAGAACCCGCGCTGCACCTTGAATATACCGCCGAAATGAACCTTGAATTACAGCGTGTTTTGCTCGGCAACCCGGATAAAGGCGTGATTGAACAGGTGTTGCGCCTTGTGGGGCTATGGGATAACAAAGCAAAAAAAGTAAAGGATTTTTCCATGGGCATGAAACAGCGTTTGGGAATAGCTTTAAGCATGATTGGAAATCCACAAATGCTGATTTTGGACGAACCCGTAAACGGTCTTGACCCAAAAGGCATTGCTGATGTGCGTTCCATACTGCAAAAGCTGAATAAAGAACAAAAAATCACAATCCTGATGTCAAGCCATATTCTTAACGAACTATACCTGCTTGCCACCGATTACATAATTATTCATAAAGGCAGGATTATAAAAACGCTGACACACGAAGAATTGGCGGAAAAATGTCAAAAATATGTAGTTATTCAAATGGATAATGTTTCTGTCGGCGTAACTGTGATAGAGCGGGAATTGCAAACAAACAACTATAAGGTCATGGAAAACGGAATGGTTCATCTGTACGGTTTTACCCGTGATGTAACCGCCGTTGCAAAGGCGTTACAAAATAACGGAATACTCGTTACGCATATATCCCTATGCGAACAGTCGCTTGAAGAATACTATTTGGGGATAACAGGAGGGGCAAACCATGTATAATCAAACTAAGGTGGAAATGTATAAACTGCGGACATCAAAGTTTTTTTATGCTTCCATTATTGGATTTTTAACACTGTCCGTTATGATTTTTCATGCCAACGTTTTTAGGGATAATTTGGACATTACGGGATACGAGGCTTTTATATACTCAATCAGCGATACTTCATTGCTATTCTTTGCTTCGTTGTTCGTAAGCTACTTCATTGGAAGTGATTTCGCCAACAGAACAATCGACAATGAAATCAGAATTGGGTACAGCAGAATATCCGTTATCTTATCGCGGGTTATCGTCGCGCTTCCCTTTACCGCGCTTTTGTATCTGTTCTATTCTGTACTCCGTGCGGTATTAACGGGACTGGTAAACGGTTTTGGCGAAGAAATGGCAGTACAGGACGTTTTAATACGCATTGTATTATTTACGTTTCAAATTATGGCTGTCACAAGTTTTACCGCGCTTATTATGTTTTGGTGCAAAAAATCCTCGTTGGGAATGATGATAAGCGTTTGTTTTACGGTGGTAACTTGTAATATCCTGCGCGGTTTTTCAGGCGACAATCTGATTTTCAGAGCCACAAGTTTTTATCGCATACAAATGAACCACGAGATAATGACTTCGTCGGATATTGTGTTTTCATTCGTATCTGCGATTGTAAATATAATTGCGGTGTTATTTGCCGCTTACCTTGTATTCCGAAAAGCGGAGTTGAAATAAAAAAGCGGGCGGCGGTGCGGCGGAGTTGCTGAAATAAAAAGCGGGGCGGTGTTGCGGAAGTAAAAAGCGGGACGGTGAGGCGGCTGAGTTGAAATAAAAAATGGGGCGGTGATGCGGCGGCATGGAACTGTATATTTTGATAACAATATTAACGCTTGCGCTGATTACAGTATTGCTTATGTATTTAAGCGTTAAACGTCAATTAAAAAGCATTGATAAGCAGTTACAGGAGAAAACACCGCGCCGACGTTCGGTTTCTGTTGAGCTTTTTAACCGCGATATTAAATCTTTGACACTTACGATAAATCAGGTAATTGAGGATTATAACCAATTAAATTTGAATATGGAAAAAAGCAATCAGTATCTTAAAGAATCCATAGCGGATATTTCCCATGATATGCGAACGCCGCTGACATCAATTATCGGCTATCTTCAATTATTGAAGCGAAGCAAGTTAGAGCCCGAACAACAGCACAATTTGGAAATCGCGCTTGAAAAATCCGAATATTTACGGAAGCTCTTATCGGACTTCTACGAGCTATCCGCATTAAGCGTTAATTCAACGGAAAAGCCGCTTGGAAAGGTCGATTTGGCGGGGATTGTCAGCGAAATAATACTTGAAAACGTTAATGAGTTTTCCGAAAAGAATATCACGCCTGTTTTTAAGCAGTCCGATATACCCGTATTTATCACGGGGGCAGAAAAAGAACTCCAACGGGCGCTTAAAAACCTTGTTTCAAATTGCCTTAAATATTCAAGCGGGGACGTGATTTTTACAATCCGTGAAAGCGACACGGTAACATTGACGATTGAAAATCCCGCCGCAAACCTCAAAAATATTGACGTGAACCGTCTTTTCGATAGATTTTACAAAGGCGGCAATACGGCAAGAAATGAGGTAGGAACAGGATTAGGGTTAGCAATAGCACGAATGATAATTGAAAATATGGGAGGGCGGATAATAGCTGATGTAACCGATGATGTTTTTTCGGTAGAGCTGAAATTTTCAAACCGGACAGAATTTCAAACCTGACAGAATAACACAATTTTTTGATACGTGAAAAACCCTTGTATTTCAAGGCTTTTTTCGGAATTGTGGCAGCGGGGGAAGGATTTGAACCCTCAAAGACGGAGTCAGAGTCCGCAGTGTTACCGTTACACCACCCCGCTATTTAATTCATCGGCTATCGCATAGTCTATATCAGAAACGCAAAAATTTCAACAGAAATATTACAGTTCTACTTGCACTTAGCTTTTGAAGCCTATGCCGCAAGGCACAGAGCTTCAAAAGCTATTAGTCCGTGAGTGTGCATTTTGCCCGTTTTTACTCGCCCGCCCCCATCAGAGAGCCCTCATCAGAGCGTTCCCCTCAGAACACGCCCACCAGAACATTCTCCTCAGAAAGTCATCACCAGAGTGTGCTTATCCGCCTGTGACCGCGTCCTCGGCGGCTTTACGGCGCAACGCCTCGTTCTCGCACCACTCTTTTGCCTCAGCGAATCCATATTCGTAAGCTGTGCGAATCATTTCATCCACTATGGCATCAAACTCAGCATCGCTGTTTGCGTATATTGCGCGCCAAGAACCGTCTTTTATAGTCGTTTGCAGGCTTGTCCAGATAGTGTTAAGCTCGCGGCTTTTGCGCTCCGCTGTGTATGTGGATGCGATAGCGACAGACTTACGCCCTTCCGCCGTAAACCAATCGTCCGGTTGGGTAAATCCCGTCCAGTCGCGCCATGATTGCTCGATTGGTGTTACCGGTCTGCTCAAATTGGTGCTTTCCCAAAACTCCCAGTTAAAAGTTTGCCCGCTCGGTGATTCAGGATTTACGGCATCTAACGACCAAGTGGTGTTGTTATGCTCAAATGTACCGCGCCTGTACGTCCCTGAGTACCCATTATACTCAATAATCGTGTTTTCTTTATCTATCTGGCTTTGTATGCCAAGCGGTGTCATGTACGGTTCTCCGTTTTCGTCATAGTCCCAGGTAACTCCTTGCGGCCCGTAATTGTAGCATAAAACACCCTCAGGGGTGCTGAACCAGTCAATTATCTCCATGCAAAGCTCAGGATAATTTGAGGTTGCGCCAATTGCCCACGGGCGGTTTCCTCCGTATACGTTCAAACCGTCCGCAAGATTCAGTTGGTCCTGCGCTACCACAGGCATCATAATCTTACCCTGCTCTTTGTGAGCATCAGTATTGAAAACCTCGGCAATCCACTTAAAGATATTAAACATAGCCGCGCCTGTTGTGTACTTCTCCACAACGTTATCCCATGTTTGGGTCATTGAGTCGGGGTCATACAATCCGCGCTGATACAGCTGGTTGTAGAACCTTAAACAGCGCACATACCAACCGTCCGGCTCAAGACAGCTCTCCCATTCCTGCGTGTTGACATTGTAAAGTCCGAAGTTAAACTCCTCCCAACCATAGAGCGCGGCTGTGCTCTTGACCATCATAACCATGTCGCCGTCCCATTCGGGGAAAGACGAAACGGCATATGTTTTTGTGCCAACGGACGATACAGGTTCAAGCGCGACCATAGCTTCAAGTACGGGGATAAAGTCTTCAAGTGTGTTAATTTCGGGCTTGCCAAGCTCGACGTATAAGTCCCAGCGCAGATGCGGATAGTAGTAGTACGCGGCGTGGTCTTCTGCGTTTCCTGCGATATTATGTCCAAAACCGTGTAACGTTCCCGTAATCGACTGGTTTTTTCCAAGCGCGTACGGAAAATAGGTTGCAATATTCAGACCGTAGTCCCTAAGCAAATCATCTTCCATCCAGTCAAACAGCAGTCCTGCCGCGGCGGCATCCTTATACTCGTCGCCGTCAGAACCGAATATAATGATGTCCCCAAGAAACCCTGATTCCATTCGCGTATCGAATGTTCCTGAGGGGTCGTCGATTATTGTGAATGTGACGTTGAACTTCTCCTTGAGGATTTCTGCGCCCCATCCTCCCATTATGCCGCTGTAGTTAGCAAGCTGCGAGTAGACAACGAGGTTGATTTCCTCACGGTTGCGACCGCCGCCGCTACCGCCGCTACATGATACCGCTATCGGCAGCAAAAGCGCGACTGTAAGAATTACCGCTATGATTTTGATTTTCTTCATGTTTTATACAATCCTTTCCGGCTCAGAAGATTTGCGTTTATGATCTTCTGAGCCGAAAAGACCAACGCTGTTTGAAACTTGTTTTCAAACATTCCCTCCATAATAATTTCATAATTCGTTTCTTATTTTGTGTTATCTCGCCTTTTGAAGTTCTCCACAACTCCCCCTACCCTTTCACCGCTCCGAGCATGAGCCCTTTTTGAAAATACCTCTGCATGAACGGGTATACCATTAAAATCGGAATAATCGTCACCATGGCAACCGTCAGCCTGATTGTGCGACCGCTAAGTGCGGAGTCGAGTATCTCCTGTGTCACCTGACCGCTCGGCGACACCAACGCCCCGATATTGGAAGCCTGCGTGAGGTATATATACAGCCTGTGTTGCAAGGTGTATAGGTTCGGCGACGCGCTCATAAGAATAATTGAATCCATGAACGAGTTCCAATGCCCCACCGCTCCAAAGACCGCAATCGTCGCAAGTATCGGCTTGCAGAGCGGAAGTATCAGCTTAAAAAATATGGTAAAGTGACCCGCCCCGTCAAGGCTCATGCTTTCCTCCAACTCCTTAGGCAACGACTCGATGTACGTTTTTGCGAGGATAATGTTAAAAGGCTGAACGATACCGGGTATCACATACCCCCAAAAGTTGTTCGTCAAACCAAGCATGGACATATTTGTAAACCACGGAATCAGCCCCGCATTAAAAAACATTGTTATTACTATAAATCGGTATACAAACTTGCGGGCGAACATCTTTTGCTGTGTCACTAAAAACCCGACAAACGCTGATGCTAAAACCATTGTTATCGTTCCGATTATCGTGCGTGACACCGTAACCCAAGCCGCATCAAAAAGCTCACTTACATTAAGCAATGCCGCATAGTTACTGAGGTGAAATCCGACAGGATAAAGGTTTACCAACCCTGCTTGCACCGCCCTGTTATCACTCACCGTATTGATAAACAGATAGTAAAACGGGAATATGCACACAATGGTGAACAGCAGGAAAAACAACCCGTTGAAGAAGTTAAATACCCTGTCCCCTACCGTTAATTTATATTCACGCATAAAAACTCCCCCTTTACACAGCCCTACACTATGGATTCGCCGCGCACATATTTAGACAAGCTGTTAGCACCGAACAATAATGTCACACTAATAAGTGATTTCAGCATACCAATCAGCGTTGCAAGCGAAATGTTGCTCCCGTCGCCGATACCGATATTATAGACATAAAGGTCAAGCACCTCAATCGTAGATTTGTTGGCGGCATTGCTGAAAACAAAATACTGGTCCATACCGTTTGAAAGAATGTTTGAGATAGACAGCAGGAGCAGCACAAAGAATGTCGGCATAAGTCCGGGCACGGTGATATGCCAAATTCTCTTGTATCTCCCTGCGCCGTCAACAGTCGCCGCTTCGTATAGCTGCGGGTCAATGCCCGATATGGCGGCAATATAGATTATCGCGCCCCATCCAAGCCCTTTCCACGTACCCCAAGCCCACATTTTTATCCAAATGTTATCGCCTGAGAGCAAGAAGTTTGTGCCCTCTTCGATTAAACCCAAACTTATCAGAAGCCAGTTTACAAACCCCTCTGTCGAAAACAGCGCGAAAGCAACGCTGTACACCAACACCCAGCTTATGAAGTTAGGTATTGTGGTAAGTGTTTGCACTATGCGCTTTGAGTTTATCGAACGAAGCTCCGTTAGGCAAATCGCAAACATTATGGGAAGCCATGAGGTCGCGATTCCAAGTCCGCTCATTGCGAAGGTGTTTGTCAGCACTCGCCCGATGTTTGCGCGGAAAGCGGGGTTTGAGAAAAGAAACTCGAACCACTTAAATCCGACAAAATCGTTCATTGAGAGTTCAAATCCGGGTGTATAGTCAAAAAATACATAACGCCAGCCCCACAACGGCAGGTACGCAAACAACGCCACCATTACAAGAAACGGCAGAATCATCATAAACAGCTTGTACTTCGCATCCATTGCGTAAGGCTCGTCCTTTGGCGGGTGCGGCAATCGTATCCACAGAAAAGCCGAGCTTGCCAATACCAACACAAAGAGCACGGCATACAGGGTAATCCCCATAGGCATGAGGGGTTGCACACGCTCAGGATTTGATGTGTGTAAAAAGCCCTCGTATGCAACAAAACGCAGAATTATAATTCCGATAAGCCCCAGTATTGCCGATAAGCCTGCTGTAAATGTACATAAACGGCGCATTTTCAAATTACCAAGACTCATACAAAACGATGCGGCAAAAGCGGCAACCGCAATTGCCGTTATCACCGCTCCGATGTATGTGAACGTGAGCGGAGCTTGCGTAATCCATCCTCTGTCGAGAGCGCGAATAAAGTTATTCCCGATTGTTGAATATGACATTGCATTGGTAAACAACGAATCATGCCTTGAAATTAACTCGCTGACCCGCACAGGGTTAAACTCCGAAACAAACGCAGTTAAAAAGACTATACCCAGAAAAATCCGATAAGGTATCATAAAGATGCTCAGTGACTTATTGGTAGCTTGTTCCGTCATAATCTCACACCTTTCAAAAACAATGTAACTCGCTGTTGATACTCTCCGCTTCATTTTGCTTGGTCTTGCCGCGTAAGCCTCGCCGCAAAAGCGCAACGCCTCGCCTTAAAACCCACAGCACTTACGGGGCGATATACTCAAAAGTTACGGATAAGGTTTCTATCTGCGTAAGCCTGTAGTTTTCCAAAAAGATGGGCGACGCGTCAGAAAGACTGCCCTCAAACACTCTGGCTTCCGCAGGAACATCAGAAACCCACTCGTTGTACAGATTCACCCTTGTCGTCACGGGGTTGTCGTTAGTAGTGTAGGGAATACCGACATACTCGGCTTGCTCGCCGTTTATAAGAAGCTCCGTGATGTTCATGTAATAGCCCGGATAAATTATCTCTCCGTTCATCAAACCAACCGCCGTAAACGCGAAACCGTCTGCATATCCCGCTCCCGTTCCCGTGAAATCAAGCGATACTGTATATATTCCCTCACCCGTCACTTCCACATCGCTTGCGATTAGACCCGCCGCGATTTGCTCAGGTTGATAGTTATCGCCGACACTGTATTGCAGTGACCAATCTCCGCTGGAGAACATAATCCAAGCGTAGGCTTCGTCTGCGGAAAGCACCGTTTCGGGGCGGTCTGCGGCTATGGAAAGAGTTTGCGCCATGCTTGCTTCGGCAGCGGCTATAATATCCTCCGCCGACATATCGGAGCGAGCATTTACATCACGGCTTTGAAACAGCGCGAGCAGCTCCGGCGCAACTATCGTGTGCGTATCATTTCTGTCAAATAATCTGCCGTGTTCAGGTGTGTAGCCTGTGTCCCAAAGAATCGGCACAAAACCGTATTTGTCGCAGTTATCGAGAAAGTTAGTAAAGAATGTCAGTCTGTCGTCGCCCTCATTGTCAAGCACGCCCCACTCACCGAGCACCACACCGTAACCCATTTCGGTGAACTTTACAAGCGAACCGAGCAATGTATTCATTTCCTCGACTTCGCCCGTTCTGCCCCATGAACCGATACCTGACGTGTCGCCGCAATAGCTCCAAGGGGTGTAATAATGTACGGATAACATCAGTCTTTCCGCAGGGTCAACGGGCATCACAAAACGCTCGTCGGTCGTCATTCGCACGTCTGTATTATAACCCTTCATAAGTAAAAATCTATGGGGATTGTAGCCCTCGCTCGAACGTATAAGGTCAACAAACACTTGTGAAAGATAAGTAAGGAGCTTATAACATTCGTCCTCAGTTAATGTACCGCCCGCAGGGCTGAAAGGCGTTCTGTCGTTGAAGCGGTTGCCCCATTCTTCGTTAGCGGGTTCAAAAATCAAACGATAATCGTAATCTTCAAATCTGTTCGCGATTTGCCCCCACATGGATATAAATAATTGCTCTGCAAAATCGCGCCATGCTTTATCGGGATGCCCGAACATACTCCACCATCCATGGTCCCAGTGGTCATTTATAATAACGAACATATCTTCGTTTAGTGCGTAATTTACTATTTCCTCAACTCGGTCGAGGTATGCAGGGTTAATGGTGAAGTCACCATTTTCAAAGTCTATCGCATTTGTCCATGCAACGGGTATTCGCAAGGTTTTGAACCCTGCGTTTCTCATTCCTGTTATCATTTCCTGTGTGGTCACAGGATTGCCCCACATTGTTTCGTAGATTTCGGGGGCGCGGTTGGGTATACGGTCACGGGAGTCACACGATTCCATTGTGTTGCCGAGATTTATGCCATACCCCATGAGCCGTGCCATTTCTATTGATGTCACGTTTTTTGCTGAGTCAACTCCGCCCTTTGGCGCACATCCCGCAATAAGTGAAAAAGTTACAGCCAATACTACAATTGTACATAATAGCCTAAATTTTCTTTTCATAAGCCTTAGCCTCAATCAATTATGATGCAATGGTGTTGTAAAGTGGAATTGTCCCATTTGGGGACAATTCCACTCTTACGGTTATCTTACTTCTTCTTGCCCTTTATTACGACTATCACAACCACAGCTACGAGAACTACAGCACCGCCGATAATCGCTATGAGCATCCATGTTTCAAGTCCTGCTTTTTCCGTCGTTTCATCTGCACCTATCGGGTCAATGACCACAGGCGGAGGTGGGTCGTTATTCACAGGCTCTGACGGAGTAATCGGTCCGCCGCCAAACGGGTTGTCAGCATCAATGTCTGCCAACGCGAGTGTTACTTCTAATTTACTAAACTCACCGAATGCGTTGATACTTGACACCACAGGGGTTTCCGTCCATCCGCTGTTTAATGTAACCCTGATTCCGCCGCGCTCAACGCCGACTTCTATGTTCCCTGCTTCAAAGGAAATATCATTGCCGTCAACCTTTATACTGTCTATGTATGCCGCTACAAACGCAGGGTCTGCTCCGAAGTCGGAATCAACGCAGATGATATATCCGCCCCAACCCGCTTCGCCATAAGTCACCGTTTCGCTACCCATGTCAAGCGTTACCGTAAACGGAACGCCAAACTCAAAAGCTACGCCCTGTTCGGGGAAATCCCACCAGTCGCACATGCCAGGGTCGTCCGCGCTTGCGGGGTGTCCTGCTGAGAATGTGAACGTGCCGCCAATCCATGCAGTACCGCCTGAGGGAGTTTCACCGGGTTCTTCTGCGGCAGGGGGCATACCCATTCCGTGTACAATGAACTCAATTTCGAGCGTGTTAAACTCACCAAGCTCAACAGGGTCTACAGGCTGTTCCGTTACATCGCCGTTCCACTTATTGGCAAGCGTAAGGCGCAGTCCCGCTCCGCTTCCGTCAATGGCTTCCATACCCTCGGCGTTGATGTACACGTCACCCATGTCCACTTCATTGCCGTCTAACTTAAACGAGAGTATTTGCGCGGAATTTGCATCACGGAAGATTTTAACGTCTGTGTATGGGTTTGGTATGTTTGTTTCTATCGCAATGTAGTTGCCGTCGCCAAACGATACTGTTTCGCCAAAGTCAATGGCTATCGTTGCAGGTGTGCCAATGGTGAATGTAGTCGCCGCAACATCACCTAAATCCCACCCGTCAACGGGGTCCATTTGCGCGCCGAACTGTGCTGTGTATTCTGTGCGCTCTACTCCGTGAACAATGAACACTATTTCCATTGTTGAAAACTCGCCAAGCGTGACGGGGTCAACGGGCTGTGAAAGAATATCGCCGTTCCATTTGTTGGTCAGTGTAAGCCGCAGTCCCGGTCCGCTTTCGTCAACAGCCGCTTTTCCTTCGGCATTGATGAGCGTTCCGCCTAAAGAAACTTCTTCACCGTCAAGTTTTAATGACAGCACTTGAGCAATTCCGGGGTCTGTGAAGATTGTTTCGCCGCCAAACGGGTTAGGCATGTCTGTTTCAATGGCAATGTAGTTGCCGTCGCCGAACGAAACTGTTTCACCAAAGTCGATAGCTATCGTCGCAGGCTCTCCAACCTTAAATGTTGTCATCGCAACGTCGCCCAGCTCCCACCCATTGACAGGGTCCATCTGCGCTCCAAACCATGCCGTGTACTCGCCGTCATCGGCAAGTGCCATAATGCCGAGCGGAATAAGTGTCATGAGCATGATTGCCGCCATAACAATCGGTAATAAGCGTTTTTTCATTTCAAATCCTCCATTTTTGTTTTTAATCGTTTATCTTTGTGTTTTGCGAACTCCCACAGAGTGAAGCTCTTCCGACAGTCTACCATATATTTCTAACTTGTCAATCATGTTTACTTGTTTTCTTTGTTTATTTTTGGTAACTGTTCAGAGGATATTATTTTTTGAGCGGTTTCGCTTTTGAAGCATGCGCCTTGAAGATTTTTCGCTAGCACGGGTCTTGTCGCCCTACATACGCGAAAAATTCAATTCGCACGCTTCAAAAGCTATCCCCCGCTTCAAAACGAATACCCGGGGCGTTGCCGTCTACATCAAACTGCACCTTGCCGCCTTCGAGCCTTGCTCTGACAGTCGCCTGCTTGTTGCCGAGCCTGTCATACAAATCAATCGACTGCTCGGTGACATTGTAAGCGCGGATTGTGACATTTTCGTGATAGTCGTATTCCGCCGTATCGTCACGCCCCAGTGCAATCAGCGTATTCTCCCTGACAAACACAGGCATTGTCAAGTAGTCATACTTGCCGCTGACTATCTGACCGCCCTCTATGACCTCACCCGTGAAGAAGTTTGTAAACCTGCCCTTCGGCAAATACACATCGCAGTGACCGTCGCTGAAAAACACAGGCGCGACAAGAATACTGTCGCCGAACATATATTGCTTATCGAGAGTATAACATAGCGGGTCGTCGGGAAACTCAATCGCCATAGAGCGCATCACGGGAACGCCTGTTTGCGTAGCCTTGACGGACTGCGCGAAGATATACGGCATAAGAGAGTTCTTTGTCTTTGTAAAAAGCCGCAGAACATCAACAGATTCCTCGTCATAAAGCCATGGAACGCGATAGGAACTGCTTCCATGCAAGCGCGAATGTGTCGAAAACAATCCGAATGCAATCCAACGCTTATACACATCGGCTGTAGCCGTATGCTCAAAGCCGCCGATGTCGTGACTCCAAAAGGCAAAACCGCAGGAAGCAAGCGACAGTCCCCCGCGCAGGGTTTCAGCCATCGCCTCAAAGGTCGCCTCGCAGTCACCGCCCCAATGCACGGGAAACTGCTGACCGCCCGTTGTCGCGCTTCTGGCAAAAAGCACGGCATTCCCCTTGCCTTTTTTGCGTTCAAGAAACTCAAACACAACCTTATTATATAAATAAGCGTAATAGTTGTGCATTCTTTGCGGGTCAGAACCGTCAAACCAACGCACATCATCTGTCGGAATACGCTCACCAAAATCGGTTTTGAACGAGTCCACCCCCATATCGACCAAGGCTTCTAACTTATCGGTATACCACGCACAAGCCGCAGGGTTGGTAAAGTCCACTATCCCCATACCCGGCTGCCACAAATCCCATTGCCACGGTTTTCCGTTGGTTTTACAAAGCAAAAGCCCTTTTTCTGCCGCTTCATCAAATAGCGGGGATTTCTGACCGATATACGGGTTTATCCAAACGCATACACGAAGCCCCTTTTCGTGCAAGCGCGAGAGCATGGGCGCAGGGTCGGGAAACATCGCGGAATCCCATGTGAAATTACACCACTCGTATTCTTTCATCCAAAAGCAATCGTAGTGAAAGACCGAAAGCGGTATATCGCGCTTGCTCATTCCGTCAATGAAGCTGTTCACGGTTTCTTCGTCATAATTCGTGGTGAACGAGGTAGACAGCCACAGCCCAAATGACCAAGCGGGCGGGAGCGGTGGCATACCCGTCAATGCCGAGTAGTTTGAAATTGCGGCTTTCGCGTTGCCGCCGCCTATGACGTAGTAGCAAAGCTCCTCCCCTGCTACTGAAAACTGCAAACGAGATGCCGATTCCGAAGCAATCTCATAGCTGACACGTTCGGGATGGTCAGCAAATACACCGTAGCCTTTTGAAGAAACATAGAAAGGCACGCTTTTATACGCAATATCTGAGGATGTACCCCCGTCCTCGTTCCAAATATCCACGCTCTGCCCGTTTTTCACAAACGGAGTAAAGCGTTCACCCAACCCGTAAATGTACTCGTCTACGGCAAGGTCGAGCCTTTCGCGAAAATAAGGCCCGTCGTTTGTCGTCAAATACGCCGCTTGCTTGTAGGCGGAGCGTATAAGCCGCTCTCCGTCGCAGGTCACGGTGAGCGTGTAGCCGCCTTTTGTCAGAGTTGCCGTCATTTTCCCTGACTTGATTATATATTCTTCATCGGTTTCCGCAAAACTCAGCTTTTGCGGGTCGGTGTATAACTCAAACGAGGGCTTATTCGGCATCGCATTTTTGTAATGATAGAGCTTAACGCCGAGTATGTCCTTTCTCGGCGCGGTAATCTCAAGGGTCAAGAGGGGACCTGCCAAGGTTTGCCCTCTATGATGCACTTCAAACGGCGCGATATATGCCGTGAAACGTTTCTCCGTAAACTCAACACTGCGAATTTCGGCACACCCAAAAATGGAAACACCGGGCTTTGGCATCCAATATCCGTCTGTAAACTTCATTTAAGCACCCTCTTTTATTAAATTTTCAAGCGCGTAAAGTGCGTTACGCCCTCTCTACTGCGGCGCAAATGTCCGCACTTTACGCGTTTTGCGCTTTCTTTAAGCGTTTTGCTCTCTAAAAACTCTCTGCCTCACAGCGAATGTCCGCGCTTGATGCACCGACAGCAAACGTCACCGATTTCGGAGCAATCGAAAATGCGGATTCTTTCTCGTCAAACAATCTCAGCTCCTTAACAGGAACATTAAATGTCACGGTCTTTAACTCCCCGACCTCAACATTCACACGCTCAAACCCGCACAGCTTCTTAATCGGAGCTTTTACGGGAACACCGCGAAGCTCTGCGTAAAGCTGTACTACCTCGTCGCCCGCCATATCCCCGACATTTTTGACATTGCATGACACGGTATATGCCGTTTCGTCCGAAGATACCTTAATATCCGAATACTCAAACTCAGTATAACTCAAGCCGAAACCAAACGGGTACTGAACGGGCTTGTCGAAATACATATATGTGCGCGGGTGGTTTATAATGTCATAGTTATCCATAGGGGGCAAATCGTTCTCGGACAAATACCATGTCTGCGACAAACGCCCTGCCGGGTTATACCGCCCGAACAGCGTGTCAGCAACAGCCGAACCGACATCCTGCTCACCGTGCGCGGTGTACATTACCGCTCTCACGCATTTTTCCTCATTCGGAAACGCATACGGATAGCCTGCGATAAGCAGTAAAATTATATTCTTGTTGACCGCCGAAACCTTTTCGATAAGCTGTTTCCAGCGTTTGGACAGTTCAAGTGAGGGGCGGTCAAAGCACTCGCGCCCATTAACGAGCGGATGATTGCCAAGCGCGATTATAACCGTGTCGTTCTTTCTTGCGGCGTTTGCAATCGGCGCAAGCATGTCTGTTAACTGCTCAACCTTCAAGCTCTCCGCAAGGTTATCAATAACGGTTTTTTTCTCTTTTTCTTCATCGTAGCGGTTGCCAAAGAGAAAACTGTGCGGAAGAAAATCACCCGTTTTTTCGTCACGCAAAAACAGTTCCATTGTAAACCAGCCCCACACGGCATCCGCCTTACAGGCAAGCTGTAAATCATCCGTGAGATTCAAATACTTTCCTGTTTTGCTGTGGCGGTATGAAACGGAGTTGAAGCCCCAGTCAATTTCCTCAAAAACCGTGCGCGTTTTTATATCGCCGTCATACGCAATCATGCCGTTTTCATCAACACGTAGCCATGCGTTGTTCTTTTTACTGCGAATAACACAAAGGTCGTGCATTTCAATTGTGTCAACCTTACCCTTTGCCATTATCTTTTGAATAGCGGCGAGCGGGGTTGTCGCGTGAGGTGGCTTACCCGAATACCAGTCAGGTCTGTTTTTGCTTGCCAAATCACCAACAACAAGCACTTTTCCGCATTTTTCAGGGTCGAGCGGCAGTAAACCGTCATTTTTAAGCAAAACAACGCTTTTATGCGCGGCCTCGAACGCTACCGCCGAATGTTTGTCGTCGCACAACTGCGATTTTTCTATTGATGAGTAAGGATTGACCTCTTTCGGGTCAAACTGTCCCAAACGAAAACGTGTTCTAAAGGTGTTTGCTACGGCTCGGTCAATGTCCCCCTCGGTAATAAGCCCTTTTTCAAGAGCAGTACGAGCCGCACCTGTGACGATTTCGTCCTTTTGAACGGGAAAACAGTCCGCTCCCGCTTTTATGGCAAGCGCAATCGCCTCCGCTTGTGTTTCGCAGTAATGGTGGTGCGTGACCATCTGCGGCAGGTCGTCGCCATCGCTGACAATATAGCCCTCACAACCCCATTTTTCCCTGATGTACTCGACATTTTCGGGGTTGATTAGGCATGGAACACCGTTTATTTCGTTGTATGCCGCCATGACGGAAAACGCCTTACCTTCAACAAATGCGTATTCAAACACACGCAGATAATACTCCTGCTTTACCCTCTCGCTGATGTTTGTTGACGTAGAAAGACGGTCTTTTTCCATGTTGTTTCCGTAAAAATGCTTAGGCGCACACGTCGCTTTCAAGTAATAAGGGTGGTCGCCCTGAACGCCGCGAATGAGGTTTGCCGCGAGCTTTCCCGCAAGATACGGGTCCTCGCCGTATGCTTCCTCGTTGCGTCCCCAACGCGGGTCACGCTCCATGTCAATAGTCGGAAACCACAATGTCAGCCATTGCGAATGGTCGTCAATTTCGTACCAAATCCGCGCCTCAGTACCTATAACATCACCCACGCGGAACAACAAATCTTTGTCCCATGTGCATGAAAGTCCGATTGGCTGCGGAAATACCGTAGAGTTACCGCATGGCCATTGGTCATGGTGCTTACGCACTAAAAGACCGTGCGCACCCTCAGCACCGATAGAGTAAGCCTTAATACCCAACCCGGGAACTGCCGCCTGTCTGGAGGGGAGCAACCCGATTTTTTCTTCGGGCTTAAGCTGTGAAAGAAGATACTTAACACGCTCTTCTAACGGTAATGTATGGTCAAAAATCGGACTTGTCATTACTCTGCACCCTTGTCGGCGTTGTCCGCTTTGTCAGCTTTGTCAGCTTTGTCAGCTTCGTCGGCGTTGTCAGCTTTGTCCGTCGCATCAGCTTCAGCGGTTTTTTTGCTGTCGGCGGGTTCATCCGCCGCGGCAGCTTCAGCGGCTTTGACGGCTTTATCCAAAAAGCCCTTGCCCGATAAGGCTGTAACAAGTCCTGCGAATCCGACAAAAACAAACGAAATACCAATAAGCATACCGCCAGTGAACAACAGAGCCAATGTTCCTATGACGGGATAGATAACCAAAAGAAGCGCGAAGATAATTATCAAAACTCCGGCGGTTATGCTCCACGCCTTGCCCTTTTCACCTTTTCTCTCCGAGCTGAAACTTCCTGCTATTTTAGTGATACCCGCAAAGAACGCCCAAAACGCAATGAACAGCTCTGACAGCACGAGCCCGTACAGCTTGGTTCCGGGGTAGAACATAATTAGTGCCGAAAATAGGATGCTGATGATACCGATTACGATGTCCCAGCCCTCACGCATGTCTTTCATCGTAAAATATCTGGCAAGCGCATTTGCTCCGTAGATAAAAATTACAACCGGGACTAACCAAAAAACTGAAATTATCGGGCCTGTCAGGGTTAAAATACCTGCGATTATCAGCAGTAGTGCGGCTATGACCGCAAAAATCCTCATACCAACTGACATCTCCTTGATTGTAAACCCACCGCTCATTTTATAGTACCTCCTGTTATATCTTTTTTTTATTGCGCGGGATTTAATCTCGGCGTGTCAGCGTGAACGTGTCGGCGTGATTCTCCCTGCGCGGAAACTATTATATCATGTATTTATTTTTTTGAAAGTCTAATTTTCAAATTGCCGTGTAAATACTGTGTAAACAATATGCGGCAGCTTTTTTCCACAAAACCCTGCAAGTCCCCACAAAGCCCTACAAAGCCCTACAAAGCCCTACAAAGCTCCGTAAAACCCTGCAAGTCCCTACAAAGACAAAGCCCCAAATTGAATACTTTCCAAATCAAGCTCACAGCCGGGCAGAAATACAAGCGAAACCTTGCCCTGTCCCGTAATCGGTTTTTCTAAGGCAAACGTCTGTTCCCTGTAGTCGTCGGCGCGCGGCAAGGTCAGCATGTGCATTTCTGTACCCGTAGTCCCCGTGTCGCTTTCAAAGTCCACACGCACCGAGTTTGACGGAAGCGCAGACCGCCAACACAGCGTTACTGCCGCTGCCCCCGCAATACCGAAGTCCATATCGTCAAAAAGTATTGACACATTGTTCCCGATACCCTCGACAGCACTACCGACAACCGAAAAATTATCGCCGTAAATACCGTCATTTTCAGCGGCATACAGCTTTGCAAACGCCTTGTGCGGCATTGCAAACTGAAATCCCTTTATATGAACCTTATCATGGAAAACAAGACACAGCGTAGTGACACCCCGCAAGCGGCGCGGCAGCTTATAAGACACCTCGACATACGTATTCCAAATGTGACCCTTGTCGTAATGCGCCGTGTATACGCACTCGCCCCCGTCGCTCGGCATACCCTCCCATATTTCAAAGTCGAACGGGTCGCCGCCGAGCGGGAAAAGCCAAAGCGTTATCTCATCAGAGCCGAAAGAGCCGAAGTCAATACCCGAAAATCCGACATGGGTTTCGTCAAGCCGCCTTGTGGCAACACCTCGGTCATTGCCGCTGCCCGGCTCGTGGTTGCAAGCATTGTACAGCCCTGCCGACAAAAACTCATAAGGATTAAAGTACGGCTGCCCCATGCCCGTAACCTCGGTTTCGAGAACACTGATAAGCGATGCGTGCTCTCGTCCGTTATCAGCAGAGCAACGGATATAGCCCGCTCCGTCGCCTTTGGGAATAATAGTCGCGCCAAGTCCATTGTCCCATATACGTAGCTCTCCCATCGGGCTGTCAATACCGCCCGCATCCGTGAGCCGCCATGTCAAATCGCTGTATGTTGCGTTTGCGGGATAGATTTTTGCTGAAATATCATACTGGTCGGCGGCATTTGCCGTAAGCTCGATTTTGCGAATCGGAATATCCTTTTGACAAATTTCAACATTCACCGTCGGAGCAATTTTATCCGTGCGCTTGACGATAGCGAGTAGCTTTCCGTTAAATAACCGACGGGTTGCGGCTTGATATGATTCGTAATCCGTAGAGTCACCGTTGTCGAGCGCAAGAAGCTCACCGTTCTCCACGCTGACATTTACGCGGCAGTTGGCGTTTTCTACCGCCCTGCCCTGCGCATCCAGTGCGGTTATGGTTACAAAGTCTAACGGCTCTCCGACACATGACGTATTTCCCCACAAATGAACCACGCCCTCAATATGTTGCACAGCACACTCATCGTATGAAGCCGTTTCCATTTTCAACGCCACAGCATCACCGAATGATTGCCGCTCCATTGATGCAACAAGCCTCCCGTTCTCGTCATAAGCCTCCGCTCGCAAAACACCCTCTTTGTAGGGTACTTGCCAACTTTCTATCCATTTTTCCAAATGCTTTTCGCTCGCGCTTAAATCCGCTTCCCCAATCTTTTCGTCACCCAGAAACAGAGCAACACGCGGGGCATTTGAACAAACACGCACATCAATTAGCTGACCCGGCGAAAAATCCCAATACGGGAACACATGCACAAACGGGTCTTTTTTATAGTCCGTCCATGCCGCTTTGAAGATGTAGTATGAATCTTTTTCAAAACCCGCCGTATCTACCTGTCCGAAGTAGCAGTTCTTTGTGTGATACGGTGTCGGTTCGCCGAGATAATCCGTACCCGTCCAAACAAACTGTCCGAGCGAAAACGGAGCGGCAAAGTCATTTCTTATACAGGTTTCTACATTCTTTGCGCCCCAGCTTGTTGTGGTATTGCCAAGTGCCGAGCATTGCAAATCGTCGTCGGCAAGCACAGAACGCGACAGCGGAAAATGATAAACGCCCCTGCTCTGTAAGGTTGAGCTTGTTTCCCCGCCGTATATAACCCAGTCGGGATATTTCTCACGGTGCTCGTGGTAGAGGTTCTCATTGTAGTTGTACCCGATAATCTTGAAAAGCTCCACGCATTTTTGCGTATTCTCCCACGTCATGTAGTTTGAACACAGTGTCGCTTTTGCGTTCTCCTTAGGGTCATGCTTTTTAACGAGTCCAATCAATCGGCTGAGGGTTTTCATACCGTCCTCAAAATCAATATGCGTATCGTGAATCTCGTTGCCGACACTCCATAGAATTATGCACGGGTGATTGCGGTCACGGCGAATCCAAGATGCCGCATCACGCTCCACCCACTCGTCAAAAAATCTCGAATAGTCGCCCGGTGTCTTAGCTCGCAACCAGATGTCCGTAAGCTCGCTCATTACCAAAAATCCCATTTCGTCGCAAAGGTCCATTAGCTCAGGGGCGGGCGGATTGTGGGCTGTGCGTATGGCATTAACCCCCATTTTACGCAGAATATCCAACTGCCGCCGTGCCGCTTCCCTGTAAAACGCCGCTCCGAGCGAGCCGAGGTCGTGGTGCTGACACACGCCCTTTATTTTCACTTGCTTTCCGTTGAGTAAAAGTCCCCTGTCGGGGGTAAACTCCGCTGTTCTAAAACCGATACGTGTATCTGTCGTATCTGTTACCATATTGTCAACAACCAACTCGGAACGCACGGTATAAAGTTTCGGATTATCAATGTCCCACGTTTCAAGCTCAATCTCGGTATCAATGTCAGTATTTTCGAGTAGCCTGTGCCTAATCTCGTATGGGCTTCCGTCTGTAACAACCTCAGCCTCCACCTGCCATGTCCATTTTCCGTCTGTAAGTGCTGTCGTTATGTATATCCCGTCAGGCGCGAAATGACAGGTATTTCGGGTAACTAACCAAACATTGCGGTAAATTCCCGCACCCGTGTACCAGCGCGCACTTCGTCCGTCAAAGTTGACGGTCACTTCAACCTCGTTTGCTCCTTCCTTAACAAACTCCGTAATGTCAATCTCAAATGTTGTATAACCATACTTCCACTCACCTGCAAATTGCCCGTTAACATGAAGCGTTGTGTTCATGTATACACCCTCAAATCGCAGACTGAATTTTTTACTTTCTAAGTATGGTTCGCCCGTGTGCTGGGTAATGTTCAGTACCTTAGTGTATTTTCCGACCCCGCTTTTGTAATGGTTTTCAGCATCACTAATAAGCCAGTCATGCGGCAAGCTCACCGACTTCGGCTCTCCTCCGTCGAGTGAAAACTTCCAATCTTGATTGAGTAGCATTTTTACCATATGTATACAATCCTTTCCGGTTCATGAAGGCTTGCGTATATGGTCTTCTGAACCGGAAAGACCCACGCTGTTTGAAACTCGCTTTCAAACGTTCCCTACCTCTCCCCAAATCTAAAATGTTATACCGTTTCTTTTTGAATAGCCGTTGCTTTCAAAATTATTTCCGTTTTCTCTCAAACGCTCCGCAAGGAGAGCCCGATGACTCTAACACGGCAATAGACGGAAGTTTTGCTGTCTTAAACCCAAAAAACCTGCAAGCTCTCGGCTGTCTTGGCTCCCATGTAACAGCAAAGTAAACACATTGATAACAGTCTACTCTATTTTCCGTGTTGTCCATCAATCTCCGTATTTGTCCCGTTTTTCGGGCATCGTCTTTGGTCGGTTGCTAAAGGCGGTTTGCCTTGCCCGTCTTACAGGCAGTTGCTAAAGGCGGTGCTCCTTGCCCGTCTTTAGTCACCCGCCAAAGGCAGTGCTCCCTGCCCGTCTTACACTACTTTTACCTTTTTCAGATTTGCAAATCTCGGCAACCCGTTTTCTAACTTGCGGGTATTCTCACCCTGAATCAAAGGCAGTGCGTAGTCGATAAACTCCTGTGTAACATAGTTACCCTGCTCGTTAATCCATTCACGCGGGATTTTCTTTTCCGTGTTCGCGCAAACAGACAGCGGCTGATAAACAATATTACACTTGTACTTTCCGCCCGACATATCACGTTCAAACGCAACCATTTTGTCAGAGCCGCCCGAAACGGCGTACTGCACCGCAGATTTACCCGCAAGAAACGCCTCATCAATATCCGTCTGCGAAGCAAGATGCGCCGCACAGCGTTGGAGCAAGCTCAGCTCAATGCCACGCACCTTTACGTTCAGCTTATTTGATACCATATTAGCCAACGTCGCCGCCGTACCACCGAGCTGCGCGTGACCGAACCCGTCTGTCGCGGATGTTTTTGCTTGTGAGATAAATGTGCCGTCGGCGTATGCGGCACCTTCGGAAATTGCGACAAGACACTTGTTTTTCTGCTTATACACGGCTTCGACTTCGCTTAAAAACTTATCCGGGTCAAATGACAGTTCGGGCAAGTAAATGAGGTCGGGTGCCGCATCCGAGAGCTTTGCAAGTGCGGATGCCGCTGTCAGCCATCCTGCATTGCGCCCCATAATTTCCACAATTGTTATCGTTCCTGTGTCGTAAACATAGGCATCCTTATGAACCTCTGCTACAGATGTCGCAATGTATTTTGCCGCACTGCCGTAGCCGGGGCAATGGTCAGTACCGAACAGGTCATTGTCAATGGTTTTCGGAACACCGACGACACGACAGTCATATCCGATTTTTTGCGTGTACTCGCTGACTTTTTTACAGGTATCCATTGAGTCGTTGCCGCCGTTGTAGAAAAAGTAACGAATGTTATACTTTACGAGCATTTCATGTATGCGCTTCAAATCTTCCTCGCTTTTCAGCTTGTATCTGCACGAACCAAGCGCCGAGGATGGTGTGTTCAAAAGCAGCTTCAGCTCCTCCGCGTCCTCTTGTGCCATGTCATACAGATTTTCACTCAGCACACCTGCGATTCCGTGAGCCATACCATAGACCTTTGTGATTTCGGGCGTGTCCAAAGCCGTCCTGATTACGCCGTAAGCACTTGCGTTTATAACCGATGTCGGCCCGCCTGATTGCCCGAATATTGCCGCCCCAATAAGTTTCTCTGCCATGTTTATCCCTCCATTTTTTATTTTAGAACATCATACTATAAAATCATTATCAAAGCAATCAATAAAATATGCGAATTTATGTTATGCGAATTTGAAGTTTGTGAATTGAAATTTTCGCGTATGTAGGGCGACAAGACCCGTGCTAGCGAAAATTCTCAAGGCACAACTTCAAAAGAGCGTTACATATACTAATTTTTCTACAATCAATAAAATCTCTTGTTTATCTGCTGTCATTTGTAGTATAATCATTTTCATCGAAAAAAATACATTTGGAGGGTTATTTTATGCCGGTTATCACATCAACTGAAATGTTCAAAAAAGCATACGACGGCGGATATGCCATTGGCGCATTCAACGTCAACAACCTTGAAATCGTTCAAGGTATCACAGAAGCAGCTAAGGAGCTAAACGCGCCGCTGATTTTGCAAGTGTCCTCCGGAGCAAGAAAGTATGCCAAGCACGTTTATCTGATGAAGCTGATTGAAGCTGCCGAGCTTGACACGGGGCTTCCGATTTGCGTTCACCTCGACCACGGCGACGATTTTGAAATTTGCAAATCCTGTATTGACGGCGGATTTACGTCAGTTATGATTGACGGGTCAAAACATTCGTTTGAGGACAACATTAAGCTGACACGCAAGGTCGTTGAATACGCGCACGACAAGGGCGTTGTCGTCGAGGGTGAGCTTGGCAAGCTCGCAGGCATTGAAGACGATGTCAATGTGTCTGATGAAGATGCTTGCTTTACCCGCCCTGAAGAGGTCGAGGAATTTGTCAAACGTACAGGTGTCGATTCGTTGGCAATCGCAATCGGCACAAGTCACGGTGCGTACAAATTCAAGCCCGGTCAAACCCCGCGCCTAAGATTTGACATCCTTGAAGAAATATCAAAGATACTCCCCTACTTCCCGATAGTGCTTCACGGCGCGTCGTCGGTTGTGCCGAAATTCGTAAAAACCATAAACGAAAACGGCGGAAGTATGCCTGATGCAATCGGTATTCCCGAAGATATGCTGCGCCGCGCCGCAGGTCTGTCTGTGTGTAAAATCAACATTGATTCTGACTTGCGTTTGGGTATGACCGCAGGAATCCGCGAGCATTTAGCAGCGCACCCCGACCACTTTGACCCGCGCCAGTATCTCACACCCGGACGTAACAACATCAAAGAGCTTGTAATGCACAAGATTAAAAACGTGCTCGGCTGCGACGGCAAAGCGTAGGGTTGCGCACTCTGGTTCGGCAAAGCGTAGGGTTGCACACTTGAGGTTCAGCAAAGCGTAGGGTTGCGAGCAGATTAGCGCAATGAACTAAAACAAACTGTAGGGAGTGATGAGGTCATCGCTCCCTACAATCTATTTAACTATTCCCACTATTCAAACTCCGGTATCTGCTTATCGTGCGTTATGCAAATATACGTCTTGCCTACACCTATCTCTAACGGAGTTCCGTCACTGAGAAAATACTCATACGGAGCTTTTTCATCCTCACGCCACCATCTGATTTCCACAATTTTTCCGCCGTTGATATAATACCCTGTGTCCCCCCTGACAGTCCTGATATATGTATGCCCTGAAGGATTATAGTTGGGCTTGTGTCCTGTTTGCACGATTATAATGTTTGTAAAGCTGAGTTTTTTGTTATCGTTTCCGTCGGTCACATCTCTGCCGTATTGGCTCACATAATATACGTTTTCATCTTTGTTGTAAGTAAATCTCGTTGTCTTTGAGTTGTAATAGAACCTGACAAGAATGTTTTCCGCCGTTAATCCATCCGCAGGCGTGCCGTCCTCTACAAACTTAAATGAGTGACTGAAACCGTCCCTGACCTGTGTTCTGAAATCTTCGGGAGTTCTTCTCAGCAACAAACTGCCTGTTACAACGGCGTTATTAACTCCGCTTTTGTCAGGGTCCCTGCTGCCTACATGCGCCGCATCAAATGTTTTGAATTGCGTAATCGGGCTTCCGTTTGCTACGACATTATCGTTTGTCCTGCCAATCCAATGCACGAAAATAGCATCATAGCTCGCCGCTATCTCCATGTTTGACGTGCGCAGACTGCGTATGCCGCCTATTCTTCCCACATCAGAAACATCTTGGTATATAGCCATAATTCTGGTCAGCAAGCTCTCGACCATGTACTCGCATAAAATATCGGCTTGACCTATACCCCAAAGCGGCATCGCATCCGCCGTGTTCCCGATTGACACAGCCCAAGGTCTGTTGTCGCTCAATCCCGTGTCCCACAGCTCCTCGTCCCACCATTCTCCTGTAAGGGGATTATACTTGCCCCAATTAGGGTCGGGAGTTGGCTCGGGCGTAGGCGTTTCCGCAGGCTCTTCCGTCGGAGTCGGCGTTGCCGTCGGGGTCGGCGCAGGAGTTGATGCAATAGTCGGTGCGGGAGTGGGCGGCGGGGTTGCCTGCATGACAACCGACTCATCGGACACGGTCTTTTGCCCTGACAAAAACGTCACAACCACAACGCCCGCAAAAATCAGCACTCCTGCAAAAACGATAACCGCAGGCAAGCCGTCCCGCCGCAGGAAATTATTTGCAATTTTCTTAAAAATACTCAATCTACTGTCAACTAAACGTAGGCACTTGCTTATCATCAACCACGCAGATATACGTTTTTCCCACACCCATAACTAAGGGTGTGCCGTCTGCCAGATAGAATCTGAACGGTGACGTTCCGCTTGTGCGCTGCCATGTGATTTCCACATACTTACCGCCGCTGATAAAGTACCCTGTACCATTGCCGTTAGTATTTACCTTCGTATGAGCGGTTGACGGGTTCGGCTTTACCGGCTTCATGGTTGTATTTATGACAATAATGTTTGCGAAGCTAAGTTTTTCATTGTCATTCCCGTCAATAAAGGGTGCTCCGTGCTGAGTTGCATAATACACATTTTCGCTACTGTTGTATGTAAACTGCGTTGTTTTGTTAATATAACTGTGGAAATTAACAAGCACGTCATTTGCCGCAAGACCGTCGGGTATTACATCACCCTCTCCGAAAGTGAACGAATGTCTGAAGCCTGTTTCATGCTCTGTTCTAAACGATGAGGGCACACCTCTCAAAAGCCTGTCGCCTGTTATTACCGCTCTATGCTCTAAGGCGGGTTTCGTAACTCTGTCAGGGTCCCTGTATCCTATGCCGCTTGCATCAATTGTACCAAACTGCGTAGCAAGCCCCCCCGGCACTTCATTATCATAAGTCCTGCCGCCCCAATGAACAAAGATAGCATCAAAGCTCTGTGTCAGCTCAAGTGAGGATGTACGAAGACTGCGTAACCCTCCGGTTCTGTCTAAATCGCTGATATCCTGAAATATTGCTATAATTCTTGTCGCGGACTCATCAACGACAAATTCAAGTATGATGTCAGCCTTACCGACACCCCAAAGCGGCATTGCGGCCGCAGTGTTTCCGATTGACATTGCCCAAGGTCTGCTGTCGCTTAAATCCTCGTCCCACGCTTCGCCTGTGAGAGGATTGTACTCACCCCAACTCAAATGCGGGGTCGGCGTTTCCGGCGGCGGTGTCGGTGTTTCTATCGGAGGTAACGCAGTTTCCTCAGGAGTCGGTTCAGGCGTTTCGATAACCGTTGGCGGAGGAGTTTCAGGGTCTGCGCTCGGCGACGGCTCTACCCCCTTTTGCCATGGCGTTGTTATAAAAAGCACAACGCCGATTACCACAACAATAAGCGCGGGAATCGCTACCCGCAGAAAGTTCTTGTTTATGGAATATCCTTTTGAGTGTTTTGGTTTTTTTGAATTTTCGGAGTTTGACACGTAAATCACAACCTTACATTTATTTTTCTGCTATTGGCTATTGTTCATAGCCTTCATAGCCTATTTAATTTTCTGCGGAAAGCATTATACAATAAATCTATGTACTATGCAACAAAATTGTGTTATACTTTTCGCATGGAAAACAATGCAGGTATCATTTATGACAAATTCATCCAGACAAAAATGCTGATACTTTTCGTTATGAGCCGCTTGCAATGCCCTGTTTCCGCAATCGCGCTCACTGACCTTACAATGTGCGATGAAAGAATCAGTTATTTTGATGTTACGGAATGTATTCCAAAGCTCGAAAAGACAAAACACTTACAGCTTACGGACGGCAAATACACTTTGACCGCAAAGGGTCTGCGAAACAGCGAAATTCTCGAAAAAGACCTCCCCTATTCGATTCGGCAAAAGGCTGAGATTGCCGTAAAGCGCATAAACGAGGTTTTGGCGCGTGATTCATTGGTCAGCACCTGTCACGATACCGACAGTAAAGGCGCAATCAAGGTCAAGCTGTCTTTGTCCGACGGAGTTGGTGAGATTTTGCACATTGAATTAGTCGCCGCAAATGAACGGCAAGCAGAGAAGCTCGAAAAAGGCTTTCGCAAAAACGCGCATTCCCTGTACCGCAACATCGAAAAAATAATAACCGAGTAAAGGAATCAACAATGCGAAAATGCGCTCCCCTAATACTTTTATTCTCATTATGCGGCGGTGGCGCGGGGTTTTTACTGCGTAAATACCAGCTTATGACCGCATACGAACCACTTTCCGGTCTACCCGCCCGCGGTGCGCAGGCAACGATTTTGAGCAATACGCTGACACTTTACTTTTTTCTCATTGTTCTTGCATTTGCTGTTTTCGCATCACTCCGATATAAAACCCCTGCGGATTTTGAAAACACTTTCTGCGTGAACGCTATCATTTACCCTGTTGTTAATGTACTCATAGGGGGGCTGTTGATGTGCGGTGCTGTCATGCACCTTGTAAATCTCAGAGTTGCGGAAATACTGCGAACAATAGATGTTTATTTCGTCGTAATTTTAATCTTGGCGGCGGCAAGTATAATCCTTTCCGCCGTTGAGCTTTTTCAAAATCCAAGACACAAGTTCGTGTATGCTCTCAGTATTGCGCCCATCGCGTTTCTCTGCTTTTGGCTTATTATGCTTTACAGAGCAAATGCCGCTACCCCCGTTTTGCTTGAATATGTGTACCCGTGTCTTGCAATTATGTTCTCCACGCTGAGTTTTCATTTCACGGCGGGATTCTTGTTTGGAAGTCCGTCGTCCGGCAAAGCAATTGTCGCCTATTGCGGCACAATATACCTTTGCGGAGTAGCTCTCGCAGAAAAATTTAACACGGGAATTATTTTGATATTTTGCGCGCTTATCGCTTACGCCGCAATACATTTGTTCATGCTCACAAGAACTTTGCAACGAAAATAACACACTAAACGATAAATCTTTCTGTAAATCTTCACACGAAAATATTGACAAGTACACATTAGATTTGTATAATCTCTCTAACCGAATGAAAAAGTGTCACGAATGAGGGTTGCGGTGCAGCCGCACGGACGTGACCGAAAGAATGAAAATTAAACAAAATTTTATGCGCGAGTGCTGGAATTGGTAGACAGGCATGGTTGAGGGCCATGTATCGAATTGGTGTGGGGGTTCAAGTCCCCCCTCGCGCACCATACCCTAACAGAAGCCGTAGTCGTTGACACTACGGCTTTTGCTTGGTGTTGCAATGGTTTTGTGGTTAAGCCACATATACCTTTGATTATAAGCTATATTTATGCGCCTTTGTTAAAGATTATCCATTATCATACGATAATTCTATATGTAGGCGTTATATGGTCGCATAGAATCATATTAGCAACCGGCAAGGATGCGGTTTTCATCACTCGCACGATTGGAAATCTGCATTCTTTATTATTTTGGCTGTTTTGTCAACACACTACAATATAAAGAGGCTGAACAATGAGAATATCTGATATTACAACCAACCCCTTGTTTATTTCAACAGGCACGAAGCAATCTATATCCACAGTATTCACCGGAAATACTCTAAACAAAACGGGAGTCGCAACACCATTTAAGGAGTGCCTTGAGAAATACGCAAACTCAAAGAACGATGACTGGTGCATCAGCAACTACTACCAAGTGCCGGTCAATGAGGTATGGCCAAAGATTAGGGAAGTGCAACAGGCAATTGAGCTCGCCGACTTTCTTGGGATGACCGACATTGAGATATATGATTGGATAGAAAATAAGTATGCCGAGGCTTTTGGCAAGGACTTTATGATGGCGTACAATCTTGGTGGTGTTGCCGACCCCGTTAAGGACCTTTCTACCCCGGAGCCCGGATATAATTATGTCCATATTGGCTCATCTTTCTACGGCTCTGTCATAAAACAATTTGGTAGTAGCACAACCCGTCCATCAGCGCGATGTGTAGAGATAAACCGTGAGCGACTGTTTGGAAATATGAGCAACCGAGAGATTATGGATACTGTCAGAGCAAAATATCCGCCGAACTCTTCCTTAACATACGGGGATTATCGACGTATACTTTCTGAACTGGAATCCGTCGGAATCCGTGTCGGGGGATGCTATGATTTAGGCCACTACGCTAAACTTGATTCAAACGGAAAGGTTATATCATCCTATGAGAATGAACTGGGTAGAATAGTCGCACGCATTGTAAATGAGCCGTTGGATTTTTCTCGGTTGTTTGAGAATTTGAATAACTACATAAAACTCGGCAGGAACGAACCCTTTGAGGCTGAATATAGGGATTTCTATGTGAAGTATTTTGGAGCAGTAGTCGGTCCGGGTGGGTTAGTATATCCTAATCAAATAGAATTTAATATGCAGAACATTATGTTCTCTAAACCACCGACAGCGGAGGATGAGCTTATGAGGATTCTTGATAAACACATCGAAAGGCAAAGCGACACAAAGAGCAAAAAACTTCCTGACAATCAACGCCATAATAACAAACTAAAAATAGTTAGCGGTCACGGAGCACCTAAAACTCTCGCCATTGCGAGGGATGAACTACCGAAGCAATCCAAAAATGCATATGGGATTGAAAGATTAGATGTGCCTTTCAATCAAAATCAACAAACTCACATATATCGTTTAGACATTTCCCGTCAATAAACGGATATGACATAGCTTCTTCCGCTGTTTTTACAATAACATCGTCATCATCGCCATAACCTATCGTTATGTTTTCACCCTTTTTTAAGGGCATTATCGCACCGAATTTATTATTGTACTTAAACTCAATGTCTGTAGTAAAGGAATTTATCAACTTTATCAGCTCTTGTTTTTTCATAATAGCATATCATTCGTTTTCTTTAATTTGAGCCATTATCCGGTTGCTATGCTCCTTACTTCGGGATAACCTGCTTTAGCAATGATGTGACGTACCAATCTGTAAAACACCTGATACAATGCTTCGTAGTCACCGTCTGCCAGTTCCAATCTGGTAACAGAGTTGTCAGTTTTGTTTATCCGTATTCTACCTGTAGTGTTTTGCGTAGCAACACCATAGCCGTATGTTACTGCCGTTCCTGTTTCTTCAATTTTTTCTAACCACCACCACATTGTTTTTGCTCCTATTGTTTGTTTGATAACAAAAACTTTCAGTTATTATTAGGTCAAGTTATTTCCTCTATTTTATCAATCTCATTTTCATACAACTCGTACATTCCCACACATATGCTTGCCACGCCATTAGGATTATCTAAGCCTGATGTGAGATAATCTCCAACGCCCTCAAAGACTTGCCCTGATTTCAGCGTTATTCTGACGTACTTATCTCTCGCTTCCCCTATTTTCATATTCTTTTCTCCCTGATGTTACAATAGTTTTCATTTAGTATCTTCTATAGGGCATTT
>Ga0099364_10001457_pt1 | contig 38980 bp, 29 predicted proteins | sample TergutTh196P3_FD_73070 | JGI IMG/M metagenome (GOLD analysis project Ga0099364, IMG submission 73070) | Microcerotermes parvus P3 segment gut microbial communities from Pointe-Noire, Republic of the Congo - Th196 P3 | ecosystem: Host-associated > Arthropoda: Insects > Digestive system > Gut ... | reverse complement strand
GATTTGCTGAGAGTCCGACCCGGTTTAACTAATCCCTCATCCTTGGCGACGAAGTTGTGAGATTATGTTAACGTAGCCAGAAGACGAGCAATCGTGAAGCGAAACTCGTTAAGACGACAATAAAAGAGCGCGGAATTGCAAAATAGTTGCTATTTTGTAATTCCCGCTCTTTTTTCGGGCAGTATAATACGACATATTTCGATTAATATTAGTAATTATCGTTGACAAGGCTATTGCCTATAATATACATGTCGATGTAATATACATATTAAAACTTGATGATTTTTGGTTCGGCGCTGGAAAATGAGTAAAATCTGGCTATGGCGTTTTTAAGGTATAAAACTTGAGTGTTATCGTCATCCGCCGAATACATTCCCTTCAATTGCGGATGTTCATCCAACATAAACTGCTTCGCTTCAAGCCTGTCGTCGTCAATAGCTTCCGCCTGGATTCGAACCCAGTCACCCTTGCCGTCGAATGCGCATATCTCGATTTTGGGGTTGGCTAGCATTTGCTTAGATACGTCCTTGACCTTACCCGTTTGGAAATATAGCTTTCCTTCAAAAATTGCCAGGCTCCCAAAGGGACGAACTCGCGGCTGGTCTACTTCCACTGTGGCAAGGTAGTAAACATTGCAACTTTTTAAGAAGTCGTAAACATCCCGGACGCCGGTTTCATTTTTTTCGGCGCTTTTTGTCGCTGCAAAGGACATGTTGCATATACCTACAAGGAACATTGCGATAAAAACCAACATAAAAACTGATAATACTATTTTCATTTCTCCCACTCTCTTCCGTTATATATTTATAGATTAATAATAAATGAAATTGATTCTTCTAGACGCCGACATATTTTTTGTTATTATTTAAACAGCTTATCAAAATCCGGTTTGGGATAGGGTCTAACTTCCCATTGCTTTGGCATTGCTTCTTCCTTGATGTTGTGTACTAATTCAAACGATGGAAGGTCAACATCTTTTACCGGGTCTACATAGGGACCATATTTTTCCAGTGATTCTCTATGATCCTTCCATGCGTCCTCGATTAAACTTCCGTCAGCGAAAAGGTCCAATGCTGTGGCGACCATATATTTCGCCACTACCGAGCTGCCGAGGAAACCAATAGGAAGGCAACTTTGAGCAACGGCTTGCAAGGAATGCGATGGTGTACCTCTTGCCCTCATAGCAGGCGAAAACCGCGCCATAGGGACAACCCAACTAACGTTGGCTTCATCCGTAGAACTTCCCTGCGTTGCCCATTTGAATGGCTCATCAACGAATTCATTGTAACCTGTGTTGATGAATGGTCCCGACTCTATATTCATGCTTCGAGCGAAGGGTTCGGCCATTTTTTGATTTTCCTCGTCATGAGGCACGCCTCCGACAAGTTTGACGTTTGCGTGTCCTACTCTTGCAAGCGATTGATTTGGAAGAACTTGCATATTAGCGGCAATTACAAGAAATTCCGAAGTCGTTTCAGTCATTAACGCCGCGCCTTCCGCAGCTTTTCTAGCGCGCTCCAGAATATCGCCAACTAATCTGTATTCCGGCGCTCGTAAGTAATACCATACTTCTGCGTAATTAGGGACAACATTGGGCGCTAATCCTCCGTCGGTTATAATATAGTGAATTCTGGACGACGGGTGGACGTGTTCCCTCATATAATTCATAGAAACGTTAAACAGCTCTACTGCGTCAAGCGCGCTACGCCCTTCCCATGGAGAACCGGATGCGTGAGCGTTTCGCCCATGGAAACGCAATTTAAAACTTACAACGGCTAAAGTAGAATTATAAGTAACTTCGCTGTTTTCTCCCGGGTGCCATGTAATCATGGCGTCGACGTCGTTGTATACTCCGGCTTTGACGAAAAAGGCTTTGCCTATAAGCGTTTCCTCAGCCGGAGTGCCATAAACACGTATTGTTCCCTTAATATCCTCTTTTTCCATGGCTTGCTTAATTGCAATTCCGGCTAAAGAGCTATATGTGCCGAAAAGGTTGTGAGCGCAGCCGTGACCAGGGGCGCCAAAAAGTATGGGCACTCTTTCTGTTGTGCCCGGTTCTTGCGAAATACCCGGAAGTGCGTCGAATTCAGCGTTAATGCCGATAATAGGCTTTCCGCTTCCCCATGTAGCAATAAAACCCGTAGGCATTCCGGCAATATTGTTTTCGACAGTAAAGCCAGCTTTTGTAAGCATTTCTTGAAGAATACCCGACGAGTGATATTCAGCCAATCCAAGTTCTGGATGATGCCAAATATATGTAGCTACCTCTTGCCCTAACTCAGCATGATCGTCAATCCACTTAAATGCAGTCTCCTTTGCTGTAGACATGGTTCCGTACTCGGCGCCTATTGCTATAGAACATGACAATAGAACAAAACATACAACAAAAAACGCTATTATTCTCATAACTTACACCCTTTCTTAAAGACTGTGTCGGCGTCTAAAAGAATCAACAACAATACTCAAAAAAGTCATGCTAACTCCCGGATTTCAGTATTTCTTTAACCTTGTAATAATTACTAAAACAAGAATATTAGTGCTTTTACATAATGAGTATTATATTTCATATCGTATGATTATCAAGCTAGCTTTGGCAACTCAATAGCGAGCAAAAGACACAACCGGGTCTGGGAGGTAGGGACGCGATTTATCGCGTCCTCGGACGCAAGGAGTACGCCTACCTTTATTACTACTATATAGCATGTTTTAATATAATCACAACTACACATGACGCCGCCATTGAAAAAGTTTCGTTTGTGTCCCTTAACCCGCTATTATTTAGTCGCAAAGCAAAGAATATGTTGTTGTTATTGGTATTAACGTTGTCCCTAAACGACGAGCTATCAAGATAACAAATAGAATTTTCTAATTCATTCTATTTTTAGCAATCCGATGCGCCATGCGAGTAGTACGTCACGCATAGCGGAAGCAGCCGCCGGAGTAGGGCCGGATGCGCCGCCCGACACAAAAAGATCGCCAAGCGTGTCCGAGACGTAGCGGACGCATTTATCCTTAGTGGAAACCGAGTAAAATGGATGCAGGGCGTCTACGCTCTCCGGCGCCACCGACGCGTGAACCTCTCCGTTTTCTCGCCAGACTTTTCCAATTAACTTTATTCTGCGCCCCGCTGTAAGCTCGGATTTTACATCATCTACCGTAAGGTTGGTTATACCTTTTACAGGCATGTCCCTTAAGTCAATTTTTGCGTCCATTATGACGTTTCCTAAAATTGCAAGCTTAACAGCCGTGTCCCATCCTTCTACATCCATGCTTGGATCTGTTTCGGCTATACCGGCTTGTTGAGCTTCTTTCAACGCCTCGTCATAGCTCAACCCGCTTTCCATTCGGTTCAATATATAATTTGTAGTGCCATTTAGAATGCCTTCGATAGTGGAGATGTCCGCGCCCGCCATGGCGTCGCGTCCCGCTATTATCGAAGGCAAAGCTCCGCCGGTTGTGCAGCCCGCGCCTAATAGAAGCCCACGCTCGCGCGCTAACGTTGAAAGCTCCTGCCAGGCTAACAAAATTGGTCCTTTATTGGAGGTTGTAACATGTATTCCGTTATTTAGCGCCTGACGGATATGCGAAAGTCCGGGTTCGGCCGTTTCCTTATTTGTGGGCGTGTATTCCGCAATGATGTCCACAAGTCGATTATCAATTATTTCTTTGAATGCGAGTTTCGGGACAAATCCCGGGAGCGAATCAAAAATTTCGTCCCCACGCGCTGCAAGTGCCTCGCAATCAACTCCGTCAGCGTCAACTATGCCGCCGTCTTGCTCAAGTATACACGTAAGAGTTAAGTTTAAACCATCAATACTCCTCCATTGTTCCTGTTTACGCGCCAAAAGGCGTACTGTCGCCTTACCAAGATTTCCATAGCCTATTATTCCCAAACGTAAAGTTTTCTCTAAATTTATCATTTTTCTTAACAATCTCCTTACATTATTAACAACTATAATTTTTATTATATTGTAAAATAGTATAACAATAAAATCTGAATGGAGAGATTTGGATGAAGAAAATCGCGTTAGCAGTTTTTTTGTTATCAGTTTTTGCAGTAAGCGCATTTGCCGCTGAACCTTTGAAATTGACGATGGGGACAGGCGGCGCGGCGGGGACTTATTATCCCTATGGAGGCGCAATTTGCCAAGTGTTAGGCGACAAGACCGGACTTGTTTCCATTACTGCGCAAGCAACCGGCGCGGCGATTGAGAACATTCGACTTCTTGAACTGGGAGATATTGATCTTGCGCTCGTGCAAAACGATTCAGCCCATTACGCCTATAATGGTACGGAAAACTTTAAAGACCAGAAGATAACAAGCTTTACGGCAATAGCCCGCTTGTACCCGGAAGTTATCCATGTTGTGGTGGGAGCGGAAAGTGGAATTAATACTATCCAGGATTTTAAAGGAAAGAAGATTTCAGTAGGCGCCCCGGGGAGCGGGATTGAATCAAACACGCGCCAGATACTTAACGTTCTTGGGATTGAATATTCGGACTTGACGCCTCTATATTTTTCTTTCACGGAAACTACCAACGGATTTAAAGATCGTCAAGTCGACGGATTCATGTACACAACCGGCGTACCTAATCCTTCGCTTATTGACATCGGCACGTTTCAAAAGCTTCGCTTCATTCCCATTGAAGGAGAAGACCGCGACAAGATAATAGAAGCTTATCCATTTTTCACCAAGTATACGTTTGCAGCAAACGCATACGAAGGAATCGACGAGCCTCTGGAGTCAATAACGGTTCAATCAATCCTTGTTGTCCGCAACGACCTTCCTGAAGACATTGTTTATGCAATGACAAAAGCGCTATTTGAGAACACGGAAGAGATTGCGTTAATACACGCAAAAGGCAAGGAGATTGACATCAATACGGCAAAAGATGGAATAACAATTCCATTCCATCCGGGCGCTCTGAAGTATTATCAAGAGGTTGGCATAAAATAAGCATGAAAGGATTTAACAAAGCGGAGAAAGGCGCCTTATCTTTCTTCCGCTTTTTTATTTGTATTTCGCTTGTATGCTTTATTATACTGACATTCTTCGCTTTTCAAAGAGTCAGCGTGATATCAGTTTTGGATAAGGACGGCTTCGAAACATACGTTTTTGCGTTTAAAAAGGGGGACGAATTCGCAATCCGCTTCACGCACTCATGGAATAGGACGCCTATAGACGAGATATATCGCATTGGCGAATCAGGTCTTGAATTGCAGGAAACGTTTTTTGAAGACTTTGGAGCGGGAGTTTATAGCAATGAAGAACCCGGACAAAAAATGGAATTAATTGGAAACAAAATTAGAATATCCAGTATTAATAGACCTGTCCCAAACTTGACATATCGTGTGGGACAAGTTATTGCAAATCATTCTATAATAATACATGAAAAAGAAACGCCTCTTAGTCTTTTCGTTAGTCCGGGAGAACCTATTCAGTTCAAATTGAAAAATGTCCATCGTTGGCGATTATGGAGGGATTTTATAATATGGCGGATCTAAAAGATGAAATGAAAGAACTAAGAACGCAAGAATTATCCATAAGTACTTCCGATGATGACATTGGCGGTTTGAATTCAATGGCGGCGGAAAAAGCAGCGTCAAGCAAGGAAGCTGCCGACACTTTGGCAAAATATGACAAAGAGTCGGCATACCGGGTTATGGATGGAGTTTGGGGCTTAATAGTAAAAATCGGCTGCGTACTGTTTTCACTTTTTCAGTTAAATTCAGCGTACCGAGGTCAGCTTCCGGCACAAATTCAACGTCCGATTCACCTTCTTTTTGCCATGTCGCTTATTTTCCTTCTTTATCCTTTTAGTAAAAAATCATCAAGAAAGAAACCTTCGATATTTGACATCGCGCTTGTTATTCTGACGTTTCTTGCCTGTGGTCACCTAATAATAAACTATGAAGCTATAATTCTTAGAATTGGTTTTGTAACGCCAGATGATTTCTGGTTTGGCGCTATTATGATAATTCTTGTATTGGAAGTCGCAAGGCGCACTGTTGGTCTGCCAATAACGATTGTTGCAATTCTCTTCATTGTTTACGCAAAAATAGGAGCTTACATTCCCGGCTTTCTAGGGCACAGAGGATTTCCATGGAGACGGGTTATTTCGCAAATTTACCTTACAACCGAAGGGATAATGGGTACGCCGATAGGCGTCAGCACCGAATTTGTTTTCATCTTTATCCTTTTCGGCTCAGTTCTTCATAAGACCGGTCTTGGAAAATTCTTTATAGATCTTGCGCTTGCGTTAACAGGTCATCAGGTTGGAGGACCTGCAAAAGTTGCGGTTGTGGCAAGCGGATTTTTTGGGACTATATCGGGCAGCTCGGTGGCAAATGTCGTGACAACCGGCGCGTTTACAATTCCTCTCATGAAAGGGGTAGGGTACCGCCCAACATTTGCGGGAGCTGTTGAGGCCGCAGCGTCTACAGGCGGTCAAATAATGCCGCCCATTATGGGCGCCGCCGCGTTTATCATGTCGCAAATTATCGATATGCCATACATTGAAATAGCAAAATGCGCCGCCGTTCCCGCCATACTTTACTACATATCGGTTGGCGTTATGGTTCATATGGAAGCTTTAAGAACAGGGCTAAAAGGAATCCCCAAACCGAAACTTCCAGCGCTAAAGAAAGTTATCGCTGATGGAGGACATCTGATAATACCAATTTTCGTGATGCTGTACATGCTGCTTCAAGGCTACACCCCATCGCGTTCAGCTCTTATGTGTATTTTTGTAACTATAATTGTCGCTATGCTTCGAAAAACAACGCGAATTAAGATAATGGATGTGGTTGACGCCTTGGAAGACGGCGCAAGAACAGCTCTCGGCGTCGCGGCGGCTTGCGCGTGTACCGGAATTGTAATTGGAATCGTTACACTGTCTGGCGTAGGACTCAAAGTTGCACATGCAATTATTTACCTCTCTGGTGGAAATTTCTTTTTCACTCTTATCCTTACAATGATAGCTTCAATTCTACTTGGAATGGGTTTGCCCACCACAGCAAAATATATTGTCCTTGCGACAATGGCGGCGCCCGCCATTTTAACTCTGGGGAAGCAATTAGGTATGGAAATTCCGATGATAGCAGTTCATTTGTTTATAATGTATTTCGGGATATTTGCGGACCTTACTCCTCCTGTAGCGCTCGCTGCGTACGCTGCTGCCGGTATTGCTAAATGTAACCCGAACGCGACGGGCTTTCAGGCTGTAAAATTAGCTTTAGCCGGGTTTATAATTCCATTTATTTTTGTATATAATCCCGAAATGCTTTTGATAAACACAACTTGGCATCATGCAATATTCTATATATCAACAGCCCTTATAGGTATCTTCGCGTTAGCTTTTTGTTCTGTGGGTTATTGGTTGCGAAGGCTGAGTATTATGGAAAGGCTTTTGCTTTTGGGAGCGGCAGTTTCTTTGATATTCCCAGGTATCTATACTGATTTAGCAGGAGTGGGACTTATGCTTGTAGTTTATGCGCTGCAGAAAATTGCGCCGATGAAAAACAACAACAATCATCGTTTGTAGAGAATTGCCCCCCTTGCGCCAACAAAACAACATGGGTGGGCAGGACAATGTGAATTCCGGTTAAGCCGATAGAAAAAGCCCTCTGGAGAAGCAGCCCCTACAACGCTCAGGGGCTGCCGCGCAGGTTGCCATCCCTAATAATAAAGCATCCAGTGCATTTCAATATTATGTGTCGATATTAAGGACATATGTTATACCCAATCTGCTATTTTGAGATCTGGTACAAGTCGGAAATGCTTTATATTGTTTGTTACTAGTTCTGCGTCTGTTGATAATGCTGCCGCAGCAATCATCATGTCCATATTTCCTATGATGTCGCCGGTAGCTGTGAGAGTCAGCCGGATTTTAGCGTATTGATGTGCGCAACCTGCTGTCCAGTCAATAATTTGCAAAAGCGAAACAAATTGCGCCAGCTTTTGTTGGAGTCTATTTGAAGGATTCTTTAATGCTCCATACATCAGCTCGGCATAAGTAATTACGGATATACAAATTTTATCATTCTGATGAGCTATGAAAACATCTTTAAACTCTTTTGGGTTCTCTCTGATAATATAGTTACATATATCAGTGTCAAGCATAAATAACGAGCCCACTATAATAATGTCCTTTGCTGCGGTTCTACGTTATCTATACGATCTAATTGAAAGTCCGGACAAGGGTCCGTATCCGAAAAGAACTCTGCCCATGTAATTTGGGGCTTGGGAAGTAAAATTACTTTGCCGTTTTCTTTTGTGATATAAACCTCGTCAGTTGTAAATCTATATGCCTTTGGAATCCTTATAGCCTGAGACTTGCCGTTTGTAAAGACTTTTGCAACATCCATTCCCATAGAGATCAACTCCTTCAAAAATATATATGAATAGTATATACTTATATCTTTCTAAGTCAATCCTATAGATAATAGAAAAGCTCCCGGGAGCTTTTTGAAGCTGCTTCCGGGAGCTTATGCAGAAGAGTTAATGCAACAGCGACCGATCTCGGTCGTCTTAACAACTAATTTTGCGGATTAAAGTAGAAATTAGTCGTCGCCTGCACGCCGATGACGTCATTGATCGACCTGATGTTATTGTTTCTGCAGTCAAGCGTACTCAGTCTTGTGATTCTTGACACGTCCAATCTCGTCAGTCTGTTGCTCTTGCAATCAAGCCAGCTCAACCTTGTATTATTTGACACGTCTAATGACGTCAATTGGTTGTAACCGCAGTCTAAATTTGTCAGGGCTACGTTTGCTGACAGATTCAGCGCGGTCAGTCTGTTGTAACTGCAAGTCAGAATCGCCAGCGCAACATTCTTCGACAAATCAAGCGTCGTTAACTGGTTTGTGTTACAAGTCAAGCTTGTCAGTTTAGTGTTGTTTGTCAAATTCAGCGTCGCCAAACGGTTGTTGCTGCAGTTGAGCGTTTGCAAATTCGTAAAGTATTCTATTCCGGCTAAACTGGCGATGTTTCTATTGGATGCATTGAGAGATGTTATCCTTTCCACATCTGACTTGTATATTGGTCCAGTTGATTTACCGACAGCCGAGCGCACAACCGCAAGGAAAGCGGGGTCAGTGAATTTATTCGTAATATCATCGTTTGTTGTCGGAATCAGTTCAAATGCCACAGTGACCGTAGCCGCCGCCGACAGGTTGCTCAACGTATAAGTGTTTGAAGTGTTGCCGGATACGACGGCATTGTTAAGCCTCCACTCTCTGACGCGGTAGCCTGTGTTCGGCGTAGCCGTGAATACAACGTTGGCGCCCTGCGCAACCGATGCGCCGGATGTGATAGCCGCGTTGTTTACTGTTGCTCTGATTGATCCGTTAGCGCCGCTAACGCTGAATGTGACACGATAGGTTACAGGTATCAGTTCAAATGCCACAGTGACTGTAGCCGCCGCCGACAGGTTGCTCAACGTATAACTATTGGAAGTGTTGCCGGATACGACGGCATTGTTAAGCCTCCACTCTCTGACGCGGTAGCCTGTGTTTGGCGTAGCCGTGAATACTACGTTACTGCCCCTCGCAACCGACGCGCCGGACGTTATAGCCGCGTTGTTTACTGTTGCTCTGATTGATCCATTAGCGCCGCTAACGCTGAATGTGACGCGATAGGTTACAGGTATCAGTTCAAATGCCACAGTGACCGTAGCAGCCGCCGCAAGGTTGCTTAACGTATAACTATTGGAAGTATTGCCGGATACGACGGCATTGTTAAGCCTCCACTCTCTGACGCGGTAGCCAGTGTTCGGCGTAGCCGTGAATACTACGTTACTGCCCTGCGCAACCGATGCGCCGGACGTTATAGTCGCGCCGTTAACCGTCGCTCTAATCGACCCGTTAGCGCCGCTTACGCTGAATGTTACACGATGGGTTACAGGTATCTGTTCAAATGCCACAGTGACCGTAGCCGCCGCCGACAGGTTGCTTAACGTATAAGTGTTAGAAGTGTTGCCGGATACGACGGCGTTATTGAGCCTCCACTCCCTGACGCGATAACCTGTGTTTGGCGTAGCCGTGAATACAACGTTACTGCCCTGCGCCACCGACGCGCCGGATGTGATAGCAGCGTTGTTCACCGTTGCTCTAATCGACCCGTTTGCGCCGCTTACGCTGAATGTGACTACGTGGTTTGTAGCTCCAACTTCAACTAACTCTACATCGTCTATATAGAACGTAACCCTCGTGTCGGGTTTCCAAATAAAGAACTGTGATCCAAACAATTGATTTTGCGTTCTAAACGTTAAAGACTTCTGTATCCAATAGTTTTCAGTGAAGCTTATCATGTTGTGAAATTCGTTTGGATCGTTATCGGCAAGCCTGTATTTTACGCCTATATCCGTAGCCGGACTCGCTGTCGGGTCGTTTCTACCCCAAGCGCTGATACGATAGGTTGTGTTGGGTTTTAACTCCAACATCTGCCCTGCGCCGCCTGTTCCGCCGGACGTTACTCTTAGCGCTCTTGTTCCATTATATCCCGCGCCATTAATAACAGAAGAGCGACCCCAATCCTGCCAGCCGGTCATACCATCTTCAAAGTCGCCGTTTATAAGCAACGGACCTCCTGGATTCGTTTCTATAGGCGCGGTCAACAACCCTCGGTTGTCACGCCACACCAGATCGCCCACCCAAGTGAGGTTGGTCGGCGTAGTAATACCGTCCGTCCTATTGATCTGCCAACCGCGACCATCTGTAGTCATCGGCAGGTTGTTGTCGTCCCATGCCCAATACATTCTGCCTATATTGTTGGGAATAACCGAATTGTACATGTTCCTGACAGCGTTTTGCTGTCCCACATTATTTCTAATCACTCCAAACTCGCCAATTATTATGCATAAACCACGATCAGCAGCGTCCTGGAAATAGCGGTTGAATCTGCTTAAACCGTCCGCCCAAGATTCATAGACATGCAACGAGTACACAAGGTTGCTATATCTCCCGTTGAGTGTTTGACCATTTCTCATAATTGCGCTGTCATACGAAGACGCCCCGCCATAGTAACCATTTCCCTGGCCCCAGGCGTGTTCGTCTAAAACAATTATGTTTTCCGCGCCTGTATTACGGATGTCGCGTATGAGTTCGTCGTGTATTTGAAGCCAGAGGTTTGAAGACGTTTGGTTGGCGCTTGAGCCAGGCTCGTTCATGATGTTGAACCATACGTAGGGGTTGTTTCCAAAGCGCTGTCCTTTATCAATCCACCAGGTTTTTAAATGTGATAGCGGTAATAAGTAATTACCCTGATTATCATAGCCTCCAGACTCATCCAATGAAGGATAGGTTCCTGTATAGTCGTGATTCTCAAGAATCACTACTATCCCTCTGTCCGTAAACGCTTTGACGATAGCGTTAAGGTCTCTATTCCAATTTGCCGCGAACGAGTCCCATTTGTTGGCCGCACATAGCCTGACAGCGTTAAATTTCCACGCGTCTAACAATAATCCGACATCCTGTAAAGTATCCCTTTGAAAACACCATCCGGGACCATTGATGTTTATGCCCTTGATCAAAAATTCCGTGCCGTCCGGATTCAGGATTTTTGATCCGCTTACTCTAAAGTTTGTCGTCCCCGAGGTCGGCTCAAAACTAACTGAAACGTTAAGCGCCGCGCCGCTGGCGACAACGCTGTGCATCGTGGTAGTTAAGCCAGCTACGACAATGTTGTTTACTCGCCATTCTCTTACGCGATAACCGGCGTTCGGCGTCGCAATAAAACTGACGTTTGTTCCGCTTGCTACGCTTCCGCCATTCGCCAAATTGGTTGTGCCGACCCTAGCGGCAAGACTACCGTTTCCGCCGCTCACTCCATATGAGACTGTTACGTTATTGACGCCGCCGGTAGCAAGATTGCATGCAGCTTCAGCCCACAGCCTGTTCATGACTTCTATACCAATGTTACTCGGGTGCAGGTCGTCGCGGAAATATGTAGGGTTATTGGTGAAAGCCGTATATAAATCCGGTCCGGCAGGCAGGTCGTAAATTCGCGTTAAATCGTCTATAACCGCGTTATACTGCTGGATTCTACTGTCCATAGAGCCGCTTCTGGTAGCGGGAATACGCGCGATTATCGCCTGTTTGCCGTTCCGTTGCAGTATATTAATCATTTCGATTAACTGACTCCTAAACTGCGACTCGCTGTTGCTGCCGTTGGTGCCAATGCCAATCGCGTAGAAATGTACGCCGGGATTCATATCAATGGTATTTTGAAGTCTATTGACTATATGTTGCGCGTTTTGACCTCCAACGCCAAAATTGACCATGCTGGGGTAGCGACCCGGAATAGATTCATTCACCCATACATTAAAAGGTTTTCCCGCTGCGGCGTCTCTCCAAAACGCAAACGCCGTAATACTGTCGCCAATGAATCCCCATGTGTCCATTGCAACGCCTTCTTGGGTCTGGCTCAAATCATGAATGTCGATTTCATCAACGTTGCCATTGCCGGCGCCAACGCGAAAACGGACCCACTGAATGTTTGGAGATTTAATAACATGCGAGCGCGCCGCTACCGTGTTGCCTCGTATACTTTCAACCGTTGTCCAATTCCCGTTTGAGCCATCGGTAGAATTTGAAGACACCTGAATATCGTAGCTGCTGGGACCGCCAAACTGAATTGTAGTATAGTCATAATTGCCGCTTGACATCCACTGAAACAAGATATGCGAAAGAGGCTGCGGCAGTCTGAATGTGACATAGGCATTAACAGGAATGTGAGTAATTCCGACTCGACCTCTGTTGTCAAGCAGCCAAGTGGGAGTTCCAATGGTCGGGACGTTTTGGACGGTTACAGGTACCCGCAAAGTCGGCGTCACCGTCATTGGCGCGCTCATTGCTGGCGTCGCAATGAATGCAACAGCCATCGCTAAAAACAGAATCATCATTAATACGCGTTGTCTATTAAACGCGTGTAATAGTTTTTGTCTTGATAACATTTCTTTCTCCTCCTAAGTAAAGATAATGTAAGTATGCATAAATAAATAATTAAATAAATAAACTTCAATATGAACATAAATTCCAAGTTAAGAATAATGAGTTTCTAATGAATAAGAAATTTCGTATCATAATTTCAGTATCATTAAATCATTTTACGTAAGAGAATAGCGCATATGCGCTTATTGCCGCCAAAATGAATTTAGCTGATCGCCCCCTTGTTTAGACATGTTAAAAACTCCTACAGTGGTACATGTTTTCCTCCTTTCATAAGCATTCTTACAACATTAGATAATGTTTTTGAATTACTCCCATCTCCTTTAGTAATATTTATAAACGTGAATACATTAGAACTCTTCCGCATTAATATTATAGCTTTAAACTCAAATTTAATCAAACTAAATATTAAACTGTATAGGTTTTTTCACTATTGTGAATCTGCTTCACCTTTTATCATATGAGAGGCTTATAGGGGACGGTGCGCAGGCAATGTCATTAGCTTTAAATGATTAACAAGTGAAATAAACGCTTTATGTATTTTTGTTATTTTGATATCAGAACGGGTCGTCGAGGACGCCGACCCGAAGGGGCGAAGGGGCGTTACAGAACTACAGGAAAGAATTTTTTCCCCTGCTATATGTTAACGCCCCGTTGGGGTTTCTCGGAGGCGCGCAGGCAATGTCAATTGGGCATAAACAAAATAACGCGCGTGATAGTTATCTTGTTTGTATATGTCGTTAGCATGTACATATAATATTAATATATGAATTAATTAAGCCAATACTCAGTAATGGTATTTTATGTCGACATTATGTACATATAAATATTTGCTTTCCTTCAATCATGAATATATAATCAATACTATTATTAAAAAGGGAGGGGAATTTTTGAGAAAAATAATCGTAGCGTTTTTTATCAGTTTATTATTTTTTTCATCCGCATTAATATCCATAGGCGCCGAGAATAATGCGCCAATAGGTATTTTCTTGTTTATAGGCGACGGTATGGGAGTGAATCAATATCTTGCAGCACAAAGATACGGCCTCACAAAAGCAATTGATTCCTTACCTATTAGTTGCGAAGTAACAACTCACGCATTCAATAACGTAATTACAGACTCCGCCGCTGCTGCGACCGCAATTGCAACAGGCGAGAAAACTAAAAATGAAATGCTGGGACTAAACGCCAAAGGAGAGAAAATCGCAAACATATTTGAAGCGGCAATAAATAAAAGTATGAGTACGGGAATAATTTCTTCAATGTCCCTTAATCATGCCACTCCAGCCGCTTTCTATGCTCATATAAAGTCAAGAAGCGACTATTACAATATTGGATTACAACTCATTTCAAGCAGTATAAGCTACTTCGGCGGCGGTGGTTTTTATCGCCACAATGGTAGAAATAAAGACAGAAAGAGTCTTTATGTATTAGCTGAAGAAGCTGGATATAAAATATTTATGAATGGGAATACTCCTGACGCCAGTGTATTGAATAATAGCGTAAATAAAGTAATTTCAGTTAATCCGGCGCTCAGATCTGACGCTTGTATGCCGTATGTTGAAAAACGTCCAAAAAATGGGAAGACTTTAGCAGACTTCGTAAAAGAGGCAATTCAAATATTATCGGACAATAAGGTTGGCTTTCTAGTTTTAATCGAAGGAGGAAATATTGACTACGCTTGTCATGACAACGAATTTAACAGAATGCTGTACGAAATATCCGATTTCGACGGCGCTGTATCCGAGGCGCTAAATTTTTATTATTCCCGTCCCGAAAATACGTTAATAATCGTCACAGGAGACCACGATACTGGAGGTCTGCATTTTGTCCCTAAAGACGGAGACATTGTTAAATGGAGCAGTAAATATCATACTCGAGCTAATGTCCCGATATTCACGATTGGGGTTTATAGCGACGAATTTTCCGACGCCTCAGGCGTAATAGACAACACGGATATTGCTAAGAATATTTTTAGAATTATTCAAAATGACATTCAAAAATAAGGCGGTACGAAAATGAAAGAACTCGCAATGTGTATTTTAGTTACGCTATTATTTTTGTCCCTAAACGCTGCGGAAGGTCTTGAAACCTACGATGTGGTAATAGTTGGCGGTGGCGCCAGCGGCGCCATTGCCGCAATACAGGCGGCTCGTTTGGGCGTATCTGTGGCTATAGTTGAAGAGACCGGCTGGATAGGAGGTCAAGCTACAGGCGCAGGCGTTGCGACAATGGACGACAATACCAGGACAAGATTTGGCTTATACGGAGAGTTTATTAATCGGGCAACCAAGTATTATAACGAACATGGAAGATCTGTCTCAACCGGAATGTTCGGTCCTGGAACGATAAGTTTTGAACCTGCTGTTGGACAAAGAATATTGTACGAAATGATTAAAGAAGCGGGTAGGGTGGATGTTTACTTAAATTCGCGAGCCTCCTCCGCTATACTTGACGGCGTTCGCGTTATTGGAGCAAATTTCTTAAGAGACGGTCTTTTTCCTTTTGAATTGAGAGCGCATGTTTTTATTGACGCAACAGAGTTGGGAGATTTCTTACCGCTCACCGGCGCAAGATATCGCGCGGGGAACAGAATTTCACCCGAGCTTAACATGGACGCTCAGATTCAGGATATGACGCAAGTGGCAATAATTAGAAAGTGGTCGACAGAAAGAGACGGCGTAATGCCTGACGAATTAAAAGTTAAAGTGGCGCCGCCGGATTACGAAAAATATGTCAATATCTTCCGTGGCGTCGTCGCTGTTGATGGTTCGTCTTGGGGAATGGGAGGATACCCTTTTAACGTCGCAAGTCATAACGCGTACAGAGGATTGCCCGATATTGATAATCCTTTGACGGTTAATAATTTGTACACTCATACGTGGGATAATATTACGCGAACAGGTATTAACTGGGCGAACGACTACCCGCATTCAAACGCCGAAGGGCTCACAGTCCGTTACCTTGAAGACCGAAGACATCGTAGAGAAATGAACAGGCAAGCCATGTTAAGGACGTTGCAATTCATTTATTACTATCAAAATGAGTTGGATCAATCCGACTGGACGGTTGATATATCGCAAGGATACGACGAGGGAATGAACGCGACTGACTGGCAAACTTGGATATTTCAAGATGATAATATAGAAATGAATATGGAAGAGATTTACGGAGGAGTATTGAAGCATTTCCCCCCATTTCCATATGTAAGGGAAGGTAGGCGGCTACTTGGGCTTTATACTTTAAGAGTAGACGACGTCAAACGCGTAAAAAGCCTTGGTCGCGCGTTAAAAAACTTCCCGACGTCAATGGCGCTTGGCGAGTATCAAGTTGACCTCCATGCGGGGCGCGCCAACGAATATCTTGAAAGCGAACTTGGCGAGGATTACAGCAAATTCCCAACGACGTGGGTTGGAAGCGAGGGCGTGTATCAAGTTCCATTTGAGGTTTTTATACCTGAAAAAATAGATGGCTTAATTGCGGCAGAGAAAAATATTTCAGTTTCTAGGATGGTAAACGGAACAATACGGCTTCACCCCATAGTCATGCACGTGGGACAAGCTGCGGGAACAATTGCGGCGCTTTCAGTAAAAAGGGACATTCAACCAAGAGAACTTGACCCATTTGAAGTTCAAACAGAATTATGGCGATCCGGCGCTCATCTTTCCCTATTTGATAAACTTGAAGACGTTCCCAAAACATCAAAATACTGGCTCGCGGTTCAAGCTGCAACCCTTTACGAGTGGATGCCGCAACTTGGCGAAGGTATTTTCGGAACAGACCTTCCTTTAAGTAAAGGCGCCAAAAACAAACTTGAATCCTCCACCGGCGTAAAGATACCCGATAACATCAAAACGAGGGGCGAATCCGTCGAATATATTCTTGACGCAAAAATGAAAAAAGATTAAATTGCCGCAGACTTCTGGTCTTTAAGGTATGCCCTTCCCTGCGCCTGCAAGTCCTGAGCAATGCAATCCAGGCAAAGAAAGAACAATATCTCGGCTGGATTCCATCAATAACGAAAGTCTTATCATTTTCTACCCTCTTCGATCAGCTCTTTGATATTTTCGCCTTTGAAAGCGTTGGTAAACTTCTTGCGAAAGCTCTTATTCCAGCAATTGTTTCATTCACATTAGAAGAGGGGTTTTCGACGGGGGTGACTGTTTGCATTAGTGTTTTCTCTCCTTTGTTTAAGGCTAATATAAAACTAGTCTATTCTGTATGTTTTGTCAAGGAGTAAAATTGATGTTCTAAATTATGGAACTACATTATATAATGCATAATGTGAGCAATATAGCTCAAAAATCTTTAGGGGGAGTTTCTGATGGATACAAGAAAGTTAGTATTTACTTTAGTTGCAATGCTTATTATTTTAGCTTTATCAGGAAGCGCCGCTTTAGCATGTTTTACCATCATCGTTGGTAAAGATGCTTCCGCCACGAAGAAAGTCATAGTTGGTCACAATGAAGACGATGGGAATAGAGCCGTCTATCGTCATGCGCATATGCCGGCAATGACTTGGCCTGACGGAGCAAAGATCCCCGCAGAGGTGCATCCTGCGGCGAGAGCGCCAAAGAGTGAAGATATTCCGCAAGCGCCAAATACATTTGGATATTATTGGAGCGAGGGAAGGGAAACGCGGCTTGGAACAAACGTAGGAATGTCGGCGGCAGACGCTTTTATGAATGAGAACGGCGTATTTGTTGCGACAAACAATAATGGAAACGCTGAAAGACCCGAGGATGGATATGGACAACAGGGAATAATATATATTCTGCGCAGGTCAATAGCTGAGAGAGCGACCAGTTCAAAGCACGCTGTGTTGATTGTCGCAGAATTACTTAGAGACTATGGTTACGGGCAAAGCCGCGCTTACTCAATAGCAGACGCTGACGAAGCCTGGATGTTGCAAGTTGCCCAAGGGAATCAATATGTCGCGCGCAGGGTGCAAGATGATGAAGTTGTTTTGATGCCAAACATGTTTACGATAAGAAATGTTGACTTCAGCAACGCAACAGAAGTGGCGCCAGATGTCATGGCTAACGATAAATTTATTTGGTCTAAGAATTTAGTTAAGTATGCCATCGACAGTGGTTTCTACAAGCCAGCAGACGCAAATGACACATCATACCCGGATTTTGACTTTGCTTTTTGTTACCAGCAGAAATTTGACTCGAACAATGCTCCGTCAACCTGGAACACACCGAGGAGTACGCTGAGATTGAGCCATGCAATTTCAATAATGACAGGAAAAGAATGGAACGCGGATAACACTGAAGTCATCGCCGGTCACCCGGAAATGGGATATCCATTCTCAATAAAGCCTGCAAGGTTTTCAGGGAATTCAATTTATAATGGAACAGTCGGTCCTGAACTTGTAAAAAGAGTACTCCGAACTCATTTTGAAGGAACGTTTGACGACCCTATTGAAGAGAGAATAGCTCTTCCTGGAGCAAACCCTCATGATACTACTATCAGACGTACTTGCGATCAAACAACAGACGAAAGCACAATCGTTGAATTTGATGAAAACCCTGCCCTTACTACTCTTTGGGTAGCATTTGGGCGTCCATGCGAACAGCCATACATTCCTCTTCATGTAATGGGCGTAAACTCTCTGCCGGAAAAACTTAAACGGATGGAAGATCCCGCAAAGGAAATGGCGGAGCATTTTGTAGGAAAAACGGAGATTTCTTCTTATAAAGAAAATGACGCGTGGTGGGCTATCAGAGGTATGCAGAATATGCTTGATTTAGTTTATATTGATGCGATTGATGGACATACGAAATGGCTTGTCGCAAAAGACGCGGAGTTAAAAATCGCCAATGATTCTGCGATAGCTTTCGCAAAAAGTATAAGCGATAAAGATCAGCAAAAAGCTTTTCTGACTGATTGGGATAACAATATGTTTAACTCCGTTTTAGACAATATAATTGAGGTTAAAAATGGATTAAACCCAATAGAAATTGCTGTTGAAAACAATACTATTGAAAAAGCTCAGGCAGCAGACAGCAATGAATTGTTAAAAATTAAGTTTAAACTGGACAATTCGCGTAAGCCGAATATTGCAACCATGTGGATTGGAGTAGGGATGACAAATTCCAAAACTCAAGGATGGAAGCAGCCGGAGTCTCTCAAACATGACACAGGCGACTGGTGGGAAGCGGAATTCTCTGTTAAGGAAATTATTGGGGAAAATTCTTTTGCAACTATTGGGCTTATTGACTACTGGCTTGGCGGAAAGGATACGTCCGGAAAGTCTTTTGGCGGTTCAGTGATTTTTGACATAAAATAAAGTAAGGAGTGACAAATATTGAGGGTAATTTTGACGTCTATATTGCTTTTTATCATTTTTTGCGCGGAAGCTGCTCTTGCGTGGCAAATGACTGATAAAACTCTCGAAGAATACGACGCAATTATAGCTACCAATAAAAATGCTCTTGAAGCGTGGCTCAAAGCTATCCCTGACGATAAGGACGGGATATCGTTTAAGCAGCTTGCAAGAGGCGTGGCGTGTTTTGCGGAAAAAGCTCCTATGGCTCAGCAAGATGATTTTAGCGATTATCTAAGCGCGTTTCCATCTCTTTTTGCGCAGGCGGATATTCCAAAGATACCGGCAGGCGCTTTGTACACAAATGACGACTTATCCGCGAAAGGTGGCAATGGAGGACTTGCTATATTTTGGCTAAAGACAAACTTCGATTCGTGCTGACGTTTTACTGATGGACAGTTTGTCCTTCTTTCATATCCGGGCATAGCAGACGAATTTCGTTACGATATGGGCTCCTCAGCCGTAAAGCTGCGTCCTTACAAATAAGAACAATTACACAAACTAAAGCTGAGGCGTTTTCTTAAGCCTCGGCTTTTGTATTTACGCGACATTATAAGCCGTAGTTTAGCGGATACAGCTGCGTAATAATAGATGGATTCCGGTAATATGGCTTAGTATAGTTGGAAAATAGACTAATAAAGATTTTGTTTAAAAAATATGAAAATAGTACTTGATTTTTTTCCAGAAGTGCTGATAATATTTTTGTCTCAAAAAAACAATTAGTTTAATAAAAAAAGTTAAGATTATCTAAGATCAAAAAATCAAATATGCAAGCAAAAAAGGGGTAAACGTAATGAAATTGACGATACATGACGTCGGTCATGGAACCTGTATAAGTCTGCGTCATAACAATGATAACGTAATGCTTTGGGATTGTGGACACAAAGAGAATTGTCATCCATCAGTATTTTTACCGAAAATGGGAATAAAAAAAGTCCATTACTTTTTCGTTTCCAGCTATAATGAAGATCGCATTAGAGATTTACCTAACCTGCGAAAATCATTGGAACTCAAATCATTATTGCGAAACCGCAGCATAACTGGTTCGCAACTCAGAGAACTTAAGAAGTCAGCGCTTTTTCCATATAGCTGCCCTATTACTGAAGCAACGGAATCATTATTAGATATGATTGATACATATAATGGAGGTCCCTTTTCCAATCCTCCAAGTTTTCCCGGCGTTAAATTAAAAACGTTCTGGAATAACTACAATAATGAATTTGAGAACACGAACGATATTAGTTTGGTCACATTTCTCCAATGTGGAAACGAGAAGTTTATTTTTCCAGGAGACCTTGAAAAAAAAGGCTGGGATAGCCTCCTATCAAAGAATGAATTTAAGGACGAGCTTAAAAGCGTTACTGTATTTCTTGCGTCGCATTATGGACGTGAAAACGGTTATTGCAAGGAAGTATTTAATTGCTGTAAACCTAAAGTAGTTGTTTTCTCAGATAGCAATGTCCAACATGATACTCGAGCGATGGTAGAAAACTACGCGCAACACGCTCAAGGAATATTTTTTGATGGAGAAAAACGACATGTCCTCTCAACGCGTAAAGACGGTAGTTTAATATGGTCATTTTAACGGAAGCGTACATGTCGATGCAAAGGACATATACTGCGCGCAATATGATTTCAGTGCTTTTCTTTTGATTTAAACAGTGTTTACATTTATAATGTCTATACTGTATTCATATTCAAATATCTCATTCAATAACTTAAATTTATTACAGTATTTAATTTTATAATCTATTGCAATGCCTACTATTACGATTACAATGCATTTTTTAAACTAATTTAAAAATGGAAAACGCTAAAATATAGATTGTTTGTTATTGAAGAGTAGGTAAGATACCTAATATATTGCATATTGGTAAAAGATATATATTTCTGTCAACATATAGTTTAGTCAATATAAGAGGCAATTCAAATATTATCGGACAACAATTATAGTTATTCAATTATTATAAAAAAATACAACCTTAATATTGATTTTATAAAAAATGAATATGGAGAATGGTGAGAGAATCCGATTTCGGTGATATTGTATGCATAATAGCAAATAATAGTAATATGCACGTAGAGATTTTTGTGAATAATTGCAATAATAAATGCTAAAACAGGTGAGTTACGCCTTGTCCCTAAAGATGGAGAGATAGATAAAAAATGCAGTAATATCAATCATAGAGTAGTGTCCCGATATTTGTTTTGATACACTTGTTGACTCTTAAAGCGGAGAGCAATTAGGAGCCCCGAAGGGACGAAACGACTATAACCTCCGGTTGTGCTAGTTTAAAACGTCTTCGCGAGCCCGCAGGGCGTGGCGATCCAGATTTCGACAAATATATAGATAATATTGAATTGCTGCGTAGCGCTTGCCCCGCCACGCTTCGCTCGCGGCTAAAGGCTTTTCGCAAAGACGTGTATTACACGTTGGCATGTTATTCTTAATAGTTTCTGTTTTTTCAAGTTAACGACATTGGATAGTATAGGGCGCCTAAACTATCAGATATGCAGTAGGGCGGGGAAGATAGCGCTTAAGTTACCGACATTGGGCAATCCAGCCCCCCATGAACTACGTTCACTACGCAAAATGAAGCCCAATAGAGGCAAGGGGAGTCATTTTGAGGTAGAATCATAATCGGCAAAAAGATCGGAAAACCTTAGAGCATTAAAGCCTCTGATTCAGTCTGATCTTAGCCTATTGATTGCACCACACATTACCACCGATTTTTGAGCGCGAACAATAGATTTCGAAAAATATTATAGATAAAACTAAATTGCTGCGTAGCGCTTGCGCACTCTAAAGCAAAGACGCGCTAACCTGCCTATAAAAAACGGGCGGTAGGTTAGCCGCCCAACAATAACACCGATTACAAAAACAACAACATCTCCTAATAGGGGATAGATGTCATTGCTACGTCACAAATATAACAACTACAAATAATTTATTGTCGCTCTAATAAATTATTAGTCGCTTTAATATCGTTTATTTGTGTCCTATAATGTATCTTATGTTACTTATAAATAATAAAATAGCATAAAAGGTATTTTTGGTTTACTGCATAAATATCCTTACTTAATTTATTATTTATAAATCTCATTCTTTAAATTTTGTCTGGATATACAAAATCAATTCTTCATTCTCAACTAAAGCTGGCAAAGTATCGTCTTTCGGATATTTTAGCAACCCGTCTTCTAATGAATCGTTCACGTTAACCATAAACGAATCATTTGAAACATCCACACATCCACCGGAAAGCAATTTTTTTGAAAGCATATAACCAATTTCGGCAACGACTTTTTTGTCGTCTTTTTTAGCTTGAAAGTTAAAAGGAAATAATCTAGTTTTGTTATCTCCTTTCCAAAGTCTTACGGAATTGCTCCATAGCATATTTTTCATTCATATCTCCCCTTATTGATATAAAAGTTAAAGCTTCAACAGGCCTCCTTCTTGAACTATGAAAAGAGCATCTCTCTTTGGCCAAAACTAGTAGCAATATGGGCGCATGTACTGAATTGATAAAACCCCGACTCCAGTTGCGCTTCGTAATTGGAGCGGCGATTTGGCAGGACGGCCTCCTATTCGCCCTACTATTATGACTAACGCCATTATAGGCGTATTATGCTGGTACACCTTCGGAGCGTTTGACACATACTGCGTCAAACAAAATAAACTAATAAACGATCAGCTTAGCCAGAATCCTCCCTTCTTTTATGTGTTTAGGCTTCCCACCGCACCATCTATGCTAAATGAAAATCGCTGGCAACATAATGTACTCTACTTTTCGTAATTTGTGTAATAAGGAATTCCACACAATTTTCACTTTTTAAGACTAATGAAAAAATATATTCTATATTAATTAAACATTATATCATAATAAACTAAAATTTACAGTATTTTAATCAACATATTCTGGGTAAAATTTCACCTGCGGGCATATCAATAACACGTTCCCCTCCAATAACTGTTTTCATCCATGCCATGCGTTGGCGTTTATTATAAACTTTTCCCACTATTTCAGCGCCCTTACATGTGTAACTTAGTTTTAGTCTCTTAAGGCATTCTTCAGCATCTTTTTGCGAGACGGCAATTAAAACGCACCCTTCACCCGCAAGCCAAAGTTGATCCAGCCCTAAAATATCGCATATTGATTCAGCATCCGCATTTTTGGGTAAGAGCCGCTCTTCAATTTCAAATCCAAGCCCGCTGGATTCCGCCCACTCGCACAATACCGTCCCTACCCCGCCTCTTGTACAATCTCTCATTGCATGTAGCCCGTCCAATTCAAGCAGAGGAGACAAAGAAGACCAAAGTGGAGCGCAGTCGCTCTTCAAATCCGGCGCTTCAATATCAAATCTACAAGCAGCTAATACTGAGCCGTGTATACCCGGCGAATTCGTTAGTATCAAAACATCGTCCGCTTTAATATTTACTGTTCCCAGTTTATTTTTGCTGACTCTTTTCCCAATTGCGCACGTAGCTATAAATAATTTATCGGCTGCGCCTCTTGGAACAACTTTAGTATCGCCTGCAATTAATCTAGTATTGGTAATTTTGCATACATCCGCTGCGCTTTTCATGAATCCCATCAGTTGCGCCATATCCATGCCTTCTTCAATTATAAGAGACATAGTTAGCATATCCGGTCTTACGCCTCTGACTGCAAGATCATTTGTACTGCCACAAACAGCAAGTTTGCCAATATCGCCTCCCGGGAACGAAAGCGGAGTCACGGTGAATCCATCCATAGCTACAGCCATATCTTCATTTATCCAAGCGCAATCCTCCGACTCGAAATCAATAAGTTCAAAATTTTCGAGGATTGAGTTTGTCAGCTGTTGCGTCAGCCTCCCGCCGCTTCCGTGACCAATCGTTATAGCGCGATATTTCTGTTCCATCGAAACCATGCTCCACATGTTCCTTCCCCGGATACCATACATGCGCCAACAGGAGTTGTAAGGGTGCAAACGCTCCCAAATAATTTACATTCCGGCGGTGTAATGATGCCCAATAATACTTTGCCGCATTCGCAACCAGTGTCTTGCGCTTCAATTTTTTCAATCGAAAATCGCTTTTCCGCGTCGTAGTCCTGAAACTCTTTTCGGATACGTAAACCCGAATTTTCTATTGTCCCTAAACCTCTCCATACCGAGTCGCAGGGCTCAAACACTTCATGCAATAATTTCATGGCATATTGATTCCCTATACTATTTACGGCTTCTTTATAAAAATTTTTAAGCTCGGGAGATTTAAGCTTTGTTTGTCTTGCAAGCTCAATAATCGCGGCTAAAATTGAGAGAGCGTCGAATCCAGCTATAACACAGGCTTTATTATATTCATTGGTAATGAATTGGTAAGGCCTTTCTCCTATCAGTACGCTTACATTGCCAGGAAGAAGAAATCCGTCCAGATTTGCCGCTCCAGTTTTATTGGAAGCCAACATTCTCAAAGCTTGTGGTATTGTTTTATGAACCGAATACACGGACAAGTTTTTAATGTTTTTTTTAATAACTTCCTTTATTAATATTGCGGTAGCCGGAGCGGTAGTTTCAAATCCAACGCCAAAAAATATAACTTGATTATTCGTATTTTCCGCGATGTCAATGCATTGAATTGCGCTTGTTATTACGCGAACGTCAGCTCCGTCGCAGCGTAAATCGGCTAAAGAACTCCTGATTCTGCTATTACTATCGGTAATTGAACCCGGTACACGCATCATATCGCCGTACGTAGCCACCGTAACTTTATCCAGCGAATTTCTTAAAATTGATATTATGGAATCAATATCTTTTTGATCAGTTACGCAAACAGGACAGCCGGGTCCTGAGAGCAAGCGTATATTTGGGGGCAGAATCGCGCGCAATCCTGTCTTGAATATTGATACGGTATGAGTTCCGCACACTTCCATGAACGTCATTTCATTATCGTCCGCTATTTCGGTAAGCTTACTTTTTAATAGATTTATTTTAGACTCCATTATTTATATTTTTCCTCTGATTCTACGGCTTCATTCCAAAGAGCGTAAAGTTCATCCGCTTCGTTTTTTTCCAATTTTTGAATAGCAAACCCCGCATGAACAAGAATTGTATTGCCTATTTCCGCATGTTCCAGTAAATCAAGCCGGACTTCGACTGAAACATTATTTGATACAGCTTTCGCCGTACAATTATCGTTAATTTTCGTTATAGTATATGGAATGGCTAAACACATTGCGTTTTTCCTCACTGTACCGAGATTATTTTGCAAAACTAATATACCAAAAATATGGGAAATAGTATAATTCAAATATACGATATTAGTTGCATTAAATCTCTATATTAAGGATTTTTATAATGACAGAAAACGCAAGTAACAATTATAACCGCCAAAAAAACATGCTTTTACTTAATGCGGCGCGACTTCCATATAGATTCATGGACGAGATTTTTACAAACTGTCCGGAAGCGCTTTGGGTGGAAGCGGAAATTCTATGGGAAAAACTGAATTTTCCTCAGATGGTTGTGTCGAGATTAAGAAAATTATTGGATAAAAACTGGGCGGAACGGGAAATTGAACGCTTACAGAATTCTGGAGTACATTTTTACTCTATTTATGACAACGAGTACCCGGATAAACTTCGCAATGTTCAAAACCCGCCTATTGGTTTTTACGTAAACGGGAATTGGCGCAAATTTATGGAATTAAGTTCCATAGGCATTGTTGGAACAAGACGGTGCAGTAACTATGGAAGATATGTCGCTCATTCTATTGGCGAAGCTTTATCGAAAGCGGAAATATCGGTTGTAAGCGGCGGGGCTCTTGGAATAGACGCAGCTGCGCACACTGGATGTCTTAATGCGGGCGGCGCCACAATTGCCGTTTTAGGGACAGGAATTAATCTGGTATATCCTAGCAAACACGCAGAGCTTTTCAAAAAAATTACTGAAAATGGGGCGCTTGTATCAGAATACCCGTTTGGAGTTCAAGGAAATACATGGCATTTTCCCGAAAGAAACAGGATTATTGTTGGTCTTTCCAACAGGCTTGTCGTCGTTGAGGCGCCTGTGAATAGCGGCGCTATGATATCAGCCAGATTAGCCCTTGAAGCAGGAATTGAAATATGGAGCGTCCCCGGGCAAATAACCGACAAAGCGGCTATGGGGACTAACAAACTTTTGCGCGATGGCGCAAATGTACTTGCCGATATTGGGGAATTTATTGAAATAGTGGGAAACAGCGGAAATCAATTTCTTATTCCGTTTCCCAGCGAAAATGAAAAGATAACATTTACCGATGACGAAAAAATCATCCTTGAAATTCTAAAGCAAAGCGGAAAGAAAACTGTTGACGACATTGTAGCAGAAAGCAGAATGAGTTTGCAGCAAGTGCAATTCTGCTTATCATCGCTAATCGCCACAGAATACGTTTTCCTATCTGGTCCCGGTCGCTTCAGCGCCGCGTATCCATAAAATATGTCGATGAAAACGACATGTATCTGCGCAAGAAGTCTTAGTCAGAGCTTAACAAGTTTTTAACAGCGAAACTATCAAGCAAATACAGCGGCACATCATATAGATTGTCAGTTTTCTTATAGTCTGCTTGTGACGAGCGAATGGCAATTTGTGGCTGGTATTTTTCGATATAGATTTTGAGGCTCTTGGATCGCAGATTTACGCCGCTTTTGACTTCTACGGGTACAATCCGGTCAGCAATTTGCATGATGAATTCTACCTCAGCGCGTGATTTACCATCTTTAGCCCAATAACAGATATCAACATTTGAATGATTTTGCAATTCTTGAAGAACAAACTGTTCAGTTAAGGCGCCCTTAAACTCAGTAAAAATACTGTTTTTTTCTAAGAGCGTCTTTTCGCTTAAGTTCGTCATTGCAACCAGTAATCCCACATCAAGATGATAAATTTTGAAGGCGTTAAAATCAGCATAAGACGAGATTGGTAGTCGAGGCGCCTCAATTCGGTTGAGGCGGCGAATTAAACCCGCATCTTCCATCCACATAATCGCCATCTCGTACTCTTTGGCGCGCGCCCCCTCGCGAACTAAGCCGTAAATAAACTTTTTGTTCTCTTTAGCCAACTGAGCGGGAATTGTCTGCCAAGCTTGTCTAATGCGCTGTACCATATTGGGCGGCGCATGTTTGCTAAAATCTTCATTGTAAGCATAGAGGATTTTATTCTGAATCTCTCGCGCCTCCTTCCATGACTTTTTAGCAACATAATTGGCGATAACTTCTGGCATACCACCAAGGAAAAAATAAGTTTTGAGATAGTCAATAAGTTTGTCATGGAAAACCGATAAAAGTCTCAAGTCGGTAACCTCGCCCATTAAGTCCAATAATTGCGCCTCGCCTAAAGCAAGTAAAAACTCGCGGAAAGTTAACGGATTGAGTTTGATGTAATCAACCTTACCGACTGGAAATGATACGCCTTCATGCATGGCTATGCCTAACAGGCTTCCAGCCACGATGATATTATAATCGGGCGCGTTTTCATAAAAATATTTAAGTGCGGTCAAAGCTTTTGGCACTTCTTGAATTTCGTCTAAAATTATTAGAGTATCATCCGGATTAATATCAACACTGGTTTCTGCCTTAAAACCTTGAATTAGTCGTTGCACATCAAAGTCCCCAATAAATAAGTTGTGCATGCGGTTATTATTGTCAAAATTGATGTAAGCGACTTTTTTATATTCAGTTGCGGCAAATTCTTTTGCAAGCCAAGTTTTACCAACCTGACGCGCGCCACGAATGATAAGCGGCTTGCGATTATCGCTATTCTTCCATTTTTTTAGAATTTCGATTTTTTCTCTATACATGATAACTTCCCTTCTTATGCTTTATTATACCAAATGTATACATTTTTTGAGGGTTAATATTCTGCTTTTTGTACATTTTTTGTGAGATAAAATATGACATGTAATACATTTTTTGTAAGATATAACTGCAGTCAATTAACTAGCTAAACGAAGTTAATGCGTCGATATTAAATGTATCGGCGCATTAATATATTCATATTTCGTTGTGGGAAATGCCCGTCTATGTGACCACAAGAGCTTTCTGCCGCTTGTAGCTTTGAAATTGCGCAATAAGCGGCGCGATACCTATAGCCGCGCCGATAAGACTTGTGGTTAAGCTTGGAGAGAATAGCAAAAATCCGCCTACAGTAAACAAGGCGCGTTGCCAGTAAGGCGCCTTTACAAACATAAATCCCTCAAATCCTACGGCTAGATAAACAACTGCAATAATCGCCGTAATAGTGGTATGGACAATATCAAAAGCATTGCCTTCAAGAAGAAGCGTAGGAGACCACAGACTGATAAAAGGAACCAAATAACAAACTATTCCAAGCCGCATCGCCCTGAATCCAACTGTTATTCCGCTTTTTCCCACTATGCCGCCCGCTATATAGCTTGCCATTGCCACAGGAGGGGTTATAAAAGCCGACGTGGCCATATAAATTATGAAAAAATGCGCCGCAATCACGGATACGCCCATACGTATCAGCGCCGGCGCCACAAGTATTGACATAATTATATAGCTCACAATAGGCGCAACTCCCATTCCCATTATGTATATCGCTAAAGCTGTTATCAATGCAAGGATTAGTAAGTTTCCGCCGGAGATTGTCGTTAGCAAAGCGGAAACGCGCAGCCCTAATCCGGTAAGGTTTAAGACCGCCAGTATTATCCCGGAGCAACTTGTCACTCCGAGTATGCTGAGCAACCCTCTTCCTGAGTCAGGCAGTACATTTTTAATGTTTGCAAAGAAAACTCTTCGATCCTCTTTTTTAATTATGGAAATTAAAATCTGCACCACTATCGCGCGATACACGGCTGACGCTACGGACATCTTAGCCCAAAGCAACAGATAGACGATAACTACCACGGGAATTAAAAAATACCATCCTGATTTAAACGTTTCAATCAAGTTTGGAAGCTCTTTTTTATCAAGCCTTGGATAGTTCTGACCGGCGCAATAGAAATCGACCTGCATAAACACCGAAAAATAATAAAGAAACGCTGGAATAATCGCGCCTAGCATTATTCTTGGATAACCCAAGCCAGTCATTTCACCCATTAGGAAAACCACCGCGCCCATAACAGGCGGCGTTATCAGAGCGCCGCATGAAGAAACCGCCAGCGTCGCCCCCGAAAACACAGGTTCATAATTCAATTTTTTCATTATAGGATACGACAGGGGGGCTACTATGCCAAGGTTGCTTGCAGGCTCTCCGGTCATAGTGGCAAACAAAAAAGAAGTGAAAATTGGTACTTTAGCCGCGCCGCCGCGCATACTCCCGACAAGCGCAAGCGCAATGTTAAGAAAAAATTCGCCTGCTTTCGTCATTTGTAAGAGAACTCCAAATATGGTGAACGCCAAAACTACAATAGCAATTATCTGAGCCGCATGTCCGAAAATACCTATGCCTGACAAATACACGTATCCAACAATATGACTGAGGCTAAACCTTGCAGATCGGAGCAATCCCGGCATGTGATTTCCATATATAGCGTAAAGCAAAAAGAATATAGCGGTACCTACAAGCGGCCATCCCACCAGTCTACGCGCCGATTCAAGCACAACCACTATGAACATCCATCCCAATACCTCTTCGTAGGTTGACCCGCCAAGCCCGCCAAGGATAAAAACATGATTCCAGTTGAACGCGCAATATAAGCCGCCGACCAGACCGATAACGCCCATTACTATTTCGTATAGTTTTGGACGGTATTCGCCTTTAGCTCTGCCGGAGGCGGGATAGTTCATGTATACCAAAAACTGGACTACGCCAACTGCTACCATGGCATATTGTTCTTTATATAAATAAATGTTAAACCTCCAGAACACTTCCTGATTCAATACGCCAAAAATTGGCAGGAAAGAAAGAAACAATAAATTGATTATTCGTTTGGTCTTCATCCATGATGGCATATCAGTCGCCATAAGGTTGTTTTGTGTGCCCACAGTTTACCCTCCTAGATTTCCAAGTATAATGTAGACGAAGGGGCTTTGCGCCCCTACCCGTCTTTTACCCTCTCGCGCGCGTTTATCTGTCCAGTCCAAGTTTTTCTAAAGTACTTTTCTGCCATTGCTCCATTTCTTCCGACCACATGCCAGCATCTTTGTAATAGGCAACGGCGCCGGGGTGATACGGGAACACGTTGGGGAAAACCGCCAATTCCTTCCTCCAGCCAACAAGCTCGGGGGTAACGGACGCCAGTTCTTCATAGCCCTCAACGATTGATTTTACGAAATAATACGCAGCCTCGTCTTCGGTATCGACGATGCAGCTCACTTGACCCGACGTTGCGATGTTCAGATCGCCCTGTTTCGCTCCCGGCCACTCCCTTGCAAGATTATGTATTACGAAGTATCCTACCGTCTCCTGCTCCTCGATTATTTTGCCTATATGCTCCTCGTCGAACACCAGGACTCTGTACTCTATCTTAGACCCCAGTTCGTCCATTTTAGCGCCCTGCACGCTGCCCATGACAGCGTCGGTCCTTTGGTCGACAAGATCTTGAAACGCGGCTGCGGCGTCCGTCATCGGAACTGGCGTTACGTCATTTTGGGGGTCAAGCCCGTATCCTTTTAATATAGCCTCGGCGGCGTGGACATATGTGCTGTTATTGCTGACATACGACACTCTTTTTCCTTTGAGGTCGGACACAGTTTCAATACCGGAGTCCCCTCTCACCATGAAGGAAAAAGGCGTCTGCCCGCCATTAAACAGCGCGCGTACTGTCTGCTCGGCGTTTTCGCCCCAAAGCACCATCATGTTGCCGGCGCTCAGAATGCCAACATGCGCTACTTTACGTTGCATAGCGGCGACAATCCCTTCAGAACCCGTTGTCGGCAGGACGGTGACGCTTACAGCCCCGTTGGTTTTTGAGGTGACAATGGCGCCGTGCGCCGCTGCTATAGTATAGAAACCTGTACCGGCGGAATTTGTCGCGTATATCAGGTCAAAATTATTGCCTGTCAACTCAATATGTCCCGCGCTTGCGCATGTTGCAAACAAAACTATTAACGAAAGTGCTAACAAAAAACGATTTTTCATAAATACTACCTCCTGATTTTTTCTTATATATTTTTACAGCTATATTCAAAAGCATTATTGCGAAGCCAGTTTAATACTATTTTTTTGCGTTGTGTATCTTGCAAGCTCCTTCTCCGCCAATGGAATATACTCTCCCGTCCATACACGCAAGGGTATCGCTAAGCAAAAGCCCGCCATATTTACCGTCATTTTCACACATTGTCAAAGTGAATACCGATCCGTCCTCAATCGCGCTCATTCCCTCCGAATCAAACGGAGCGCAGGCGATGTCGGCGCCTATACCCTGAGCAAGGACATATCCGGTTTTTGAAACAGAATTAATTCCTAAAAGAGATTTTGAATCGTTAATTTTATTTTTTATAGCCTGCCAACGATCCATGAAAGAGTTCTGATACCCCGTCCGCTCGCTCGTTGAGTGGACTATAGTTGAGCCAAACAATCCAAGGTATTGAAGATACATCACAGAAATATGCGCAGAAACCGTATCTCCTTCGGCAATAATATAGTCGTCCGGCTGCCTCTGGGCTACATTGCCTTTTCCGGCGGATACTAAAAACGACACATTATCCACGCCATAAGCGCGAAGGTTTCTATCTACACGCGCGGCGACTAATCTTTCGTTCTCCCCGGGCTTTGCCAATCTGAGATAATCCAGCGCGGCTTTTTTGGCAATTGTCGTAGCTTGTAGAATGGCAAAAATCTCTTCGTTACTCTTTCGCGCAAGAATATTATCAAAATGCCCGGTTGCGTCTGTAATTCCCGGCAATGCCGCTTTGAGCGGGCTAAAGGCGGCAATTGGAAGATTATTTAAATTAACGCCCGCCCAACGGAGTCCGGCTAGATTCTTCTCTTTAATATATGCAATAGTTTTTTCAGCTACATGATGGTTTGAGACAAGTCCAAGACCAACGGCGTTAAGTTCAAGCCCAGGCGCAAGGTGTTTTTTGTTATATGTAACGTCGCGGGGCGCCATTGTCGACATGATAACGGGTTCGCGGTCTTTTAATATCAAAGACAGCGAAACCGCCCAAGCAACGCTGTTAACGTAATTCGTGAGATAACGTACATAACGCCTTGTAAGTCCGTCGGAATAAATGATAAAGCCATCAACCCCAAGCGTGTCCATAAGGCTCGTTACTCTTTCTTTACGGCTCGTAAATTCCTCCGGCGGAAACAATATATCGTCCCACACCTGCCTTCCTCGGGGCAATACGGTCAAATAAGAAAAGTCCATCGCTTATTCTCCTTTCATCCCATCACTGAAGCAGACGAGGCTTCGTACATATCCGGGCTCAAGACGCTCAAGCGCTCAATTCCGTCGTCGGTAATCCTTACTGTCAATCCGCACGCTAAGTACCCAATTTCGGGAATCATTTGGTTTGGATGGATGACAAGAACTGTATCCGTCTTAAGGATTTCTTCGTTATCTTCGGCGAGGTCGATATACCCTAATCCAAAGTTGTGCCCCCGCGACCTCATGTGGGGCGGGTGGCAGTATTCTTCATAACCGGCGGCGCCGATTATTTCATTTTGCCATATTGCCACGTCCTTTGCGCGGATTCCAGCTTTCATTTTGCCAAGCGCGTATTCAAGCGCCGTAACTAAAAGTCCGTGCTTTTCTCTTTCCAGCGGCGTCGCCTCTCCCATTTTTACGGTGCGGCAAAGTTGGGTGGCGTATGTGATGGAACCTATTACAGGCGTTATCTCGGTGAGTACCAAGTCTCCCATCTTGAGATAGTTTTCTTTTGCGCGGCTCATACTGGGGAGATTTCTACCCATGCCGATAAGTTGGAAATTTTCATCCGCGCCGCCTTCTTTCATTGCGCGCTCCATCTCGGCAATAATCTCATATTCGCAAACCCCCGGACGCAATGAATCCATTTCGACCATATACGCAAGATCGGCGAGTTTTGCGCATCGGCGCATAATTTCAACTTCCCATCGGGTTTTTACCTTGCACATTTCATCAAATTCGGCGTAGACATTTTTTATGCTTTTTCCGGCAAGTTCTTTTTCAAAAGCCATGTATTTAACAGCCGTCATATGCTCCGCGCCTACGATACCTACGCTTTTGCCCTGACGAGCGGCAATCTGCGCGGCTTTTTGCATAATGTCGCCCTGACAGACGATAATCTCCTCTATCCAGCATTCTTCGCGTATCCTATGTATATCCCATTCCTGACTGGTCAACAGGCATGGCTCTCCCGAAAGCGTCAAGACGACGCAGGCGTCCTCGCCCAGCAAGCGAAGATTTGACGCATGATGTACGACCTCCGGCTTCCATTGCGGACTGTATAGTACAATCGCGTCAAGCTCCTGTTCGTTCATCATGCGCTTTATGCGAGAATACCTTATACCCGGTTCTTCTTTGGGATAACTACCCCTCATTAGAAAACCTCCTGATTTAACGTCTCATAATTGCTCCTATTCTGCCTGACCCACTCGATCATCCCTCCGGCGCGCCATTTCTCGACAAGTAGGTCGATGATTTTCTCCGCTTGCGCGGTTTTGCCGGTGGTATGGTTCTTTATTTCTCCGGTTTCAATATTGACTTCTACTTCGTCCCCTTTTGAGACCATTTTAGATATCCCGGGGCATTCCAATACCGGCACGCCAAAATTCCACGTATTCCTGAAGAATATACGCGAGCTGCTGTCGCAAACAATTACCGAAATACCCAAGTATTTTAGAACCTTACCCCCTGCCCGGGACGAAGAGTTGCCAAAATTTCGTCCGGCGACAAGTATATCTCCGGGTTTAACTCCTTTTGCAAAATCAGGGTCATAGTGTTCCAGACATTTATCCGCCGCAAGCGCTGGGTTAAAGTCCGTCCCCGTCGCCATGATGCTCTCCGTATTGATATGATCGCCAAATACCCAAGCATTCCCTCTCATTATCGTATTCATAATCAACCATTCCTTTCCGTACCAACTACAGAAAATCGCGCGGGTCGACGATTTTTCCGCATATAGCCGCAGCCGCAACCGTATATGGAGACGCCAGATAAACTCCCGAGTTTTTGCCGGCGCGCCCAGGCTGATTGCGCGGATGCGTACCTATCATTATTTCATTGTCTCCGATATTTCCATAACAACACATCTGACATGGTCCGCAGTATGGCGGGCTGACTATCGCCCCAAGGTTTATGAAAAATTCGTACAGACCCTCTTTTAAAAGCTGGCTTTGTATTTCCATTGTGCCGGGTACAATAATTAGGCGCGTTTCGGGATGCAGCTTTCTGCCTTTAAGTATTTCCGCAGCCATTTGGAAATCTTCAAGCGATGAACCTGTGCAGCCGCCTACAAAAGCTTGATCGACTTTTATGTTTTGCTTTGCAATATCCGCTACTTTTCTTGTTTCCGTTGGTCTTGGGGGTATTGCGATCAACGGCTCAATTTCGCCGACGTCCACGAAATATTCTTTTTCGAACGTGCAGTCCATATCGTTGTAAATAACGTCATAAGCGCCCTTAACGCGGTTTTTGAGAAAATCGCGGGTGACGTCGTCCGGTTCAACAAATCCGGTAACAGCTCCCATTTCAACCGCAAGCAGGCTAAAGATCATTCTTTGGTATACGGAGAGGGAATATGTATAAGAACCGGAGAAGTCCAGCGCTTTCCAAAGCGCGCCGTCCGCGTCGATCGTGCCAAGAAGATGCTGCGCTACGTCGCGGGCGCATACTCCTTTGCGCGTCTTGGATTCCATTGTGACTCGAATCGTGGGCGGAACTTTGAACCACATCCTTCCTGTGAGAAGGAGTTCGGCGACTTCAGCGGACAAAGGCGTGCCAAACGCCCCAAGAACTCCGTATATCGTGCTGTGGGAGTCCGCCCCGACGTAAACATATCCGGGACGCACATGCCCTTTTTCAAGCATAATAATGTGTCCGTTGCCTGTTCCAACATCGTAAACATGCTTAAGTCCGTACTTTTTTGCAGCTTCGCGACTGACTACAAGGTCGTGAGCGTATTGGTTAGAAGCCGGCAAACAAACGTGGTGGCCAAGACCGAATATCAGTTTGTCTGGGTTGTAGGGACGCATTACGCCGCCAAATTTTTTCCAATTGTCAAGGAAGAACCACGGGCTATGAACGAATACGGCGTCGACGTCGCAAGTTACTATATCCCCCGGGAAAACCTCTTTGACTCCCCCGCGCAGCGCGAGAATCTTTTCAGATGCAGTATGTCCTCTCATATTTTTCTCCTTATTGTTTTCTTTGTTTTGCTATCTCTTCTTTAAGCAATGGTATAAGGCCGCCGGCTTCAAGCTGATGCGCAAGCGCTTCGGGCACCGGAATGCACTTCAGTTTTTTTCCTGTTGTGTGGTTTATCACCCAACCGCCAGATATGTCAATTTCCAGATCATCTCCTATGTTCGCCTCGGCATGTATTCCGGGGCATTCGATGCATGGCAGACCAATGTTAAAGCAATTTCTATAGAAAATCCGCGCGAACTCTTCCGCGATGACGGCATGCGTTCCCGCCGCCTTCACGGCAATAGCCGCCGTCTCGCGGCTTGAGCCGCAGCCAAAATTCTTTTCTGCAATAATAAAACCGCCCGGCGCCATTTTTTGAGGGAAGTCTGGGTCTACGTCGCGCATACAGATTTTTGCCAATTCTTTTGGCTCGCGGGTAGTAATATACTTAGCGGACGTCATGTCGTCCGTGCTTATGTGATTTCCGAATTTGGCAAGCACTTTTCTTCTAATGTTTTCCATGTTTTTAGCGACCTTTCCTTTCGATAAGACTTTGTTTACGAGCGCGGGTCGGCAATGCGCCCCATTAACGCGCTCTTTGCCGCTGTTGCTGGCGAACCCAAGTAGATATTCGCCTTTGGACTTCCCATACGACCGCAAAAATTGCGGTTATGAGTGCCGAGGCACGCTTCTCCTTCATACAGTAGCCCTTCGTGCATACCTCCGCACGGACCGCAGTTGGCGTTCATAACGATACAGCCCGCGTCTATGAATTCCTTTGTGTAGCCAAGCCTGGTTATTTCAGAGAAAACATGATTTGACGCCGGAAGAATAATGCAACGCATAGTGTTGGGGATTTTATTTCCGCGAATGATCTCGGCGGCGATTGCAAAATCCTCCACTCGCCCGTTGGTGCATGTGCCAATAAGAACCTGCGATAGCGGAATCCCTGCCGCCTCGCTTATAGGAACGCCATTTGCCGGATTGTGCGGCATGGCAATATAAGGCGTCAGGTCGGATACGTCTAATTGAATTTCTTCGCAATAGTTCGCGTCGTCGTCGCTTTTCAACATTTCGATTTCCTCGCGCTTGACCCCCGCTTTTACAAGATAATCAACCGTTTTTTCGTCAGGCGCAATAATTCCGTTCTTGGCGCCCGCTTCGATGGACATATTGCACAGGGTAAGCCTTGAATCAATGCTCATCTCGCCAACTGTATCGCCGCAGAACTCCAAAGTTTTATATGTGGCGCCGTTTGCCCCTATCATAGTAAGCAGTTTTAGTATTATGTCTTTTGACATCACCCGGTTTGGCAGCTTTCCGGTAATCGTAACCTTTATCGTCTCGGGTATGCGGAACCAAAGTTTGCCTGTAGCAAAGACGTTACACATTTCGGTTGAACCAATACCGGTTGAAAACGCCCCCAGCGCGCCGTATGTACAAGTATGGGAATCGGTTCCTACGGCGACTTCCCCGGGCTTTAAATAACCGCCTTCGGGTATCATTTGGTGAGCAACGCCTTGAACGTTGAAATAGTTCTTGAGATTGTGTTCTCTGACAAATTCATGCGTTGGCGCCAGCATTACAGCATCGTGCAAAGTGCTGGCGGGCGCTGCGTGGTCTACAAAAACGTAAACTTTATCAGGATCCCAAAGAGGTACGCCCAATTCTCTGAATTTCGGATAACTGATAGGTCCAAGACCGTCGTGTACCATTGCTAGATCAATGTTTGCCACTACAATATCACCTGCTTTGGCGTCCTCGTTCCGAGCAGCCTTTGCAAGGATTTTTTCGGTAATTGTCTTCCCCATTTTTCCCTCTCCTAGTTTAATCTTTGTTTATAAAAATGTTCTATAAAGCCTATACTACTAAATTAATACAACCTTCTGAATGATGCTCTTACTAAACGGCTCAGATAATATTAACAAAATAAAATATTAAATGATCACCCGCTAAGTTAGCAATTGGGGAAAAATTCCCCACTGGACTTATATTATAACAGATGTTAAGCTATTCAACGCGAAAAAACATTTCATTCACTGTTGCGATGAAAAAAATTCAGGCGTTTGGAGGATGATTATAGTGTCTACCTGTAAAGCTAGCTATGTGAAGACTGTTACCAAGGAGTCGGACATACCGGAAATTGCTGATCTATTTTTTAATGGACAGATATTACTGTTAAAACTGGGGACGTTATACGCCCTGACCTTTAATCCAGCGATTGAAGGTCTGGATCATAAATTGGACAAAATCAAAGGAAGGCGGAGTAATCAACATTTCACTTTAATCTGCAATTATGATCAAGCTTTAGAGATTTTGGACGCGGATCGGATCAATAAAGACTTTTACAATATTGGAGAAAGCTTTAGCAGCAAAGCGCTGCTCAGGATACCGCTAAAAGCGACTGATACATTACCTTTTCCATATAATAAAGAGCAAAACACGGTGCAATATGTAAGTATCGAAGGCATTCATCCGTTGCTTAAGACGCTTAGTCTTGAATTGTCGCGCCGTAGTAGCCGATATATGTCAACCACAAGCGGCAATTTGCACGGTGAGCCTATTTGCCAATTCCTCAGCGAAGCCGAAGTATTGGCCGCAAAGTGTGAAACCCGCATTCAAGAACTCGGAATTTCGGATACAAAGGTTTTTGTGGTTGATATTCCTGACCTTGAGGCTGAATATAAAGGCTCTTTCCCAATAGTAAGCTTCGTCAACCCCGAGCAAATCGAGGTGATTCGCAACATCGAAAACAATCTGGAGCTTACGCAACGCTTTATCCAAAAAGAGCTACAGGGACTGCAAGTCGAGACCTCAGTAGCGTATACTGCCACCAACCGCGCATGAAACAATGACATGCGTTATTGTTGTTTTTGTAGCCTCCATCGGGACGATGTGGGCATCGTCCCCTATGTCTTTATTTAAAATGTTTTATTGTGTTGTAGGGGTTGGCGTCCTCGACAACCCGTCAATGCAAATTTAATCGTAACCAACGTTTCTGGGACGATTGCCATCGTCCCCTACTATCTCTCCCTCAACCCCTCGCTTACGTAAGTCCTGAACGGATCCATGAAATATTCGATCACTCGTTTCTGCCGCGTCTTTATTTCCGCCGTCACTGCCATGCCGGGCATTAACGGAATCTTCCTGTCCTCAACCATAAAATGGTCTTTATCCGAAGAAAGCAGCACTCGATAAATCAGCCCTCGGTTCGGGTCCTCCACAGCCTCCGTCGCCACAACGTTTACCTCCGCCGGTAGCGTGCCATATTTTTGAAAGTTGAACGTCTCAACCTTTATCTCAGCTTCTTGGCGCTCGTAAATAAAACCGATATCTTTGTTTATCGCCCATACTTCAAATTGTACGCCGACGCCCTCCGGTACAACCTGCATAACCGACTGCGCCGGCGTCCCAACCCCCCCAGCCGTCTGTATCTCCACCTGTTC
>Ga0099364_10001455_pt1 | contig 38991 bp, 33 predicted proteins | sample TergutTh196P3_FD_73070 | JGI IMG/M metagenome (GOLD analysis project Ga0099364, IMG submission 73070) | Microcerotermes parvus P3 segment gut microbial communities from Pointe-Noire, Republic of the Congo - Th196 P3 | ecosystem: Host-associated > Arthropoda: Insects > Digestive system > Gut ... | reverse complement strand
AGCCTGTAGTTCCGCAGACAAAGGGAATCTTGTTCTCTGCAAGGAAAAGCAGGTTAGCAGGAGCAGATTGGGGAGAGGTAAATTCAATTGCGCAATCACAGTCCTTAAGCCCCGAGCTGAGTGCCTTGTCCAGTGAGTCCAAAACCGGTATTCCCGATGGAAGCTTTTCGCCGGGTTTTACAAAGGGGTCTACAACTGCTGTAATCTCATGTCCTTTATCGATTAGTCTTTCGTAAAGGAGCTTTCCCATCTTTCCGTAACCAATTAGTGCTGTCTTCATTCCTTTTTCCTCTCCGCTATGCGGCTTATTCAAAAAAATCCTTGTGCAGTGCTTTTACCACTTCAGGCGCTTCTTTATCGTTTACAACAAAACTTATGTTTACTTTGCTTGCGCCCTGGGAAATCATCTGTACCTGTACTCCCAGTCCCTCAAAAGTTTTGAAGGTATTCGTCAGGATTTCTGATGAACGGCGTACATCCCCTATTATTGTAACTATTGCCTTCCCTGTCTTAATGTCTACGCTTGCTATCTGCGATAATTCCTTTTTTAAGGCTTCCAGATCGTAGGATGCATCCAGGGTAATGGAAACTGATACTTCGCTTGTTGCTACCATATCTACGGAAATGCCGTGCTTGGCAAAGCAGGAAAAAACCTCCGCCAAAAAGCCGTACTGTCCCAGCATGCGGGAAGAAACTATATCTACCAGAGTAACATTTTTCCGGGATGTTATTGCCTGAAGCGGGCTCGCCTGGGCGGGAAGGGTTTTTACTATTTTTGTCCCCGGAGCCTTGGGATTGTAGGAGTTCTTAACAAGGACAGGTGTCCCGGATTTTAAGCAGGGTTGCATTGCCCTTGGATGCAGCACCTGTGCGCCGTAGTAGGCAAGCTCCGCTGCCGCTTCGTAGGTTACAGAATCCACAACCCTTGCCTTTTCCACAAGCCTGGGGTCTGCCGTTAGTATGCCATCTACATCCTTCCAAACCTGTATCTCCGCAGCACCGCAGGATGCGCCTATCATGGTAGCGCTAAGGTCAGAACCGCCCCGTCCCAGTGTGGTGATATTGCCTTTTTCGTCTTTCGCTATAAAACCCGTTACCACCTGTAATATGCCCTCTTCGGCGGGGGCTAGTAGCTTTGAGGGTATAAGATTCCAGGCTTCGGGTGTAAGTTCCGCCTGGGTAAAATTGGAATCGGAGATAAAGCCCCCGTCCCAGGCATCTATTGCCTTTGCCTTTACCCCTATACTGTTAAAGTAGGCGGCTCCTATTCTAACCGAAAAACGCTCTCCAAAGGATACTAAATAGTCCTTTGTTCTGCCTGTTAATTCTTTAATAAGAGAAATTCCCATTAAGAGCTTATTTAGTTCATCAAAAAGAGGCTGAATTGCACTTTTTGCCTCTTCGTTAAGATTCAAATCTTTTATTGTTTTAAGGTGTAATTCTTCTATTTTATCCAGTTTAACTATGCCCTTTTTTAAGGCATTATCTGATGCTTCCAGCAAATGATCTGTTGTGTCGCCCATTGCAGAAAGAACCAGAACTGGTCTTTTGTCAAGCTGAGATTTTACTATTTCTGCCATTTGGCGGAAGCGCTCTGCATTTGCTACAGAACTGCCGCCGAATTTCATCGCTATCATGGAAGATATTTTACGGGAAATTAGGCAGATAATCAATTAGTTTAGGATTTTTTTTCTTGACAAAATTATGTTTTGGGGTTTATCATAGCAGAAAGTAAAACGTTTTTCTTTCATTTTGAGCAGCTTATTTAGATCTATGCAACCCGTATGGGTTGTCAAATAGTCGGCGGACTTTAAACGTAATAAAGAAGGAGAAAAAAGATGAAGAGAGCTTTAATTTTCATGCTTGTCCTGCTTGTTTCCGCATCGCTTTTTGCAGGTGGAGGCGGCGGTCAAGTACAACAGGGAGCCACCGGAGAAAGGGTAGTTACCCAGGTTACACCTAGGCCTTTACCTGTTGCACCTTTATTACCACCGGACATGTATCTGGATATGGGTAACCCTGTTTGGCATCCACAGCCTGCTACTTCCTATTCTACAAATCCCAGATATCCCCATCAGCCGCCTATTTCCAATCCCAACGGTTTCCCCATTGTTCAAACACCTATAACCATTACTGCTTTGCACTCAATGAACCCTACCGTACTGGATCCTGCCACCAATGATGTTGCTGTATTTATGAGGGAACTCACCAATATCCATATAGATTGGATAGCTCTTCCCAGTCAGGCAGCTAACGAGAGAATGAACCTCATGTTCGCCAGCGGCGAAGATCTACCGGATATGATATGGGGCGTAGGAATTCCCATGCCCATGCAGAATACTATAGGTCCTGCCGGGCTCATTATTCCTCTTCAGGGCTTTATCGATGAACATATGCCCAACTACGCTCGCCGTATGCAGCAATTCCCCAATATAATGCCTACCATGGGTGCAGCAGATGGCAATATCTATGCTCTTTCAGGCTTTGGTATTAACGAAGCCAACAAAGTTGCAATGCGTATGTGGATTAACACCGAGTTCCTTAGTACCCTTGGCATGCAGACACCCACAACCACCGAAGAATTCTATCAGTACCTGGTGGCAGTAAGAGACAGGAACCCCAATGGCTCAGGTCTTTTTGATGAAATTCCCCTTATAGGAAACGGAAGAGACTCCTGGCACTCACACATAGACGGCTACTTAATGAATGCCTTTATCATCAACGAAACCAGTGACTCAACTGATCCTTTAAACAGAAGACGTATGTTCCTTACCGAAGCCGGACAGGTTGATGTATCCTACAACAAACCTGAATGGAGACAGGGTCTTGAATATATGCACCGCCTTTATGCAGAAGGTCTAATGGCTCCTGAAACCTTTACCATTAACAGGGCAGGGGTTATGGCTCTTGTAGAATATCCTTCACATCCTATTTTGGGTGCTTTCCCCGAAGGTGGTATACATAACGTTACCAATACTGCGGGAACAAGAAGGACTATTTACAGTGCAATCGCTCCTCTAAGAGGACCTAACGGTGTCCAGTGGGCATATTACGATGAATTCCTTGGCATAGGCGGCGGCTCTACCTTTATTACCAGAGACAGTTTAGTACCCGAAGCCATAGTAAAAATGCTTGATTATGCAGCAACTCCCGACTGGGCAATGAGAAACCGTTATGGTGTACTGGGCAGAGACTGGGAAATTCCCCGTCCGGGAACCAGAGCAGTTGACGGCTCTCAGGCTATCTTTAACGAGATACTCCTTTGGGGAACTCCGCAGAACGCTTACATGCCGGGTCTTGGTCCCTCCTTTAGTGAAGTTGCATCTTACAACAGAGAAATGGGTCCTGATCCCTTCGAACTGGAATATGTACTTTGGAATGCACGTCAGCTCTACTATCCCTACCGCTTTACAAGAAGTGTACCCAGAACTATTTCTTTCACCATTGAAGAATCCAGAGAGTACAACGAGCTAAATATGAATTTAGTTCAGTATGTAGAAGTATCCATGGCACAGTTTATAACCGGCGCCGTAGCTCTTAATGATGCTAACTGGAATGCCTATGTTAATCAAATTAATAACCTTGGAGTTGCTAGGTTATTAAGTATTACCCAGGCAGGTTTTGACAGACAATGGGCAGCAACCTTGGGCTACAGAAGGTAAAGTTTAATTAGTTTTGTGTTTTGGCGATGTTCGTAAATCCGGGCATCGCCAATAAAATTTTTGGAGGAATCAATGAGCAATAGAAGTACATGGCGTCTTGGCTTTGTGGGATTCATCTATACACCCCCTGCAGAAATCACCGACCCTATAGAAAAAGTAAAATGGCATATGAGTAAAACCCAGGAACTAGGAGGCGGAGTAACACAAATTGCCTGGCCTATAGACTGGACAGATGCCAATCTAAACATAATTAAAGAGCACATGGCAAAAACTGATAACGAAGTAGAGCTTGGCATACAGATTTTTGGTACAAGAAATGCTGCCGGTAGTTTGATAGGTGAAAACAAGGAAGAAATTAAAAAAGGAATTCTTGAAAGAATTAAGATAGCAAAATTTTTGGGAACAAATATTCTGCGTTCTGCCTATGGAAGGCTAAACATTGCAACTTCCAGGTTTAACAAGGAATTTCCTCTAAAAGAGCACATGAAATTCGTTGTAGATAATTTAAAGGAAACAGCTAAAATCCTGGAAGACCATGACATGTATTTGGCTCTGGAAAACCACTGTGACTTTACCGGCAAGGAATTTGCAAAGATGTTTGGCGAGGTTGGATCAAAACATATAGGCTGTACTTTGGACTCTGCCAATGGTTTTACCGTTTACTGCGATCCAAACGAAGACGTCGAGTATCTGGCACCTTATGCCGTTACCACACATATAAAAGACATGCTGGTAGTGGACTTTAAGTCTGACTACGGACTACATAATATGCAGGCAAGAGGCTGTGCGGTTGGAGATGGTCACGTAGACATAAAAAGATGTCTGGATTTACTTGACGAAAAAAGTCCCTTCTCAAAAGGGCTTCATATAGTAATAGAGCATGGCTGGATGAGTTATGAAGGAATTGCAGATCCTCCGGCTTATGAAAAAGAATGTGTACATAAGGGCCTTGCCTATCTTAAAGGCTTAATGGGCAGATAATAAAGGAGTTTAAGAATAAGAAAACTTCGTTTTCTTTTCGATTAAGATCGTCGCTAGAAGCGACTTATAAAGAGGTTAAAATGGCGAAAAATATTTTAGTGACCGGCGGTTCCGGAAGATTGGGAAACTATGTTTGTACCTACTTAAAAGAGCAGGGATACAATGTTGCAAGTTTTGATGTGGTTCCACCTGCACCGGAATCTCCCAATGCAAAAGCGGGTATACCCTTTGTTATGGGAAACTTAACTAACCTTGGAGATTGTCTTAGGGCCATCTCTTTTGCTCAGCCCGATGTAATTGTTCATCTTGCTGCTATCCCTCACAATACAGACCTGCAGCCTCCCTTTGCCAAGGAATACACAAGGGCAATGGACGGTGCAAGGTTTAATCAAAGAAGAACAGAATGGGACACCATGGAAATTAATACCATGGGAACCTTTTATGTGATGGATGCTGCACGCAGGCTTGGTGTAAAAAAAGTGATCTTTGCTTCCAGTTATTTTGTTTTGGGAATAGGTTTCCGTCTAAGCGGAACTTCCTTCCAGCCCCAGTATCTTCCCATAGATGAAGAGCATCCTCTTTGGCCTGAAGACAGCTACAGCCTTTCAAAAATGCTGGGCGAAGAAATCGGAAAATCCTTCTGCCGTGCATACGGAATGCAGATGGTGGCAATGCGCCTGCTTGGTGTTTATTACAATACCAATGCCATGAACATGCATGAATTCAATATTACAGTGCCTGATGCTACAGATGTGGATAAAGGTTATATGATAAGTAATACTTTCCAGTATGTAGATGCCCGTGATATTTCCATCTTTGTAAAACTTGCAATAGATGACACCAAACTGGGCCCATTTGAGGCATTTTATCTTTCTACTGATACAAAGTATACAGAACCAACCAAGGATATAGTTGCCAGGCGATGGCCTTTCCTAAAAGAAATGGCAAAAGATATACCGGGGACTGAAGGTTTAATTAGTGCAAAAAAAGCAGAGAAGCTTTTGGGCTTTAAGCCTCAGCACTCATGGAGGGATGCTAAGTAATTTGGGATTATTAAGTAATTTATTATTACTTATCTAATCTCAGTTAGGTTTTTAGTGGCTTCATTTTTTTCTCCAACTGCCACTTTTGCAACTGTTTCCAGGGGGTGAGAGTGCAGAGGTGGCAGTTCTTTTTGTTTTTTAGTAGCAAGGTTTATGAAAATAAAGTATAATGTGCGTATGGAGATTTTTATGAAAAGCAAGTTCAGTAATTTATATTTTAGTGCCTTGATTGGTATACTTGTATGTACTGTGTTAATTGCCTGCAGGGATGCAAGCGCTCCGGGTGCAGTTAATAATTTTTCCGCTGTGCCGGGAAATGCAGAAATTGTTTTAAGCTGGGAAGCGCCGAATAATGACGGTGGTTCTGCCATTACTGCATATCAGATATCCACTGACGACGGTGAGAGCTGGATAAATGCATCAGGCGAAACCAGTCATACATTAACAGGTCTAAGAAGCAACGCCGACTATAACATCAGCATAAGGGCTGTTAACAGTGCAGGGGAAGGTCCTGTAAGAACGCAATCTGCCAGAACAATTTCACCCTATAATAACGTCTACTTTGTCAGTAACGGGGGAACTGAAGTTCCTACCATTCAGAACCTTACCCATGGTAGTCGTATCTCAGCGCCTGCAGTACCGACAACCAATGCCGGTGGTGCAACTTTTAACATTTTCAGAGGCTGGTATCTTGACAATGGCACTTTTGAAATAGCGTGGGATTTTGATAACGATGTTGTAAACGAGGAAACCACACTCTATGCAGACTGGGGTTACAGACCCGGTGATCGTGGACCCGGTACAGGGCGTATTTTCTACAGGGATGATGCGGGCATAACCATACAGGGCTATTCCGGTGCAAGAGGTTCATTCCCCACTTATACTGCCTATTACCTGGAAGCGGCACCCTCCAACTCTGCCATGAGTGCATCATGGGGAATTATTAATGTAAGCGGGGATGAATTAACTACTTTCGGATTTTTTGATCATGAATATGCGAACATAATTGGGAACGGAAGAAAAGATACTATGGTTATCATTCAGCACTTGGGTCCCAACGAAAGTGGCAAGGCCGCCCATGTTGCTGCCGAATCATCTTTTGGTTCTTTGAATGATTGGTTTTTACCCAGCCTCGGCGAGCTTAAACTGCTTTATACATATAGATGGGAAGCTAGTGTCCCTTCAAGCGGCTGGCTGTGGTCTTCCTCTCAGAGCACGCAGGAACATGCTGCATGGAGCCATGAATTTTCCCGCGGTATACAGGGAAGCAATACAGAGAGCTTCCCCTATGCAGTAAGAGCTATACGTGCTTTTTAGTTAACTTGACACTAATTGCTTCTGTGTCCATAATTTGTTATGACTCTTGCAGACAAGATTACATCAAGTCGTTTAATACTTGCTCCTCTTTTCTTTGTTTTTTTTAACTACTTTGATTCTTTTTGGACTGTAATAGTACTTTGGGCAATTTTCATAGTTTCAGAGCTAAGCGATCTGCTGGATGGAATGGTAGCTCGCAAACGCAATGAGATAAGTGATTTTGGCAAGTTGTTCGACCCTTTTGCAGATACCTTAACTCAGCTTACATATTTTTTATGTTTTGTAATGGAAGGGATACTGCATCCCTTTCTATTACTGGCAGTATTATACAGGGAATTTGCTGTTCTCTTTGTAAGAAATCAGATGCTTTCAAAGGGTGTAACTCTTGCTGCCAGTATGTGGGGCAAAGTTAAGACCATTACATACATAATGGCAGGAGCACTGGCGCTGGCTGCTTCTTCTGTAATGCGTCTGGGTTTTCCGGAGAGCGAATTATATGCAGGCTTGAGTCTTGCGGCAGTCATTGTTTTTGCCGTGTCCGTCTTTCTTGCCATTGTTTCCTTTCTTGACTATGTAAGAACCCTTAAAAAAACCGGCCCCATCGTCTAGCGGTTTAGGACACGACCCTCTCAAGGTCGAGACCGGAGTTCGAGTCTCCGTGGGGCTATACAAAAAAAACAGCTAAAGGCTGTTTTTTTTGTTGGAAGTTTTCAGGGCTAAGCCCTGAAAACTTCACTCTGAGTAATGTAGACTCGAACTCGCTCAAGCCCGCCGACCAGGTGGGAGGAAAAGGCACCATGGATGGTGCCGGCAGGGCTTGAGGGTGGGCTGGAAGGAGGTGAGAGGAGGACACCGACTGGAAGCTTCGAGTCTCCGTGGGGCTATACAAAAAAACACCTTACTTCAACTTTTTTCGGAGTTTTCTTCTTTTATTGCGTTCGTTTGATTTCTCGTCAGTAGGCGCAGGCTGGTCAGGATAAATCCTAATGGGCACATTGTCCGGGGCACGCGAGGCTATATACGCCCAAATTAACCCGGCAAGTATCATTAAAAAGCATAGTATTTGCCCGGTAGAGAAGGACAAGAGCGGGTGGTGCAAGGCAGTTGGCAAATTTGCCCCGGCAAAATCTATGGGATAGCCCATTGCAGAGTCCGGCTCGCGGAAATATTCAATAATAAAACGCACAAGACCATAACCGCAAAGGTAAAGCGAAATTAAAAAGCCCTTAAAAGGTTTTCGGTTCCTGAAAAACCAGATAAAGAGCCATAAAACTATACCTTCCATGAGCATTTCGTAGAGCTGGGAGGGATGCCGCGGATAATTCAACATTCCCATGGCACCCTCCATGGGGATTATGCCCATTTGCTCTGCGGCATCCTGTATTCTGTTAAAATCCCTATCCCATGGAGAAATTCCCCCGTTTGGGAAGTAAACGCCCAGGGGGCTTGCTGTAATTCGTCCGTATAGTTCACCGTTAATAAAATTTCCCAGCCTGCCGAATGTATAACCCAGAGGTATGCTGGCGGCGTACATATCGCCAATTTCTCTTGCGTCAAATTTCTTTACTTTTGAGTAAATAATTATGGAAAGAACTCCGCCAATAACGCCGCCGTGGTAGCTCATGCCCTGCAGCCCTGTAAACTGTCCATCTCTGAAGGGCCAAAAAATTAACCAGGGTTGTAACAAATAATTAACTCCCGACTCATATACCAGTGCATAAAAAATACGGGCACCTGCAACTAAAGACAGTATCCCGCAAAAGAACATTCCCGAAAGCTGTTCTTCACTCATTGGGAAATTTCTTTCTTTCACCTGTCTTTTATAAAGCAGGAAAGCTGTTGCAAAGGCAAAGATATACATAAGTCCATACCAGCGCAGCGGGAATCCGGGAATGATTTCCGGTGATAGCCATGTTGGAAATTGAATAGAAAGAAGCATGGAACCTCTCTTGCTTATTATTTTATCGTGTTACAGGAAGATATCCTTTTTCCATTGCACTTGTAAGTTTTGCTTTAAGAAAGTTATTTTCTTTTCTTAGTTTTGACAGTTCGAGCTGCTGTGTTTTTATGGTTTCTACCAAATCTCCCTGGGATAATGCGCCTGTATCAAGGAGGTCTTCCACATATTCCATCTTTGCGCCAAAGTCTACTTCCGCCTCTATGCCGGCTTCCTGGAAACTCTCTTCTATAACTCTATCATCGAGCTTATACATGTCGTCGTTGCTCTGCATTATTTTGTCTGCAATCCTGTATATGGCCTGTGATAGTACCGCCTGTGGTTTGTATATGACTATGGGAAGCCTTGAGCTTAGAGCTACGTCCTGAATATTATCTTTATAAAGAACCCCAAGATGTTCAATTTTTAGTCCCAGGTACTCTTCGCAGGAACGGCGTATCTTCATTGCTACATCCGCGTCTTTTGGTTCTGATATCATATTCATTACAAGGCGAGGACTTAAATTACTTATCTGCGTAATAAATTTTTCATGCGAAACAGGATCTATTTTTTTTATTTCCGGAAGCATCTGGGGTATATAGAGCCTTTGCGGTCCTGAACCTTCCTTGCGTATTTTTTCAAGGTATTCCCTTGCAAGGCTGCCTCTGCCGAATGATGTATACATTAGGCGAAAAACTGTGTTCTTTAAAAATACGTAAGCATTAAGAACCGCCGTAACGGCAGGGGCGGAGATCACTATGCCCTGCCCGGAAAGCAGGAAAAAGTCCAAAATGGACTGATGTGTTCCGGCTCCAAGGTCTAAAATCAAAATATCTGTTTCGTCCTTTAATGCAAGAAAGCGTTTTACAAGAGCCTTTAGCTGGAAGGATTTTAAATTTGCCATTCCTGGAATTTCAGTATCACCGGGAATAAACCTTAGGCCCTTTATTTTTGTATCTGTAATGATTTTATTAAAATCCGATTTTGTATCGTTTAAAAATGTCCCTATCCCGGCTTTGGGTGATTGATATCCTAAAACAAGGTGCAGATTTGAGGCTCCCAGATCCAGATCGGCTATAACTACCCTCTGTCCTGCCTGAGCAAAAACAACTCCAAGGTTTGCCGAAATAAGTGATTTTCCTGTCCCGCCCTTTCCGCTTGCTATCGGAATAATTCTCATCCTAATCCTCCAGATAAATTCCTTCTATTTCTAAAATTTAAGGCTTACTGGGTATATAATCAAGAGGGTTAAGATTCATTGTGATTTATGCTAGTATCATTTTTGTGAATATTATTTTATTCAATACTACAGAGCTTGGAAAAGCACTGCCAAGAAGAGATGAGCGTACCCTGCATTTGCTTAAGGTACTTAAAAAAAAGGCAGGAGATACTTTTGAAGCAGGAATACTGGGAGAGAAGCTGGGTCTTGGGCGTATTGACTCTGTAAGGATGGATGGTTCAATTACATATTCTCTTGACCTAAGAGAGGATCCTCCTCCGCGTTATCCTGTGCATATTGCAGTAGGTTTCCCGCGCCCCATTCAAATTAGGCGTCTATTACGGGATCTGTCAAGTATGGGCATACAAAGCATAGATCTTATTGGGACAGAACTTGGAGAAAAAAGTTACAGGGAGACAAAGCTGCTGCGTGATGGAGGTGCCCAGGCGGCACTTGTAGAAGGGGCAGTTCAGGCAAGAGATACAAGAATCCCTTTTTTAGCTACTTATGAAAGTTTAGACGAATGGCTTTCGGCTCGTCCCTGGGAAAAACCTGTAAAGGTGGATAATAGTTTTTCTCTTTGGAGTGTCTATGCAGATGATGCCCTTTCCAAAAGACCTTTGTTGATAGCTCTGGATAATGTTAGACCGGAGGGCTCATTGGCTCATCTTTCTGCACTTGGTCAATCTATGGTACTTGCAATAGGCTGTGAAAGGGGTTGGTCGGACAGAGAGAGGGAAGAAATGGAAAAAAAAGGCTTTCTGCGTCTTTCCATGGGAAAGAGGGCTCTTAGAACAGAAACCGCCTGTACGGCAGCCGCAATTTTAGCTCTGGAAAAAATCGGCGTTTTGGGGTAGGGTGAATAATGAATCAGAACGAAGTAAAAGAACAGCTGCTTTCCATAGAAGATGCTCCCCTCGATTTTTCTGTGATTTTTTCCGGTAAAAAGAGTAAGAGGGTTAATGGTCTTTATAAACCGGATACACGGGAAATCATTATTCACAATAAAAATTTTACAGAAGATAACCTTTTAATTTACACAGCTATTCATGAATATGCACATCACATGCATGCCTGTGCAAGGGGCGGGCACCTTTCGCCAAGAGCCCATACTGCAGAATTTTGGGCCATACTTCATGGGCTTTTGGAAAAAGCCGAAGCAAAGGATATCTATAAAGATGTATTTTCAGGCTCCAAAGAACTGGAAAAATTGACAGAGGTAATCAGGACAAAGTATTTAAACGAAAACGGTAACCTTGTAAAAGAACTTGGGCAGATGCTTATAAAGGCTCATCAGCTTTGCGATGCCATAGGCGGCCGTTACGAAGATTATGTAGACAGGATACTGCGCATACCGCGGCAGGCAGCTAACCTGGCTGTAAGGATGCATCAGTACAATTTAAATCCGCAAACAGGTGCAGACAATATGCGTTTTTTGGCAGGGATTTCCAGCGAAGAACAGAGGCAGGCGGCAGAAAACGCGCTTTTATCCGGAAAGAGCCCTGACACAGTTAAGACAGCCCTTCGTAAAAAACCGGAAGACGATGACCCAAAACAGAGGCTGGAAAAGGAAAAGCAAAGGCTGGAACGTACCATTGCCTCTCTTAGCAGGCGCCTTGAAGAAATAGAGAAAGAACTGGAAAGTTAATCTTATAATTCAAGGCAGGCGTCAAGCGCAAGCCTTAGTACAAATTCTCTTGTATCTGTTTTTGTATAAAAGTTGCGGCTGTCCCACACTTCTCCGCCAAGATTATCTCCGCCGTAAAGTATCTGTCCAAACTCTATATTGTTATATGCTGCTACTGCCATGTATGCAGATGCTTCCATTTCCACTGTAATGCAGCCTTCGTTTTTTCTGTGTTTTATTTTTGCCGGGGTTTCCCTGTAAAATGCATCGGTGGTCCATGTTTTTCCTTTAATGTAGGGAACTTTCTTTTCTATCATTGTCTTTTCTATTGCATTTACCGCTTCCGTATTTGCATTTATTTCTCTTGATGCTTTCATATAATGGTAGGATGTACCTTCATCCCTTATGGCAGAGGTAGGAATTATTAAATGTCCAAGAGCTATGTCCTCTTCCAATACACCGCAGCTTCCGCAGGCTATTATTTTTTTGCAGCCCATTGCACATAACTCTTCGATTTGAAATGCGCCTAAGGGTGCTCCTACACCTGCCTGTATAAGGGCTATTTTTTCTCCCTTGTAATCCAGCTCGTAAACAGGAAAGGAAGCTGATTCTGCAGTAAAATGAGCTGCTATTCTGTTTGGGAATTCGTTTGCAATCGCAGCTATAGCTTCGCTAAAAAAACATAGAACACATCGTTCAGGTAAACTTACTGTTTTTACAATATCTTTAGGGCGTATAAAGGCATTTCTGTCTTCATCAAATTCCAGAATTGGATATTCATGTTTATTCATTTGGTACTCCTTATGTTTCTATAAGATTTTACCCTGGCACTTGCTGTTGCTGTTAAAGGAGTATGTTCGCCTCTTTTTAGGTAACAATATGCCAATCCTGCAATCATGGCGCCGTTATCACCGCATAAAGACAATGAAGGAAAAATTACACGCAGATCTTTTCTTTCTGATATAACAGCTCTTAAATAGGAATTGGCGGCAACTCCGCCTCCTGCAACAACAGTTTTTATACCGCTGTCTTCTATTGCATTAAAAAGGCCCCGAAGTAAAATGTCTACTGCGCTTTTTTGAAAAGAAGCAGCAATATCTTCCTCGCTGTATTCGTTAATCGTGTCATTGCGAAATTTATCCAATTGGTTTATTGCCGCTGTTTTTAATCCGGAATATGATACATCATACCTGTGATCGCTTTTGAGTTTTGGCATGGGAAAGTTAAATGCAGAAGCATTACCTTTTTTGGCGAGCTTGTCAATTATTTCGCCGCCGGGATAACCAAGACAATAATGTTTTGCAACTTTATCAAATGCCTCGCCTATGGCATCATCTATGCTTGTTCCCAAAACAGCTATGTCATCAAAATTATCCGCCCTGCATATTATTGTATGTCCGCCAGATACCAAAAGCCCAAGAAAGGGATATTCAATATTATCATATTCCAGGTTTGCAGCATAAAGATGAGCCAGCATGTGGTCTATTGCTATAAAAGGAATAGCTCTTGCCCAGGCGAAAGCTTTTGCAAAATTTAATCCAACAAGAAGCGAGCCCAGGAGGCCCGGATGTGCAGTTGCGGCAACTGCATCTATATCTTCTATTTTAACCGCTGCTTTTAATAAAGCTTCATCCACTACACGGTTTATCCATTCTGTATGCATTCTTGATGCAATTTCCGGAACTACTCCCTGATACTCTGCATGAAAGGGAATTTGTGTTGCAACTACATTGGAGAGTATCTTTTTGCCATCTTCTACAATGGCAGCTGCACATTCATCACAGGAGCTTTCTATGCCAAGTACTTTCATGGCTCTGTATTGTATATTAATTGCGAGGCAGAGGAGAATGTATAACCCTGTTCCAATAGTTCCGGGTATAGTTCAATTAAATGTGCTGCCAGTAATGCTGACCATGTATGTCCTATCATTATTGCAAATCCCTGCCGTTCTGCTCTTGCAATTCCAATGTTAATTTGGTTACTGATAGACTGTAAATTCTGTTCGTTATCTATGAATACATCTCTTTGTACTATGTTAATACCCATACGCCTTGCGACTTCGGGAGCTCTTGTTTCGGCTGTTGTCCTTGAGTCAAGGTAAACTATATCGCGTTCACGGCAAATTTCCAGAATTATTTCCATTATCTCTTCATCCATACTTATTCTGGAACCTTCGTGATTATTCATTCCTGCAACAGGCCAGAGCTCATCCAGGTTTCTGTTTATTATTTCCCGTATTTCTTCCATCTCCATGCCGGTATAAATTGCTCCCGGTCCCGGATTTCTTCCTCCTATGGATTCCATAGGCTGATGCAAAAAGAGCTCCTTACCTGCTTCTCTTATACGCCTCGCAGTTTCAATTGAATTTGGCAGCCCGGGTAAAACTGCAATTGTAATTGCTCCGGGAAAATTAAGGAAAGGTTCAAGATCAATAAAACTATTTCCTGCATCGTCAATTACAAAGACCAAGGTACCTCGAAATTCCACACCGGGAAGCTCCTCAGTTTGGTAAAAAGCAGAGATAAGTTCATCGTCGTCTATTTCTTCATAATCAGATTCATCAGTATATTCTTCGGTCTCTGTGTCTTCTTCATTTTCAGTTTCCATGCTTAGCTCACCTTCTTCGGTGCTTAGCTCCCCTTCGGTGCATAATTCATCTTGTGAAGATGATTCGGCTGCATAAAGATAGTAACTTGTGAAGGATGCTGCCATGAGGAAGAAAAATATTAAAGCGCTGGCAAGCACAGCTCTTTTTTTATCACTGATAGAGAAAAAAATGCCTTTCACTATTGTCTTTTTTCTTTTACCTTTTCCTTTTCTTTTGAGATTCTGGCATCTAACTTATCTAACAGTTTGTTTATTGCAATGTCAAGTTCAAAATCATGTTCTTTAATAAAAATTGTGGCTCCCCAGCGGAAGTTTACTTTAACCTCTGCAGAAAAATCCTTTTCTTTGGTTAATGTAAATAAAATGTCCACAATCATGTTTTCAGCATTTGGGATACGATCAATCTTTTTTTCCAGGTATTCCTTTGTCTCTTCTCTTAGGGTAAAATGCACTGCTTTTATTTCTGTATTCATCTCTTACCTCCGTTATATTTATTTTACCGTATAAATGAGGAGCCAAGCCCCAGTTCATTCCGGTATTTGGCGACAGTACGCCTTGCTAAATTAATTCCTTTCTTCGAAAGAAGATCCACAATTGCTTTGTCAGATAGATGCCCTATACTGTTTGCGGAAATTTCAGTTTTTATTATCTCCTTTATATTTTCTTTTACACCTTCTTTTGAAAAACTTGATGCCTTTTCTGTACCTGTCTTTGAAATTGAATTGCTGAAAAAATGTTTTAGTTCAAAAATCCCCCACTCAGTCTGCATATATTTACCATGTGCTGTTCTTGAAATTGTGGCTTTATGTAAACCAAGTTCATCGGCTATGTCTTTTAATGTTAAGGGAGCAAGATGCTTTGGTCCCTTCGCAAAAAATAATCGTTGGAACTCCACTATAGCCCTGCTTACCCTTAGCAGCGTGTGGTTCCTGTGATTAATTGCATTTATAAACCAGCGTGCCTCCCTTATATTTTCTCTTGCAAAATCTCTGGCTGTTTTATCATTTTTTTCTGCAACTTTAATAAAAAAAGGATTAATCCCCAGAACAGGAATCTCTTCTTCGTTTAAAATTATAACAAATTCACCCTCTTTTATTAATACCTGAATATCGGGAACTACATAGCGTGTTTCTACCCTGGAAAAAGCTCTGCCCGGAAAGGGGGATAGTTCTTTTATGCAATCAAAAATATGCATAACTTCTTCTTCTGTACAGGACATTAACCTGGCAGCTTCATGAATTTTCCCTCTTTCAAGCAAATCCAGATAAGACAGAGCTTCTTTTATTCCCTTTGGTGCATCGGGGAGCAGTTCTATCTGAACAATCAGGGATTCTTTATAGTCATTGGTACAGGTTCCCATTGGGTCAAGCTTTTGTACGGTTTTTATTGCTTTCTCTATTTTATCCCTGTCTTCATGCTCCAAAAGGAGCTCTATCGGCTCTATGTTAAATCCGTCACTATCCAAATTTTGTATTAAATTTTCCCCTAAGCTCCTGATTTCGTCATCCATAGCTTGCAGCCTAAGCTGCCAAAGGAGATGTTCCTGAAGGCTTTCTGCTTGAGTTATTGTCCCTTCCAGGAATTTTTGTCTTTCTTCTGTTGCGGCTTCACCACTCTTGCCAACAAAACCGGAATCTGATGTGTTTTCAAAATAACTGTCTTCTCCGTAAGTGATTTTTTCCGTCAGTTTATTTTCTTCTGCTTCAAGGGATACAGTAGTTTTATCCTCTAAAACCTCCAGGGCCGGGTTTCTTTCCAGTTCTTCTTCAATTTTTTCTCTTAAATCCATTACCGGGAGTTCCATCAATTTTATGGATTGTAACATTTGCGGGTTCATGGATAGCTTTTGGGACTGTATCATCAGCGGTCTTTGAAGCTGCATACTAAAAATGATAGGCCATTGTTTAGATTTGTCAAGAAAAGACAAAGGGATATTTCATTTATTTTTATACTGTAAGGCCATTCTATTAATATTGTTGTAATTTGACATTCTTGCCGATAATTGACCATGATAAATAGAATTTGTACTTTTTTAGTATGTTTTATGCTATTTTTTTCCTTTGTAGGTATTTCTTTCTTGTTTACAAATACTGTCTATCCTTTTACACAGGAAAGTGTACTTGTCCAGGAAGTTAGACCTGCTTTTCCTGAGGTTCTTTTCACAAGTTTTATTGATGCACAACGAGCAGCAGATATGGCAAGGCCTTATTGGGTTCCTACAGAAGAGGAGCACATTACCATGCTTACCAATCTGCACTCAGAATCCATACTTTTAAATAACGATATACTCCTGTATTATGGTCATCCCATGTCCAGAAATATGGGTATACTTGGCCGCTATAGCCGCGAACAGTTAAGAGATATGATGTCAGAACTTGCAGTTGAATACATGGAAGCCGGCGGCAGAAATATTATTACAGGTTTCCATATTATTTATGGAACAGTCTGGCCGGGCGGTGAGATTGGAGTTATACGTGAAAATGTCCTTAGAGAATGGATAGAATTTGCTCTGGAGCATGATATGCTCGTCTTTCTTGATCATCAGATAGGCCGTTACGACCCTATAGAGCAATTCCGTACTCTCTTGCCATGGCTAAGATATCCAAATGTACACCTTGCTCTTGACCCGGAATGGCGAACCCCTATACCCATGCAGGAAATAGGGCACCTCACAGCATCTGAAATCAACCAAATACAGCAGGTTATGGAAGAGTACATGATTGCCAACGATATACCAGGAGAAAGGCTCCTTTTAGTTCATCAATTTAATTCAGTGATGATTCGTAACCGCTCTGATGTCCGCGCAGATTATGCCAAGGTAAGGCTTGTACTAAGTATTGCAGGATGGGGACCACCCAGACTAAAAAGGGAAACCTATGCCTTTGGCGCATTGGCAACAAACATACCGGTAAAAGGCTTTAAATTGTGGTATGAAGGCCTCCCCGGAGTACACTATGATAATCCATTAATGACCCCAAGAGAAGTACTAGAGCTAAATCCAAGACCTTATGTTATAATGTATCAATAACTTTAGAAGGAGTTATTTGATGACAGTACAGGAAAAAGATTTACTTAGGGAATTAGGAAAAAAGGTCCGGGATTTAGCTGCAGAGGATGTAAACAAAGAACGAAAACAACGCATTATAGACATGCACAATTTAAAGCAGGTGCGTCCTCCCGTGTGGATAGATGAGATCCCATGGCACGAAATGGATATAGACGGGAAGCTGCAATTACATTGCCAGACACCGGAAGCCATAGAAATGGAAAGATACTTTCGTCAGACCCTCTACAGGTGGGAGTATATACAGGCAGATATGGTTGTAGAAGACTCCTACTATATCACAAAAGCCTATGAAGATTCCGGTTTTGGGATCACTGTAAAAGATGAGACCATTGCCACTCATGCAGAAAACCATATAGTTTCGCATGCCTACGAAGATCAATTGGACGAAGACGAAAAAGTTGATGCTCTTTATTTGCCCAAAATAACTGCTTTTCCTGAAAAAGATAAAAAGCATCTTGAGCTTGCCTCTGATGTACTTGATGGAATAATGCCTGTGAAGCTCCGCGGGCACATGATCTACTACGCGCCATGGGATCAAATTGCCCGCTTTAGGGGTGTAGAAAATATTTATATGGACATGATTAGCAACCCTGATCTGCTTCACAGAATAATGAAAAAGTTTGTTGCAATTTACAACGCACGTTATGATCAATTACAGGAAGCAGGTTTACTGGAATACGATCTTAACAGCCTTCATTGTACCCCCTCTTATTCTGATAGAGTTCCGGCTGCGGATTACGATGGCGGTAAGATTCGTTATAAGGATGTTTGGTTCAGGGGTATGGCACAAATGTTTGGTTCTGCCTCTCCTGCCATGCAGGATGAGTTTAACCTTGAATACCTAAGACCCATGATGGATAAGTGTGCCCATGTATACTACGGCTGCTGCGAACCTCTTGATAAATTTATTCCATATCTAAAAAAGGTCCCCAATATGCTTAAGATAGGGGTTAGCCCCTGGGCAGACATACGTTCTTCGGCAGAGCAGATGGGTGGAAACTATGTATATGCACATAAACCAAACCCGGCAAATGTCGCAAGGGATTTTTCCAAAGAGACTGTTGTAAAAGAAATTACCGATGTGATAAAAGCCTGCATGGACAATAAGTGCGTTTACGAGTTTACCTTAAAAGATATCAGCACTGTAAACCACGATCCTAAAAACATTATAATGTGGACAGAAACAGTAAAAGAGACTATAGATAAGTTTTATGCTTGACAAAGGTATAGGGATTTTATAGGATTTTATACAGTTCATTCCCCGGTTGTGTAAGGGTAGCACGGCAGTCTCTGGATCTGTCTGTGGGGGTTCAAATCCTCCCTGGGGAGTAGTATTATTTACCTTGCAACAATTGAGGATTTGAAACGGAGCAAGGCTGTGTAAATACTCAAGGCGAGAGCCTTGTTACAGAGATTGCGCCGCATGGACGCGGCGGGCTTGCGTAGGCGGCCTGGAAGGAGCAAACAGGAAGTTTGCGACTGGAAGGCAAATCCTCCCTGGGGAGTAGTAATTTCATTTGAAAAATGTATTAATCAGCCTTTCGTATTCTTTTTCCCCGCCCTTTATGACTGTTTTAAATTTTGTACCATCTTTGCGATAAATAATCATAGTTTTTGGGAATGAACCTATAAGACCACAAATTGTACACAATAGGAGTGTAATTATACCTCCAATAATTATAAACCCAAGTAATGCACCGGTAACAATCGCTCCTATTAAAACTCCTGGAGAAAAACTGTGCTTAAGTTTAATTGAATCAATTGCTGCGCGACTTATCGTAATTGCCGGGCCTTCCGGTGTTTGTATTGATGTTTTATTATCGATTTTTAATTTTTCTATTACAAGCTTTTCTTCTTCAACTGTGATGATGGTGTGAGTGTTTCCCCATGTTCCCCATACAAAATTAAATTTGTTGGGATCCTCTATGTTTGTTTCTGATCTGTTTTCACCTGTTGTTACGATATTTTCTTTCACAACATATTCTGTGCCTGTTGTGGAAATCAAGGTATTAAATATGCTCTCTAGCTCATTTATGCTTGATTCGTTAATAATAGGAGCATCTTCAGGAAATGCAAAATAAAAAGTCGTTGATTTTTTCTTTTCTATATCCCAAATTACCCATTCTATATCAAATTTAGGAAGCATTCCTTTTTTTACCGATGAAGAATGAATGATGAATTTATCAAATGGAAATGAGCCTTTTAACATAGGAGTTTTTAAATCACCCATTCCTCCGCTGAATAGAGAAAAATAAACCCCCTTGTCTGTCACTGCTAAGCCATCAAAGCCTATCACGGCATTACAAAGAAAAACTCCTTGTATATTTCCTTCCGGTTTAATTTTTTTTAGCACCTTCTGACATTTACTGTCATCAAGCTTGCTGCCATAATAGACAAAAGGTAATTCGGAATTACTAATTGCTTTTACAAAATTATTTATATCCATGGCCTACACCGTTTCACTGTGGTAATCTATCAATGTTGTAATTGGGGTTGGATGCAATAGGTCCTTATTTGTAAGGAAGGGGAGCCCTACCACACCAAAGATAGCCGGTATTATGGCTCCTCCTGCTTCAAGTAGTTCTCTTGCTGCATTTAGAGTGCCGCCTGTGGCAATTAAATCGTCTATTATTAAGACTCTTTTTCCTGCCGGGACATCCGCTTTGTGGACTTCTATTTCCGCTTGGGCATATTCCAAATCGTACTTTTTGGACAGGGTAATACCCGGCAGTTTACCTTTCTTTCTTATAGGTATTAGGGGTATGCCCATGCGCACGGCAAAGGGAGCGGCAAAGAGAAAACCTCTTGCCTCTATGGCTGCCGCCGCTTCTATATTTTGCCCGCTGTAAATGTCTATCATCGCCTCTATGCAGTAGCTAAAAGCTTCCGGTGAAGACAAGATACTGGTTATATCGTAAAATAAAATCCCTTTTTTTGGGAAATCCGGAATCCGTCTGATATAGTTATCCAGGTTAAATTTTTCCATATATACTCCAAAATTACTTTATACCTTCAAAAAATAAAGTTCAAGCTGTTGAACTTATACTGACAGTGGTTATAATGTTCTATATGGCTGATCTTGAGAATTTTGATAAACTAGTGTCCAATCTTACACTTGGCGAAAGACAGAGTCTTTTGGAAAAGCTAAATGGACAGAGTACTTTATCAAATGAGCCCCTGTATTTTCAGGAAGATGAGAAATATGCCATTGTCAGAATCGAAGAAAAATATTCAAAGCTCCCATGGTACCTGCGTTTTTGGTACATGCTCATAGGGTTTTTTAAGTCCAAATCATCTATAGATATTTTTAGGGACAAGCAGACAGAGCTTCTTGGGAAGCAAATTGATGCACTATCCCCCGGCTTGTATGATTTTCAAAAGCGGCTTTTATTAAGAAATTTTTTTGTATTGCTTAATAACTTAAAAGAGGCTTCCCGTTACTTTTACTCTGCTCTGGATATAAGCGTAAACCGGGACAGAAGTTCTTTTTATGCATTTCTGGCTTCCCTTGAAATGCCTGAGGTTCACAGGATCTTGCAGAATGAAACAGATCCTCTTGTTATAACAGAAAAAAATCCCAATATATCTGATGCCGATTTACGCCAGAAGGCACATTCAGAAATGGAAAATGCATTTGAGAGAATTAGCGACGATCACAGGGCATCCATGTATAAAAATGCCCGTTCACTCTTTTGTCTTAGAAATTTATCTTCTTTTCTTTTTGACAGGGTCTTAATGGCATTTAGGGTAAAGTCCGAAGCAGAAGGGGAGATCTGTTCCATAAATGTAGTCAGAGAGCTTCTTGTTAATCTGGATAATATACTTTTTTCTCTTAAGTCTGTTCCGTCCATGGCACTTTTGGAGTCCCTCTTTATTTTTGCAATGCAGGACAGATCTAGAGAGGCAGGCTTTGATTTAAGCCGTGAAATCAGCGCTCAGTTATCAAAGGCAGAAGCAGCAATTTCTGTTATACGAGATTTTAATAGACGTATTCCGCTTACATGGATACTAAGATGTTCATCCCGTGACATGTCTCTTTCGCCATACGAGCTTAGCGGAGGGGAAGACTGGTTATTAATTTTTAAAGATTATTGGAGAAAACGTGTAGACAGTCTATGTACTGAGTATATTAAGAATAGACGGCAAAAGGAACTTTTAAATTCATTCCGCATCTTTTTGGATGGTAATGAATTGGTGACATTGGAAAACATTCAGTCTTCTTCAAGCTCAGAAGGGTTTCCCCTGGAAGAGGCTTTTACATTGTCTTTGCTGCTTTCTTTTCATTTATTAATCTTTATTCCAAAAATCAACAAAGTACTGTTGTCTGTAATGAACGATGGTAAATTCAGTAAAAAAGAGCATTGGGGGGAGTTTACCGGATCTTATAATACTCTTTTAAGGCTCGAAGATAAAATTAAAAAACTGGATTCAGATATTTCTCCTGATGGTGATTACGGAAGCCGTTATGTACAGGCAAGGCAGGAAATGTCTTCCATTACAATAAAACGTAGAAAAATACAGATTATAGTAGATGAAGCATCAATAGACGCAGAAAAATTAATTGAGCAAATTCTTGATGCATCTGATAAGATCGTTAATATACTGCTTGCTATGCCCGAAAAAGATGCTTCTATAGACGAAGTAATTTCCCAGTTCCAAAAACTGCACAAGCTTTTAAATGATATAGCCGGTACATGAAAGCAATATTGACCTCATCTAAATAGCCCTTTATATTTTATACATGGCGAAGAAGTGGAATTTCGTCTGGCTGGCTTCCAGTTTAAGCCTGGAAGAACGGCAGGAATTACTTCGAAAAATAAATTCTCATTCCAAATTATCTATGGAACCTTTGTATTTTGAGGATGATACAAAAAGCATACCCATACCAAATGCAGACAGTAATTTTACCAGAATATCCTGGTTCTACCGTATTTATTTGAATATTCTTAGTTTATTAAGAAATAAAGCGGCCAAAAAAATATATACAGAAAGGGAACTGCGTGTTTTGGGATCTAAAATTGATAAAAAATTTCCTAATTTGTATGATGCAAAAAACAACCTGCTTTTGCCCGTTTTTTATCAAAGTATTTTAAGGCTTAGAGATGCCGCCCTTTTTTTTAGTTCCGCTCTGGATGCCGGTCTTTCCAGAGAAAGAGAAACTTTCTATGCTTTTTTAGGCTCGCTTGAGATGCCCAATGTTCACAGGCGCTTACAGACAGAGATGTCTCCTGCTGCCATGGAAAGCATGTATCCAAAAGCCAGGGAATCTGAACTGCGTCAGCTGACTCTTAAGGCTATGGATGAAACGCTTGGAATGATTACAAGAGAGCAGCGTAATGCCATGTATACTAATGCACGGTCTGTGTTTAACCTTATGCAGCTTTCCTCTTTTCCTTTTGATAAAATAATTAATGCATATAACCCGGCTAATGGGAAAAAGCGATATACCTGCCCTGTTGTTGATATACAGGATTCTCTTGTTTCCTTAAGCAGCGTTCTGGCTTCTTTAAAAACTGTGCCGCACATGTCTTTGATGGAATCTCTATTTATTTTCCTACTTCAAAGAAAGGCCAGAAACCCCGGCTTTGACATAGACAAAGAAATAAACCTGCTGCTCTTTAAAGCAGAAGAGTCTCTTAACTTAATAAGGAATTTTAACAGAAGCGTGCCTCTTTCCTTAATCATACGCTGTTCTTCCAAAGAGATAGCCTTTACCCCCGGAGAGTTAAGCGGCGGTGAAGACTGGTTTGTCCTGTATAAAGAATACTGGAGAAAGCAGATTGACAGTTTATTGGGGGATTATTTCCGGGAACGGCGTCAGCAGGTATTAATAAATTCTTTTAATGATTTCCTAATGGGAGAGGAAATTAAGTATATAGATAATACAAGAAATAATTCTGATCCCAATGGAATCCCAGTTAGAGGAGCCTTTGCACTTTCCTTTTTATATACTTTTTGCAAAAGTATACTTAGCAATAATATAAGCCAAATACTCTATTTGGTTTTTATTGGAGCTGAGTTTAAAAGGGACGAAGATCGCATAATGTTTGCCGAAGCGTATAACAGGCTGACTAAGCTGGAAGAAGAAATTAAAAATTTTGAACATAAGGTTTCAAAATCCGGCGAATTCGGCAGGCAATACTCACAGGCAAATAATGATGTTATTGCTGCATCTAATGTTAAACAAAGAAGGCTCCAGGCTATAATAGGAAGGATACAGGAAGAAGCAGGAAAAATTATTGATCAAACAAGAGGAGCCGCTGTTAGTATGGTATCCATTCTTAGCGGTATACTAGGAGAGGGAATCCCCGGCAGGAACAGTAATTTATTTAATTTTTCAAGGCTTGTTGCAAGAGACAGTCAGTTTGTAGCGGATGCCGGCGAAGCAGTTGAAAAATACCAAACCATGTTAACTTTGTTAAGCGAAATTGAATCTATGGAGCATGCAAGATAGATGAACGACTTTAAGCTGCAATGGAAAAATAAAATCGCCGATGCGCTGTCAGGGATTTTTCAAAACTCAGGGATAAATGAAAAAATCGATCCTTCTGCTGTTATATCAGAAATACCGCCAAACCCGGAGATGGGAGACCTGGGTTTTCCCATGTTTGCCTATGCCAGGCAGCTGCGTAAAAGCCCTCCCCAGATAGCCTCTATGCTGGCAGAGAAACTTCTTGAAAAGGGCATGCAAAACATAAAGGCAGTAGGACCTTACCTAAACGTCTGCGTGAACAGGGAGGAAGCTGCAGAGGGCATATTGGGTGATTTTTATCTAAATGATGAAAAAGTCCCCCGCATTAGGCTATCCAGGATACTGGAAGGTCAAAGGGTAATGGTTGAATACTCCAGCCCAAATACAAATAAGCCTTTGCACCTTGGGCATCTGCGTAATGATGTATTAGGCGAAAGCAGTTCCCGCATATTACAGGCTTGCGGCGCAGAAGTCAGACGGGTTTGCATAATTAACGACAGGGGTATACACATTTGCAAGTCCATGCTTGCCTATATGGAGCATGGAAATGATAAAACACCCGAAAGCGAGGGAATTAAGAGCGACCATTTTGTTGGAGACTGGTATGTAAAGTTTAGCCAGGATCTTAAAAAAGAAAGCGAAGAACTGGAAGGAAAAGGTCTAAACAAAAAAGAAGCAGAAGCACAATCGCCAAACATGATTAAAGCTCAGGAACTGCTCTTAAAGTGGGAAGCAGGAGATACTAAAACAGTAGAACTCTGGGAAAAGATGAATAGCTGGGCAATAGAAGGAATAAAAAAGACCTATGTCCGTACCGGTGTACGCTTTGATCAGTATTATTACGAAAGCCAAACTTACCTTTTGGGTAAGGATGAAATTCTTAAAGGCTTGGAGAAGGGTGTCTTTTTTAGAGAAGAAGACGGCTCTGTTCAGGCGGATTTAACTGCCGAAAAGCTGGATAAAAAAGTCCTCTTAAGAAAAGACGGCTCTTCAATATATATAACCCAGGACATAGGTACTGCCATACACCGCCACAAGGACTGGCCTTTTGACAGGCTGATATACGTTGTTGCCTCAGAACAGAATTATCATTTTAAAGTTTTATTTGTGCTCTTAAATAAACTAGGTTTTTCCTGGGCGGAAAACCTCTTTCACCTCTCTTATGGCATGGTTAACCTTCCCGATGGAAGGATGAAGAGCAGGGAAGGCACTGTTGTAGATGCCGACCTTTTAATAGACAGCCTAAAAGAAATGGCCCTTGAAGAAATTAAAAGTAAAGAGAGGGAAGAAGCCGTAGGAGATACAGAAGAGGCAGCGGAAAAGATAGCACTTGGAGCTCTTCATTACTATTTATTACAGGTGTCTCCTGTAAAGGATATGGTATTTGATCCAAAAGAGTCCCTTTCGTTTAACGGCAACACGGGACCTTATTTACAGTATATGGGTGCGCGTATTTCCTCGCTGCTTCGCAAAGCAAAGGAGCTTGATGGCATTGACTTAACTGTCGGAGCAAAACATCGTTTTGATCTTTTAACAGGCGATGCCGAATGGGAACTTATTAAAACACTTTCTGCTTACAATGAAGCTGTTGAAGCTGCCGCGCTTGCCATTGATCCTTCTGTAATAACTTCTTATCTTTATGAGCTTGCAAAAGGATTCAGCCGTTTTTACCACGACTGCCCTATACTTTCTGCGGAGGAAAAGGAACTTGTATCTGCAAGACTTGCTTTATGCAGAATTGTGCTTACTGTATTAACTGATGCACTTGAATTGGTTTGTATTCCATTTTTGGAAGTTATGTAATTATAAGGAGTTATATTATGGGAACTGTACTGGTATTAACGGAATCTACCCCGGATTTTCGAAAAGAGCTGGAATCTATTTTTAATGGGAAAAAAATAATTTTTAACGAAGGCAATAAAACTGACACTATAGATGATGAAACTGCAAAAGATATTGAAGTTATTTTTGGCGGACCAAGTAAAGCTTTTTTAACAAAATGTACCAATCTTAAATGGCTGCAGCTTGGGAGTGCCGGTGCCAATAATTATGTAAACGGGGAAATTCCCCAAAGCGTCCTGCTTAGCTGCGCAACAGGTACTTATGGGCATGCAATTTCCGAGTTTATGCTTGCCTACACATTCAGCATGTTCAAAAAACTCCATTTATACAGAGATCAACAGACAGCCGAAACATGGAAAGGTATTCCCATACATCCAAAAAGTGTACAGGATGCAGTAGTGCTTGTTGTAGGTCTTGGAGACATAGGCGGCGAGTATGCCCGCCGCATGAAGGCATTGGGCTCCTATGTAATTGGTCTTAGGCGCAGTGTTCAAGACAAGCCGGATTATATAGATGAGCTCCTGCTCTCCGACAAACTTGATGCCGTGCTTCCCAGGGCTGATATAGTCGCCCTTGCGCTGCCCGGAACCAAGGATACTGCAAATATTATTGGAAAGCAGCAATTTGCAATAATGAAGAAAGATGCAGTATTAATAAATATAGGCCGAGGTTTTAGCGTTGATACAGAGGCTCTTTGTGACGCACTGGAAGCCGGTACAATAAGCGGCGCTGCTATGGACGTAACTGAACCTGAGCCTCTGCCTCCCGGCCACCGTCTTTGGAAGATAAAAAACGCTGTTATTACCCCTCATATAACAGGCGGAAGTATTAGCGATACCGATAATTACAGGCATGCCTTGTACCTGGAAAATGCCCGTCGTTATGTTAAGGGAGAAGCGCTTAAAACTCAGGTAGATTTTTCTACCGGGTATAGAATCTTTAGGGAGTAATTGATATATATTGATTTGTTATTAGAACAACATGCCTGCTGCTTGCGGCGGGGTTGTTGATTGCTTTTTATTAGTTTATTTGTCATATTAGTAATATGTCAGAACAAAGTGTAATACCCATAGATCAGCTTCTTCCGAATAAGCTCCCCCTCGTGGCTTTAATGGGCAGACCCATTTTCCCCGGAATTTTTACCCCTATAATGATAGGCAACCCCTTTGATGTTAAGGTTGTTGAACAGGTAATGAGCGCTGATGCTCTTATAGGTCTTGTATTATTGCAGCATGAAACAGATACCCCAACTATAGGGGATCTTCATAAAGTGGGAACTGCTGCCAAGATAGTCAAGAAAATAAACCTGCCCGACGGCGGTTTAAATATCTTTATCTCTACCCTAAAGCGCTTCCAGGTAAAAAAAACCTTAAAAGAATCTGATCCCATAATTGCAGCAGTAGAGTATCTTGAGGATCAGGAAGATAGTACCCCCGAAGTAAAAGCCCTCACCAGAGCTCTTGTCAGTGAAATGAAGCAAATATCAGAAAACAATCCTCTCTTCTCCGAGGAGATGCGTTTAAACATGATCAATATAGATCATCCCGGGAAAATTGCTGACTTTATTGCCAGTATCCTTAATATAGATAAGACCGATCAGCAAAAGGTTCTGGAAATTCTTAATGTCCGTAAAAGGATGGAGCAGGTTCTGGTTTATATTAAGAAAGAACAGGAACTGCTCAGGATACAAAAGAAAATACAAAGGGAAATCAACGAAAAAATCGAAAAATCGCAGCGTGACTATTTTCTTAAAGAGGAACTAAAGGCAATTAAAGCAGAACTTGGAATGACCACAGATGCCAAGAGTTCTGAATATCAGCGCTTTAAAGATAAGCTGGATTCTTTTAAGTTTGAAGGAGAGATAAAAGAGACTGTAGATCAGGAGCTTGAGAAATTTAGCTTAATGGATCCCAATTCTGCAGAGTTTATTGTTTCAAGAAACTATTTGGATGTTATTTCCAATCTGCCATGGAACGATCCTGAGCCTGAGAACCTGGAATTAAAAAATGCCAGAAGCATTTTAGAGTCTGATCACTATGGCTTAAGTGATGTAAAAAATCGCATAGTGGAATTCCTTGCTGTGAGGAAACTCAGGAGGGATACTAAGGGCTCCATTATCTGCCTTGTAGGTCCGCCCGGAGTAGGAAAGACTTCTGTTGGGCGTTCCATTGCCCGTTCTTTGGGAAAGGCATTTTTCCGCTTCTCTGTAGGCGGCATGAGGGACGAGGCAGAGATAAAAGGGCACAGGCGCACATACATAGGAGCTCTGCCAGGAAAAATAATTCAAGGTTTAAAAATCGTAAAAACCAAGGCTCCTGTTTTTATGATAGACGAAATAGATAAAATGGGGCAGAGCTTCCAGGGAGATCCTGCCAGTGCGCTCCTGGAAGTGCTTGACCCGGAGCAGAACACTAACTTTAGAGATCATTATTTGGATATACCTTTCGATGTTTCCCATGTGTTTTTTATTGTTACTGCCAATACTCTGGATACCATTCCGGGGCCTCTTATTGACAGGATGGAAGTAATACAGCTTCCCGGTTATATAGACTCAGAAAAACTGGAAATTGCAAAACGTTATCTAGTACCAAAGAGTCTTGAAAAAAACGGGCTTAAAAAAAATCAGGTAAAGTATAACAAGGAATCCCTTCTTTTTATTGCCAATGCCTATGCACGCGAAGCCGGGGTAAGGAATTTTGAAAAAAACCTTGACAAGATACACCGTAAACTTGCAAAGCAAATTGTAGACAAGCAGGAAGAAGCTGTACCGGATTCTCAGGATACTGAAAAAGTAAGTCTGCCTAAGTATTCCATAGATAAGCAAAGTATTACAGAACACTTAGGTAAGCCAATCTTCCCCGAAGGAGTAATTAAAAAGGCAGATAGACCCGGTATTTCTGTTGGTTTGGCATGGACAAGCATGGGTGGCGAAACTCTTGTAATAGAAGCGACCTCGGTGCCGGGAAAAGAAGGCCTAACGCTGACGGGAAAAATGGGAGACACCATGAAGGAAAGTGCAACAATTGCAATGACTTTGGTGCATAAACTTTCGGTTGAACGCTATGGTATAGATCCTTCATGGTTTGAAAAAAACCATATTCATCTTCATATACCTGAGGGAGCAACTCCAAAGGATGGTCCCTCTGCCGGTATTACCATGGCTGTTGCCCTGCTTTCTCTTGTAAGAAATAAAATTCCAACAGATCGCCTGGCTATGACGGGCGAACTAAGTCTAAGCGGTCAGGTACTCCCCATAGGCGGCCTTAAAGAGAAAAGCATAGCTGCCCAGCGAAACAAAACAAAGCACATTATTATTCCAAAGCAGAACATAAGGGATTTGGATGAAATTCCTGATAACGTAAAAAAAGGTATGGAGTTTCACCCTGTAGAAAGATTTGATGAAGTGCTTGCCTTAGCTCTGCCGTAGGCTGAGCACTTTACCGTAGGTAAAGCACTCTACTCTGCTATTCTGGCTCCTGCTTCAAAAACTTTTTTTAAGTGCTTTTCCCTGTTTAAGTCTCTGTCAGCTTTTTCCCTGCTTGTTGCCTCTATTATGATCATTTCGCTTTTTTTTACCCTGTCAAAAAAACGATCACGCAGCATTGTTTTTTCCATGGCTTCTCCAAGTCCCGTTTCTTTAAAATGTTCAAGAGTGTTCCCTGCAGAGCAGATAACAAGGCCTTTTTCAAGCTGCTTCATGCTGCGATTTTCTCCATAGGCAAAGCCGTAGGTCCAAACCCTGTCAAACCAGCCTTTTAGTTTTGCCGGGCCATCTGTCCAAAAAACAGGGTAAATAAATACAATTGCGTCTGACGAATTTATTTTTTCGTGCTCTCCCTCTACATCATCCGGAATGGGTAAATTCTCTTTATAGTAAGCTTCCCTAAGATACTCTTTTTCACTAATATCTGGTTTAAAATTCATTTTATAGAGATCAGAAATAATATAGTTATGTCCTGAGTGTTCAAGCCCGCGTATAAAACTGTCGCGTATTTCACTTGTAAATGAATCTTCACTAGGATGACAGTACACTATTAATACTTTCATTTATTTTCTCCCGGATTTTACAGGCGCCCGCTGCGTTTAATGTCCAAATACCTGTTTATTAATGCGCTTGATAAATTATTTCCTGTACATTCCATTGTAAGTATACCCGAATGTTCCCAGCTTCTGTAAAGATCCCTTCTTGAAATTATATAAGTAAACGCTGCTGCAGTTTCTAAAACTTCGTCGTTTCCTGCCGGCTGTCTGTAAGCAATAGTCTCCGATTCTTTTTCTCTTAAGCTTACAAAGAGAAGCAGATGTCTTTTTTCTATGTGCTTTAAAATTAATGAAAGTGATTCATTGTCCTCTTCTCTAAAATTGCTTATTAAAATTATCAATGTGCGTCTTTTTAGTTTTGAAAGAGCATCTTCCAGTGCAGAAAAGGGAGATGATGGAGAAGAAGAGCTGCTTAGATCAAAAAACTTATTCATTAGTATTGGAAAAGTACTTATTCCTTTTCTTGGGCTAAACCAGCGATTTTGAGTAATACTGCTTTCAGAGCCAAAACTACTCATGCCTACACTGTCTCCATGTTTTAAACTAATCCATGAAAGAAGAAGAGCTGCTTCCAGCGCATTATCAAGCTGTAAGCGTCTTTCGTTATTGTGATCTGTATCCCAGCGATGCAATCTATATCCTGTATCCAGAAGGAAGAGCAGCTGCTGATCCCTTTCTTCCTGATATTCTTTTATAATTACCTTTTGTCTTCGGCTTGTTGCTCTCCAGTCTATCGCTCTGATGGAATCTCCTTCCTTATAGTCTCTAAGGCTGGAAAATTCCAGACCTTGTCCTCTCATTCGTATATTTTTTAACCCAAGCTTCTCCAAAACACCTTTAAGATCCATGCGGGATGCCGCTTTCATTCTGTTAAAATTTGGATAAACCCGTATTAAATTTGTTGTTTTATGTGTAATTTTAAGCAGCCATAATCTGCAAAAGGATGATAATAGAAGCTCAACTTCGTTAAAACTCCAAAAACCCCGCTCCCTTGGTGTTATTTTATAGTCAAATGAATTTGGTATTTTATCAAGCATTGCAGGAAATGAATCTGTCTCCATGGAAATTGGATGTATATCCCATAACACTACTTTGGCAGGAAGTAGTTTATTTGCTTTATCTCTTTCGCGCAGAATATTAATCTTTACCCTAACGCTTTCACCCTGAGCAAGAGAAGAAGGCAGTTCTCTGCTTACATAAAGTCTATCGACCAGAAAATAAAGTATAAGTGCATCAATAATTGCAATGGGGAGCATTAAAAGTCCGTAAATCAGCCAAACTATTGAGAATAGATCCCAAAAAAAAGCTGTCACTCCCAGTAAAAACCACGCAAGAACCATACAAAATAAAACAGGGCTTGGTTTCAAGAGTATTTCCCTCTTGGTGCTTCAATTTTGGAAACAAGAGCTTCAACCGCCTGCACTTCACTTAAGCCTTCAATATCGCTTTCTGCAGAAAGATTAATCCTGTGAATTAAAACAGGAACTGCCATTGCTTTTATATCATCCGGGATGACAAAACTCCGGTTTTCCATAAGTGCCTTTCCTCTTGCACAGCGAATCAAGGCCAGGCTGCCTCTTGGCCCTGAGCCGCTCTCTATGCTTGCAAAAGTACCCGCTGTAATATCCTGCCTGTTTTTGCTGCGTGTTGCTGCTGTTAATCGCACTGCATAATCCACTATTAAAGGATCTACTTTTATTTGAGAAGCAGTGTTAATCAGTGCAACAAATTCTTCAGAAGACATTGCCTGGTTCACAGCTTCCAATGAAAGTTCTGCCCCTGTGCCAGAAGACAAAACTCTGCTAACCATTTCCTTTTCTTCTTCTTCACTTGGATAATCTATTAAGAGTTTCATTAAAAATCTGTCTTTTTGAGCATCCGGTAAAGGATATGTTCCCTCATGTTCAAATGGGTTTTGAGTAGCTAATACCATAAAAGGTCTTGGCAGTTGATACTCCTTTCCATCTAGACTTACCTGGTATTCCTGCATAGCCTCAAAGAGTGCAGCCTGAGTTTTTGCAGGTGACCTGTTTATTTCATCGGCAATAAAAATATTGGTAAAAATAGGTCCTTTTCTTGTTATAAAGTTTCCTGCCTGTACATCAAGCATTATATTGCCTGTTATGTCACTTGGCATTAAGTCCGGTGTAAACTGTACTCTTTTGGAATCACCCCCTATAGCTTTTGCCATGGCCCTTATCAATAAGGTTTTACCAAGTCCTGGTACACCTTCTACCAATAGATGTCCGCCTGCAAGTAAGCTTATTAAAGCATGTTCAACCAGTTTTTTTTGTCCAATAAAAACTTTTGCTATTTCATGCTTTAATTTTTCCAATGCCATTGCTGCAGATTCAATGTTATTAATTTCCATCACATACTCTCCAATATTTGTTTAAGACCTAAAATTGTATCTGAAAATTTTTTTTGCCTTAATGCTTTATCAATTGATATTTTTATTTGTTCTTCCTGTAAATTATTACTTGAATTTAGTGTCAACTTTCTTTTTATTTCCCTTATATATTTCTCACTGTAATAATTAAGAGCTTTGTGATTTTTAAGGAAACGTCCTTCTGCCAAAAAACGTTCTCTAATATTTTTATCTGATGTTCCTTCTTTTTTTAAAGTCCCAAATAATGGTATAACAGCCCAAAAACCTGCTATAAGAAGAACAATTGCCGATAGCAACAGTGCCGGGAAGTTTCCTTGGCTGAATAAACTCCCAAATATGCTTTCTCTGCCCTGAGTATCATCACCCCGTATAAATAACCAGGGTTCTCCTATATTTTCATGCATAAAAATATACCAGGCAAGATTTGAATTTGCCTGTTCTCCAAGATTCCAGTTTGTTAAGAACCATGTATTTCCGGTAACAGTAATGCTTCCCAAACCATATTTTAATTGTACTAACCTGGTATTATTTTGCGGATCTTTTATTTCCAATGCTTCATTGTCAGGTGTAATTACCAAAAAATTTACGGTGCTGTCAAGAAGAGGAAAATTATTTTCAGAATAAAAAATAAAATCATAATTATGTTCGTATGTATATGTAATTCCTAATTCAAGTAACAATGGTTTATAGAAATTTTCTCTGTTGCTGTCCATTGATAGGAATAAATGCCCACCCAGGGATATCCAGTTAATTATGTAATCAACTGCACTGCCTGACAAGTCAAAGCGGGAACCCTGTATAAACACATTTTTTGTCATTGATTCATGCAGGATATCCATGTTTCCGCTATATATGGTGTCATAAGAAACATTATTTGCATTAAGCCACCTGTATAGAGCAAGGAAATCATTTGATGCAGCTTCTGCAGAAGGAGGTGTCGGCCAGTTATTTGGATATATTTCAAAAGTATTCCAAAGTATAAAACCAATAAAAAGAAGTGAAAAAATTGTAATGCAAAAACCCATTATATGGCTTCGGTTCATGTCAGCATCTCTTTTAATTGTCCAATATAAAGACCCCTCTCCATAACATTTTCAAATTCACCTTCTCTGGGTAAACTTTCGCCGTATGCTAAGGGGATCCAACACTTAATAAAATCATTAAAAACATCTGCAATTTTGGGATTCTCCTTGTTAAGTATAGAAAGGCAGCCGTACTCAGTTGCATCAATGGGGAATGTGATGGAATAATACATTTTATAGGAAGCAAGATAACCTGCAAGGCATAAAGACCATGCTTCTTTTATTCTGCCTTCAGCGTAAGTATTTTTTGCTTTGTTAAAATAAAAACCAGGGCTTTCATCATGCAGAATATAGTTTTTCTTATGTCGTTTTAATTTTTTACTTTTATTGTTTTTACTTCTTAAAATATATTTTCGAAAGCATAGTATTATAAAAACAATAAAAGTAATTATTAGGCAAACGGCAATAAACCTAATAAAATAATTTAGCAATCGTTGAAAAAAATCTGTCCAGTCATTACGTTCTAGTTCTGTTGAGAAAATTTCTTCTGCATATTTAAAACGCAGTCCCCATCTTTCTCTTGTCCCGCCAAAATCCTCTGAGGAAAGTATTTCTTCCAGTGTACTAATCTGATCAAGAGAAGGAGAGGGAAAATTATCCGGAAAAGCAGATGCCGGACCATCTGTTATATCTTTTTCTGTTGTTGTGGTGTCAGCATATGTTAAATTTATGGAAGAAAAGAATATAATAGATATAATTATCCCTGTAAATAAAACTTTTTTAGGTATTATTTTGGCTTTTGTACTTGAATTCTTAAATGTTTGGAACTGAAGCTGTAAGTCCCATCCCTCTACTTCTATACGGCTATTAATGTATAAACCAAAACACATGCACACATAAAAACTTTCTGACAATATGTAGTTAAATGAAAATAAAATATAGAATATGATCCAAAAATACTCAATTTCACTTATTAATAAAATTAAAGAATTTGCAGAAAAAAGCTGTAAAAAAATGGATATAAATCCTATTTCACCTGTTAAAAGCATCAGCTCTAACAGTATGCATATAGCACTTATAATTATGCAAAAATTTAATCCCCCAAGAGCAAGAGCTTTTTTTCTTTCCTTGTATCTTTTGCCTTTTAGTTTTTCTAAAACTCTTATTGGCATTCTGGAAGCCCGGAATGGACTTAACCGTCTCCATAATAGATCCCCCAAAAGACCTCTTAGTATACTCTCCAAAATACCCTTTCTTAGCTTTGTTGAATTAGTTTTATCATTATCCCGGCTAAAGAACCTTCGTGATACAACATGTAAAATCAGCCTGTCAAAAAAGGGTTTTAACCACCATAAAATAAAGCAGGAGAGCATAAGGTTAAAGCCGGCTATAAAATGAATAAAAATTGCGCAGGCCCAAAAAGGAATGGCAAAGAAAGGAATAAGGTAAAGAAAGCAATCCCTCCATAACAATATACCGGAGTCTGCAGCCTCCCATACACTTCTTTGCCTAAGGTGAAGTATGCTCTTGCCGGCTGCATTGGCAATACCATTCATTTAACGTTTGCCTCTTCCTGCCAGGCAAAAATATAAGATCATTAGTATCCACCCTGTTGCACCTGCACCGTAACGTATGTATAAGGGAAGTTCGTGCCGGGAAGACCAAAAAGCTTCAATGCCGGCCGCAATAAAGAGCATTACTGCAGCACCTGCAATCAGAGGCAGCGCAGTTTCGCCGGCAATTTTCAAAGAGGTCTGGCGTGAATGTCCTCTTGTAAAAAATAATCTAAAGCCCAATATAAGCCCCCCTTGAGCTGCTAAAACAATTGCAGTTAATTCAAGACTGCCATGCCCTATTATAAAGGGAAAAAATGTGTTTCCATATCCTGTATTAATTATATGTGCAGTGGCAGCGCCCAAATATATACCGTTAAACGCAAGAATAAATATGCTGCCAATACCTGCAAGAATGCCCCCTGTAAAGATTCTAAATGCAATGGAAATATTATTAAAAATATAGTAACCAAACATATCGGCATCTGAGTTGATGTCTCTGGGGCTTAAGTAATAAACACTTTCAGGATTATACATTTGTTCCAGTTGTCTTGTTGTTAAAGTCCCCAGAATTTGGTTAACCATGGAAGGATTTCTGACGCATGCCAATGTGAAAAAAAATATCAAGCCGTAAAAAATCAATAAGGAAACAGCAAGTGAACGCCATTGCGATCGTACTGCTGAGGGAAAAGTCCATAAAAAAAAGTTGTATACTTTTTTTAATGACCATGAGCGTTTGGAATAAAGAATTTGGTTTCCTTCTAAAACAAGAGAATTAAGTTTTTCTATTAGAACTGAACTATAACCATTTGCTTTTGCAGTATTTAGATCCTGTGTAAGCTCTCTGTATGCACCGGGGAAACCTGCTGCCTTTGTTCTCAGGTGTTTCTTCCCCTTTTTTACCATTTCTTCAAAAATTAACCATGATTTTTCTTTGCGTTTTACAAAACTATTTTGTGTCATTTTATACACCCAGGCTTCGTGCAACACCAAGCATAAAGGAAGACGAATCGCTTTGTGTAGAATCCCATCCAAGCTTGTCAGCCCATATATCGGCAATTTCATTTGCCCTGTCTTTTCCTAAAAGGGGATAACGTCGTGCGAAAGACAGAACAGCCTGTTTTTCCTGAAAAGAAAGTTTAATTGCAGAATTTACCGGCGGAATTTTTTCCAGCCAGGGCATAGATAATTGTTTTAAATAAGGAGATGCAAATCTGCTGGATGATTTTGTTATATAAACTACAATAGTGTCAGCTGTCCAGTCGCCTATACGCCTGTACGATCTGCTTGTTATCATGCAAATAAAAGCAATTAGTGAAAGGTTAAATAAGGTGTCGATAAAACGCATTAAATTTCTTAAAAAAGAAGCTCCGGGATTAACAGGAGATCCATCTCCCCTTACCACTCTTATCCCCATAATTCGTTTACCGGGACTCTGTCCTTTGCAAAGTATTTCAAAGGCAGTATGGTAAAACCAGTTAAGCGCAAAACTCATGATAAAAATAAACCAAATGCCAAACACCCACCTAAAAATAAGGGCAAGTATAATTAAAATTATGAATAAAATTCCCTGAAAGAACCAGTCAATTAACCAGGCACATGCCCGAATTAGCATGCCTGCAGGGTAAAGCAGAAATTCTATGCCTTCGGGCGTTTGTACACTCTGAACAGAATCATCTCTGTTACTCTCCGGAAGCTGCATTATAAAAATGCCCAAAAAAGCCCTGCAATGCCTGCAATAATAGATAAAATTAATACTACAGGAATTATTGCAAGATAAACGATTAAAACAATTCCGGAAAATTTCCATAAAGATTTGTTATTTTTGAATGCCTGCTCCAGATCGTTTTCTGCACCGGACTGCATGTATTTTTTTATTTTATCCCCAAACCTGAAAGTAAAAAGCGAAGGAAAAAATAACAATGCAGAACCACCTATCATCATTATACCTGAAAATGCTCCGACAATGGCGCCGGCACCCGGTGCAATAACATCGTATGAAGAATACATAAGCTGGTTGAATATTGACATGAAAGCTATAGAGATAATACCCCAAAGAATTAAAAAGCCTGTGCCAATAAAGCCCATAATTCCTATAAAGCGTAACCATGGAGATGCACCTTTAAGGTAGAGCAGCATATTTTCTGTCAGCTTTCCCTGAGATTGTAATTCCGGTACAGGCATGGGGCTGCTTTCCGGGCTTTGATATGGATTTTCAATGTTAGACATAAGTTCCTCCTAAAATTAAATACTATAGTATAGTAATAAAGCGGACAAGACTTGTTTTTATTTTTACCATAGTTATAATTTATTAGCTTGTTAAAAAAGCGCTTTGCCAAGATGGCTCAGTTGGTAGCGCGGCACACTCGTAATGTGCAGGTCCGGGGTTCGATTCCCCGTCTTGGCTCTATTTTTTTACTCCCCAAATAAATAACATTCTCCTCATAAGCATTAGAAACAATGATTAGAATGATTAGTAAGTAGGAGTAAGAAAGGCCCAATAAAACCCCAGGCATCTGCCTGGCAAATTGGGTTTGACAGCTTCATTTTCATACAATAAGATGTTATGTCTAGTGTGATAAGGAGGTATCTATGATTTACAGGGACTTTGGAAACACAGGTATCCGTGTTTCGCCTTTGGGTTTTGGCTGTATGCGTTTGCCCATGACGGAAAAAGACGGAAAAGCGATAGTTGACGATGACCTTGCGGCGCCCATGATGCTGAGGGCAGTAGAATTGGGAATTAATTTTTTTGATACCCATTGGTTTTACTGCAACTACGACAGCCAGCGGGCAGTCGGCGCGGCCCTTAGATCGGTGAGGGACAAGGTTTATATTTCCTCTAAAATTCGTTTGGATTTGATCCAGAAACCCGGGGATTTAATTAATTATCTTAAGATATCCCTGGAGCAGATGGGCCTGGAATACCTTGATTTTTACCATTTCCCGTACCTGTCATATGATACCTGGAAGGAAAAGATTCTTCCCCTTAAATTGATCGACGAGGCGGAAAAGGCAAAATCAGAGGGGCTCATGCGGCACCTTTCCTTTTCTTTTCACAGCGACCCGGAAAAAATGCACGAATTAATCGATACCGGGGCCTTTTCCACCATGCTGGGTCAGTATAATATCGTGGACCGGCGTAACGAAGAGGTCTTCCCCTATGCAAGATCCAAGGGCCTTGGGACCATGATCATGGGGCCCTTGATGGGCGGGGCCCTGACCGACGGGGGCAAGACCTTTCTGGACCGGATGGAATCCAGGGCCTCCTCCCCCGCAGAGATGGGGCTCCGTTTTGCCTGGAGTCTCCCCGGTGTAGACATGGTGCTTTCGGGAATGTCTACCATAGAGGAACTGGAAGAAAATGTCGGGTATGCCTTAAAGGCCGATGAGATACCCCCGGAAGAAAGGCAGGCCCTGGTAGACAGAAGCCATGCCCTAAAAGAATTAAACGATTTATATTGCACAAACTGCAATTATTGCCATGTTTGCCCGGAAAAGATCAGCATAGGCTGGATTTTTCAACAATATCTTAGGCATAAAATCTGGGGCCTCGATGAATCTGTCCGTAAGCGCCTTGCCAGCGGCATAATTTGGGGGGCCATGCGTGTAAAAGGCCCGGAATCTTGCACTGAATGTGGTCTTTGTTTGGACTATTGTCCCCAAAAAATAAATATTCCCTCTGAGCTAAAGCGGGTATGGCCCATTCTTCAGAAATTGTAAAACCTAGTGGAAACTTATCATCAATAGCTTTACAATTAATGTATGAGGATTAGGATTTTATGGGTAACAGCCCTATTATTTACTGCTTTTTCCCTATCCCTGGCGGCCCAGGAGGAGTCGGTTTTTGCCCCCTTTGTCTCCAGGCTTCAGGGGGAGCTAAGGAATAACCTTGTAAGACTTTCCTGGCAGGATTCCCCCGATGTCCAGGGGCCGGTTTATATTTTCCGCAGTAATAACCCCATGGAGGGAAATTTCCCCCCCCTTGGGATAAGGCCTGTTGAAGTTCCCTACGGGGTACAGTCATTTGTGGATGAACTGGAATTAGGTGGTACCTATTACTATTATGCGGCGGCCAGCGATTTGACAGGCCGGCGTTTCGATATTTTGATCAGCGCAAATAACCATTTAAGCATCCATGTCCAGGCTGTGAACAGAAGCGAGCCTATTCCGGCAGCCGCCCCCATTACGCCCATGGAAGCATCTCCGCCTC
>Ga0099364_10001454_pt1 | contig 38997 bp, 32 predicted proteins | sample TergutTh196P3_FD_73070 | JGI IMG/M metagenome (GOLD analysis project Ga0099364, IMG submission 73070) | Microcerotermes parvus P3 segment gut microbial communities from Pointe-Noire, Republic of the Congo - Th196 P3 | ecosystem: Host-associated > Arthropoda: Insects > Digestive system > Gut ... | reverse complement strand
GCAGCTTCAGTTTTAATCTCTGAGCGGTATGTCCATTGATTTTCCCGTTGGGTCAGAATATCTATGAGCGTTTGTTCTATTTGGGTTTCATGGATCATGGGCTACTTCCCCTCATTCCTCAATAGCTTCAACAATATCTCCAATATCACAATGGAGCGCCTTGCAGATTTTTAGCATGGACTCCATTGCGACAGGCTCATTTTTACCTAATTTTGCAACCGTGCTTGCACTAATCCCGGCAACACTTCGCAGTTTTGTCCTGTTTATGCCCTTATCAATCAAAAGTTTCCAAAGCCGATTGTAGCTAATAATCAAAACAGTCACCTCATCTCGTTTCAGTAGTATACCATGATACTTCTGACAATACAATGGATAATCTCGTATTTGCGGACTATATGTTCGCAAGTGCAATGAAAATGATTGAATGAACTTTGCGAATATGAAAACCGCTCCATTTTCTCATATAAGACATATAAGAGATGGAGCGGTTCAGTTTGAGAATAAATGAGGGAGATTTCTACCTTGACAAAAGCGGTCTTTGGGTACGTTACTAACGGACATAAACGAATAAATCCGAACCCCTTGCCTACCGGCAGGAGTTCGGATTCATTTCAAAATAGCGGTTACATACTGTTTCGTTTCCAATCCTGTACGACAGATGCCGATTTGTTCGCTACTGTCTTACGACCACCGCCATAACCCGGGACTTTTTCATATTAGGCTGTACATTTGCTATAACATGCATTATAATAGCTATGATAAATTGTGACTGCGAGGCGCGCAAAGCACGCGCGGCAAACCAAAATTGCTTGTTTTTAGGGGTGGTATTGATGAAACAATTAAGGAATTACACGGAAGACGCAGTCCGCGTATATGTGAACAAATGGTTCCCTGAATCTGACATATGCCAGTGCGACAACTGCCGTTTGGACATCATGGCGATAATGCTCAACAATATGAAGTCGTTTTATGTCGTCACTGATAAGGGCGCCCTTTTTGCGCAGATGAGTGATTTTGATCCGCAGTATAAAGTAGATTTAATGACAAACATGTCTCTGGCTGTTGACGTCGTAAAAAAACACCCACGCCACGAAAGCATCTAGTTTTTAAAACTCCTTAGCAAACGAATTTCTCCAGACGGTTCATGCCTTCCTCAATTGTTTTCATTGACGCGGCATATGTCAGGCGGAGGAAGTTATCGCATCCGAAGCCTGCGCATGATACCACCGCGACAAGCCCGCTTTCCAGAAATGCAAGGGAGAAGTCGTCGCTGTTGTTTATCAGTTTTCCGCCAAGGGTTCTTCCGATCAGCTTTTCAATATTTATCATGATATAAAACGCGCCGTCCGGCTTGCGGCAACTGACGCCTTCAATACTGTTGACGCGCTTGTATACGTAATCACGGCGCATCTCGAATTCTGCACGCATCTTTTCTATGCCTTCCTGTGGCCCGTTTAGCGCCTCGACCGCAGCGAATTGAGAGATCGTACTCGGCGAGCTTGTCGAGTGGCTGAGGTAATTTGCCATGACCTTTGCAAGCCGCGCATTCGACGCTGTATAGCCAATGCGCCAGCCGGTCATTGCGTATGTTTTTGAAACGCCGTTTACGATTATCGTGCGCTCTTTTACGTCGTCGCTCAGCGAAGCGACGCTGGTGAATGCTTTTCCGTCATAAATTAGCTTGTAGTATATCTCGTCTGACATTATATACAGATCATGCCTGACGCAGACTTCCGCCAAATTTCTCAGCTCATCCGCATTATACAGCATCCCTGTCGGATTCGACGGGTTATTGAGGATAAAAAGTTTTGTCTTATCGGTCACCGCCGCTTCCAGTTGATCTTTCGTTATTTTAAAATCGTTTGATTCTGACGCGGATATGACGACCGGCACACCCCCCGCCATCCTGATTGACTCGGTAAACGTTACCCAATACGGCGCGGGGACGATTACCTCGTCTCCGGGATTGAGTATCGCTTGTAATGCTATGTAAATGCTATGCTTTGCCCCGCTTGCCACAACAATCTGATCCGCCGAATAGCTTACCCCGCAATCCGCAAGCAGCCTGTCCGCGGCAGCCTGCCGGAGTGCGGGTATTCCGTTTGCCGGGGTGTATTTTGTTTGCCCGTCTTTGATCGCTTTAATGGCCGCCTCGTTAATGTTGTCCGGAGTGTTGAAGTCAGGCTCACCGGCGCCAAAACCGACGACGTCTTTCCCATCGGCCTTCATTTGTTTAAAAAGCGCATCCACAGCAAGCGTAGTAGAAGCCTGCACCTCCGACGCGATCTTTGATATTTCTTTCATACTAGTTTCTCCTTTTTTGTTTTACCCCATTATAGTGCGAAGCGGCACAAAATGCAAGAAAAAAGACAGCCTCCTGCAAAAAATCATATTACTCCCTGATATACCAGTATTATCAGTACGCCTGTGAGTAATACGAACAGTGAGACGAGCATCGCGCCGATATTTACCTTTGATGTAGTTTTCGGGGCAATCGTTTCCGGCAAAAGGCGCGACGCGCTTAGCCCCGCCCTTACCGGTTTGTAGATCAGCATCGCTATCGCCGCGTTCATTCCGCCCTTAAGCAGATTAAATGGCAGGAAAATCGGGACAAGCATTCCCGCTACCACCGGGCGCAATTCCCTGACGGCCTGCGACAGGGCGGCCATATCTGAAAAGCCGTGGGCAAGAGACGACAAATAAATCGGTGTAATGATATAATTCCACAAAAGCATTATAACGGTCGTGGCAATCCAACCGGCTATAAGCCCGACAACCGCACCCTTCAAACTGTGCATTTTTTTGTAGATAAACGAGGCCGTACAGGCAAATGCGCAAGTGGACACCAGATTCATCAAAGCTCCGATAGGCCCTGTTTCGCTCGCTGTAATCATTTCAAAAAACGACACGATAATCGACATTACAAAAACAGACAGCGGCCCGAAAATGAATCCGCCAATCACAAATATTACATCCTTCGGGTCATATCTGAGGGTAAACGGAACTGTAATTACCGGTATCCTGCCAAACATCATGACGACATAAGCCAGCGCACTGAGCATTGCGAGTATTGCGATTTTTCTTGTTCTTTCCGATCTCATTTTCATTCCTCCAAAAATATAAATACACCTGAAAAGCGCGCCTTTCAGGTGTATAGTACAAAGTTCGGACAATACGCACAGTAATATGCACAGCAAACTATGGCATTATCTCGCCTTCTCCCATCCAGACTATAACTGTCGGTATTGGAATCGCACCAATTCAACGCATTAATAGTAACGCGCTCGCGGACTATCACCGCCGGTAGGGACTTTCACCCTGCCCCGAAGACACTCAATTTTAGTTGTGCGGATATAATAGCACACAGCCCGCACATTGTCAACAGTGTAGGAACGGTTAGTTACGGTTAGTTCCCGGATACCGCAGCCGACAGCATGATTGAGCATAGTTTTTCCTCGGTTGAGGAACCGCGGGACGTAAGCACAATAGGGCATGCAGCCCCAACAATGATGCCTGCCATCTTTGCGCCGCAGGTACAGGTGAGCATTTTCCCCATAATGTTGCCGGCGTGGATATTGGGCGTTATTAAAATATCTGCGTCACCGGCAACTTCACCTGCATAGCCCTTAAGTGCAGCTATATTTTTATCAATGGCACAGTCATAGGAAATCGGACCATTTACAACGCAATTGGCAATCTCTCCGAGTGCGTTCATGCGCGCCAATTCAGCGGCATCCATAGTTTCAGGCATTCTTGGGTTCACTTTCTCAACACAGGCCAAAATGCCTACATGCGGGCAGACATAACCAAGGGATATTAGTGCATCGACGGTGTTCTCAATGATGCATTTCTTCTGTTCCAACGAGGGATAAGTTACCATGCCGCCATCCACCACTGTCAAAAGTTTGTGATAGCCGGGAACTTCAAAAATAGTAAAGTGCGTCATTATTCCGCCTTTGCTAAGTCCGCTCTCACTGCTTACAACAGCTTTAAGGAATGGTTCGGTGTCAATCATGCCTTTCATTAGAAAATCTGCTCTGCCCTCGCGCACAAGCTGAACAGCAAGCTCACAAGCCGCGCTGCCGTCACGCTTATCAAAAATGTCATCGTCAGGAACAGATTCGCCTTGTTCTTTCAGGATTGCCAGAATTTCCGCCTTGTCCCCCACCAGCACCGGATGGATAAGACGCATCGCACACGCGCTCATTACCGCCTCTAGCGTGTGCGAGTCAGCCGCCGCCGCAACCGCCATACGCTTTATCCTTGCTGACGCCAAAACTTTTTCTCTAATCTGCCTAAAATCTGTATAAACCACGGACGCCCCCTGAATGATTATGATTAGCTGACTGTTTGGTAATAACACAGGTTTTTGACTTCCAAAATCGTATTGTCGGTCATATTTCTAACCCCCCCAACGCTTCAGAAGAAAACCCGGTTCGTCATACCTGTTGCATTTCACGCTATGCGTCCCGCCGAAAAAACGATCCTCCGGGCGAGCTGCCGAACATGCCTCCACTGCGTACTGGCATCGCGGCGCGAAAGAACATCCTTCGGGGAGCTTAGTCGGATCTGGCATAAGGCCAGGAATCGGTATCAGCGGGGCTTTCACATTCTCGACATCCGGCAGTGAGTTGAAAAGGCCCTCCGTATATGGATGCTTAGTGCTCTCAAACACTTCCTCCACCGTCCCTGTTTCCACGATCCGTCCCGCATACATAACGGCAACATCATCACAAATCTTCGCAACGACGCCAAGGTCATGGGTAATCATAACAAGCGCCGTCCCTATTTGTTCTTTAAGGTCATTCATCATATCCAAAACCTGCGCCTGGATCGTCACATCCAGCGCCGTTGTAGGTTCATCAGCTATTAGTACGCGGGGGTTGCAGGCGAGCGCAATTGCTATGACGACGCGCTGCTTCATGCCCCCTGAAAACTGGTGAGGGTATTCACGTGCGCGGACGCCCGGTATACCGACCAGCTCCAGCATTTCTACCGCTCGCTCAAACGCTTTCGCTTTACTCACGTTTTCGTGGAGATACACGCTTTCAGCAATCTGATCGCCGACATTAATAACGGGATTAAGAGACGTCATTGGATCTTGAAATATCATGGCGACATCTTTGCCCCGTATTTTGTCAAGCTCGCTTTCCGAAAGCCTCAAAATATCATTATCGCACACGTTAATTTCTCCGCTTACAATAACACCGGGAGGGTTCGGAACGATATTCAGAATAGACAGAGCCGTTGTCGTCTTTCCTGCGCCGGTCTCTCCGACAAGCCCAATTGTTCTGGATTTTTTCAGGCTAAAGCTAATTCCGTTTACAGCTTCCACCGTCTCATCTTCAAGAACGTAATGTACGACAAGATCCCTCACATCAAGTATTATTCCACTGTCGTCAGCACTGTTGACCGGGACTCCGGCGCCATTTATGTTTTTCTTGTCCACGCAGTTCCTCCTATCTCTTCAGCTTCGGGTCCAGTGCATCGCGCAATCCATCGCCCATCAGGTTAAATGCTAAAACAACGACCATTATCATCAATCCGGGGAAAAATGTAAGGTAAGGAGCAGTTCGGATATACATACGCCCTGCGGAGATGAGCGCCCCCCATTCCGGTCTGGGTACAGGAACGCCGAACCCGAGGAAAGACAGTCCAGCCGCCTCTATTATTGCAGAACCCATCCTTGCCGTTGTAGTAACAATCAAAGGGGATAGTCCGTTCGGCACGACCTGACTGAAAATAATTTTCGCGTTTTTCATTCCGATTGCTTTTGCCGCTTCGACATACTCCTGCCCCCGGACGGTCATAACAGAGCTTCTCGACATCCTGATGAATGCGGGAACTGCCGTCGCGCTGACAGCAAATACCAGATTTGTCAAGCTCTGCCCGAGTACTGTAACAATTACCAATCCCAAAAGCGTTGCCGGAATTGAGGCAAGAATGTCAGAAGCCCGCGTTATCAAGTCATCGGCTAAACCGCCATAGTAGCCCGCTATTGCGCCAAGAAACAACCCAAGTATGAGAGCTATGCCAACGGATCCTATACCTATAATGACAGAGTACTGAGAGCCATATACCACACGCAGGAACATGTCGCGCCCTGCGTCGTCAGTTCCGAAAAGATGGTTGAGACTGGGCTGCTGCATCCTTTCTGCCGGGTTCATAGCCGTAACGGAAGCGTAGTCTATAAACAAGAAAGAATAAAGCGCCATGAGCAAAATCAAAACAACAACAATAAAGCCGGCAACAGCGCCTTTGTTTCGCTTCATCCTGTGCCATATGTCCGCGATCTGGCTCCGTTTCGCATACTGTCGGGATACCAGTACGCCGTTCTGCGCCGCACGGTTGCTTACACTTTTCTTCATGCCGCTTTCCTCCTCTTCCCGCTTTGGTACTGCGCTTTAATCCTTGGGTCAACAAATGCATAGATAATATCGACCGCCAGCAGAACAGCGACATACAATATACACGTAAGGATAACAAGGCCACATGCCATAATCGCGTCCCTTTGCGCCACCGCAGTGACCGTAAGCCTACCTATACCCGGCCATGAATAAACTGTTTCTACAACGGCACTACCCGCCAAAGTGCGTCCGAGTGTAATTCCTATTTGAGTAATTATTGGTATCCATGCATTACGGAGTGCGTGTTTCCATGTCCTTTGTTTCTGCGGGACTCCCTTGGCCTGCGCCGTGCGTATGTAGTCCGCCCTTAGGACCTCAAGCATGGCCGAGCGCGTCTGCCTCGTAACCGTTGCCGACATCATAAGTCCGCCGGTAATCCCCGGCATGACGTAGCATAATGGGTTTCCCGCAGTGTAAATTGGCGGCAGCCAGTTAAGCCTCACCGAAAAAAGCATGATCAAAAGCAAGCCTATCCAAAAGCTTGGCATTGACATCCCCAGCAGAGTAAAGCCTGTCGTCAGTGTATCCCACACGCTTCCGGCGCGCTTTGCGGCAAATATACCCATCGGAATTGCAATCGCCACTCCGATTATCAGGCTTACAAGGGAGAGCCTGAATGTAAAGGGAAAGCCCCTCGCAAAATCATCCCAGACGGATCGCCCGGTCGATAAAGATGTCCCTAAGTCCCCCTGCACCAAATTGAACATGTACTTGCCATATCTGTACAATATTGATCTGTCTAGGTCATACTGCCTATACAAGTCCGCAACCTGCTCTGGCGTCAGTTGCGAAGTGTCAATAGTATCAATAACGCTGCCGGGCGCCAAATCCAACAGCCCGTAGACGATGAATGATACGACTATAATGACCGGAATCAGCCACAGCACACGACGCAGTATATAACGAAGCATACATTTTCCCTTTCATAATCAATTTTGTGCTGCGTATCTGAAATAACTGATTGTTTTCGATACGCAGCACTTGCCTCACCGGCGGCAGATTGACCTGAGCGCTGCCGCCCTTTGCGTTTTGGGAATATCCCGCTCGTTATCCGACAACCTGAAATACGTACGACAGGTTGTGGTTTGAAGATTGGTTAAGGCTCAGACCACCTACACCCTTTAAAGTTCCGGCAACATGTCGCAGATTCAGTACCGTCAGATACACAAAATCCTCAGCAACGATTTCCTGTATTCTCCTGTACATTGCCTCACGCTCGCCTACATCAACGGTCGCCGACGCTGAAAGGAATAGATCCACGACATCTTGGTTTAAATAACCGGCCCTATTGTTTGATCCGCCCGGGGCAAAGTAAATGTAGCCCGAGCTGGCGGGAACAAGCCATGTTCCTGTATGCAAGACCATATGCGTTACATTTTCTCCCCATCTTGTAGCGGCGGCCATACCTACTGTATCTGTCTGCTCGATCTCAGCGTTTATGCCGATGAGCAAAAGCTGCTGCTGCAAGACCTCAGCCATTTTAATGAAATCTACAATAGCCGCCCAGATTTTCACCGTACTCCCGTCATAGTTCGATTGCGCCAAATACTCTCTGGCGGCGTCAACATCGTATGGCATCAGCGGAATGTCTGTGTTTTTAAACTCCGTCCCAAACCCCCAGAACGACCCGTGATTAGGCTCTACACCGTAGCCGTTTCGGCCGGTCAGGATCATATCCGTACGATTAATTGCGGAGGCGACGGCCTTCCGGAAGTTTATATCGCTCATGAGAGGATCAGTCATGTTAAACGCCAGATATCCGACATTGTTCACTATCCATGAGTATGTGTCAAACTTATCTGTGCTGGACTCAAGGTATGGAAAATCAATTGGGTTGATGGCGAAGGCAACCTGTACATCCCCATTTTCCAGCATTGCAAGGCGTGTCGCTTCTTCTGCGATAAACTTGAAAGTAAGTCCTTTTGTTATTGGCAGCTCACCCCAGTAGTTATCGTTCCGGACAAATTTTACATAATCATCAGGAACAAACTCATCTACAATCCACGGACCTGTCCCGATAAGATAACCATCTACCGAATCGTCCGCAACAGCTTTCGCGCTTAGTATTCCGCAGGCCGGCGTAGACAGCTCCGCGACAAAGTCAACATTGACATTGGAATAGTTAAAAGTGATAGTGTGATCATTGACAATCACATAACTCTCAATTTTGTTAAGCCTGTCGAAAATGGTTGTTCCAGGGCTTTCTTTAGCGCGGTCGATCGTGAAAGCTACGTCATGGGCAGTAAGCTTCTCGCCGTTATGAAAGTATACGTCGTCGCGCAGATGAAAAGTTACATGCTGCATGTCGTCTGTGTCATAAGATGTGGCAAGCCCGTTTTTATACTCCCCTATGTTATCATTGTCAATTTCGAATAATCTGTCATAAAATGCGTTGTGAGACCATGTGACTGTGTCCGCTGTAGTTGCCGGATTGCTCGGGTCTAGCACGGATATCCTGTTGTTGCTGATGATGATTGTGATTTCTTCTGCGTATATAGCGTCCGCCGGGGGTGGTTCTACCGGATTGTTCGGCGCCGGCGCGCCTGTTTCCTGAACGTTTCCCTGACCGGGTGGCTGCGGCTGCGTTGGTGCCGGCGTTGATCCGCCGCCTCCATTTCCGCATGCGGCAAGCAGCGCCGCGCACATCGCGACTGCAAGAATCAGGGCAAGCTGCTTTTTTGTTCTTTTCATTTTTGTGAATCCTCCTATTTTAATTCTTTTATATAACAACCCTCCGGGTCATTTTCCTTTTGAATCCCGCCCTGCGCTTCAATTATGCAAAATGGTAGATATTCACTACCTTGCACTATTTTATGGAAAGCACCTCGGTGTACTCCCTCATATCCGAAAGCGTCTCGATCTTTGCCGCTAACTCAATGATTTTCTCGCCGTTTGACTTTGGCAGCTTGCCGAAGGCGCTAAACTGATCCCGGAATTTACTTTCAATAAACTCACGCGTCGGGTAGGTCGAGGCAACGGTATCGTAATTTTGTACTTCTTCAAACACCCTGCCGTCCTTCATTTCAACTATTGCCTTGTATTCCATCATACCCGGTTTGCATTCAAATGTGTCCAGCGTGGCGTTTTCGGCAAGTTCAACAAGAATTGGGTTGTCGGCAATGGCCTTGGTCTGCACCAGATCGACCCTGACTGCGCCGTTTAGCAGCGCGCAGACAGTTGAGAAGCGATAGCAGAACAACGCATTTATGTGATTTCTTTGTGTAAATGGCTGGAAGTAATAGTTACGCCTCATGCTGGCCGACGGGTAGCACTGCACCTGTTTAATGCTCTCAGGCTTTAGCTCACCGTATGCATCAATGATTCTTTCTCGCAGGGCTATCCCCACAAACTGAGCTGCCGTAGTCGGGATACCTCCGGGGCCGCGCTTGAAGCGGGACTCGGTGAAAAATACCTTGCCCAAATCATCGAATGCCTTCTCATACAAGTCCGGCAATTCCCCCTCCGGCACGCGCTGGGAAATAAGCCCCCAATGCCCGAAATAAGGGTCTTCTAGGCCGGCCCAGCCGCCTTTTGCTACCTCACACGCTAAAATGCCCATGCGTGCGCTCTCGGCATTATGCAGCTTAAACTCCTGCGAGTAGTCAAAATACGCATTCGCGGGATCAGTCGAGTTCGTCGCAGCGTAACTCAAGGCAGTTTTTGCCAGCTTTGCATCAAACTTATAATAACGGGAAGCTAGGGCTGCCGCCGCGCTTGAAACCAGAAGCATATCGAGCGGCCATCTGATAGGCAGCGTATATAGTAGGCGCGCCACAGTATCTTCCGCCGCAATGTTATTTGCGATAAACTCCTTTCCCGAAACTCCATACACATCGGCGAGCGTCAGATTCAAAGGAATGAGCGTCTCCCCATAGTGCGACGCAATGGCTTCCCCAAAAACACTCGTGACCATGTTTCCGAAATCGTTTGCCCGGGCAAGCATACAGTTGTGCATAGCGGCGCTAATCAAAGGTAAACGTCCGCCATCTGCAAACAGAGGGGCTTCGGGCGCTCCGCCCTGCTTTTTCAAAAACTCATAGAAAAAACGATCCTCCGGTACTAGCGCACCGCCGAATATGCATCCGGTCATATCCAATAAACGATCCTTGAAAATGCGGACATTGTCTTCGCTTAAGCAATCGTATGCAGTGTCAACCAAATTGCCGCACAGCAGCTCCGTGCCTTTAGGGGGAAGCAGCTTTTCATCTATAAACTCCAGCTTCATAAACAAATCACACTCCTTTGGAACTTCGCTACAGTGAAACCGTCTCAACCAGCTTGTCGAGGCTGTCAAACTGTTCAAGGTTCATAATTATATTAATTGCGTTTTCAATCTTCTCATCAGTTAGGATTGCGGAGGCGCAAACACGGAAACGCTCTTTCATTTCATCGTCAGTAAGCTTATAGCCGTCAACACAGGAACCCCTGTTATAATCCGTGAAGTCTGACAGTACGGTGCCGTCGTTCATCTCAATTTCAACACGGCTGTAGAAGCTGCTGCGGTCTTTCTTTCTGAGATCATTAAACTCCGGAGCGACGATAAGCTTGACCCTCTGCATGAATTCGTTGACACGCGGGTCTGCAATCGCTTTTTTATCCTGCCAAGCAGGTCCCGGAACGTACCCGAAAGCAGCCAGCGCCATATTGTACGGGCCAGAAAACTGCGCATCAATCTGATTGACTATGGAATACTGATCTGGATTTGCAACAAATGCGCCTGTGTTGCATCGGATTTCCTTAATATCGCCGACGGAGAAGTCATGCTTCGCTTTCAAGCGGTAAAACACGTCCAAGCTGCTGTGCAGATAGCGGCAGCAAGGATATGGCTTAAACTGGGTATTGAGAAAAACCCAATTCTCACCGAGATTCTCTATAACCTTTTGCGGATCCCAAGGGCTTTCCTCACGGCAATAGATCACCGGAAAGCCATACTGACTGTCAAGGGTATATGCATTGCCTGTATAGCCGGCACGGGCAAGCATAGCGGCTTGAACCGCGCCCTGCGCCAGCCATGATACCGGGACGTATTTAATCAGGCTCTTTGGAGATGTGCTTTCCCAGTCGCGGCAGACCGGAAGTGAGCAGAAATAAGCGGCAATACCGAGCGCATGCCCCATCTTCTCGCGCTCTAGTTTCATTAGCATAGCGTTTCCGATGGCAGCGCCTAATATATTCTCGTTGCTGTTACCGAATACATCCGGATTTTTGCCGTATTTTACAAGATAGGCGGCCATTATCGACAAAGCAACGGTAAGCCTGTGAGATATCTCTTGCCCGAGAACTGTGGCGGTCAACAAATCTTTGCCGCTGCTTTTTTCCGCTTCCGCAACAGCGAGAATAGATGGCAGCACGATTGGCGGGATATGAGGGATCGGATCCATGTCCAACCCATTGAGCAATTCTGCGTTTGCAAAGGCCGCTGCGGCCATTGATACCTTTCCGCCAACTCCGTAGACAGTAGACTGTGGGGTTCCCCCCATTTGATGAGCAATCGTAATCCCTATCTTGCCTTTGTCGGATGCGATGCCTCCAAGCATGTTCCCAATACCGTCAAGCAACAGAAGCTTTGCATGCTTAACACATTCAACAGGCAAAGCTTCATAACTTATTTCAGTCGCAAAATCCAAAAATGCATCAGTCACTTTTTTCATATAGTTACTCCCCCTGAACTTATCGTAGTGTAAATCATTGAGTATTCTTTCGTGCTAATGTAAAGCTTTCCTAACCCTGACGGTATTTGTCAACAGAATCCCTGTTTACCCGCGCCTCTTTTGCCAATGCTGTGTAGAGGCCATATTCATATTTTTCCACACATTCCTTATATGACGGATCCTTTGACTCAAATTTCGCGTTACGCGGCAACGGGACGTCCTGATCCACAAGAATATCCTGCACGGTTTTAATATTTACCTCATGGACGCCTGTACCATCATCTATGGCGACAGCCGCCGCGACGCCGGCTGCCTGTCCGGTGCCAACGCATTGCGGAATCAGGTTCAGCCAGTCGATCGACACCGCATCAGCCGAGAAATGGCGGCCCGGACAGAGAAGATTGTCAATCTTCTGAGGCAAAATAGAACGGTATGGAATTTCCACCGGGCCGCAATCGTTAATTTGGCAAATGGTCGAGTGCCAAGCAATGACGTCTTCAAACCGAGTGGCAAAAGCAAAATCATTAGCTGACATTACGTATTCACCGGTCAGCCGGCGGCTGCATCGTGTACCCGTTTGCGGCGCGATGTCATATAGGAAAGCTCCGCGGAAAGCGCTAGGCACTGCTTGCCGCATGTATTCCAATGTTTTACGTATAATCGCCCTTGTATTAAACTCGGTTTCCGTGAGATCCTTAATCACTGAGCAATCCCGATCAGGATGCCAATTGTTCACCCAGCACATATCATTTTGATTAGTCCCAATGGGAAATGTTCTCCAGCCCGCAATTTTCGTGAGTGACTCCCTGAAAGCTAAATTCAACTCAGGATGCGCGGTGCGCCATTCGTGATACGCTTGCCAATCAATGCCGCCGATACGCCAAACGAGAGCCGATGTGTTGGATCTGCAAGCGGCGTCTGCCAATGATTGATACGGCGCGCTCGTCTGTGTGAAGAGATCCCCGTCGCCGGTTGCGTCAATTACCAGTTTAGCCAGTATGGCTTTTCTGCCCTCCTTGCTTTCAAAGACAACGCCCTTTAGCCTATTGTCTTCCACAATAGGCGCCGCTGCCCAGCAGTGGCAGTGGACGCGTATGGAGTCTCTATGCTCGCACAGCATCTCGTCCATAGTGATCTTTAGCTGATTAGGCTCATAATAGACAGCGCGGGTAAGACAAGGTGCTTTGCTCCCTTCATAATCGCTCCTGCTGACACAGTCCGTGTGCGCACCGTAGGTTCGCAGAAGGGCTTTGTCCTGCATTCCGATCTGATCGACAGAAGGGCCGTAAACCGCGCCCGGGATTTCGGCAAGCCGGGTGAACCACTCTTCCTGAAGCCCGCGAACAAAGGATTTGTCGTACCATGAAAGATTCGGAACCATGACCACATATGCTCCGGTCACTTGACCTCCCATGTATCCGTAACGTTCCAGCAAGACAATGTTCTTTGCGCCAGCCCGCGCGGCGGCAATTGCAGCGGAATGCCCCGCAGCCCCTCCGCCCACTACAAGTATGTCGCACTCATCATAAACAGGTAATGAGCGCGCCGGTTCCTGATAAACCTTAGTTGCCATACAATACTCCTCCAATCTATATCAATACAGTATTTTCTACTCTGTCTTTTTGGCTGTCAGATTCCGACATTTTGAAAAAACAAAACAAGAGGCAGCCGCGATAACAAGCATAAACAAGCAAAACAACAAATCGTTTAAAACCATATGCTGATCTACTCCCGAATTAACAGCGTTGATGATAAATCCGAGAAGCGCAGCGCATGAAAGTATGACAGCAGTCAGCGAACTGGGTGGCAGCCACCTTCTGACCCTATCCGCTTTTTCGCGTTTCATTCGCTCGCCCTCAAGTAAAAGTGTGCCGGCAGATACCGTCATCAGAAACAGCGGCAAGACAGATATTATAGACGGCGTCATGACATACCTCACCCTCGATACGCTTGTTAGCAGTGCGAGCGCTCCAATCAGGGCAATCCAGCAAAGAATAGAAGAAATCATAATCAAACGTTTATCGCGAATTGAAACTGCCGGAGAGAATACATAGTAGTCGCCGGTATATACTGCCTTAGACTTTTTACGGCCTTTTTCGTCGAAAAACTCTTCTATGCGATAATCCGACAGAAATTTTTTGTATGACATAATATTACTCATCGCCTCATTGCATCATTGCGACAGATTACATAATTACTATCCTGTCGCCTTCGTCGATTACCACCTCGCCTTTCTGTTCGCGAAGCTGCGCCCACCACCCGTCCGGAGCTTTGTCAAGCTCCACTTTTTCTTCTTCAATAAGGAACTTGCGGACAAGCTTACCGTCCAACTCGCGCGGCATAAGCTTTTTGCTCACGGCCATAAATGCTGCGGCGCCCGCCGCCTGCCCGGTACCAAATGCCGGGCCGATAATGCGCATTGATCCATTTGCATGAAATTCCGCAGAGCAGCAGCGCCCGACCGCAAGTAAGTTATCAACCTCTAACGGAAGAAGCGAGCGGTAGGGAATATCGCAGTAATCGCGCGGATCCGGTCTTACTTCAAAGCCTGCAGGACGGCCGAAAGGATGCATTTCAAAATCGCACTGAGCCTGACGGAAAAGTGCCGAGCCTTCGGGTTTTTCCATGTGCGCGTGACGCTGGAAAATGTGATAATGACTTGTCGGATGGTGTGTGTCCAGCATTTCAGGAAAACGCGCGATACCGTCTTCAAACTTTGTTCCGCAGCAGACGTCCGCAGCTTTGAGCATATACTCTCCGAATATCCTGCGGCTGTCCCTGACCCCGGGGAGCGAGCCTGTGCCTATGAGCCTGACTCTTTCGTATCCGGGCACATACTTTCTAAGAAACTTATGATACATTTGCATCTGCTGATGCTGCTCGACTATCTGACGGGATATATTCGTGACGTCCGTGTTGTTAGTGAAGTAGCTGTGGAATGTAAAAGTGCAAAAGTCCATATCTTCATCTGAAGTGTTGGGAATGCGTACTAGGAACATACCTGTAGCTGCTCCGGGCTTAGTGAAGTGACGCGTCAGGTCGCCGTTGGCAATAGCTTTCTCCTCACAGGCATAAAACAGCGATACCGGATTTTTTATTTTGTCTTCCTCCTGTTTTTTCATCCATTCTTCATTTGCCTTATTATATGCGGTCATGTTAAGATTTGCCCAACGGGAGCCAAGTGTTGTAGACATGTTCAAGCCGCAAAAATCAGCTCCACCGACTTCATATGGTGCGCCCGCGGACGTCGCCACATCGGCGTCGCCTGTCCCGTCGATAAAGATTTTTGCATAAACCGCTATCCATCCGCCTTTGGTGTAGAAAATCGCCCTTTTTATGCTTGAGCCATCCATTTCTGCGTCTATGAAAGTGGCGTCGAAGATAATGCGGCACCCATTCTCCATAACCATCTGTTCGAGCATAAATTTACCGTACTCCGGGTCAAATGTTGGGTTGTGATCGTCCGTATCCGACCTTCTCCTTAAATCTCCCTGCTCCTCAAGGCGAAGGACAAATTCCTTACAGTTACCTTCTATCATGCCGGCAACCTGCGGGACATATCCATTTGTCGCCAAGCCTCCAAGGGACACGCCTTTTTCGAATAATATTGTACTCATCCCGCGGCGTGAAGCTGTAATAGCCGCAGAACAGCCTGATACGCCCCCGCCGATAACAGCGACGTCGCAATACATTTTGTTTACTATTGATTGCATATACTGTCTCCCTGTCTCCATACCACATGTGTTTTTTGTAGATAATCGACACACGAACATAGCTCAAATATAGTGTTTTTGTTTATATTATGCAAATAATAAATTGTATATTCTCCGAAGAATCGTAGAGTTATATCACTAGCAGTTACAAATATTTTTCTATCTGCATTTCAGGTATTTGCTCGTAGTGCTTTTCACTGTGTTTTACGCATATCTCCCTGAACTTTTTCAGTGACGGTGAAAGATTGTGCTTTGACGAGGCGAACGCAAGAACTGTTGGCTGGAAAACATCAATAATAGGCATTGTAACGGCATTACTCAGCATGGAATCGAACATTCGAGTAGAAACACAGACGCTTTTCCCGCATGTTATCATTGAAATAAGTCCGCCTCCGATATGCATGTCAATCCATTTAATGTTATGTTGAAGATTGTTTTTTTCAAGTTCCTTATATATATACGGGGTTTTGAATGCTGCGGAATTCTCAGGATAAGTAAACGATATGTTCATGAGAATGGTTTCGTTGCATAGGTCAGAAATCGATATTTCATTTCTGGCTGCAAAGGGATGGCTTCTCGCGCATGTCATCAGAGGATGTCTTTGACTGTCCAGTGGTATAAGAATAATATCGTCTCTCATGCAAAAGTCTCGGATCGCGTCTGGTGAATCTTGATATGAAAAGAGTATCAAAAAGCCTCCATCCGCACTCCCGTCATTGATCATCTTGATCATATCCGCAGTGATCGCGTGCTTTGGCGATAAAACCACATTGGGATGTTTTAGGCAAAACTCAGTGTTTACTTCTCTTTCTCCGCGCGTTCCCTCGACCGGCAGTGACAGGATGACAAGCCTGTTTTTCTTCTCGGTGGTAATGCTGCCGGAGTAAATCATGATCTTATCATACTCACCTAATAATCTTGAAATCAGCCCGACTATAGTCTCACCATGTACGGTGCATGAGAGGGGTCTCCCTTTGACCGCCCGGTTAAACAGGCAGACCCCCAGTTCTTCTTCCACCCGCTGAACATGCTTTGCGACTGTTGAAACAGCAAATCCTGACTTCTCAGCCGCTTCTTCGTAGCTCCTTTCAATAAAAGCGGTAAGCACAGACTGCAATTCTCTGATCTCCATAATAACCTCCATGAGACATAATCTGAATTACTCAGTCTCACATTCGCTGTACAGCAGACAAATGTCAGATGTCCAATGCTGCATGGTGTCCCCTGTATATCGCTTCTCTGATGCTCTGCGGCTTTATGCAGTCGCCCACAAGCTCCACTATAGGCGCGGAATCCAGCAGTTCTTCCGCTTGTTCGTATAGGCTTCGTCTCCCCACAGCATTGATAATTGTGTCCGCCTCAACAAAACCCTCGTTTCCGCCGTTGTCTATATATAACAAGCCTTTGTCTTCAATGCGTAGCGCTTTTGCCGACAGTTTGATCGTAATCAGTTTTTGTTCACGAAGTTCATTTGCGACAACCCTCTGCAAACTGGCGTTTGAATTAGACGCGATCATATCCGTCATTTCAATAATCGTTACATTCCGGCCTATATTTGCCAAATGAATACCCAACTCACACCCTACAAGCCCGCCGCCTATAATTGCAACCTTCTTTCCTATTAACTCAGTTTGCGCTGCGGCGTTTTCAGCAATGATAACATTTGCCCTTTCGATCCCTTCCATCGCCGGTATAATCGGCTCTGCTCCGATCGCGACAATGAGCGTGTCCGGAGCCTCGTTTTCTGCGTATTTTCTTGTCACTGCGGTGTTTAGCCTAATCTCTGCGCCCGCTTTTTTCAGTTCCAACTCTTTCGACTTAATCAGGGCATGTAGATCAGTCTTGAACGGGATATGCTTTTCACCCTTGAGCGCACCGCCAAGTTCTCCTGTTTTCTCGCACAAAACGGCATAATGCCCCTGTTTCGCCGCCGTTATTGCAGCTTGCATTCCGGCGGGACCGCCTCCGGCTACAAGCACTTTTTTAGGCGAAGCTGCGCGGCTGGTATTCCTTGATTCTATTTCGCTGCCAATCACAGGGTTTACCGCACATATCCTGGTTTTAACGCGGAATCTCTCGGCAAAACATGTGTTGCATCGCACGCATGGTGTGATATCCTCATCCAGCCCTGCCATAGCTTTGCGCGGAAGATATGGATCAGCCAGTAATGCCCTCGCCGCCGCCACCATGTCGGCTTTGCCTTCAGCTATTATTTTCTCCATCATACCGGGGTCGGACAGCGCTCCTATAGCAACTATAGGGATCCTTATGTGCTTTTTCATTTCTTCGGAATAAAAGACATTGCAGCCCCTTTCATCAAACATTGTCGGGTGTGTTCTTCTTGATTTGGGGCTGATGAGATTTCCTGTCGAGACATGCAGCAGATCGATCCGGCTTTCGACAAGCTTGGCTATTTTTATTCCTTCATCCAACATATACCCGCCGTCAAGATACTCTTCTGCGCTTATCCTGAATTCTATCGGATAATGCGGACCTACAGCAGCCCGAATGCTGTCGAGTATCTCCAGTGCCAGCCTTGCCCTGTTTTCGACAGGGCCTCCGTATTCATCTGTCCTTTTGTTTGAATAAGGAGACAAAAATTGATTGATAAGCCATCCGTGGCCCCCATGCAGCATAATCATGTCAAACCCGGCCTTCTTGCACAATGCCGCTCCTTTTTCAAAAGATTGCACTATTTCGCGGATTATCTCCTTCGGCATTTCGGTTACTTTTTTCCCGTCAGGTAATGTCATGGCGCTGGCGCTGTATCTTATGTCATCTATCGCGGCATATTTTTCAGCGTTGTCGGCACCGGCACGATAGCCGCCATGAGACAACTCGATGCCGGCGGCAGCTCCGTGGCGCTTAATTGCGCCGGCAAGCTCAGTCAGCCCCATGATCATGTAGTCCGCCTCAAGGTTAATATTCCTGTCATGGCTTTTTCCTGTACTGATATGTGTGATCGCTTCACTTACCGTTACAACCCCTGCGCCGCCTTTCGCCCGCAGCTCGTAGAAGGCAATGCTCTCAGGAGTTATTAACCCATCTTCTGTTATATTCGGATGTGCCATCGGCGCCGATTCGATCCTGTTTCGCAGCACCAAATCTCCGATTCTCAACGGGGAACATAGATTAGGAAACTTTCTGTACATTTTGTTGCTGTTCTCCTTTCATTTGGTTTTACTTTTCTCGCCGGCCCTCACTCAAATTGCATACATCTCCAAATATCTGCTTTGCATAAGTCAAAAGGTCGCTTAAGACGCTGTTGTGAGTGACAAATTTATTCCAAACAAGCTTGTGCGTGCTGACACGGGTAAAATCTAACGGGATGACAGCGCTTTCATCCCAATCGATCATCATATAGTCAGGGAGAACAACTGCAATTCTTCCATCCTGCACCATTTTTCTAAGCAGTTCAAGGCTTGTTGATCTCACGGCTATATTTGGTCTTTTGCCAAACGAGGAAAAACAGCTATGCAGTAGTTCCTCCAATGGCAAAGGTGCGCTCAAGCTGCCAAAATTGACGTCGAAAATATCAGATATCGAAAGAATGCTTTTTGTTGCAAGAGGACTGCTTAAAGCAATTCCTAATGCAAATCGCGTTTGGTAGCCGTCCATGTATTCAAGGCAGGTTCCGTCAATCTCTTGTGGCGTAAAGACTATATCAGCACTGCCATTGAACAAAAGATCGATCGATTCTCCGGCCGGCTTTTCGACAATGTTCAGCCTGACGTCCGGAAACCTCTGTAGGAATCCTCGAAGCAAGATATCATAAATTCTGGAAGCGTTAGTCGGCGTCACCCCAAATCGGAGCACACGATTTGGGGTGACATTTTCAGAGTTTTTAATATTAGCGGATACGGCATTGTAGCTCGCCGCCATATCGCAGACCATTCGATAGACCATGATCCCGGCGTCTGTTGGGACAACTCCGGTACTTGAACGCAAAAACAATTGCGCGTCAAATTCTCGCTCCAATTCCGAAATGGCCCGCGAAACAACCGGGCGGGAGACATATAATTCTTCCGCCGCCAATGCAATATTCCTTTTCTCGTACACTTCAATAAAATACCGCGCCTGTTTTTCAGTCATTTCAGCACTCAACCCTTTACTGCAGAATATCACAATGAAGAACGGGATAAAAGTATAAAAGAGAAAAGCGGAGTAGCATTTATGCTACTCCGTACGCTTTCATTTTACTCGTGGGAAAGCGCCCCAACTCCAAGTTTCCTTGGATTAACTACAATATACCACGCTTTCCGGTACACACAGCCCGCGCGTTGTCAACAGCTACATTCCGTACATGTCCTCGCCGGTGAGCAGCGTTATACCGTTATCGGTCAGTATTTTTGCTGCGGCGGCGTTGTCCTTGACGCGGAGTATGACATATGCCCTGTCGCGGCTGTGTGCGACAAAAGCGTAAGTATACTCCACATCGATCCCTGCATCCGCCAGTACGCGCAAGACTGCGGCAAGCCCACCGGGCTTGTCCCCTACCGCAACGGGTAACACCTCCGTTGATTTAACGAGGTATCCCGCGTCCTGCATAACCTTCAGCGCGCGCACCGGTTTATCCGCGATTATCCTGAGTATCCCAAAATCCGCAGTGTCCGCAAGGGACAATGCTCGAAGGTCAACCCCGGACTCCGAAAGAGTTTCCAAAGCCTCAACAAGCTTCCCCGGCTTGTTTTCTACAAACACGGACAGTTGATCAACAGTCACTAATATATCCTCCTTGGCATAATAAACGATATTTCTTTCAATAGTCTCCTCAACTTTCAACTCTCATATCTTCCTATTGTCAATAACCCGGACGGCTTTACCTTCGCTGCGCGTTATCGTCTTGGGCGCGACCAGTTTTACTTTAGGCGCAATGCCCAGTACGTTTTTGATCTTGTCGCGCAGTTCCCGCTCGCGGCCCTCGACCGCCCTGACTGTGTCGGAAAACATTTCCTGGGTCAGCTCGACGCACACTTCAAGGGTATCCGAGTGATTTACCCTGTCTACAATAAGTTGATAATTCGCCGAAAGCCCGTAATCTATAAGCACAGTCTCTATTTGCGACGGGAATACATTGACCCCCCTGATGATCAGCATATCGTCGCTGCGCCCCATAAGCCTTGACATTTTCGCAAGGGTCCTGCCGCATGAACACTCATCGCGGCTGAGTACGCAAATATCGCGCGTTCTGTAGCGAATCAGCGGGAATGCCTGTTTTGTGATACAGGTGAATACGATCTCCCCTTTTTCACCCAACGGCAATATCTCGCCGGTCTCAGGATCTATGGTTTCGGCTAAAAAGTGGTCTTCGTTAATGTGCATTCCCGTCTGCTGAGAGCATTCAAACGACACGCCCGGTCCGGTTATCTCGGTCAATCCGTAGATATTGTATGCCTTGATCCCAAGCTTCTCCTCAAGGCGCACGCGCATCTCGGCGCTCCATGCCTCAGCGCCGAAAATGCCGGCTTTGAGCTTTATTTTGTCCCGCAGACCCGACTCCTCGATCACCTCCGCGAGGAATTCGGCATAAGACGGGGTACAGCAAAGTATCGTCGCTCCGAGGTCGCACATAAACTCAAGCTGCCTGTCCGTGAATCCGGATGACATCGGCAGCGTCAAGCAGCCTACCTTATGCGAGCCTCCGTTTAGCCCCGGACCCCCTGTGAACAGCCCATATCCGTATGCTACCTGCACAACGTCATTCTTTGTACCGCCGGCAGCGGCGACGGCGCGGGCGTTGCAGTCCTCCCACAAGTCAATGTCATGCTGGGTATAAAACGCAACTACGCGCTTGCCCGTTGTGCCGCTAGTCGATTGAATACGCACTGTATCTTCAATGGGCATAGCCAGCAGCCCATACGGATACGCTTTGCGCAAATCGTCTTTCGTCAAAAACGGCAGCTTCGGCAAATCATCAATCGTCTTAACGTCGTCAGGGGTTACGCCTTTTTTTTCCATCAGGCTTTTATAATACGGGACATTATTCCATACATGCCTCACTTGGCTGACGAGGCGCTGATTTTGAAGTTTTATCATGCCCTCCCGGGACATGCACTCAACATCTTTCTGATAATAGTTTTCCACTTAAACAACTTTCCTTTCGCTGAGTTTTCTCCGACCTCCGCTACGCTTCCGCTCCCGCCTGAAATGCCCGGAGATTAAGATCGAGGAATTTTTCCGGAACGGTTTCCTCAAGCGCCTTAATCCAGGATTCTTTTGCAAACGGGAAATACTTGGATAATCTTCCCATCATGACTATGTTCACTGCCTTGGAGGAACCGGCGGCTACCGCGAGTGACAGTGCGTCGATTGCGTCCACCTTTGTGCCGGTTGCCCTAATTTTTTCCACGAGGTTTTCCGGATAACTCGCGCCGCCCAGAATGACGGGCAGCGGATCTATCTGCTGTGTATTCGTTACGAGCATTCCGCCCGGCGCCAAGTGGTTGAGCCATCTTGCGGCTTCCAGGAGCTCGAACGAGACTATTAGCTCGGCCTGCCCCACGTCAACTATCGGCGAGTATACCTTATCGCCGTAACGCACGTATGTTACCACGGCGCCGCCGCGCTGGCTCATCCCGTGAACCTCCGATACCTTGGCGTCAAAGCCCTCATTCGTCATCACACGGCCCGCAAGCTTGCTTGCCAGCAGGCTTCCCTGCCCGCCAACGCCTACTATCATTATATTACGAGTATCCATATGGACTACACCCCTTTCCCGGTTTGCAGAAGCGCGTCAAACTTGCACAGTTGAGCACACACCCCGCAGCCAACGCACAGTGTTTGGTTAATATCCGCGACTTTTCCCCTCATTGTCAAAGAGGGACAGCCGATTTTCATGCAACTTTTGCACCCTTTACATTTTTCAACGTCAACCTTGAGCGGCGGATTTGTCTTTGTGGTTTTCAGCAGCGCGCAAGGCCTTCTCACTATGACCACCGAAGGGCCGGGCGTTTCCATTTCCTCGGTTATTGCAGCCTCGCACGCCTCAAGGTCATTCGGGTCAACAACGCGGACGCGCTGAATGCCCATTGCTCTGCAAAGCGCTTCAATGTCAATTTTGCCAACCGGCTCGCCCTTAATGTTATACCCTGTCGTCGGGTTTTCCTGGTGGCCGGTCATGCCCGTCGTTGAGTTGTCAAGAATTAAAACCGTGGAATCCGAACCGTTGTAGGCAATATCAATAAGGCCGTTTACACCCATGTGGACAAAGGTCGAATCCCCGACTACGCAGACGGTGTTCTTCCCGCCGGCGCGAACAAAGCCGTGGAGGCTCGATACTGACGCCCCCATGCAAATTGTCGTGTCCATTGACGAGATCGGCGCGTTTGCGCCCAAAGTATAGCAGCCTATATCGCCGTGCACTACGACCTTCTTCTTGGAAAGCACGTAAAACAGGCCGCGGTGCGAGCATCCGGCGCACATAACCGGCGGCCTTATGGGTATCTCATCTCCGAGGGCAATACCGGCGTTCGTCTTGACGCCCAATTTCTCGGCTATGAGGTTCTGCGAAAACTCTCCGGTTACAGGGAAAATATCCTTGCCCGAAACACTGAGCCCGAGGGCTTTGCAGTGCCTTTCCAGTATCCAGTCAAGCTCTTCAACGACGACGAGCTTCTTGACTTTAGAGGCAAAATCCACAATCAGCTTCTCCGGCAGCGGGTTTACCATGCCAAGCTTCAAAACGCTGACGCTGTCGCCAAAAACTTCCTTCACATACTGATACGCGGTGCCGGAAGTAATTATGCCCATATCAGTGCCGCCCATTTCAACGCGGTTTAAAAACGTATCCTCCGCAAGCTTCGTAAGATCCAGCGTCCTCTGCTCGACGATTGGATGGCGCGTCCGCGCATAACCCGGCATCATAACGTATTTGGGCGCATTTTTTACATAAGGCCTGTCAGGCGGATCGACGCGGTCTGAAAGTACGGTTACGCTCTGGGAATGCCCTACGCGCGTACACATACGGATAAGGACCGGGGTGTCGAATTTTTCCGAAAGCTCATACGCATACTTAGTAAATTCGAGGCATTCAGACGAGTCCGCAGGTTCGAGCATGGGGACCTTTGCGGCAATTGCGTAATGCCGCGAGTCCTGCTCGTTCTGCGACGAGTGCATACCCGGGTCGTCCGCGACCGCAATGACCATCCCGGCGTTCACTCCCGTATAAGATATCGTAAACAACGGATCCGCCGCAACGTTCAGCCCAACGTGTTTCATGCCGGTAAAACTTCGTTTTCCGGCGAGCGACGCGCCAAAAGCTACCTCCATAGCCACTTTCTCGTTGGGCGCCCATTCGGTATACATTTCATCATATTCCGAAGCGTACTGTGTGATCTCAGTGCTGGGCGTACCCGGGTAACTCGACACAAGCGCGCATCCGGCCTCATAAAGGCCGCGCGCGACAGCCGCGTTCCCTAGCAGTAATGATTTCATATGCCTCTCCTTTTATTTTAAGCTTTTTTAATACACATGCCAATAAATAACCCCACAACCGATACAGCGGTAAGGATAATGAACGCCGCGCTAAACCCGTCGGTCAGGTTTTTTATCATGCCTGCCAGCGTCGCGGCGAATGGCGCGGGTACAAGTATGAGGGTGAAAATGCTGAAATTAAGCGAGAAATTCTTTGGGCCGAAAAACTCACTTGCAAACGCGCTGCACACCGTTGGCGCAAACCCGTAGGAAAGCCCGCAAAGGCACACCCCGGCAATACCCAGGACAAGTGAATTCAACGTCAGCGCAAGCACGACGATAAGCGGCGCCGCCACGGCTGCGGAGCTGACGACATACATCGTCTTTTTAATGCCGAAACGGTCAAACAGCCAGCCGGATAATAGCCTTCCAAAGCCGTTGAACACAGCCAGCATACCTACGGTCGTTACCGCAAAACCCGGCGTTGCCCCGATGTCGAGAATTATATCCCTTGCAAAGCTGATGGCCGCGCTGCCCGCCGAGGCAATAATCGCCACGTAAATAAACCCGAGTACAAAAGACGGGCGCTTAATCATTTCGAGGGCTGTATAGTCTCTGACCTCCCGGGATTGGCGCGCCTTTCTTTCCGCTTTCGGCGCCGGAAAAACGGTTCCGGCCGGCGGCGGCTTCACGAGGGGCGCGGCGATCAGAAGCACGACGGCAAGGGATATGGCAATGATAACGTATGTGTTCCGCCAGCCGATAGCTTCCGACTTACCCATAATATCCGCTATTCTTCCTATAATCAGCGAACTCAAGCCAAAGCCCATAAGCAAAATTCCGGAGCACAGCCCCTTTTTTTCAGGATACCATGCGCACACCGTCCCAATGACGGTGTTGTACACAAATCCGATGCCGATTCCCGCGAGTACCCCGTAAGACAGGTAGAGCGATACGACGCTTCCGCCTTCAAGGCGCGAGGCGATGAAGAAACCCAGAAACAGAAGCACGGCGCTTATGATAAGCCTCAAAGTCGATGTCGTTTTTTTTGATATCAGACCTGAAATAAAACCGCCAATGCAGAAAAAACAGACTGTCAATGTATAATTCAGCCCGAGCTGACCGGCGTCCCATGAAGCCTCAAAGGGAACCTTGAGGATAGACCAGGCATATATGACGCCTGCAAACAGCAGCGTCACAACCCCCGTGACAATACGCGGCCAGCGGACAAGTTTTGTGCTTCCCATGACAATCACCTATGCCTTGTTCTGCACAGACACTATAGCTTCCGCGCCATACATCTGCCGCAGTTTTGGCTTCTCGATCTTGCCCGTGGCATTGCGCGGCACTTCGGCAAAAATGACGCGGTGCGGCCGCTTGTAGCGCGGCAGATTATGGCAGAACTTATCAATGCTCTCCTGCGAGCAGTTATGCCCTGCTTTTTTCTCAACAATGGCGGCGGAAATCTCGCCAAGGCGCTTATCCGGCAGCCCGATGATCGCAACGTCCTTAATGTCCGGGTGCGCTGACAGGAAATTCTCTATTTGCACAGGGTAAATATTCTCCCCCCCGGTAATGATAACGTCTTTCTTCCTGTCTACGAGGAAGATAAAACCGTCCTCATCCTGCTCCGCCATATCGCCCGTAAACAGCCAGCCGTCCTTGAGCACTTCATTTGTGGCCTTCGGGTCATTGAAATAGCAATCCATGACTCCCGGGCCTTTGACACAAAGCTCGCCTACCATGCCCCGGTCGACCGTCACGCCGTTTTCATCTACGATCTTCGTCTCCCATCCGTATCCGGGTACTCCGATTGCGCCGACCTTGTGGATATTTTCGACGCCTAGATGTACACATCCCGGCCCTATCGACTCGCTGAGTCCGTAATTCGTGTCATAGTCATGCTTTGGGAAGTATTCTTTCCACCGCTTTACAAGGCTTTGCGGCACAGGCTGGGCGCCAATGTGCATCATCCTCCACTGCCCCAGCTCATAGTCACCGAGCTTCTCGGCGCCGCTTTCAAGCTCCAGCAAAATGTCCTGCGCCCACGGAACGAGCAGCCAGACTATCGTACATTTCTCCGAAGATACTGCCTCTAGTATATATCTTGGCTCTGTCCCCTTCAGCAGGACGGCCTTCGCCCCGACAAGGAAGCTGCCGAACCAATGCATTTTCGCGCCGGTATGGTACAGGGGCGGTATACACAGGAAAACATCATCCCGGGTCTGCCCGTGGTGGGCCTGCTCGACAACGCTCGCATGCATAAGGCTTCTGTGCCTGTGCAAAATCGCTTTCGGGAAACCTGTCGTCCCGGATGAGAAATAAATAGCCGCAAAATCATCGTCAGTGAGCTTTATATCCGGCGACGCGCTGGAATGGTCGGCTGTCAGTTCATTGTAGTCCTCGGCGAAAGTCGGGCACTCCCCGCCGCCGTAGAATATGAGCATCCTGTTTTCGCTGATCGAATCCGCAATCTCTTCAATGCGCCCTATAAACTCCGGTCCGAAAACCAGGACGTCCACCTCAGCGAGCTTGACGCAATACTCGATCTCGTCAGGCGCGTACCTGAAATTGAGCGGCACGGCCAAAGCGCCTGTTTTCAGGATACCGAAATATATCGGCAGCCATTCGAGGCAGTTCATCAGCAAAATCGCGACCTTATCGCCCTTTTTGACGCCCCTGCCGAGCAAAAGGTTGGCAAACCTGTTTGCTTTCTCATTGAATATATCCCATGTTATTTCCCGGCGGTAATGAGGGGCACGGGCCGGCTCGATGAGGCTGTACTCCCTCCATGTGACGCGCCTGGCGTCGCGCCTGTCGGGATTGATCTCTACAAGGCAGACCTCGCCGCCGTACAGGCCGCAGTTTTTCTCCAATATTTCGGTAATGGGCATCTATAGACTCTCCTTTTGTGTATGTATATACTTTAGCGCTTTAAATCCCTACATTCCTAAAGTGAGCCTCACCCACTATTTATAATGTGTGAGGTGTGTGAGGCCGGAATTCGGGAGCCGGAACTACGGTTATACTCGAATACTCTGCAGCACCTTATGCACTATGTGCTCCGCAAGGGTACTGCCGCGCCGCTCCATGAACCTCCGAGAGCCTCGGCAATAAATCGGATTGGCGCGTATGCCGCTCCATCAACAATCATGGGGGGCTGATTTATGTAAAATGCCCGGCCATTGATCGTCGGGTTCGGATTTCCGATCATTAGCGTGACAACCGTAGTGCCTTTTGTGGCGGTAATCGTCTGCACATTGCTGTCCCATACGATTTGCGCGCCCATCCTTTCGGCCACTGTCCTGACCGGGACAAAAACAATGCCTCCAACATTCACGCTCGGTATGTCGAATATAATGGTTTCGTCGTCAATGACCACCTTGATTTCAGTATACGCGCTTTCTTCGGCTTCGTCCGGCGGGTCGTCGCTTACGGGCGGCGGCGCCGCCGGCGGTGGCGGCGGCTTATATAGCTCGCCTCTCACATAATCTTGAAAATAGGATAACCCGGTGGTGCGATAGACCGTAAACCGGCTTAGCCTCATTGGGTCGCTGCCTCTTGTCACATAGCCGCCCCTTACCGTAAAGGCCATTTCAATACCGGTTTCCCTGAGCGCGTCAATACTGCTTTGGTCGAACTGGCCCAACGGGTACGCAAACGCTGTTTTGTTATCGACGATTTCAAAGCTCCTCATCATATCGTAGAGTATCTCTTCCCTGAAAGCGGCAAAAAACTCTGTATAGCCGGTTCCGGGCACAATGCTGTGCAGGTCGTGGGTATGCGACGCATAGGTGAACACGTCGCGCGTGCTTGCCATGCTTTCTTCTGATATGAATACCAGCGCGTCAGGATCAAAAGGCGCCTGCGGGGGAATCGCCGTTGAGGAAATAGTAAATATTGTGGCTTTAAAGCCGTACTCTTTGAGTATCGGATATGCCCTGATTATATTGCTGTAATATCCGTCGTCAAATTGGATGAATACGCTCCTTGGCGGCAGGTTCGCGCCGCTGAAAAGAAAAGCATGCAGCTCTTCCGGGGTAATAGTGTAGTAACCGTTGTCATACAGGTATTTCATTTGTGCGGCGAATGCTTCGGTGTCTACTACAAAAGCGTTGTCCCTTTGCAGGGTATTTTCATTCCTGTCGAGGATATGGTGATACAGCAGAACCGGTATCCTCTGCGGTGTTTGTTCAATATTCGGCGCATGGCTGATTGCGTCGCGTACCGTCACCGGAGGCGCCATCTGCGGGGCCGGGCCAATATCCGTAACGGCCGAACTGTTCAGTTCCGCAAACAGCCCGGCAAACGATCCCGAAAGGACGCTTGTAATAAGCATTATTATTACCATTATCCTTTTCAGTTTCATCACGACTCTCCTTTTTACGCGTGGATATCGCGCACCCCTTAGTATAGCGCAATTTGCCGGCTAACTCAAACATTTTTTGAAAAAAATTGTGAACATTTTGTAAACTTTTGTTACAGGTCTGAACTTGCCGGAATATGGCTGTCTTTGGCATGTAACGAACTCCTTAACCCCTAATCCCTCTGCATTCCAGATAATACCTCTTGTCCGCCGCGCGGCCTACCGAAAAGCTTTTTTTAGGGAAAACTTCTCCGGCGGTCACGGTCGCGAACAGTTCCGACTTAACGATGGCCGGCATTATCAGCCCGGCGCAGTTTACTCCCCGGGCGAGTCGCTTCACGGTTTCGGCGCCGTGGATGTAATCGACGCGGCAGCCGGCGCGGTCTGCATGATCGTCTATGAATTTCTGGACGCCGGCAAGGGCGCCGCCGATACAGTCTGCGGAAACGCTGAAAACGCCGCTTTCACCGCCGGAAACCCACGTAAACTCATAACCCGGCTCCGTTGATGATAATGATTTTTCAAGAGATTTAATAAAATCATCACAGCCGTCGCCGAAGAAAACACGGTGTATGGCTTCAATTTCAATGGCGGGGTCATATATGTTATTTACTTCAAGCAGAGCCAGCCGCGCCGGATGGTTTTCCCGCAGGGCTTCACTCATACCCTGCTTAATCTCGTCCCAAAATACTTTGGCGGCGGCAAGGGAATGGTTGCCGTCTCCTATTACGATAAGCGTCCTGCTCTTTTCGCCCAGGGCGCGCAGTGCGGACGTCACCCCGTCAGCTTTTTTTCCATGTACGCGCATTCCCCTAATGCGCCCGCCGCCCTCCATAAGGTCAAAATCATATAAAAGCGGCAAGCTGTCGGCATTTTCTCCCAACGGCTCGATGACTCCGGCTTCCTTATCGTTGATAAACGCCATTATATGCGGCAGTTCAAGGCTCGCGGCGCGCCGCACCCCTATCCGCACAGGCAGCCTGTCCTGTATCGTGCCTTCACTTGCCAGAATGGCAGCCTCGCCGCCCGAAAAGTCGTAACGCTCAAGGTCAACGGCGCCGACAAGCCCATGCCTTACTTGCCCGCCTTGCAGCGTCCGCTGCACATAGATAAAAGAATCTTGAACTTCACGGAACAAACCCAGTTCAAAACAGGCGTCCATCGCGGCGCAGATACTTCCGGCGCCGCTCCCCTCGTCAAAATCGCCAAGATACACCTCGGGAATTATCATATTGAGCGTTGATGGGCCGCCGCCCGTCTTTTCTCGGACGCGCTCCCAATAATCCCGTTCGGAGGAAAACTGGTCGCACGCGATGACGCTCCATTTTTCAAGGTCTACTCCGTCCGGAAGCAAAATATCCGTCGGCATAAAAATGTCTTTTATCATTAAGGGCTCCCCGTCATCAACAGTTTAAGCTCTCTGATATAGTCCGGCGTGGTTCCGCAGCAGCCGCCTACGATCCTGGCCCCGATTTCCGCGTATGGCAGCATCAGGCGGGCAAATTCGGCAGGTCCGGTGCTGTAAATCCCGGTTTTCGAATCCGGAAGCCCGGCGTTGAGCTTTACGATAAGGGGGAGGCCTGACTCCTTCGCTATGCGCCGCGCCGTCTCGTACATTTCCGACGGCCCGTAAGAGCAGTTAATGCCGGCGGCCGCCGCGCCAAGTCCCCGCGCCAGATCAGCAAAGCTTTCCGCCGCAAAGCCCGTATAGGTATGTCCGGTTTTGTCAAATGTCATAGTCGCCAGTATGGGCAGCCCGGTGTTTTCGCTCACTGCCAGCATCGCCGCCTTCAGCTCCTCCGGATCGCTCATCGTTTCGATAGCCGCAAAATCGGCCCCGGCTTTCTCCCCTGCTATGGCCTGTTCTTTAAACAATTCGTATGCCCTGTCGGGTTTAAGGTCGCCCAGAGGCTCCAAAAGCTGCCCGGTCGGCCCGATGTCGAGAGCGACCTTTGCCCTGCCGCGGCTTGCCCGCTTTGCCGCAGCTACAGCCGGGAAGATAACATCGGCGGGAGTGTAGCCGGTTCCGCGGAGCGAGTCTGAGTTTGCGCCGAAGGTGTTTGTACAGACGATATCGCTGCCGGCGTCAATGTACATACGATGGATCTCCTCAACGGCGCCCGGATTCGTAATGCTTAGAATATCCGGCCTGTCGCCGGGGTTTTTAAGGCTTTTTTGCAGCATCGTGCCCATCGCGCCGTCATAAAAAATAAAGCCGTCATAAGAATCAAAAAGCATAGGTCGTAATCCTCCTTACGAGACTACATGTCAGATTATAAGTCATTTTTCAGCGTTGCCCATATATTCCAGCAAAATCTGTTTTATTATCGTAACCACCGGAACCGCAAGGAACATTCCCACGATCCCAAAATATGCCCCGCCCGCAATAACTGATATTATAACCAATATGGGGCTTATTTTCAGCGAGGTCTTCATTATCCTCGGCTCGATGAAATTTCCGTCCAACTGCTGGAAAATAAGCAAGGGGATCAGAACTTGGACAGCCTTGGCAGGGCCTCCGGTGAGTACCGTTATCACGCTAATTGAAATAACAGCTATCAAAGAACCCAAGTATGGGATAAAATTCATCAACCCCGCAAAAATCCCGAGCAAAAAGGCAAAGTACACGTCAAAAATCAGCAAAATGCTTGTTACGACAACAATGTTGATCATGCTGTCCAAGCCTTTGCTTGCGATAAATGTGACGAGTACTTTATGGATATGCCCAAGGAATCTATCCAGCCTGTCCCGATTTTTTTCGCTTTTAAACATGGCCTTGCTCAGGCGCTTGAAGAATTCCCTGATCCTTTCCAGTTCCAGCAGCAAATACAGGGCTATTATCAAACCCAAAACAACGCTGATCAACCCGTCCGCAACAGAGATCATACCTCGCGAGAACTGTTCTATAACGCCTTGAACATCCTGGAAAGAGAACTGGCTTATAAGGTTCTCGGCATATTCTTCCAGCCTGATGATAATATTTAATTGGAGAAGAATTGAGTCCTCCGGCAAGTTCCTGAAATAGTCAAGCACCTGGTTGAGGTAATCGGGCATTCTGATTGCCAGATCAATCACGCTTCTGAACAGCGGCGGGATGATTACTATTATGACAAAAACGATCACCGCAATCAGAACAAGAAAAACCGCGAGGACACTGAAGCCCCTGCTCCTTTTCGCGAACCGCTTAATTTTTGCTTTGCCGAAAAGCTTAGTAAGCTTTTCAACAGGCAAGTATAGGAAATACGAAAATAAAATGCCGAACAATAATGGGGATATTATCCACAGAAACCGCCTGATCTCCGCTGTTATGCCGGAGAAATTATCAAATGTCTTGTATATTACCATCAATATAATGGCAAGAATAAAAATCGGTATCCATTTTGCCCGCTCGAAATTGTCCTTGTTCATACTACCGTGACTTTCCATATGATTTTTTTAGAATTATATACTTGCCCGGTAGTCAAATCAAGTCATTTTTTTACTGAATTTACTTCAAATGTATAATTTCGGAAATAGTTGCTGGTCAGACCTTGCCTGAATGGGGCTGTTTTTTCATTCCGTAGCGCGGAGCAAGGATGCGGAGCGCCGCGAATAGGCGCAGGATGCGCCTTTGAGCGGCAGGAATGCAAAAAATAGCCCCATTCAGGCAAGGTCTTCGGTAGGCTATGACCTGCAGCCGGAAAGTAACCAGCATAATATGTCGAGAATAATTTCCTCTTGACACGTAAAGATAGTTCTGCTATACTACATTATATAAGTAATGTAGTATAGTGGGACGGTGAGGATATGAGAATTAACTTTGACAGCTTGAAGCCTGTCTATATGCAGATTGCCGAGGCTGTTGAGGACGATATTATCAGCGGCAGCCTTACGGAAGGCGGCGCGGCTTACTCGCAGCTTATCATTGCGCGTGAGCTTGCCGTCAATCCCGCGACGGCGGCGAAAGGAATCAACGTGCTTGTCGCAAAGGGCATACTCGAAAAACAGCGCGGCGCGTCGATGACCGTGGCACACGGCGCATTGCAGCGGCTTGTGAAGGAACGGCGGGAGAACAGGTTCAGGCAGTTAGTCGCAAGCATTGTGTCGGAAGCTGAAAAACTTAAACTTTCGGAAAGCGAAGTAATTACCGAAATCAAAAACCATTACAAAAATAATGCGGGCGACGCTGCCCTCAGCGTCCCGAAGGAGGGGAATCAAGATGAATAGCAACGTCGTACAGACGGCTAAACTGCATAAACACTTTGGCAAAACGCAAGCGCTTTCCGGCTTGTCGATAAACATCGCCGAACACAGCGTTACCGGGCTTATCGGCAGAAACGCCTCGGGCAAAACCACGCTGCTCAAAATACTTGCCGGCATACTTGATAAAACAAGCGGCGAAGCAGTCGTTTTCGGCTTACCGCCTATGGATAATCTGCCTGTGCTGAACAGATTGGTTTACACCTATCACAACGTGGCGTATGACGGGGGCCTAAAACTCAGCACGATTTTATATGCCTACAAAACCATGTTCAAGAATTTCGACGCCGATTTCGCGGATAAACTGATGAAGTATTTTGAACTCAGCGGGAGAATGAAGTATAAAAGCTTGTCACAAGGCATGAGCAGTATTTTCAATTTTTTGTGCGCATTATCCTGCCGGGCGGAGCTGACAATGCTCGATGAGCCTGTGCTTGGCATGGATGTGACCGTGCGAAAGTCGGTGTATGAAATACTGCTCCGCGATTTTGCCGAGTACCCCCGCACCTTCATTGTTTCTAGCCATTTGCTTTCAGAAATCGAGGGGCTGCTTTCCGATATTCTGCTCATTGAGCAAGGCAAGCTCGTACTGCACAGCCCCATAGACGATATGCGGCAGAGCGCGTATCGTATTGACGGCAGCGGGCCGGCGGTGGAGCGGTTTATTTCGGGCAAAAATATAATTACGCATAAGAAAACCGAGCTGACAAACTTCGCCGTGGTATACGAACCGCTTACGGAGAAGGCTTCGGAGTTGGCAAATACGCAAGGCTTAACAATTTCGCCCGTAAGAGCGGAAGATTTATGCGTTTATCTTACACGCCAAAATAAGGAGGGTGAACTGGAATGTTTATGGTAAAGGATGAGTATGCCAACATTGTGAATTTATTGAAAGTCAAAATCAAGATCGACGGCAAGAATTTCTTTTGGTTAGTCTTGTTCGCGGGGATTATGTTTTGCGGCAGCCTTGCCATGACGGTTGCCGGAATTATACAAAGCGGCGGCGAGGGCGTAAACTTTTACCCGGTTACGGATTACTCCACATCATTCTTTTTCGGAATGATAATTGCCTATACGGCAATGATGTTCCTGTACAGGAACACCAACAACAAGCTGTCCGTATTCCCGCAAACAAACACCGCGCGCTTTATAACCTCCGTGGCCATCAACTGGATTGTTGCGGTTTTTGTCGGATTGACGACGCTTGTCATGTACTTGCTATATAACGCCGCGATAAAAATCCTTTCGCTTTTTTACGGCAGCGTTCATTTCGCGCTTAATTTTGACGTCGGCTTTATCGTTTCCGGATTCATCACGTTTTTGCTTTACAGCTTTATAGTCGCGGCGGTGATTGACCTTATCGGGGTTATACTGCGGAAATGGACGGTTTACGCCGCCGTCGTTTTTATCGCGCTCATAGCGCTTGCGGTCGTCAATATAATGACAGTCGTCCGGTACGCGCCGCAAGCGCTTGCGTTTCTCGTAAAAGAGCCGTCTTTCGGCCTGTTTGTAATAAAAGCGCTGGCGCTGTGGCTTGCCGTTACTGCGGTTTCTCTCGTTACAAACCGTTTTACGGTCTACCACAAAAAGCAGGGCAGCCCTAATAAAAGATTAGTTGTGGTTTTTTGCGTCATTATCGCTGTGGTGATTATGATTGGGATGCCGCTGATATTATTCATCAACGCCGAATCCGGGGTTAACTATGTTGAAAACGAAACGGTCACGGAGATTGCCGATGATTATTTCATGACAGCGGATGAAATCCGCATTGACATTTCCCACTTGCAGAGGGGCAGCAATATTAACCTTGTAGTGAATGATAATATTATAGAGACAGGCAAAGGCGGAACGCTTTTTTACGGTCAAGGCAACGCTGCGGCATATCTCAGCGGTACGGACGCTCTGGATAATATTGGGGGCAATACAATCGTTTTACAATTCCGCCCACCATTTCGTTATGTAAATGGCTTTGAGCTGGTGAGTTTCGCAAATCCCCGCATTGCCGCGTATTTAGAGGGCGATACCTTGCATGTTGAATACAGCATTGACGACGCCCAAATTGTGATTATACCGATATGGAGCATAGCCGGACAGTTCGATATTTTTAAGGATAAAGGGCTTGTTACGGAAAATCCGTTGGGGTACAGCTCCGGCGGGAACTCAGACGCTAATATACATATCAGCGTGGGATAATGCCTTTGCCGATTGAGGATTTCCGCAGTCATGTTGGCGGCGTGGTGTTAGCGGACGTATCGCAAGTATTATTCATTGCAATTTTGCTGCTTGAGCCCGCAACTGCCGGTACCCCGTAGGTTTTGACAATTTCCGTAAGCTCAAGTATGTTTTTTTCCCAGACATCCCTATCAGGCATTATATAATCAGGACCCATTGGATACTCGACCCCCAGGGAGTCATATTTTTCGGTCCCCATCTTCCGGTAGGGCAGCAGTTGTACTTGAACTACCTTGTTTCCGAGCTTCTCGGAGATAAACAGCGCCGTCCTGCGGATATTGTCTTCGTCGTTGTTAATGCCGGGGAGTACGGGTATTCTGATTATCGTCGGAATTCCCGCTTCGACCGCCTCGGCAATGTTGCTTAGTATTAGCTTATTGCCCTCTCCCGTATATTTTTTATGTACGTCAGGAACCATATGCTTTATGTCCGTAATCAGAAGGTCGGTGTATGAAAAAAACTCCTTCAGTACGGACAGGCTGCAAAACAAAGAAGATTCAACGCATGTATTAATGTGCTTCTTTTTGCATTCTTTTAATATTTCGACCGCAAACTCCCATTGCATGGCGGCCTCACCACCGTTAAGCGTTACTCCGCCGCCTGATTTTGCGTAAAAATCTATGTCCGCCGAGACGACCTTCACCACTTCGTCTACGGTCATTAATTTTCCCCAGACTATGATTGCGCCCGAATAGCATGTCCGGGCGCAGTTGTGGCAATTTGCGCAAGTTTCGCGGTTGACGCCTGAGATTCTGTTTCCCTCAAATACCAGCGGCGTTTTTTCCCCCAGAGGGCATGCTTTGACGCATAACCCGCATACGTCAAAGCCCATGCATTTGACAGGGTAAATCCCCAGTTCCGGTTTCGGGTTGACGCTTTCAGGGTTGCTGCACCATTTGCACCGCAGCGGGCAGCCCTTTAGAAACACCGCCGTCCTTATCCCCGGCCCGTCATGGATGGTGTATTTTTGTATATTAAAGACTATCCCATGTGTCTTGTCCATCAGAATGATAGTTCCGTCCTGCCGATTATGTCATCTTGCAGCTCCCTGCTCAACTCCACAAAATACGCGCTGTATCCGGCCACCCTCACAAGAAGGTCAGTGTATTCATGCGGGTTCGCCTGAGCGTCCAGCAGTGTTTCCCTGCTTGCTACCGTGAATTGGCTGTGCATGCCTTTTTTCTGTACATAAGTCTCTAAAAGCGCTATCAGATGGTCTCTGCCCACATCGCCTTCGAGGGCGGACGGGGAGAATTTCCAATTGAGCAACGTGCCGTTGCCGGCTTTGCTGTGGTCGATCTTCGTGACAGAATTGCATATCGCGCTCGGGCCGCTTATGTCATGAGGGCGGCATAGGGTGTGAACCGCGCCCATACAGTCCGAAATCGGCTCATACGCTTTTCTGCCTTCTATGGAGGCGTATTGCATCATGCCCAGCGCCACGTTGACCGCCACTGAATAAATGCCTGCCTGATACTTGCCGCCGTGAGCGCCCGGCTTTCCGTTTACATGGTTGCAGTACGTTTCGGCGCCGAATTTTGCGAGCATGTCGGCATAGTCGTCGTCATTACCGTAATGATGGACATTGTCGCTGTTTACGTAGGCGTACAATGTTTCATGCCCGACCCAGTTGGCTTTCACCGCGTCGAGCAATTCTTTGCCCGTTACCTTTTTTTCTTCAAATATAAGCTGCTTAATTGTTGCAAGGCCGTCTCCTACGCTGCCTACGCCAACGCCCTGCGGGCCGGAGAAATTGTATTTCGCGCCGCCCGCCGTGGCGTCTTTGGCGTTTTGAACGCAGTCGGCAATAAGGGTGGACAGCAGCGGAAGCGGCTTTATTTCCTGATGTATCACGTCAACCTTATTAAGCATGGATATCATCGTATTTACCCAGTATTCCATCTGCCTGTCGTATGACTCGAGGACCTCGTCAAAAGTTTTGAAGGTTTCAAGGCTTCCGGTATCAATGCCTAGGGATTTGCCGACGGCGGCGCATTTAGAATACCGAGGGCATTCAGTGCCGCATTCCGTACACCTGCCGTTGTTAATGGCAAGCTCCAACACCTTATTCATGTTAAAATATGCCGCGTCATGCCAGCCGTACTCTTTTCCCGGCGCGTCCGGCTCAACACAGCCAACGACCTGATAATCCCTTGCGTCTTCAACGGTTCTGCCGGCAGCCACCATCATCGGTACGGTCACGTCGTCGTTAAAAATTTTAGGCTCCCCAAGGCCCAGCCGGATCAGGTTTGCCGTTTTTACTTTAAGCTCATAAGGGGTGTTCGCGTGCAAGCGGACCGCTGTCCACGGAGTCGGTATTCGTGTATGGGCAACGGCGTCGAGGACCATATATGTCAAGTCGTTCGTTCCGTCAATACCGTTGGGCTTTATGCCTCCGACGGTGAGCGCCGGGCCGCCGATCCCGCCGTTTGAGAAAATCTTAATTGTGATGTGATCGCGAACCTTGTTCATGTCCCAGATTTTGATATGATGGTTCTCGATCAGCTCTTGCATTTGCTCTTTTGTCATTGTGCCGTTTTTCAGGTCATTGAGATAGAATGGCAGCATATACTGATCAAATCTTCCGTAGGAAACTGAGTGCCCGTTGGATTCGATCTGAACCATGCAATGGGCAAAATGCAGCGATTGAATTGCCTGCCAGAATGTTTTTGGCGTACCTGCGGCGATTTCTTCGCAGTTTTCGGCTATTTGAATCAGTTCGGACCGCCTGGCGGCGTTTTGCTCCTTTGCGGCCATTTCCCTTGCAAGCTCCGCATGGCGGATTATGAAGTCGGACATGGCTCCGTTTGCGATCAAGTTTGCCTTCAGGACGCTGAGCCTTCGGATGTCTTCGGGATCCTTTGACGGATCCAGTTCCGCCATCCTCGCTTTGATTTCTTCGGCAATTCCGCCGTACCCCATGCCAAAAAGCCTGTCAGTATTGATTCCCAGATGCCCCGCCCCACCGAAGATATAAGCGTTGCACAAGAACAGGCCCTTTCCGGCATGTGACCCCTTGACGTCGTCGTCTGTTGTGATTGCGTTTAGCCTGTGCTCAACGCAATTGCCGTCCCAATAATCCTGTATTGCCTTGAGCTGTCCGTAGACTTCCCCCGTATGCCTGAAATAATCGTGAGTCCTGTCTTCACTGAAGCCGAGAAGGCCGTTTTCCATCTCGTGAATGAGCCAGTTAAGGCCGAACTCGGGAAATACCGGCGCTGCTTTTTTACGGCAGCCGAGGGTGCCGACAATCAATTCATGCTCAAAAATGTAGATAGGCGTTTTGCGTAGGACTTCCGCCATAGCTTCCGCCACGACAACAACATGGGGATAGCCCTTGTTTTGCATCCTTTTATATACTTCCGTCATGATAACCGCCCTTTCGGGCACTACGTCTCCGTTTGTCGTTTTGTCGGTGTCGTCGAGTATAAGGTTAATTCTCGGGAAAGGCGAGGGGTCTTTTACCATACCGGATGCGCCGACGCCCCATACCTTGTCAAAAGGCTCAATTGCCTCGGCAACCGTGCTTGCCCTGCCGCCGGAAACCATTGTGGTCATAATAACATCCGCTCCTTTGCTCAAATATGTTGATATTCCACGCATTCACAATAGCATAATTGCAGCCATTTGGCAAGTGGGGGCTCGGAGGCGCCCGCCTACTAAACCTCCACAAATAGCTCCTTCTCGCATTAATCCGCTTTTGTATTATTCTCTTGACGACAATCGGCATTGAGCCCGAAAAGCTCCAGTTTCTCGACATAGGGCTGCGGGCTGTCATTGAACATAAGACGCAATACGTCGGGCCTTCCGTAATGCCCGATCGGGTCGCATGCGTATTTTATGAATATGCGTTCATCCAGGTCAATATCTGCATAAAGAATTTTTTCTTCCGCGCCTTTATGCGGACCGGCGATATACTGCCCGTTAGGCCCGACAATGCCGGACATCGCCCCGCCCGTCTGCATCATATCGGGCTT